>OBWV01000903.1_pt1 | contig 18600 bp, 14 predicted proteins | sample 1495351 | NCBI WGS metagenome assembly OBWV01 (sample SAMEA2580122, study PRJEB22360) | human gut metagenome | biome: human gut; feature: human-associated habitat; material: faeces | place: Denmark | collected 2008/2010 | reverse complement strand
TTTAGCGGGTGCCGCCGCAACGGTAAATTGCGCGGTTGATGTACCAGCGGTTGCGGTTCCGGTTGACGCATTTGAAGCTGACGCAGCGGAACTTGTTACTGAAGCGGTCTGATTGGTTGCCGGCGCGCTAACAGCACTTGGTTGACTTACTTTTGTCTGGCCGGATGGTGCCGGGTCAGACGATTTAACGATTGCTTGACCTGAGCGAACACTCCAACTAGGATGCGCTGGCGCCTGGACTTTCCCTGGCGTCACCGCAGCGGTTGCTCTGAGTAAATCGCTCGATGTGCTTACATCATTAGCTTTCTCCCTTGTGCTGGTGCGCAATTCGGCCAAGTCTCGGCTCTGAATTGTATGACTGACTGCGGTCGTACCAAACAGTCCGCCCAATACAAGAGCGAAAGTGATCAGACTTCTGCGAAACATATAGACTCCCCCAGTCCATATGGCAAAATGACTACCACATTTTTTATTTCGAGATGGCCATCTCTTGATTGTGATTATGCACAATTTAATGAAGCAGGTAAACAAATATGCTTACTTTTAAAAAGTCACTTTTGTTATTTATAATCAGGATAATACTTGCTAATAAGCGATTTTCGTTTTTTAAAACCAAATTATCAAAGAAATCTTTTTAAAAGTTGGTTTGCGGCGTTTTATAAATATTGTTATTTTTAGGCCTTGCTCAGCGCGTTTATCCCTGTCATTTCAACAAAAAAAGCCCAGTGGACAAAAATCGTCACTGAGCAATTTATCATGCTGTTTAATCTTTACAAATTCGAAAAACCGATTAGCAACTCAAATACTACCGCCATGAACTTCAGTCGCGGCTACGGTCAGAATAAAGGCATCGGGATCAATACCATGAATCAGTTCAATCAGGCGCCGGAAATCACTTTGCTCAACGACGACCATCAACATCTCCCTGTTTTCATCTGAAAAGCCGCCGACAACCGGTTGCACCGTTAACCCGTGTGGCGTTTCGTCACGAATCCGCTGTTTCAACATCTCCAGTTGATCGCTCATGATGTAAACGGCTTTTTTACGGTCAAAGCCGGTTTCGACATAATTCATGACCAGACTCGTAATCGTGAGGGCAAATACAGCAAGAATAAAGGCTTCGACACCTGAAACCGGAATATTGAAGAGCGAAACGATGACATCCGTGATCAGTAACATAACAGACGGCTTCAAGCCAAAATATTTCTTGAAAATTAGCGGCGGTACGGTCGTTCCACCGCTGGAAGCATCCATTTGGTAAAGCAAGCCAACCCCAAAAGCAAATACCACACTCCCGACAATAATGGCCAATAGCCGATCGGTCACAAGGTTAATCTCAGGCGTGATCCACAAAAGTAACGGCAGCATGAAACTGCCAAAAAGAATGCGTTTTAAGGTGCTGCGATCGAGGAAAAACCATGCTAGCCCTAGCATCAGCAAATTAACGGCCATGGTGGTTAAGCCAACTTGTATCCCGGCCACTTCCTGAACCAGAATCGCGATCCCGGTTGCGCCTCCAGCGGCTACTGCATGCGGGGCATAAAACATATTGATACTCACCGCAATAAGTGCAAGCGCCGCCATGATCCACAGCCATTTCAGCACCGGATGCCGCATCGTTTTTTGCATCAAGCCACCCTTTCTATAGTCATCCATGTTTCTAGCTTATTATGTTAATAACTATACGGGATAAAATGCTTGCTGACAAACAACGCTCATTTTAAAACCGTGGTTAGTCACCATTTCGTAACTCAGCAAGGCGTCGTTTTAACACCTCCACCTCAGCCTGGAGCGCCGTGCCAATATCGGTTTCCGCTACGGTGCGGCGCCGGGCTTCGGTTTCAACAACGCGGCGGGTAGAAATAATGTCAGTTAAATTGGCAATCGCATCGGCCTTGGTTGTAAACGGCTGATGGGTGACCAGCTGCATGCCATACGAATTATCCAACAAAGTATACCCGCCAATCCCGGTTGTCTTTTGGTAAGGCTTTGAAAATCCGCCGTCAATAACAATCATTTTGTTATTCGCCATGATTGGATCGGTTCCTTTTTTCACCGGCGTATGACCATTAATCACGTGACCGACTTCCGGATCAAGCACAAACTCACGCAGAATCTTTTTGATGAAATCGGGATCCTTGCGCAGGTGATAATAAGCATTACGGCCTTCTGCATGGGTCGCCGGATCCTTGATAAAATAGCGCTCAAATGTGGTCATGTCGTGCTTGCCAAAAAGGGGTGAATTCGGACCGGTCCACAGATACCACAACAGGTCAGTCGCCAAATCCGCTTTTTCGGTGGGCTGACTGTAAGCGAGGCGCAAATTGGCTTCCAGCATGTCAAACAACTGCCGGCCTGTATAAGTCGTGCCTTCAATCGTTAAACCAATGAAATTGCCATCCTCATCAACCGGCACGCACCCGTGTAACAGCAAGTTGCGATTATACCGCAAATACATACTGCCGCGATCCATCAAAAAGTCCATGTGGCGATGCAACTTTTCCGAATGGGTGAACGACTCGACTAAGGAATCAATGACCTCCTGCTCCTCCGGCAACAGTCGGTAAGGATCAGCCGGGTCAACCGTCGCAAAACAGCCATTGGTGATGGGATAAGTATGCCCATTCAACTGAATCGTGGAAAAATCCGCGGCTAACTTGTCCAGCAATAACCGATGATCCATTTCAAATTCCGGACGCCGCTTGATGGCCGGGCCTTCAAGTTTGAACTGAATCATGGCAATTGCCTGATGAATCTGGGTGATTTGTAACCGTTCCGCCTCGGTAATTGGCCGATCCGAGCGCCCCATTTTAGGCGAAAAGGCCGGATTATCCTGATAATATTGTTCCGCCAAGCGTGCTAAATGGCGCAAATTAATCCCATAAACATCTTCAAGAATGCTCAGGTTGTTGTACCGGGCAGAAATCCGCACCAAATTGGCAATACACAACGCCGATCCAGCCGCACCGCCGATCCATAAAATATCATGATTGCCCCATTGAATATCCACCGAATGTCGCTGATCACGCTTGATCAAACTCTCAACCACCTGATCCGGCGCCGGCCCCCGATCATAAATATCACCCACAATGTGAAAATGATCGACCGTCAGCCGCTGAATTGTCCGACACGTCGCCTCAATCCACTCATCGGCCTGCTCCAAGACAATCAAGTTACGAATAATCTGCCAATAATAAGCCAGTTTATCAGGCGTGTCCGCATCGTTATACAGCAGCTCTTCGGTAATATAAACAAACTCCGGCGCCATCGCCTTACGCACTTTCGAACGGGTATATTTAGTCGCGGTAAACGCCAGCAAGCGAATCAACCGGCGAAAAGTGGTCAGATACCACTGCTGCAAATCATCCTTTTGCAGCTCCTGATGAATCGCAGCCAACCGTTCCGACGGGTAATACACCAAAAAAGCAAACCGCTGCAAAGTCGTCTCGGTCATCTCATCCCGAAAACATGAACGGATCTTGCTCTTCACATTACCGCTGCCATTGCGCAAAACATGCTGAAACGCATTATATTCCCCGTGAATATCGCTCATAAACGCCTCAGTCGGCTTGGGCAGGTTCAAAATCGCCTCCAAGTTGATGATCTCGGTGGCAATGGCCGGAACCGTTTGATACTTGGCCGTCAATTCACTGTACAAATCCATGATGCGGCTTCCTTTCGCATAGACCAATTTTTGACTCATGGCAATATGATAGCATAATTTCAGTCTTTGTATACGGTTTCAACATTTTTCAAAAAAATTATAAATATCTGCTAACCCTCAGCGTGCTTTGCAACTTGATGGACGCACAAGTTGGCGTTGCCTTTCTGCCATAACAGGCTAAAAACTATACCAACCAAGATTCCTTATTGACTGTTATTCATACCACTAAAAAAACCACCATTAACGATATTCTGTATCGTTAATGGTGGTCAAGCACCGCATGTGACGCTGGTTGGCACACTTCACACACTCGGTGTATTTAACAAAGCCGTCCAAAGCTTTTGCCGCCGGACTTCACGTGGTAAAAAGACCCGGACAGAGTCTTGATTAAACCCAAACAACAGTCGGCGTTCATCCACAATGATCGGACGGCGCAGGATAGCCGGTTTTTCTGCCAACAAATCAACCGCCTGCTTTAGTGATAGCGCATCGAAGTCAATGTCAAGTGCCTGAAATGCCTTAGATTGGCGCGAGACTAAACTATCAACGCCATCCTCCGACCGCGCCAAAAGCTCAAGAATCTGCTCCTTGCTGATACCTTGCTTTGACAACGAAATTTCCTGAAATGGCAACCCATTGGCTTCTAACCATGCCCGAACCTCTCGACTTGATTTCGAAGAACCCGACGTATACAACTTAATCATCCAATCACCCCTCGCAGAAACAACAGTATATTTCTATCGTTTCCTAGCTAATACCACCCACATGCTCGTTGCTAACAACATTCACCGGCTTACATTAATTCACCCAAGACACTTTTTTATCATCTTAATGATAACTTAACACAACGAGACTCATATGACAATAAATAAGCGTTTACACCGTGACCACTCTGGTTATGACTCATCAATATCAGGCCAAAGCACATCTAGCAGTTAAGTGATGAACGGTTATTATAAAACTTAAGTCTCACCAACAATAAATAACAGCATTTACAGCCAAATTAAGTCAATATAAGTTTGTGAATTTTTAGCATAAAATCTGATACATCATTTTCATATCAGCGGTTGGTTCTCTTTAAATTTAGCACAAGCTTATACCGCTTTCAATAACAATTTTTGAGAAATTAATTTTCGATTACTAATATTCAAATATTTTCACCATAATCTGACATATAAAATACTGGCGATAAATTGTCTTTTAATAAGCCTTCATGCTGATCATTCTAAAAGTTGTGGGCAAAACAGACGGGCGCAATTTATTTCAAATTTTATTATACTACTTTTTCAAAGCAAAAAAAGCGGCCGCCAAACGATTTTTCTCGCTTGACGGCCGCTGTGCGCATTACTTCGCACCGCTAGCTTCTTTCTTTGGCTTGTCGCTTGCTGGTTGCACTTCACTGACGATAATCGCACCATCAATCAAGTCAGCCTGTAACTTCTTAGCCTTCAGGTGATCCAGGTAGAAGTCGGTAACCTGATCGCGGATGTTGCGTTCAATGACCCGCCGTAATGGTCGTGCACCCATCGCTTCATCGTAACCTTGGGCAATCAACCAATCCTTGGCTGCATCCGTCACGGTAAGTGTGATGCCTTTCTTCGCCAAAGTCTTGTTGACGTCTTCAAGCATCAAGTCAACGATCTTACCCAAATCATTCTTGGTTAAGTGACTGAATTCAACAATCCCGTTAAATCGGTTCAGGAATTCAGGACGGAAGTAAGGCGCCAACCGCTTCATCAAATCTTTGTCCTTCTCCTTCTCGCCAGTTAATGCTTCATTGCCAAACCCAGCATTGGAAGTGGCAATGATGACGGTGTTCTTAAAGTCAACGACATTACCTTGGCCATCTGTTAACCGCCCATCGTCTAAGACTTGCAGCAACAGCGTCAAGACTTGCGGATCAGCCTTTTCAATTTCATCGAGTAAGACGATGGAATAAGGATTGCGCCGTACTTGTTCTGTCAACGTATTCTTGTTGTCATTGTAACCAACATAACCTGCGCTGGTGCCAATCAGTTTGGATACCGCTGTACGATCGCTATATTCGGACATATCTAACCGAATAATCGCATCTTTACTGCCGAAAAGATCTAACGCCAACTGCTTAGCCAATTCGGTCTTCCCGACACCGGTTGGTCCAACAAACAGGAAGCTGCCAATTGGGCGGTTACCTTCATCAAAGCCAGCCCGGTTCCGGCGAATAGCGCGGGCAACCATATCAACGGCTTCGTCTTGGCCAATTACCTTACCCTTCAGGCGCTTACCAATGCCTTTCAGCCGTTCAATATCGGATGCGCCCAGCTTGGAAACCGGAATGCCCGTCAAACGTTCAACAGCTGCAGCGACATCATTCGGGGTTGCGACGACAGGCTTCTCGTTGTTCGTTCCTTCAAGCTGATGTTGCTTGTCGGCAATCTCCTTCTTAAGGTTGGCAGCTTTTTCAAAATCTTCAGCTTTTGCCGCTGCATCCTTTTGCGCGTTGAGATCCTTGATTTGCTTTTCCAGTTCCACCTTGTCAACAATCGGATGCTTGCTTGCTAAGTGTGCCGCGGTCATATCAATGAGGTCAATTGCTTTATCCGGCAAAGAGCGCTGTGGAATGTATTGAATACTGTAATCCACCGCCGCCTTCAAAACATTTTCCGGTAACTGAACGTGATGATGCTGTTCGTAAAGCTTCTTGACACTTTCCAGAATCTTGACCGTGTCGATAGCACTCGGTTCATTGATCGTGACATCGTTAAACCGACGTGCCAAGGCGCTGTCCTTCATAATGGTATTGCGATATTCATCTTGCGTCGTCGCACCGATCACAGTGATTTCACCACGCGACAAGGCTGGCTTGATAATATCCGCGAGGCCCTTACCGCCAGACTCTTCGCCACCAGTTGCACCGGCGCCAAGAATCTGATGGATTTCATCAAAGAACAGAATCACATTGCCAGCAGCTTTCACTTCCTTGATCAGATTCTGAATCTTTTCTTCAAAGCTGCCACGATATTGCGTGCCTGCTTCCAGATTCGACAGATCAATCGACCAAATCTGCTTGTCTTTAATTGATTCAGGTACATTGCCCTTCACAATCGCTTGTGCCAAGCCTTCAACCACCGCGGTCTTGCCGACACCGGCGTCACCGACCAAAATTGGATTATTCTTCGTCCGCCGACTCAAAATTTCGGCAGTTTCCTGAATTTCGTGATCACGGCCAATCACCGGATCAAGCAGACCATCCTTGGCTTCTTGCGTCAGGTTGCGGCCAAGCTTTTCAAGAATACCGCCTTTCTTGACGGCTTGTTCGCCAGTCGTTTCAACCGGGATTTCATCGCCTTGCTTTGGCAGCTGGCCGGTCGCACGATACTGCGCAAATTCATCCGGCGTCATTTCGTGGCCATTCACCACATAGCGGGCTGACTCGCCTTTACCCATTCCTTGAAGCATCTGATTGAATACATCGTCCATGTCATGATTGAAAAACGGATCGTTAAAGTTTGCCATAGTCGAATTCCTCCTTGTTGGGAATATGCGGGGAAAAGGCGGTGATGGCGGGGAGGCGTGATGATGAGAACGTATCAGGATGAGCAACAAGATCCTTGCTACCTTCCTAAACGCGTTCTCAGGGCCAGAAACCTGCGTGTAAGGACCTTGAATGCACTGGTCAAAACCCGACCAGCACATCCAAGGCCACTTACACTCCGGTTTCTAAGCGGCCCTGTTCACGCTCTACAAAAAAGCACTCCCAGGCGCTCTGGCATTACTTTCGTGTCGTGCTTATTCACTTGTTGGCACTGATACTGTTGCGCCTTTTCCTTGTTTACATAATGTATTATAGCATGAAATTAGCACTCACGCAACCCGAGTGCTAATTTTTTCTCACGCTAAGTCAATCAAGGCGTTTCTCAGTTGATTAATACCGCGACAACAAACGCTTTTCAACCTTACGCTCATTAAACCGGACTAACGGATCCCCATTAACCAAGGCGCGAGCATTTTCCTCAAAAATTCGGGCTTTCTTTTCGCCACGCTTACGAGTCAACCGCTTGAACGCTGCACTCATCTCATAACTGCGACCCGGTAAGTGATGGGCATCAGAGGCAAAGACATGTGCTAACCCCGCATCGATAATGTCTTCGGAAAATTGTTGTACCTTTTTCCCAAATGTGCCCACATAGCTGCTAGCCGTCACCTGTGCAAAGGCCCCACGTTCAACCATCTGATAAAGCAAACCGGGATGCTTCATCAGTCGGGTATTCCGCTCAGGATGGACAATGACCGGAATCATGCCACGCTGCATCACTTCAAACAACATGTTTTGGGTATAAAGCGGCACATCATCAGACGGAAATTCAATTAACACATAATGCCCGCTCACGTCACAAGTCAGAATGTCGTTATGGTCAATTGCTTCTAACAACTGCCCATTAATCCGCACTTCCTGACACGGGAAAACCGTCAGTGGAATATTGCGGCGGTCTAACTCGTCTTGAAACTCATCCGTCATCCGAATCACGTCAGTCGCATGATTCGTATACCGGCCATTCATATGGTGCGGCGTCATCAACGCATGCGTAATCCCATCAGCCACCGCCGCCTGTGCCAATTCAAGCGACGTGGTTAAGTCTTTTGAACCATCATCAATTCCCGGTAACATATGGCAATGCACATCAATCATCATTCAGTTCCCCTTCCAATACTATCTAGTATCTAATGAAGCGCTCCCAAGGTCAAATTTTTTTGTAACAGTTTGTTAACGTTTCACAATAGATCAGCGAGCTGGCAGACTTTGCGGTATAATATGCAAAGATTACGGAGGAAATGAGGTTTAAAGATGAAAAAGATCCTAGTACGCGTTCTACTCGTCGTACTCGTTGCTGCGCTGGGGTTTGGCGGCTTCGTGTACTACATGGTTCACAACTCGACATCGCAAATATATTCCTATAATAAGAAGACAAACAAATCTTCCGATGATAAAACCACCAGCAAAAAGCCGGTCGCATACTTACTGCTCGGTACAGACACAGGCGAACTTGGCCGCTCCTACAAAGGCCGTACCGACACCATGATCGTGATGGTACTCAACCCCAAATCAAAAACAACCACCATGGTCTCAGTCCCGCGTGACACCAAAATCGATTTTGATGACGTCACAATCAAAATCAACGCAGCCTATTCTTACGGTTCCTCTGACACTGCCATGGAAGCCGTTGAGAAGCTGTTAAACATCAAATTGGATGGTTACCTGCTCGTCAACATGAAAGGCCTAGAACAGATGGTAGATGCCGTTGGTGGCGTCACAGTAACCTCGCCATTAAGCTTTGACTATGAAGGCAAATCATTTGTTAAGGGTCAGTCATATGACTTAAACGGCAGTGACGCCTTGAAGTTCTCGCGGATGCGGTATGACGATCCTCAAGGCGATTATGGTCGGCAGATGCGGCAACAGCTTATTTTGACGTCGGTTATCGGTAAGCTTAAGAAGAATCCAACGACTGTGTTGAGTCAGAAATTCCTCGATGCTGTTGGGAAGAATGTTCGGACTGATGTTTCGCTAGGGTCGGTTAAGAACTTGGCAACCGATTACCGTGATGCGGGCAATACGATCAAGAGTGATCAGTTGCATGGTACTGGTCAGAATATTGATGGACAAGATTATGAAGTGATGTCTGATAAAGAACTTACAAGGGCACATGATGTTATCCAAAATGCGTTAGATGCAAAGTAAAGGACATAAAAGTCTACGGCATGAATTGATGGAAAATTAATCAATTCGTGCCGTAGTTTTTTGGGTCTATACTTTTTGATGTTGGATATTTATCGACAATGAAAATGTGGGCCTTTTCCCGATACCGTAAAAAAACACCTACTCAGTATTCTATGTCATGCTTATTAGCTACTGAACTAAACCAAAGTAAGTAAAGTATGAATAAATGTCCAACTATAAATCTCCACTGTTCGTTTTTGAAATACCAGTCGCAAACATCCGTGTTTCTTTTGTTCATGACAATTATCGTGGTAAAGGCTCGCAAAACAGGAAGATCTACGTCATCAGTGACGATCTAACCTATCAGCTGAAAGATTGTCCAACTGTGCGCATTTAATCTCTTGCACCTAATGGCTTCTATATCGTGCATGCCCATATTCGAAACGACAGAGGCGCATCAACGATCATTAATCTTCACAAGCAACGCCATCGCTGCCTAAATTGCGCCACACGATCGCCGCCAGCTTTGGCTCCCAAATAATGACAACTACTGACAGTTAGAACCATTGTATGGCGTGCTGGGTGGCTATCTAGGATCGACACTTCCACACCCCACACGATGGCATCAACATCTAATCCGGTTCCTAAAACGATCCTAACCCCGGCTTCAAAATCTCTGCTTCTAGTTTGCCGCCCATGCCAGACGCACTAAAAAAAGACGGCCCACCCAAAAGGAGAGTCGCCCCTAAAGATAAACTTATTCTTCAAGACTGTCTATAGCGAAGTCATCGTTTCAAATCCGCTTAAAGACAAGCCAATACAGTTGATGAAAAATGCTTCTTTAATAGGCTCCAGTTGGATGAACGACAACAAGAACAGTTTTGAATAAAATTCGAAGATCTTCAGTAACACACGCATTGTTGATGTACTGAATGTCCAACCTGACCATTTCATCAAAACTTAATTCGTTTCGTCCCGAAACCTGCCACAATCCCGTAACACCAGGAACAACTGCTAACCGTTGACGATCATAATCTGTATACTTGACGACTTCACGTGGCAACGGAGGTCTTGGTCCAACCAAACTCATATCACCACGAAGAACATTATATAATTGTGGCAGTTCATCAAGGCTGTATTTTCGAATGACTCGTCCAACACGCGTAATTCGCGGATCACGCTTAATTTTAAATATTGCCCCCTCAACGTCATTCTTTTTAAGTAATTTGTCGACCATCTTGTCCGCTCCAGTTACCATGGATCGAAACTTCCACATTTTAAACGTCCTACCATCTTTTCCCATTCTTGTCTGCGAATAAAAAATTTTCCCGTGCGGATCATCTATTTTGATCAGAATGGACAAAATTAAAAAAACACCACTAAGCAGAACAAGACCAACAAAACTGGCTAAGAAATCGAAACAACGTTTAGTTACTAGATATGTCGGTGTTAACCCCCCAAGATCAACTTGTTCAACGGTAGTTTGTCTGTGCTTAGATGCAGTCTCCAAATTTACCCCTCCAATATTTGGCAATCATATAAGTAAAGTTTCCCCAAATTCTCTGTTCAAGTAATCTTATAACATTCCTAATGTAGTAGCAACCTTAATTTGTACACTAACCAGTGTGAAATCTCATTAGATAAAGAACAATCCGACTATTACAAAATGTCAACTTTAACTCAGCATAAAAATCGTACATCCGAGCAACAGAGCATAAGGCTGCAATTCATGCCTAATCTTCACTGTTAATTTTTACCCATAAACAGTTCTACTTTCAAGAAATACAACAAAACTGCTCAAGTTGCCCTAATTAATGATTTATACAGTTCTGATTATATTGGAATTGTCTCATTAGTCAATAGCATAATTATTATACAGTTGTTTTTGTGCCGATCATATACAATTTCATGGGTGCCTAAACACTATCTACAGTCAATTTAGAACCCAAAAAACCGACAAAATACAACGGAAAACCGGATTTTGTCGGCTTTTTTTAATAGTGGCTTAAAAATTCGTATTGTTTACATCACCGTTTCAAGTGACATGCTATCTTACAAACGAATAAAGTTTAAAACCCGGGTTTAAAATCCGTGTTATTATAGATCATCTCCACTTAGTACAGTGCAGATCAAGCTATCCGAAAGATTAGCATTGTCCAACAAACAAGCTCCAAAAACTAGACATATGATAGAAGACTCACAAGACGCAATAATAAAATTGTCTCTACTTATCATTTACATTCTTATCATATGAAGGATAAAACTGGCCAAACGCTTTGGACAATCTAAATATCCTTTTTACCCAAAATGGCAAATTGACATTTTTATGATGATCATTATTTCTCTATACTTTTCAAGAAATTCTTTAAAGCGTCTTGCCATGTTGGAATCTCAAACCCGGTGGCCTTCGTCTTACTTAAATCCAAAATCGAATGGCGGGGCCGCCATGCTTTTTGTGGGTATTCCTTTGACGATACCGGCTTAACCGTAACGTCTTTATCCGCCAAAATAGCACTGGCAAATTCATACCAATTACAGCTGTTATCATTGGATAGATGATAGATTCCGTAATCTAAACGCTTATCAACGGCAAAGGTCATAAACTCGGCCAGCGTTTTGGTCCATGATGGGCGGCCATATTGATCGTCCACCACGGTCAATTCCTTATGCGTTTTGGCGAGGTTCAACATCGTGTAGACGAAGTTGTGACCATATTCACCAAATACCCAAGAAGTACGAATAATGTAGTACTTCTTAAGGTACTTTTGCACCTGCTGTTCGCCTTCGTATTTAGCCCGCCCATATTCATTGCGTGGCGCTGGCTGATCGTCAACGGTGTAAATTTCTTTACTGTCGCCATCAAACACGTAATCGGTGCTGATGTAAACCAAGGTCGCATCAACTTTGGCCGCCGCTTTAGCCAAGTTACGCGTACCGTCAACGTTCACCAATTGATTGAGCGCTTTTGCTTCATCTTCGGCTTTATCAACGGCTGTATAGGCGGCACAGTGATACACCACGTCTGGCTGATAGTCCGCAAAGTACTGATTAACGGCGGCTTCATCGGTAATATCTAAGTCTTTGGCATCAGTTGCCCGATAGGCAATGCCGCGTGCATCCAATAAGTGGCGTAGTTCGGTGCCTAGTTGCCCTTGTGCGCCGGTAATCAAAATCTTCATCTATCTTCTCCTCGACATTTTAAAACTTGGCAAGTTCGATCCATTGCGTTGCTCGCAGCTCATTGACCGTTCTGCTTGTACTTCGCTTCAACCGCGGATTTTTCAGCTTGCCACCAACTGCGATGATCGGTGTACCACTTAATGGTGTCTGCCAAGCCTTCTTCAAAGTCAGTATATTGCGGCTTCCAACCTAGCTCTTCGCGGGTCTTGGAAGCGTCAATGGCATAACGCATATCATGGCCCGGGCGATCTTTGACCTGATCATAATAGTCAGTCGGTTTGCCCATGAGCTTCAAGATCAATTCGAGCACGGTCTTGTTATCCTGTTCGCCATTAGCCCCGATTAAGTAAGTTTCGCCAATCTTGCCTTTGGTCAAAATATCCCAAATTGCCGTGGAGTGATCATTGGTATGAATCCAGTCACGGACATTCTTGCCCGTTCCGTAAAGCTTAGGTTTAATGCCGCTCAGGATATTGGTGATTTGCCGCGGAATGAATTTTTCAATATGTTGATACGGACCATAGTTGTTGGAGCAGTTAGAGATGGTGGCTCGAACGCCAAAGGAACGTGCCCATGCATGAACAAGCATATCACTGGCAGCTTTAGTCGAAGAATAAGGACTTGACGGATTGTAGCGACTATTAACGGTGAACTTTTCGCCTGGGCCTTCGCCATGACCAGGCAGATCTTCACGTAATGGTAAATCGCCATAAACTTCATCAGTTGAAATATGGTGGAAGCGAACATCATACTTACGGGCCGCTTCCAACAAAGTATAGGTGCCGATCACGTTACTGTGAAGGAACGGATCCGGATTAATCAGTGAGTTGTCATTATGACTTTCAGCCGCAAAGTTAACCACCGTATCCACTTGACCCATCAATTGATCAACCAGTTCTTTGTCCGCAATATCGCCAACCACTAACTTAACCCGATCGCCCAAAACGTCTTCGATATTAGCTTTATTGCCGGCATAGGTCAGCTTATCCAAGACCATGATCTGAACATCCGGATGGTGCTGATAAACAAAATGGACAAAGTTTGAGCCGATAAAGCCGGCCCCGCCTGTAATCATAAGTTTCATGTTTAAATCTCCCCGTAAACAAAGTTATTCTCGGCATCTTTTAATTGCGGATGATGCTGATCTTTTTCCGACATAATCAAATGTCCCGTTGACATCGGCCAGTCAATCCCAATATCTGGGTCATCAAACGCGATTCCGCGATCAGCTTCAGGGGCATAATAACCTTCCACTTTATAAACAAAGTTAACGTTCGGCGTTAAGGTAATGAATCCGTGGGCAAACCCCTTAGGAACCAAGAGTTGGCGATGATTATACTGACTCAAGATATAACCTTCCCACTGACCATATGTCGGTGAGCCCTTGCGAATATCCACTAAGACATCCTCAACGACCCCGGTCACCACGCGCACCAGCTTTGTTTGCGCATAAGGTGCCATTTGATAATGCATCCCGCGTAAGACCCCGGCTTCGGCCGACAGTGATTGATTATCTTGGTTGAAATCGTTTTTGATTCCGGCTTCGATGAACTTTTCCCGGGTATACGTTTCCGTGAAAAACCCGCGATTGTCGCCGAATACATCGGTTTCAACTAACTTAACGTCCTTCAATTTGGTTGGAATAACTTTTAAACTCAAGTGTCTTTGCCTCCTAGGCTTCTTCGTCTGCCAAGCGCAAAATATACTGACCGTAATCGTTCTTCTTGAGCGGCTGCGCGAGTTTGCGTAATTGATCGCGATCAATGTAACCCATCCGGTAGGCTACTTCTTCCAGACAGGCAATTTTAAGATTCTGTCGCTTTTGCACAGTTTCGATAAAACTAGCCGCCTCATGTAAGGATTCATGGGTGCCAGTATCTAACCAAGCAAATCCTCGACCCAACAGCTCAACATCAAGTTGGCCACGTTCGAGATACGCTTTGTTCACATCCGTAATTTCCAACTCGCCTCGTGGTGACGGTTTAAGATTCTTAGCAATGTCCAGCACTTGGTTGTCATAGAAATACATGCCGGTGACTGCAAAGTTGCTTTCCGGATGCTCTGGCTTTTCGACAATCGATTGCACATGATGCTGCTTGTCAAAGGCAACTACACCAAAACGCTCCGGATCATTGACCTGATAGCCGAACACCGTTGCCCCGGTCGTTTTAGCCGCCGAGCGTTGAACCAGCTTGGACAAGCCGCTGCCATAAAAGATATTGTCGCCCAGAATCAAGCACACGGAATCATCGCCAATGAAGTCAGCCCCGACAATGAAAGCTTCCGCCAGGCCATTTGGCTTTTCCTGTACTTTGTAACTGATATTGAGCCCCAGTTGTTTGCCGTCTTTTAACAGATCCTGAAAACGATCAATATCTCTTGGTGTTGAAATCACCAAAATATCACGAATCCCGGCCAACATCATGGTTGACAGGGGATAGTAAATCATCGGCTTGTCATAGACCGGTACCAGTTGCTTAGAGATTGCCTCCGTGATTGGATACAATCGCGTGCCAGAACCGCCGGCTAAAATGATTCCCTTCATGAAAATAGTCCTCCTCAGTAAATCAAATCTATTAATTATAGAATGCCAACACTTAGTTTTAAAAACTCGAAACAGGCAAAGCCATGCGATTTTTAGTGACCATAAAAAAATGTTGACTCAGAACATAAAAAATGCCTGTTCAAAAATCAAATTGATTTTCAGACAGACACTTTTTAACACTGCAATAAAAATCTCAATAAGCACCGGTTGGATGAATCACAACCATTACCGTTTTCAAAAGAATCTTGAGATCCCCAAAGAAAGACGCACTGTTGATATAATGAATGTCCAACGCAACCATCTCTGAAAAGCCAAGCTCATTTCGACCCGAGACCTGCCACAGGCCTGTACAGCCTGGAATAACGGTAAGACGTTGAAGATCGTAATCAGTGTACTTTACAACTTCGCGAGGCAAAGGTGGTCGCGGCCCAACTAAACTCATGTCACCAATTAAGACATTGTACAACTGGGGTAATTCATCAAGGCTGTATTTACGAAGCACTCGGCCAATCCGAGTAATGCGAGGATCATCTTTTATTTTAAACATGGCGCCTTGAACATCATTATATCGAAGCAGTTTACCAACCATCTTATCAGCACCATTTACCATTGTGCGAAATTTCCACATTTGAAATTCCCGCCCATCTTTTCCGAGACAGGTCTGAGAATAAAAGACCTTCCCATGTGGATCATCAAGTTTAATTAGAATTCCAATGATTAAAAATAACCAACTAAGTAAGAACAACCCCATTAAACTAGCTAGAAAGTCAAAACAGCGCTTTGATAATATGTAGCCACGCGTTAGCCTTCTAAGATCAATTTGCTCGGCATTAACTTGCTTATGACTAGATGCTGTCTCCAAATTCACCCCTCCAATACAGTGCAAAGACTTGGCAGAAACATTCCCCACATACTACCAACTCCTCGATATGATATAACATTTCTTTAAGCAGAACAAGCCTCGCTCTAAAAAAATAATGCAAAAATAACAACGACTTGTTTCACTGCTTCTCGCTAACATGATCACCCTTTAAAAAATCTTCAAGCTTGATTGTCCAATCATAAAACAAAAGTGCCATCTTTCCTGCGTGTAGGTACTGTGTTAAAAGATACCGCCTACTTTGCTGGTAATAGCCCAAAACTTTCCTTGTGGTTAGTTGCGTTGAGCCTTGTCCTTGATGCACATAGCTAGAAGTTAATAGCAGATAGTTTTGATACCCCTTGGCTTGCAACTTAAATGTGAGTGCTTGTTCCTCATAATAAAGAAAAGTTGCAGAATCAAAGTAACCAACTTTATTAAAAACCGTTTGACGAATCCCAAAAAAAGCCCCTGAATTAACATCCACCTTAATTCTTTCAGTATCAACTTGGCTTGTTTGATAAGGCTTTGCTTCCCCTCTACCAAAAAGACGCGCAATTTTCGAAATAATGCGTGAGTTGTATAAGAGTGCTCTTTTTTTTGTCAGATTATGCCAAGAAACTTTTTGATCAGGTCTTTGAAGAACTGTAACAGTTCCTGCATCTGTATGTTTTAGGCAAAATTCTGTTATTTGTTCAATATTCTCTGAGCTTACCAGACTATCAGGATTAACAACGAATAGAACATGATCTTCAGCCAAACCATACTTGTGTTCAATTGCACGCAATCCAACATTATTACCTCGTGCGTATCCTAAATTAGCATTTGTAGTCAGAACACTAACCTGTTTATTTTGATCAAAAGCCGCCTGAAGTTGGCTTACAGAATCATTGGAGGAATTATTGTCGACAATGGTAACCCGGTCGACTCCAGCTTTAATTAGATTGACACAACAAAGAATCGTCTGTTTATAATTTTGATAATTAAGAATCAACCCTATCTTTAACATCTGTTTCTCCCCTACTTCTTTTTTGACTAAGCACGATGACGAAACCGCTCAATATAAGGTTCAATATACCCAAAAAGAATTCGCGGACGCAATAAAAACAAAGCAATAACGTAATCAATAACCCCGAACAGAACTTCAAGTATCAATGACGTCATATTTCTAGGCCAAGTCAGTTCAATTCCTTTAATGGCAAGAAACATGATGAGCGCACTCAAACAATATTTCCACGATTCGCTAAAGAGATCCGTGAGTGGCAATTGATCTTTGATAGAATAAATTTGATAAAGTGTAACTACGGATTCTGAAAGAATTGTTCCAATCACAGCACCCATAGTACCTAACCATAAAATAAGCGGTACATTAACGACTATGTTCACCAATGAACCTAAGATAACCGATACAGTATACGATTTAACTTGATCTGTCGGTAATAAATATTGAACACCTATGGCACTTGCAATCGAAATTGGTATAACAACAATAGCTTCAACCGCCATCAGTGGGGCAACAGGCATAAACTTGACACTAAAAAAGAAATAAGTGAATGGCGTTGAAACAGCTGCAATGCCAAAAGCTAACGGAAATGCTAACACTAAGATAATATGCATTGAAGATGCCAACGAACGTTTAACAGCTTCATGGTTGCCACTAGCAAAGTAATGCGCAACGTGTGGCAAAAGAACTGTGCCAGTTGCAGTCACAACAGCTAGCAACATTTTGATAATCTTGTCAGAGTTTTCGTAAAAGCCAGTTGCCGTAACTCCCTGCAAAATCCCTAACATAGTTTTGTTTAGTTGCAGATAAATTTGAATTGCCAACTGAGGTACGAGCAAGACTAATGCTGGTTTCATATGATGCAAAACATGCAGGGTTGAGATTTTGGGAAACTGAGTCAACTTTTCCTTAAGAGAGGGCCAAAAAGTCAAATTACCTAATAGTTGTGACCCAGACAATATTAGAATATAGAGAGCTGTATCACTTGCTTTATGAACCAACAAAAAAATTAAGATAAGTGATGCAATTCGAACCAAAACATTTCTAACAACTGTGACTCGAAAGTTCTCCAAACCTTGAAAAAACCATGAAATATCAAATGCTGCTCCTACAAGCATGAATCCTTGAGCAAGATAAAATATCCTATATTTATCCATGGAGAGGGTAAATGCTAGATACGCAATAACGGATATACCAACCGAAATAAAACGAAGGATCGTGACCTCCCAAAAGTACTTCGTTAAAGCAGCTTTATCATCACGCCTGTACGCAGTTCCACGATTACCGTATAGATTAATTCCCAAGCTACCAAATAAAATAAAGTATTGGACAATTGAATTAGTAAACGCATTGATACCTACCCCAGTCGGACCTAAGACTCGATTAATATATGGTACAGTTACCAGGGGAACGAGCAAAATAAACACCTGATATCCCGCGTTCCAAATAAAGTTTTTTATAACTTTCATAAAGATTCTCCAATAGCCGCTTTCTAAAGTATATTCGAAGTCCTAAAACAGAAAAATGTAAATTCACAGTATCACACTTATTGCCAAAATTATTTCATTCCCATATGTAGTGCCTGGTGATTTAGGCTGCGGTTTCTGGCCGAATTTCAGTCACTTTATAGTTGATTTGATAATGCAGGCCA
>OBWV01000899.1_pt1 | contig 18768 bp, 10 predicted proteins | sample 1495351 | NCBI WGS metagenome assembly OBWV01 (sample SAMEA2580122, study PRJEB22360) | human gut metagenome | biome: human gut; feature: human-associated habitat; material: faeces | place: Denmark | collected 2008/2010 | reverse complement strand
ATAACAAAGCCCGGGCTTGAGAAAGTCTGGGCTTTGCGCATAAAAAAAGGCTGTGTCAGCGTTTTGACACAACCTCATTTTTTATAGTTTCTCCATTGATTATATACTGCTTACCCGCCTATTTCAACTTCACAATTCCAAAATTTAAAAAAGATTGATAATATTATCATAAAGGCAGTATAGCGACAGCATACCGGTTTGCAGGGCTATAGTTGCCTCTTTTAATACCGCATTTGCAACATTATCCCTCTTTTTGCCCCCAAAACACTTGATTTATGTACAAAAATGTACTCTATCTGTACTATTACAGAAGAAGTTTTTTTATCTATATTCATATCTTTGTAGCTGATATTTAAAAAAATATAAGATAATCTTATTTTAATAATATGAAAAAAAATCATTCCGTAAGCCTCAAAAGAGCAAGTTCTCTTTTAGTATTTTTGCTGCTTTCGTTGCCTGCATTACAAGCGCAAATTAAAATTACAGGTACGGTTACCGATGAAACTAAAGAAACAGTTATTGGAGCTAACATTACTGTCAAAGGAACCACTATTGGTACCATCAGTGACGTAAATGGAAAATACTCTATTGAGGTACCTAATCAAAAAGCTATCCTAGTATTTTCATTTATCGGATATACGACACGTGAAATTCCTGTAGGAAAGAATAAGGTGATTGATGTTGTAATGAAAGAAGATGGCGTAATGCTGAATGAAGTAGTAGCCATTGGTTATGGCAGTGCCAAAAAAGGTGACCTTGCCGGCTCTGTAGCGAAAGTAGACATGGAAGAGCTCAACAAAACTCCGGTTGCCTCATTCGACCAAGCATTAGGAGGACGTGTTGCCGGTGTGCAAGTAGTAAGTGGCGATGGTCGTCCGGGTGCAGCAGCAAACATCGTTATCCGTGGTAGCAATACGGTTTCAGACAACTCCGACGGTTCTCCGTTGTATGTTATTGACGGTTTTGCAACCGATGATCCCAATGCCGCTGCCTATAACCCGAGTGACATCGAATCTATGGACATTCTGAAAGATGCCTCCGCAACAGCCATTTACGGTGCACGCGGTGCCAACGGCGTAATTATCATCACTACCAAACGTGGTAAAGAAAGTGCTCCGCGCGTGACATACGATGGCTACTTCACCTGGCAAGAAGAACCTCAGTTTCTGGATATCATGAACGGCAAACAGTTTATGAAATTACAAACTGAAATGCTGACAGAGAAAGAACTGAATGATACTTATTTTAGCTATAGCGAAGCACTTGGACGTAAACGTACATTGGCCGATTACGACTATATACCTTATTATAATTGGCAAGATGAAGTGTATCGAGGCGCTCCTATGACAAGCCACAACGTATCTCTTTCAGGGGGTAGCAAGAACACCCGTTATAGTTCAAGCATCTCTTATTACAATCAACAAGGTGTTATTATCAACTCCTCTTATGAAAGTTTAAAAGCACGTCTTACCCTTGACCAAAACATTACCAAAGCCATAAAATTTGGGGCAACAATGAACTTTGCCAATAACTTGTCCAAAGGATCGGCACCTTCACAATCCGGTGGTGGAACATCACAATATTACCTCTATCAAGTGCTGGCCTACCGTCCGGTCACTTACAATGAGAAAGACGATTTGATTAACAATATGGTAGACGAAAGCGGAAACTATCCGTACAACCCCATGAAAACCGTACAGAACTCATACGACCAGACCCGTACGCGCCAACTGAATCTGAACACTTACCTGACTTGGGATATTATTAAAAATCTGACATTCAAAGCCACTTTCAACTATACATGGAGACAGGATGTGCGTCGAGTGTTCTACAACTCAGACACTTATCAGGGAGACCCCCAATATTCAGCCAGCGGTGTAAACGGTAATTTCTCCGATAAAGACCGCAACAGTTGGTCCAACGAATATACATTGAGTTATAAACGTCGTTTCGGCGATCACAATCTGACAGGACTTCTCGGCGCCTCTCTCTCCAGCGACCGCACTACAGTGATGGGAGCCGGTTCAGGGCTTATCACATGGGAAAGTCTTGGTTTCTGGGGACTGGATAGCGGTACTCCCCGCTCTATCGTCACTACCAGTGTCGAAAGCAAGCTGATGTCTTATTTCGCACGATTCAATTACGACTGGAAATCACGCTATATATTGATTGCTACTATCCGTGCCGACGGTTCATCGCGTTTCCCCTATAACAAATGGGGGTACTTCCCTTCAGCATCATTTGCATGGCGTCTTTCCGATGAACCGTTTATGAATTTGGAAGATACTTTCGTTTCAAATTTGAAATTACGTGTAGGTTGGGGAGCTACCGGTAATAATAATACCTATAATGATTATGCCTCTTCTGTACTTTATGCAACCAACCAAAACTATGCATTTAATAATATGTTGTCTTCTGCCATCTATAACAGCCAGATAGGCAATAAAAATCTAAAATGGGAAACCACTTACCAAACTAACATCGGTTTGGACTTCGGTTTTTTCAACAATCGCATTAATGGTGAAATCGATATCTACAATAAAGATACAAAAGACTTGCTGCTCTATGCCGAAGTACCCGGTTCGCTCGGTTTCTCGTCCGTACAACAGAATATAGGAAGTATCAACAACCGTGGTCTTGAATTCTCTATCAACACTGTAAACTTTGTAGGAGGAAAGGGTAAATTCAAATGGACTACAAACTTTAATATCTCTTTCAACAAAAGTAAGGTCACTGGGCTTTCGGACGGACAGGAAAGCCGTTATAGCAGCGTAATAACCACCAACAACTATATCTGTAAAGTAGGACATCCGCTATCCGAAATGTACGGCTATGTATACGATGGCGTTTATCAGTACGAGGATTTCAACGAAGTTGCTCCCGGACAGTATGTATTGAAGCCCGAAATTCCAAATAATACGGAAGTACGCAGCAATATCCAGCCGGGTAGCGTCAAACTGAAAGATTTAAATGGCGACGGCAAAGTCACAGCCGAAGACCAAACCATTATCGGACACGGCCTACCTATCCATACAGGTGGTTTCACGAATAATTTTGAATGGAAAGGATTCGATTTAAGCGTATTTTTCCAATGGTCTTACGGCAACGATGTCATCAACTATAACCGTACACGTTTGGAATCGCTCAACAGCAAGCACACCAACCAGCTTGCCTCAGCCGCCAATCACTGGACGCCGCGTACAGTTAATCCGGATGGCACTGTAACAGAAGGTAACTATACCAACTACCTATGTGCCCCCAATCGCAGCCTGACTAACATCAATACAGACCGTGAGATAGAAGACGCCTCTTTCCTGCGGTTGAAGAACGTACAATTAGGCTATAGTTTCCCTACCAAAATGTTGAAGAATATGAAAATACGTTCACTCCGTGTATATGTATCTGCACAGAACATTTGGACATGGACCAAATATACCGGTTATGACCCCGAAGTGTCTACCCGTAACTCTGCCATGACACGTGGCTTTGACTATTCTTCCTATCCCCGTACCCGTTCTTATACGTTCGGCATAAAATTAGGCTTGTAATAAAATATATTCAAAAGTAATCAAAAAAAGATATGAACACCATGAAAAAGTTGATATATATATTGTTAGGTGCCGGGCTCTGCACTTCATGCAACTTCCTGGATACCGAAATTTATGACAATCCTGATGCAGAAACCATCTATCAGGATGCAACTTCTTGCATGTCCGGACTAGCAGGTGTATATGATATTTTGGGTTATGCCGGCACCTATGGACAATATCTGTGGGGCGACCTCGATGCGGGCACGGATATCCTTGTCTATAACCGCAGTTATGGTAAAGACAACCTCCAACCCAACCTATATACACACAACAACACAGATGGTTATATTAAGGATTGCTGGCTTGCACTCTACGACGGCATCAACCGCGCCAACGATTTTATCGACCTCATCAATCAGCGCACAGACGAACAATGCGGAAGCGCAAAAAACAAGAAAATGTATATTGCCGAAGCTCGTGCATTGCGTGCACTCTATTATATGAATCTTGTTGCTTATTGGGGTGAAGTACCGTTACGCTTGACTCCCACCCGTGACCTTACTACACAGCTCCTTGAGAAATCTTCGCAAGAAGCCATCTACGCACAAATCATCCGAGACCTGAAAGCAGCTGAAAGCGGCTGTCTTCCTGCCGATGAGTTGAATGCTCCGGGACGTATCTCACGCACCACCGCACAAGCATTATTGGCACGTGCTTACATCTGGCAGTCCGGTTATCCTGTATATGCCGATACATGGGAAGAAGCCCGTACCTATGCCAAAAAAGTTATGGACAGCAATTTGCATCACCTTTATGGAGAGAATGATGCCAATCATCAAGGGTATCGTGACCTCTTCATCAATATGTGTTCCAACCGCTATGACCTCGAAGCCCGCGAAAGTATGTTCGAGGTGGAATTTTACGGCAACGGCATGGACCGCAGTAACGAATGTGGCAAGGTGGGTTTATATATTGGTATATCACAAGGGGTCACTACCGACCAGGATGTACCCTACGCATATGCTTGGTACGACGCAACAAAAATACTTTACCGTCTCTACGAGAATGGGGGGAAAGATAATGTTGGAAAAGACCAGGGCGACCAGCGCCGCTGGTGGAACTTTGCCGACTACAGCTACAAGACTAATGATAAAACCGGTAAAGTACAGAAGAATTACCTGACTGATGCCAATCTTAAAAGTGCAAATCTCTATGGTCGCACCGGCAATCCCGGAAAATGGCGTGCAGAATATGACCCTGTACGTCCTTGGTCACGCAATAACTCATCTATCAACTTTCCTGTGATGCGCTTTTCTGATGTGCTGTTGATGTTTGCTGAAGCCGACAATGAAATCAATGGTCCGACACAAGAAGGTATCAATGCAATCAATCGTGTCCGCAAGCGCGCTAATGCTACAGAAATAACTTTGACACAAGCAGGAATAACCGACAACCAGGAAAACCTGCGCCAGTTTATTTTTGAGGAAGAAACCCGTGAGCTCTGCTTCGAGACTCCCCGACATATGGAACTGCGCCGTCGAGGCGAAGATTTCTACTTTGACCGCATCCGCCTGCTTGCCGACCAAAGCGCACCCGAAGGGCAACCCAGTGCAACTGTAGGTTATGAGCGCAGCGATGTACGTTCCGTACCTGCCTATAATATAGCGGACCGTCATCTCTATCTGCCGATCCCTCAATGCGAGCTTAGCACCAATACTATCTGTAAACAAAACGAACGGTGGTAAACCTATAAAATACACCGTAGAAACGATAAATAAACAGTTCATAATAATATGAAAACAAATAATATCCCTACTTCCGGCAAATACCTTGCAAAGATGCTTGCATTATGCCTGACTGTCACTTTCTCCTCATGCGACCGTGATGAAACTGAAAGTGTTGATTTTGGCGTAAAAGTACAAACTCCTGATGCCATATATGCCGGTCAGCCTGTAACGTTTGAGTTTGACGGCAACCCCGACTATATAGTTTTTTACTCCGGTGAGAAAAACAACCGTTATGCCAATCATAACCGTACCACATTACCTGAAGTAGACAGCCTTGGTCTCTCATACGCCGCTAAGATGCAGTATGCCGAAAACTATGATTATCAGAATGACCGCATCCTACGTATCATGGTTTCTGATACTTATGATGGTTCAGGAAAAATCAATCCTGCAGAATGGCATGACATTACAGACCCTGATCCAGCCGTCAATGAAGAATATCTGGAAAGTGTTATCCTTACAAGCGGCACTACTGTTGACCTGCCTTATGCAGCAGTCAATCTAAGTCAATATAAAGACAAAGATTTTTATCTCGCTTTCCGCTATTTGGCAGAGCCCCACACCGGAGTGAAAAGCAAAGGAGACTTACGCCCGGATAACGGGAAGGCATACAGTTATGACAACCGCCCACGTATTGATATCACCGAACTTAAACTTGTAAAGCGTGAACCGGATAAAAATCTGATTGAAGTGGAAGATATGCTGACTGAATTTGCATTCACTACGAACTTCGTAAGTGCTAAAGTACAGAACAACTTCACTATCAGCAACTACCGCCTGATGTTCCAACCCCAAGAGTATGTCGAAGCTGACGGGAAAGTCACTACCGACGAATCTCAAGACTATGACATGGACGTATGGATGGTGAGCCAGAAATTATCGGCACACAGCGTAGAACCTGACCGTGGTACTCCTATAAAAGGAACAAACGCCCGTCTCGGTATCTATCAGCATACTTATAGTGAACCAGGTACCTATACCGCCACCTTCATTGTCACCAACGCCAACAAATGGGATTCAAAGCTGATGATACGTGAAGTGACTGTTGAGGTAAAACCCGCACAATAGAAACCAATAAGTATTTTATTAACCACTAAAAATAAGTACCATCATGAAAAAGATTATTTTAAGCGTTTTCGGCATGCTTGTTATGGCAGCCGGAGTTCAAGCACAAGAACTGATAAAGGACAATGAATTCGACAATGCCGATATCACTACAGAATACGGCAGTAAAGACAATGTAACCTTCGGTACATGGTGCTCCGTAAACAATGAAACCGCAGCTTCTTTCCGCATTATCAATGACAAACAGCGCGGCAAGGTATTGGAATTTTCCGTAGACCCCAAACTGACTACTTGGTACAAATCATTTGTGGCACAACGCTACGAAGGAAGTGTAGAACCGGGTATGTATAAATTGGGATTTTGGGCAAAGTCCGAAGATATGGGACAAGTGAAAGTATTCATTCGTCTGCGCGATGCCAATGGCAAGGACTTACAACGCTTTGTCCTGTGTACCCAAAGCCAGCCTAAAAAAGCAGATCGCAAATTTTATGGTGGTTTCGGTAAAGCCAATCCTTCCGGCAAATGGACTTACTACACACTTGACTTCAACTTCGGTAAAGTAAGTAACACCATTTATCAATTCAGCATGAACGATACGGAAGACGCTACTCCTGCCGACTTGACAAATTTCTCTATCTGTTTTCAAAATAGTGCATCCGAACCGTCAAGCATCTTGATAGACGGTGTATCACTGAAAAAAATAGAAGAATAACCCGTAACTCAGTAAAGAAACGGTATCCGTTATGATAAAGAACAAACTCATATATTTCTTTCTTGCAGGAACATTCTTAACCGCCTGCAGTGATAATGAAGCACCGGCCATAGACCCTAAGGCATATCCGCTTGTTATCAAAGCAAAGGTATACAACAGTTATGATACCGAGCAAGAAGGAGTCACCTGGACCAAACCCGAAGACATTATCGGTGTCTATGTACTGAAAAGCGGAAGCAGCGAAGTGGTAAGTCCACACGCCAACCTTAGTTACAGCCCTACACCGACTTCGTATGACGATTACTTCCAGCCTAACCAAGTAGATGCTATACCCTACTTTCCGACAACAGGCAAGGATGTGTGGGATGTAACCATTTACTATCCCCGCCAGGAAACATTCGAAATTGAAGGTATGGTTCCTTTGAAATTGGATAAGCAGGGAGAGTTGAAAGCTTCGACCCTGCTCTATGGGCGCGCCAAGTCACTCACTAAAGAGAATACGGTAGCTTCCATGCGCCTTGCTCCTGCCCTAAGTCGTTTGGTGTTCTATTTCCATGCGGGTGAAGGCATATCGCCTGAACAGTTGAGCGATGTAACGGTAGACCTCGATGGATTGCCTACCATCGGCAATTTTAACGTAATTGACGGAAGCTTCAGTGCTGATGCAGAAAGTATTATTTCTTTCCGCATGCGGACATCTTCCTCTACCAACGCTGACGTAGCACGCACAACCGAAGCCTTTGTCATGCCCCTTGGCAGCACACAAGGGTATGTGGCAACTATAACGGCCAAGCAGCTACCTGAAGCACTAACTAAGAAAATTTACTCTATCAGCAGTAGCATCGGCAGTTTGGAGCGTGGAATGCAATATGTGTTCGATGTTACTGTCAACACTAATGGTTATGTCATCGAAAGTTCATCCTCACCTATTGCCGGGTGGGAAGAAGGAGATAAAATCAGTGGTGAAGGAGAAGAAACACAACCTTAGTGCATTCTTTAAAACTGCATACTTTATTTATATTGTAAATATCCCTAAAAACATTATCAACTACCAAAAATAATTTAATAATATGAGAACTTTAAAACACTTGGCATTCTGCCTTGCAACGGTATTTCTTGCTATTGGTTGCAATCAAGAAGACAATGAACCCCAAACAACTGCAAAAAAAGGTAACCCTGCAGAGTTTACAATGACCATAAACGGTGGGACAAACACACGTACTATAACTACTCAAGATGGAAATAACCGTACAATTGCTTGGAGACAAGGCGATCAGGTTGGTATTTTTGCCGTAAACGCTGATGGTACTCCACAGAACAACTGCAAATACATCTATGATGGAACTGAATGGAAAGCAGAAAATATAGGCGATGCCATTACATTAACAAATGGAGAAAATTATAGCTTTTATGCATATTATCCTTACGCAGAGAACATAACAGTCACTACTGCCAGTCTGAACGTATTACCCGACCAATCGGCTACTCAAGGTGAAGGAAACAGTAACTACGATTTAAGTGATATACTTATTTCAAAAGTAGACGAAAGCACTTACAATGGTGCATCTATCAATTTGAATTATAGTCATGCGTATGCTATGGTAGAGGTGCTCGTAGCCGGAGATAAAGTAGGTGACACCGCTCCTGAAAAAGTAGTATTGAAAAATGTTATAACTGATGCCAACATAAACCTTACCACACAAGAAGTTACAAAAACTTCCAACAAGCAAGACGTAGTTATGGCCTATGTGGAAAATAATGAAAATACAGGTACTTATTTATATCGTGCCATCGTTCCTGAACAAATTATAGCACAAGGCAGCACTTTATTGGAAGTTTATGGAGTAAATGGCGGCAAGAATTATGTATTCAAAGCTCCTAATAAAGATGTGACATATCCCCAAGGTAAATATTTCAGAATGGAAGTGACTATTGGTGAGAATAATGTAGGTATCAAATTCCCTGCTGGAAGCATTGAACCATGGGAACCGACTCCTGGTATTGATTTGGAAGGAGAAGAATTAATAGAAAATCTTATAAAAATACCTGTTTCAAGTTTAACTGCAGAGACATTCCAACAGTTGACTTCAAGTAATTATGACCAAGCAGAAAACTTTTGGTATTGCTTATCACACAAAGATGACGCAGAATCAAGTGGTATCCAAGCATCCGTTATAGATGATAATGGTGAAAAAGTTATTTCATTTAAAACAACAGCAACCGCCCCTTATAGTTGGTACAAATCAGGTGTTGGTTATCATTGGCAATCTGAAAGTGATTTTACTCCTGGCTTTTATAAACTTAGCTTTAAAATAAAAAGTCCGGAAAATACACTGACAATACGTGGAACAATTAGAGCAAAAGGTAATTTATCAAATGTCACAGATAAAGACTTGTTCTTTGCAAATAGTTTACATAAATTAACCTATTTAGATTATAAAACAAAGAGTACCACAGAATACGAGGAAGCAATCTTCTATATGGATCTGAAATGGGCAGGCTCAACGGCTGGAACTTGTACGCCAGAAGCAATTGTTCTGACAAATCCTAATAATAATAACCTTTATCAGAATATGGAACTGAAGTTCAAACATCATGCAAATTCTACTGGTACAATATACATTAAAGACGTAAAATTAGAATCTATATCTCTTGAAGAAATACCAGAAGACCAAAGACCAACTGAATAATAATTCAACCTTAATCGAATCTCTATCCAAGAGTTATAGCTCTTAACCAAAATCCCTTGTCTTTCCCCTGCGGCAAGGGATTTTTAGCTTCAAACTTTTTGTCTGTATATCCAAGGAAACTTGTCCTCATTCCTAAGTAAAAAAATTCTAATGAGGATAATTCTCTTTTAACATACAGCAAAAACAAGCCATAATTATAGTTTTGCAGAGTGGCACTTTAATTCTGTAAAATGCCACTCTGCAAAACTAAAGTAGAACTTTAAAAATCTGCATTTCTATGAACAATAATTCTCTTTTTTCTGTATTTTTTTATACCTCATATATCCCTCAAAATGTCGAATTTAGCGACCAAAATTAAAAGACTGATATTATGAAGAATTTTCTTAGCCTATTATTACTTCTGTTTTTGACAGAACAACCGTATGTTCAGGCATCAGAAGCAACTGGTAACAACATCCCATCTGCTGTTACCTACCAATCTGATAATACCTCCGATACCTCTACCGAAGACTTGTTGAAATTACGTAAAAAGTACCCCTTGAAACCGGCAAAAGCCACCAAGGCAGAAGTCCAACGTGCTATCGATTTTATGAAAACATTCGATACAGCTAAAATGGAAAGATTGAAGATACCCGCAAACTCGCCACTACCATACGTGCATTGGCATACGCTGCACAAGAGAATTTACCTGAGGGGTCTGAATTTTCTCCTTACTTGGATAGAGTACTGAACGACGGAGTAATAGAACGCATCCCTGCATTTCCATATAACTCGTACACAGACGTACGTGTCGTCCCCGTCGATTTTCTTTCTGCCCTACCTGTTTGTACTCCCGAACAAAGAGGACGACTGATTGAATCGGTAAAAGGACTGATGGAATTCTATAAACTTAACCAGAAAGACGCTATCCTGAAACGTACCGTCAATTCCGACTATCTGTACAACGTGCTTCCACATCTGTTTGTATGCGCACTCCATAACCCGGACAATGCACAAGCCGTGGAAGACCTGCGTTCTTTCTCACGCTACCTCTCGGCATGTACGCAATATGTACCCGGTGAAAAAGACATCCTGAAACCCGATGGTACAGGTTTCCACCACAAAACACATTACAACGGCTATATGTACTCCTACCGCACATGGGTAGAATATATGGGGCGGCTGAAAGGTACTGCCTTCCGTATCACCCGCGATGCTTACCAACGTATGAGTAAAGCAATCGTAAGCGTATACCTTATGGCCACATCTTCCACATCCGATGCAGAACACTTCTACGCTAACAGCCTTGCCGGACGTCACCCACTCTACGGACTGGACGTAAACTTTTCCAAAGCTCTTTTCCGTGAACTGGTAGAAATTGGCGGAGACATAGACGGCAAAGAGTTCGATCCGGAACTTGCTGCCTATTACAACGCTTTCTTCAAAACCAACCATTACAAAGGCATCGCTCCCCGAAAACTGGACGGTTTTTATCAATTCAACTACAGCCCGGCCGGCGTCTATCGTCAGGCAAATTGGGTAGCCACCATGCGCTGCCCTACCACCCGCTTCTGGGGTGGCGAAATCTATAACAAAACCAACCGCTTCGGACGTTACCAATCGCATGGTACATTGGAAGTATTGTATGAAGGCTCTTTAGCAGCCTCCGGTTACCCTTACAAGGACAAGAAAAGCGCTGCAAAAGGCGGATGGGACTGGAATGTAATGCCTGGTACCACCACCGTACACTACACCGACTGGAAATCGATGTTGCCCAACGGTAACAACGCCGACCGTTTCGACCAATGGTCGCACACCACCAACTTTGCAGGTGCACTGGCATGGGGTGATTGCGGTCTGTTTGCCGCTGCTTTCGACCAGGACGACAAATGGGGTAGCCAACGTTTCGTTCCCACTCACCTCTCTTTCTGTAAGTCAGTCTTCGCTATCGACGGCATGTTATTCAGCATGGGTAGCGGCGTAAGTGCACAAGGTGAATATCCTGACGAATGGGTTACAGCCACCAATTTATTCCAAAGCGTCACGGACGGCAAAGCCTCAACGATAGTCAACGGCAAATCATTGGCAGAGGGTGATTCACTGAGCATCTCCTCTTCCAAAGATACCTGGATTGTAAATCCATGCTCTACCGGATATTTTATCCCTGCCGGAAACGATCCGCTTATCGTTCGTTACGGCAAACAGACCACTCCCTCCTCTTTCGGCCTCACCGAACAAAGTATGGGAACAATGATAGCCGCTAAAGCCTATCTTCAGCACGGTACGAAACCTTCACGAAAGAAATATCAGTTCCTTGTAGTGCCTGCCACTACAGCCGAACGCATGCGCGCCGATGCCAAACGTTTTGTACGCAAAGGCAGTATCTTCGAAGTGAAACAGCAGCAAGATTCACTGCACATCGTGAAGCACACACCTTCACACACAACCGCATACGCTTTGTTTACTCCTGCCTCAGGTCTGAATGAGGGTGCATTGTTCTCTTCGGACACGGAACTGCTGCTATTGGAGCGCATTACGGGCAAACAGCTTTCAATAGCTGTCTGCAACCCCGACCTGCGTCCGAAATCCGATAAATACTACGGTTGGGTATCCACTCCCACCACCGCCACACTGACTTTCCACGGAACATGGACTTTGGATGAGACAAGCGCTACGGAAGCCCTATCTGTAACTCATACCGACGGGCAAACCCGTGTAACAGTAGTGCTGGAAGATGGTTTCCCCCGTTATCTCAACTTTATCGAAAAGAAATAAAAAACCAAATCTAACACATAAGTATGAGAACAATGAACATCAAACAACTTTTAGTTCCTGCTGTTTGCAGTCTGCTGCTACTTCCGCTACAGTCATGCGACGACGATGCCGACAAACAAGCACAGGCCGAATATATGAAAGAACAGATAGCCGCCTTTGAGAGTACAGTCGACCAACTGAATGCCTCTATTCTCTGCTACCAAAGTCTGCTGTCCGGCGAGATTCCCGTAGGTATCACTCCCATCGAGACAGGCTATAAAGTAGAACTTTCCGGTGGTAATGCCTACAACATCGGCACTGGAGAAAAGGTAGACGCTTTCTTCCCCCTTATCACAATCTCTCAAAATGGTAACTGGGCTTACAGCTTCGATGGCAGTAATTATCTCGACTTTACCGACCCATCCGGCAAAACGCTGAATGCCTACTCATTGGAAGATATTGAAGCTGCTTACCGTTCTCCTCAATTGCAGATTGATAACGAAGGCTTTTGGAAAATGACTTGTGACGGCGGTACCACCTATACCTATCTGTCTGATACCTCACGCAGCCGCATTGCTGCATTCGGCGGTAAAGGCTCAGGAATGAGCTCGCTCTTTAGTGACATCGTTTATAACGAAACTGCCGGGAAGCTATCTCTGGCTTTGGGAGTAGACAAAGGATTAAAGGATTTCCCTGTCATCAATAACTTCTACCTCAAAGTAAAAGGCAGCGAAGCAGAAGACGGGCTGACGTTCTTTCTCAACGAAGAACGCAAATACGAAGTGGAGACAAGCGATGTAGTGAGAACCAGAATAAAAGCTCCCGACGGCTGGACGGTGACACTGGAAAACGATGAATTATCAATCAAGGCTCCGGCCACAACATCTGCCACAAAGACACAGAATATTAACATTATCATTACGTCTTCCAAGCAATACCAACGTACAGTGACACTGGAAGCCAAGTTGCTGAACACGACTTTTGACGCCGACTATTGCAATGCATGGAAAGAGTTTGTGTCCGGTTCGGAAAACAATGTACTGCTCGACTTTTCGTATGCGGGATATATGCACGGAGAAGTAGCGCCACCGGAAATAGAGGAGCTGATAGCTCGCGGATATAAAGTGTTTGATGTAACCCATTATGGTGCCATACCTGATGATGACAAGTCAGATCGGGAAGCATTCTTAAAGGCTTTGGAAGCAGCAGGGGCAAAACGTACGCTCAACGGAAACACTACCCGGATGCAAGTAAATGGAGACGCTCCTCTAAATGCCATTATCTACTTCCCGAAAGGAGAATATATTTTACAGACCGAAGAGGAAGTAGACAAGACTATCAGCCTTACTATGGGCGGTTTCCTTATCAAAGGAGCAGGTAGAAATCTTACTACGCTCAAGATGAATGCTAAAAATACAATGGCTACCCCCGGTGATATGTGGACGTGTCCCACAATGATTGAAATAAAGAACTATTCCGGTGTTAACATGAAATCCGACATTACCGAGGTTGTCGCCGATACTCCCAAAGGCGGGTTTGAGATAACCGTAGGTAGTGTTTCTAAAATCAAGGCAGGTGACTGGGTATGTCTCTACGTGAAAAACAATGACCCGGAATTTGTTGCCAAAGAAATAGCCCCCCATCCCATCAGCGATTTGAACGCTACAACTTCAATCGTGAAAGATGGAGCGGAAATATATGATTTACATCAAGTAGCTTCCGTCAATGGTAATAAGGTTACTTTCAAAGAGCCTATCATGCACGAAGTGGAAGCCAAATATAATTGGGTTATCAAAGAATACAAACATTATGAAAATGTAGGAGTGGAAGACATCGCTTTTGAAGGAAAAGCGGAAGAGAGATTCCAGCACCATGAAAGTAGCAGTAACAATGGTTCTTATGACAGCGAATACAAGCTTATAGACTTAGTACGCCTGACCAACTCATGGATGCGTCGTGTTAATTTTATCAGTGTCAGTGAAGCTGCCTCTTTGGTTAGTTGCGCCAATGTATCGGCCTATGATATAGAAATCAGTGGCAATCGCGGACATTCAGCCGTACGCTCCAATTCTTCTTCACGCGTATTTATAGGCAAAGTATACGACCATAGTAGCGGTTATCGGATTCCCAAGGCCGGACAGTTGGCTGAGTGGATGGAAAATGCCGGACAGTACCACGGCTGTGGCGTATCCAAACCAAGCATGGGAGCTGTTATCTGGAATGTACAATGGGGAGACGATGCTTGCTATGAAGCTCACGCATCACAGCCACGTGCCACATTGATAGACCACTGTACAGGCGCTTTCATTCCCAGCCGCCAAGGTGGAGACCGATACGAAGTTCCTAATCATTTAGGGGACTTAATCATTTGGAATATGAATGCTACCCGCACGGGCTATGAAAGCAATTGGAACAATCAGTTTGTTTGGTGGGATAAGAGCTCTGCATGGAGCAAAACAGTACCGCCCGTTATCGTCGGTTTCCACGGTGCTTCTATCAATTTTGCCGAAACATTTATCAGTGATGTACCACAAAACAAACGCATCGAAAGCCAAGGCAGTCGCGTAGAGCCTTATTCTCTCTATGAGGCGCAACTCCGCCGCCGTTTGGGCTATGTACCCGCTTGGCTTACGGCATTGAAATAATAAATGCTTTTTTAAGGTAATAATGCCAGAACAGAAGAAGCTGACCGTAAGTCAGCTTCTTCTTGTTATCTATCCCCCAAAAGTAACATCCCCATAAGCTAAGATACTATCATCGGAAGAAAAAACATCTTTTTTCTTTTTGCAGGTTACCCCTTCACCTTTCACAACTCCCTATCCATACGGGATAACGGGTGAAGGGAGTAAAATGCATTCTGTAAATACCCAATGACATAAATCAGCTCGACAATTCTTCCTTAAAAGCAAATCAGCTCCCTAATATTTGTCCCACAATATAAAATTATTCATTTCACAGGGCGAAATTATTTCCCACACGAAACGAATCTATTCGTCTTGCAAGACATATCTTGTTATCAAAATGCCTCACTTTTACAACCCAAACACCACACCTTAGCAACTGAAATGCCACAGCATAACACACTAAAGCCCTAAGGTTTGGGAAGCAAATCCCTGTAATTTGAGGAGCAAAGATGAGGCGTTTGGGTTGCTAAAGTGTGGCATTAAGGAACAATAAACTGTGAGGAAATCGTGAACAGAAAGAATCAAAGGGTTCACCCACTATCCCGCATGAACAGGGAGTTGTGAAAGGTGAAGGGTAAAAGAGATAAAATGTAAACATCTAAAGAAAACCCGTTATTGCTTCAATCGGAATTCCACCGGCTGTCCGTGCCGGCAGGTAACAGTTATTTCCGTAACATCTCCTGTTAACTGTACTTTTACCTTTTCATTGGGTACAGCCAAACTCCACGCACCTCTCAGATGTAAAGTTTTGAAAGACGGCGCACTGGGCTCGGGAGTAGTGTATGTTTTTTCCCTGATGTGCAGGTTAGGATCACAAACGCTGACAATCAGTGTTCCGTCCTCTGCCGTACAGTGCATTACCATTGTTTCAGGAGCAATATCCGCAACAATTTCATCTTCCGGCAAACTGACAGCCTCAAAAGCAGCATACCCTGTTACCCCCGAAGCACGATCGAAAACGATATGCGCCTGCCGGTCACGACGGAGAATAGAATAACCGGGATCCTTCTGTGCTGCGGCAAGTTCTTCGGCAGTGGGTTGAATGAGCACACTGTAAGCGTAAGTAGCGTCTTTGGGAGCCAAACCATGTACTATATAGGCACTGGCAAATATACCCTTTGTCGGAGATTTATCCTTATCTTTGGCGCTTTGCTGTTCGGCAATCTGCACACGTACCAAACCTTCCAGCACAAGATAATGATTGCCGTATCCGTCACGCAACCAGCAACTGGAATTACCCGCCAGTTTTGCGCCAAATGAAGGCTTGTCTATCTCCTTTCCCATTACGGAGATGAACGCTTTACCCGGACGATATTCACTCTGAAAAATGGTTGTCTCCGTAGGATACTGCGCATTACTATTACTGATGCCCGTACCCAAACAGACCACACGATTATCGAAACAGAAAGCGGACTTGCGTGCCACAAAGTCAGGAGTGAAATTCTTATAATCGGCTTCTTTCAACTTCATTGCAAACATACCGTTACGTCCCTCCAAAGAGGAAGTTCCGGCAAAGTTCTCGGTAGAACGCGCCATTAAAGTACCGGAACGAGGATTATCCAGCAATACCAAGGGCAGATGAATGGTTGTTGTGCCCGGAAGGCGGTTCCAGTCCCATCCTTCTTCTACATACCCGCTTGCCTTGCGTGAAGGATAGCCCATTATCTGAATGGAACCGTAGCTTTGGTAGCGTCCGTAACGATTGTCTTTCGTATAAATCTCCGAACCCCACACATTGGTATTGAATCCCTTAAGCGTCACCATCCAATTGGCACGGCGGTGAATACCGGCAGCGCCATAGTTATAGACAAAAAATCCTTGTGGAGCTTTGGCCGGTTGAATGCCTTTTTCCTTAAAGAAGCGGGTTTCCGGACTATTCTTACCATTCATCAAACGAAGATAGTCGGCAGCCAGCGCACGGTCGAACTCACCGCTTTGTCCGGATAAATCACCGGAAAGAGCCAGTTGCGCAAATGCTTTAATGTCTGCCCCACCCATTTTGCCACTGAAAGGATGGCGTCCTCCAAGTCCGGTGCTCCACTCTATCAGATTGGAATAATTGCGCATGGCGGTAAAAGCGCTTGCCAAAAGACGACGGGCTTCGAGCGAAGGCACGAATTCCGTTCCACCGGTCATGGCAATATAATCGCTCACCGTAGCAAGTGCTCCGGTAGTATAAGCAGGATAGAAACCGCCATGATGAAAAGTTGTACCGTCCACTTTGATACCGCCAATAGTACCCGGTGTACAGTTTACCGAACCGGATACCCAGCGTGATAAGCCGTGCAAAGCCTGTACACGTGCACATTCGTCGGGAATCATCATAGCGGAAATCAGCTTGGGCTGCAACAAGGTGTTCCAGGAGTCGAGCATTTCATCGCGTATCTCGGCGCAAGGACATCTCGTTTCTTGCAAGGCAGACCAAAAAAGCAATGTTTTGAGAATGTCATCACGGCGCGAAGACTTCAGAATGGCTTTACGCATCAACCAAGCCGTGGTATATATCTTACGTATCTGGTAACCGTAATGATGGTTAGTACCCATACCGCTGCCATAGGCAAAACCCTGGTCTATCGCATAATCCCATACTGTAAAGTAATTGCTTTCGGCCTCATAAGATTTGTTGCAATAAGCATCGTAGGCAAATCCGGTAAGCATGGCTTCGAGGTCATTCCAAGATAGTTCGCCTTGATTACGATGCAACTCATCGGGAGCCAGTAAAGGCGCGCCCGTAAAACCCGAACCTGACGGATAGATGTCAGCCTTTGCATAAGTAGCCACAGCTTTTTTCACTGCAACAGCCACGGTAGAAGCAGCAGGCGGTGTCAAAGCTTCGTTCAAACGTTCTTCTATCGTTTTAAGATCCCGGCGTTGTTGTTCCGTAAGTTTGGCTGGACGGGGAATGTCATATTCGTACTGTTCCCACTCCCATACGCGGCACCAGTGCCAAAGGTCTCGCCCTACGGCAAGGCTGTTGTAATCAATCTGCATATCGGGGGTAGTACGCAGGTTCATCGCTTTTTCGGGAAATTTCCAACGGTCGAAAAACACCCGCCCTTTACGGTTGGGAGCTACTATACGATAAGAGGCTATTGCCTTATCCGTCTTATCGCCACGCATGCTCTTGAAGCCAATCCAGCAAGCACGCCATCCAGGCGATTGCAACCGGTACGTAAACCAATAGGACACTTTACCCTCGGCATTGAGAAACTCAAAGCGTAATGAATCCGGCTGTGACTTCTCATTGTAAATCCACAGCGTGATACCATGTGTGGCCTCTGTCTTATTGTTCAAAACCAGCGGAGCATCCAACGCAACGTACATTGTCGAACCGGGAACAAAATTCCATTCCAGACTTTTCTTACCTTCTTTATAATAACGGTTTGATAAAGAAAGGGATTTCTTGTCGGGAGAAGTAAACTCCTCGGGAACCCGGTCTTCAAAGCCAATGACTTGCTGCGCACTCAGAGAGAATGTACAAAGAAATGCAAAAGAAAGCAGAATAAATTTCATACGTTATTTGTATTGACATTAGGTTGATTTCAGGTGACTATCACCTCTTTTACA
>OBWV01000898.1_pt1 | contig 18783 bp, 19 predicted proteins | sample 1495351 | NCBI WGS metagenome assembly OBWV01 (sample SAMEA2580122, study PRJEB22360) | human gut metagenome | biome: human gut; feature: human-associated habitat; material: faeces | place: Denmark | collected 2008/2010 | reverse complement strand
ATCGTAGGACATCGTGACGTCCTTGAAAGTAACTTTCAACCCAGTACGCTCCTTCAAATAGTTTTCTGCTCCTCACCTCCGTTCGTCGGTCTCCAGCAACAAAGGCTGTAAGAACGCGCAAAGAGAAAATTTGGAACAAGATATTGTGGTTGCTTCACCATGATTAGCTACATCTAGAGAAGGCAAACACAACTCTTCTCACATTTTAACCCAGATTCACTGAAAAATGGACTCATTCGCCCAAAAACATTTTGATTATGTTTAATTGCCATCACAACGCGAATGTTCGCCTTTTTTGCTATAATAGAAAGCATGCAAAAGGCGCAACTTGAACCAACTGCTTTCGCTGCTGATGAGTGTCAGCAAATTGGCGGTTCATTCAGCGCCAATAAAAGAGGAGCGATTTTTTTGATAATACGTCCAAGCAAACCGGACGATGCGCCGCAAGTAGCACCGTTGATCGATATTGTGTTTACGGAGATGGAAATTCCTCAGTTAATGAAGGTTCCTAAGAAGACCCTGTATTCGGTTTTGGAACAAGCCTTTTTACTGCCAACTTACCGGTACGGTTACCCGCAAATGTTGGTGGCTGATCAGGACGGTCAGATTGAAGGGATTGCTGTTGGCTATTTGCATGAGCAGGAAGCCCATATCGACGATGCTTTAAAACCGTTGTTGCCTAAGCTGGGATTGACCCCAAATTCATCGCTTTTTTCAGACACCGAAACTTATGCCGGCGAGTGGTATTTAGATACGCTAGCAGTCGCCGAGACAGCGCAGGGACATGGGATCGGAACCAAATTATTAAACGCAGTCGATACGGTTGCCCGGGCTCGGCACGCTAAAGTGGTTAGTCTGAACGTGGATCAGCAGAATCCGCGGGCTAAAAAGTTATATGAGCGCAATGGTTTTCTTAAACACGGCGAGTTGATGATTGGCAGTCATCGATACGATCATATGCTGCGGCCGGTTGTGGGCGAGGAAGTTTAATGTTAGTCAATAGGTTAGCCTAAAGCCCTTAGCCCGCCGAACGCCGCAATCTCCGACCAGATGTTTGCGACGCGCAGCCAGAGTGGAGACGGCACTTCGAGTCCAAAAACCGGTCTCGAAGTTGCCTAATCACATCGGCTCCAAGGACAGGTTGTACGGTTGAACGCCATCTGGTCTACGAGTGCTCCGCCTTGGCAATAGGGTCTCTAAATAGCAATGAGAAATAAAGACGACTGGTATTCCATGGAGGAAAATCAGTCGTCTTTATTTGATAGCTAGGAATGATGGTCTTAGCTTTTCTTTTCGTTTAATCTGGGAAATCCAGCCCATATTCATAACGCTTCAATGGATCGGCCACACCCACATGGCGAAAGCGGTCAAGGATAGCAGCTAACAAAATGGCCGCTGGAATGTCGCGGTTATTGGGAATGGTCAACTTAACGATTGCTGGTGCAATTTCTTCAGCACTGAAGATCGTTTTGACCCCATGAAACACTTGATAATGGTTATTCAAAAGATTACCCATGGCGACCCAGTTGAGATCTGAGATAAAGATGAACTGATGCCAGACCCCAAACATTTTTTTGACGCTGGCAACCTTGCGATTGGCGATATAAAGATCATAGCGCGGGAAAACGCTGACCGTTTTTTGTCGAATGGATCCAAGCGGTTCGCCGCTTAATGTATTCAGATCGAAGCCACCATTAATCAGTCCGTGCCGACCAGTTAGAATGTAGGCCGGCTTGCCGTTATCGGTTTTGACCACACTTAAACTACTCGTGCTTAAAGCATTGATATCAAGATATAACGCCATCGGCCAACCTCCCTTATGGTGAGCGTGAACCGGCGCGGCGCCTGTGTTTAAAAAATTAAAATCAGCAAACTATCGCTGCGCCAATGATTATTAGAATTGAGCGTTTGATTTTTCCGCCTTATTAATGCGAATGGCTTTGCGAATTGCCTGAGCAACGCCGTTTTCGCTATTAGTGGCAGTACTGCCCCATGCGAGCTTGGTGATTTCGGGGATGGCGTTCCCCATCGCCATGCCATATTTGGCCATTTTGATCATGCTGGCGTCATTCAAGTTATCGCCGATTGTCATGACCTCATCCATGGTAATACCGCGTTGCTTAGCGAAAGCTTCAACAGCATAACCTTTTTGCGCTTTGATGTTGTTGACCTCAATGTTATTCGCAGAGCTTGAGGTGACACTTAATTTACCGGTGGCTTCAAAAACCTTCGCTGGTGCTTTCAAAATATCGCGTTGCTCGCCAGTAAACGCAATGATTTTCATCACTTGGATAGTAGGGTCGGCTAGCAGTTCTTTATAGTCACTAACGTAATTGATGTTCATGATTTCCAGCCGTGCAGCTGCGAGCGCAACCGCCAGTTTGTAGGTTGTATCTGGGTTGAGATCAACCAATAGATCGGCAACATTTTGAATACGTTTGACGCGGCTGTCCGAGAAGACGCCTTTGTTGGTGATGATTTCAAAATAGATGTCGTCCTTTTGCAAGGTCTCGACAATGAAATCACTTAGGTCACTAGCAATTGGAATCGTGACCACCAATTCGCCAGCCTCATCAAAAACCATGGCGCCGTTGAGTGTAATGAATGCTGGTTTGAGATCTTGGGCGGCAAGTAACGGTGTAGCTTCGGTGACGCCGCGGCCAGTTGCGACCATAAATTCGATACCAGCGGCTTGCGCGTCACGAATGGCTTGGGCGTTTTCGTCCGAAACTTCCATTTTGTCGTTTAAAAGTGTGCCATCCATGTCTGATGCGATAAGTTTGATCATATTTACTGTTCCCTCCGGTTTGTCATGGTGCGGTTACGCCTCCAATTCTAGCATGAAAAAGCGTTTCCCGGTAGCAAACCCGCGGTGATTCTTGTACACTATTTGCGGAGGTGCACGTCTTGAAAACATTAATACATAATGACTGGCAGACGGTGCTGGAACCGGTATTTGAAAGTCCTGAGTATGCTCAACTGCATGCGTTCTTAAAAGAAGAATACGCGACAAAAACGATTTACCCTGAAATGCACCATATTTTTCAGGCATTCGAATGGACACCTTTCCATGATGTGAAGGTGGTCATTCTAGGCCAGGACCCTTACCACAATCCGCGGCAGGCGGTTGGTGCGAGCTTTGCGGTGGCGCCCGGTGTCGCTTTGCCGCCGTCTTTGCAAAACATTTATAAAGAGTTGCAAAGCGATTTAGGCTATCCACCGGTCCATCATGGTTATTTGAAGGCATGGGCGGACCAAGGCGTTCTATTGTTGAATGCCGTTTTGACGGTACAAGCCGGCGAAGCCTATTCCCATCAGAATCATGGCTGGGAAGAGTTGACAGATGCTGCCATTGCTGCCTTGTCTGCACGCGGCGGCGTTGTGTTCATCCTGTGGGGGAACGCGGCCAAAAAAAAGGCGGCCGTGATTGATACGAGCAAGAACGCGATTATTGCATCAGCGCACCCAAGCCCGTTATCTGCATCTCGTGGCTTCTTTGGCAGTCGCCCGTTTTCGCGCACCAATGCGGCACTAGAAAAAATGGGCGAGGCCCCGATTAATTGGCAGTTACCAGAAACGGTGAAGGCGGATTAACCTGAATTGACTAGCCTTAAGTGGCTCAGACACACTGTTTTTCCATTGTCTTCGACTAGTCACGACCCGATAAAAACGGTATGATGAACAAGAATAAAGCGCTTTTATGGAGGGATAAGATTTGGACCTATTTGAAAGTTTAAAAGACAAGATTAATGGCAAAAATTTACGGATTGTATTTCCGGAGGGCGAAGATCCGCGCGTTTTGGGCGCAGCAGTTCGGCTCGCAGCTGACGGGTTGATACAGGCCATCGTGCTAGGTAATCCTGATAAGATTCAGACATTGGCAGCTGCTAAAAGCTGGGATCTCAGCAAGTTGACAGTTCGCGATCCAGCCAACGATGACATTCACGCTAAAATGGTTGCGGCCTTCGTTGAGCGTCGCAAAGGCAAGGCAACCCCAGAACAGGCCGAAAAAATTGTTCAGGATGCCAATTATTTTGGTACGATGCTGGTTTACATGAAGGAAGCAGACGGTATGGTTTCAGGCGCAGTTCATTCAACGGCTGACACAGTCCGGCCTGCTTTGCAAATTATCAAGACGCGTCCTGGCGTGCATTTGGTCAGTGGTGCGTTCATTATGCAGCGTGGCCGTGACGAACGCTACTTATTCGCGGATAACGCCATCAACATTGATCCAGATGCTGATCAGCTGGCTGAAATTGCGGTTGAGTCAGCTAAAACCGCTGCCTTGTTTGATATCGAACCACCGCGCGTCGCCTTGCTGTCATTCTCAACCAAAGGCAGTGCTAAGGGACCGCAAGTAGATAAGGTAGTTGAAGCCACTAAGAAAGCTCATGAACTGGCACCTGATTTGGCCTTAGATGGTGAGTTACAATTTGATGCTGCTTTTGTCCCAAGCGTTGCCAAGCAAAAAGCCCCTGATTCCAAAGTGGCTGGGGAAGCGAATGTTTTCATTTTCCCTGAATTACAATCCGGTAATATTGGTTATAAGATTGCGCAACGATTCGGCGGGTTTGAAGCCATTGGCCCAATTTTGCAAGGTTTGAATCAGCCAGTTTCTGATTTGAGTCGTGGGGCAAATGAAGAGGATGTCTATAAATTGGCCATTATTACAGCGGCCCAGACCTTGCTATGACAAGTTTGAAAAAAGACTTCACTAGTGAGGCAGCCCTGCAATCCTTTGCGGCTTCACTGGGACCGCAGTTGCAAGCGGGAGACGTTTTGCTGCTGGATGGTGACTTGGGTGCTGGTAAAACTAGTTTCACCAAGGGCTTGGCAAAGGGCTTAGGCATCACCGATTACGTCAAAAGTCCAACATTTACAATTGTTCGCGAGTATCGTCATGGCCGATTACCGCTGTATCATATGGATCTGTATCGCTTAGAAGACGGTGGGGCCGAGGATCTCGGTCTTGAAGAGTACTTCGAAGGTGATGGGGTGTCTGTCGTGGAATGGCCGGATTTTTTGGGATTAAGTGAACCAGAGACCTATCTGATGATTCATTTTCAAAAAGATGACAATGAAGATACAACGCGGCATCTCGAATTTGTGCCGTTTGGCCAACACTATGAGAATTTACTCGAAAGCCTATGATAGCAAGCACGCAAAGAACATTTGCGTGCTTTTTTGATTTGGTTTGGTAAAGTGGTGCAGAACAAAGAAAAGGCGGTGCGTTATGAAATTTGGCGAACAGTTGGCCGCTTTGCGGAAGCATCGGACCATGACACAGGAAGACTTAGCTGGGCAATTGATGGTGACCCGCCAGACAATTTCAAGCTGGGAACGAGAAAAGAGTTTTCCTGATCTCACAATGTTACTTCAACTGAGCAAGGTGTTTGACACAAGCTTGGATCAGTTGCTTAAAAGTGACAGCCAATTAGAAGAAAAGCTCAAGAAACAGACGGTGCAGCGTTGGCTTGAACCGATGTACTGGTTTGCTGGCATAAATAGCGTTTTGTTTGCCACGGGACTGCTGATTTTTGCGCTTTTCCGGCAATCAGGTCTATCCATGATTGGGATACTTTTTGGATTAGTTGGATTTATTAATGCTGGTGTATTCTTTGGACTTCAAATGCTTCGTGGTCAACTTGCAGGTCGTTTTGTCGTTGACTTGAAGCAGCGTGAACGGCTTCTATTGGTTGTGTCTGGCCTATTGTTAACCGGCGCTATTGGAACGTTATTGTTGTGGCGTGTTACTGTTGCCGCTTTGTTTGTTGGGCTTTTCGTTGGCGAAGTCACAATCTGGGCAGTTATCCACACTTTTCGAAGACAATGGCGTGCATGAGGGTCACAGAATTTGGTCTGGCTGCTTTCACTAGGACAATAAATCTACTTTTGATAACACGTTATACTTTGATAACCAAAGTATGCATGGTAGACTATTGACAACGTGAGAAAGTGAGCTAATCAAAAGCGTGAGCAGGCACGTTTGAAAGCTGAAATATCGGTCTTAGTGTAATGGCCAGTTGTTGACCACTGTGGCTGAGACTTCTACATAAAGGTTTGAGCATCTGTGAGCGCGTCTTAAGTAAAGGAGTAATGCCATGTTAGAAGTCAAGGATCTTGTCAAGACCTTCGGCACGATGACGGCGGTTGATCGTGAAAGCTTCACCGTTAAACCGGGTGAAATCATGGGGTTGATCGGCCAAAATGGGGCGGGGAAGACGACAACATTTCGGATGATTTTGAATTTTTTGACACCGGATTCTGGTACCATCACTTGGAATGGTCATCCGTTAACAGCTAAAGATTATGACACCATTGGATACTTACCAGAAGAGCGCGGTTTATATCCAAAGATGCGGGTTCAAGATCAAATTATTTATTTTGCGCGATTGCGCGGTATGCGTACGTCAGAAATTAAAGCCAAGATTCCAGAATGGATGGACCGATTTCAGGTTAAAGGCAAGCCTACCGATAAAATCAAAGACTTAAGTAAGGGGAATCAGCAGAAAGTTCAGGTCATTGCCACAATGATTCATATGCCAAAGCTGGTTATTCTAGATGAGCCTTTTTCGGGACTTGATCCGGTTAACTCAAGCCTGTTGATGGCTGGCATTCAGATGCTGAAAGATAATGGCGCTGCGATTATCTATTCCAGTCATGATATGGCTAACGTTGAGGCTGTTTCCGATCATCTGGTGATGCTGAAACAGGGACGGATGGTCTTAAACGGAGCGGTTGGTGAGATTCGCGAAAGTTTTGGTCGGACCAAACTATTCATTGAGTCAGGGTTGACTGCCGATGACTTGCGTGAATTTGACGGGGTAACGAAAATCAAGCAGCATGGTCAAGAATTTGAGTTGACCTTAGCCGATCCGGCAGTTGGTCACCAGATTTTTGCTAAAGCAACGGAAAATGGCTACATACCAGAGTTCCGTCAACAACCACCGACACTTGATGAAATCTTCCGTTTGAAAGCAGGTGAAGCTGATGCATAAGTTTTGGGTGGTTATGAGTCAGGTCTATAAGAAAAATGCCAGAAGTGGTTCATGGATTTTTCTAGTATTGTCACCGCTATTTTTCCTTGCGATTGCTTTTGGGATCGTTTTTTATATTTCCAAAACGCAAGCACCTGCTCAGGTCGCAGTTGTCAGTGACGTTAGCGTTGTGCGCCAAGCATTGAGTAAACAGAGCACTGACGACTTGCAGTTTAAACCATATAGTTCTGCTCAAAAAGCCAATCAAGCGCTGAATAAAGAAGACATCGACGGTATCTTGACGGTGAATGCCAAAGATGACTTCAAGTCGCATTATGTTGCTCGCGATAACGGTCAGACAGTTGAGACTTCAACGCTGGTGGCAGCGCTGAGCGGATTGAAATTGAGCAGCACGGCCGCAGCCATGAAGCTGACACCAGCTCAGGTTAAGGCTTTAACGGCACCGCCGACAGTGACATCGAAAACGGTTGCCATTGAGGATGGCAAGCAGGTAGCCAAATCCAATACGGCACAACTTATGAATCATGGCCTTGCGCTCGTTTCAATGGTTTTGATTCTGATGGTCACCATGGTGTATGGTTCTATTCTGGCACAGGAAATTGCAACTGAAAAAGGCTCGCGAATCATGGAGATCCTTTTGTCCTCTGTCAGTGCCACGACGCAATTCTTTGGCAAGTTGGCGGGTATTTTCGCCTTGTTGCTGACACAACTGGTTATTTACGTGATTGCCGGTGTTATCGGATGGCAATTTTTGAAAAATCAGACAATGGTTGCCGGCTTGTTAAAGCAAGTGGATCTGTCGATACTAGCTTCTGGGACAACCGCCATGATTGCGCTTTTCTTTATCATCGGCACACTCACTTATTCGGTCTTGGCTGCATTAACCGGCTCGCTTGTTTCTAATCAGGAACAAGTCCAGCAAGCTGTTATGCCAATTACCATGCTGGGGATGATCGGCTACTTCATTACAATCGCCGCCCAAGCCAATGATTCGACGCTGGCACAAGTGACAAGCTACGTGCCTTTCTTGAATGTTTTTGTTATGCCAACGCAGATGTCGCTAGGCCGAGCAAGTATGGGTCAGGCATGGGTCAGTGTCGGTATTAGTGTCGTCTTTCTCGCCTTGTTTACTTTCTTTACGGTCGCGGTTTATCGGAATAACGTCTTGGTCTATTCCGGTTCGGGCTTGTGGCAATCAATGAAGACCTCCTTCAGCATTTGGAAGGCTGAACGCGGTGTGGCTAAAAAATAAATATAATTAGGCAAATAGGCAAAGTAAAAAGGCGATTCCTCAGCGGAGTCGCCTTTTTGCATGGCAGATGTATTCAGCAGTTAATGAGCGCGCAGTCGGGTCAAACGTTGAGCGGTTGCCAGTCGTACCTGAATCAACCCGCTTTTGAAAGCTTCATCATGCTTTTAATCCGGGCTTCGCCAAAGTGCTCATTTTCGGCGATCAAAATTCGTGCGCAGGCATAACTATCCGCCAAGGCATTGTGGTGATGCTCAAGCGGAATGTGCAAGGCGGCACTGACAGTATCTAACCGATGATTCGGCAACTTCGGCAAAAATTGTCGCGAGGTTTTAACCGTGTCAATCACTTGATAGCGCGGTGCCGCAATGCCGTAACGATCCAGTGTCAGTCGCATAACCGAAACATCAAACGGTGCATTGTGAGCGGTCACGATCCGACCTGGCGTATAGAACATTTGAATATGCGGCCAAACTTGATCAAATGTTGGCTGATCTTGAACCATTTCAGGGGTGATGCCATGAATGTGAATGTTTTGGGCATCAAACTGCATCTGCGGATTAATAAGGGTGTAAAAACTGTCAACCACTTTATTTTGCTGGACGACCACGAGCGCCAATGAACACGCTGAGGCTCGCTTGCGATTGGCAGTTTCGAAATCCATGGCGATAAAGTCCATCGTGTTTTCTCCTAAATCAAGTCTTTTGTGACAAGTTCAACTGGACAGTGGTCACTGCCCATAATGTCGGTCAGAATTTTTGCATCCTGAATATATGGTTTGAAGTCACGGCTGCTGACAAAGTAGTCAATACGCCAACCAGCGTTATTAGCGCGGGCATGGAATCGATAACTCCACCATGAGTAAGTGACGGTATCTGGATACAAGTTCCGGAATGTATCGATAAAGCCGCTATCTAACTGTTTTGTAAAGTCAGCCCGTTCTTCATCGGTAAAGCCGGCGTTGTGGTGATTGGTCTTGTCATTTTTAAGGTCGATTTCTTGGTGCGCGACATTTAAATCGCCGCAGTAAACGAGCGGCTTTTTGGCCGCGAGTTGGTTCGTGTAGGCAAGAAAATCTTTGTCCCATTGCTGGCGGTAATCCAGCCGCTTCAGTTCACCACCAGAGTTCGGCGTATAAACCGTCATCAAATAGAAGTTTGGATACTCTAAGGTAATGATCCGGCCTTCAGTATCATGTTCAGGAACGCCCATCCCATACGTGACATTGAGCGGTTCATGTTTGGTGAAAATGGCCGTACCAGAATAGCCTTTGCGTTCAGCGTAGTTAAAGTATTGATGATAGCCAGGCAGATCGAGTTCAACTTGGCCTGCCTGCATTTTGGTTTCCTGCAAACAGAACCAGTCGGCGTCTAATTCATTAAAAATAGTCATAAACTCTTTTTTTAAAACAGCTCGTAAGCCATTCACGTTCCAAGAAATTAATTTCATCAAATGATTCACTCCTAACGATGCATTGCGGTTCCATTCTACTAGATTTGACAGATGATTGCGATATGCAGAGCGCGAACAGGCTCCTGCGCCTGAGAGCGCGTTTATGGCAGAGCATAAGCAGGCCCGGTTTCTGGGTCTGCGAACGCGTTTTCTACGAGAAGTCAAAACACAGAAGTATCATTCAATTCAATTTCTAAGACTGACAGTAAAGATCTAGGGAAAGCTCTTCACAGCCTCCCCGTGTTCATAACAGCAATTATCTGCTAAAATAGCTTAGTAGTATTTGTGAAAGGACCTGATGTTGTGGTGGATGCGCCGCGTACGCTTGAAGGAATTACCATGATGCATGATGAACCTTTGAGTCATTATACGTTTACGAAAACCGGGGGACCGGCTGATTTATTGGCGTTTCCCAAAAATGTGGCCGAAGTGCGGGCGTTAGTTGATGACGCTCGTGACCAAGGCTTGCCTTTGACGGTGATTGGAAATGCCAGCAATTTAATTGTCCGGGATGGTGGCATTCGCGGACTGGTGTTGATTTTAACCGAAATGAAAACCATCACGGCCAGTGGCAATCAAGTGACAGCTGAGGCGGGGGCGCGGTTGATTGATACAACCGAAGCAGCTTACCGAGCAGGTTTGACTGGTCTTGAGTTTGCTGCTGGCATTCCTGGCAGTGTTGGCGGCGCTGTTTTCATGAACGCGGGCGCTTACGATGGTGAAGTCTGCAACGTCATCAGCAGTGTTGACGTTTTGACGCGAGAAGGCGAATTAAAGACGTATGATCACCGTGAACTGAAATTCCGTTATCGGCACAGTGTTGTTCAGGATACAGGTGATGTCGTCTTAAGCGCTACCTTTACGCTCAAAGCGGGTGACAAACCAGTCATTCGAGCAAAAATGGATGAGTTGAATGCGCGTCGGGCGGCTAAACAACCACTTGAATATCCTTCTTGCGGGTCGGTCTTTAAACGGCCAAAGGGGCATTTTGTTGGCCCAATGATCCAAAAAGCTGGTCTGCAAGGTCATATTATCGGTGGGGCACAGGTGTCAAAGAAACATGCTGGCTTCATCATCAACCTCGGCGATGCAACCGCAACGGATTACCTAGACATGATTCATCTTATACAAAAAACAGTGAAAGCTAAATTTGATGTTGATCTGGAAACCGAGGTTCGAATTATCGGTGAATCTGGTCAACCAAAATAGACCTTAGAAAGGGGCGACACAATGCATTTAGTCGAAGCCGTTTTGTTTTTGATGGCACTTGTCATCGTCTCAAACGTGCTCAGTCACTACATTGTGGCTGTCCCGGTCTCCTTGATTCAAGTCGCGCTGGGATTAGGCGCGGCTTTGTTTTTTCATTTGGAGATCAATTTAGCGACAGACTGGTTCATGCTGTTGTTCATTGCTCCGCTGCTATTTTATGACGGGCGTAATTTTCCGCGGCGCGAGTTATGGGAACTGCGTGGTCCGATTATCGGAAACGCGATTTTTCTGGTGTTTGTCACGATGCTGGTCGGTGGGTATCTGATTCACTTTTTGATTCCGCCGATGCCGTTGCCCGCAAGTTTTGCCTTGGCAGCGATTCTCAGCCCGACTGATCCGATCGCGGTGCAGAGTCTAGCTAAGCGAGTTCATCTACCAAAAGGTGTGCTGCATTTGGTGAGCGGCGAGAGCTTGATCAACGATGCCAGCGGGCTGATCGGTTTTAAATATGGCATTGCGGCGACCATGACAGGTACATTTGTCCTTGGCAACGCCGTTCGGGATTTCTTTTATGTGGCAATTGTCGGTGCCTTGGCTGGACTGGTGTTAATCAGTTTAATCAACCTAAGTCGCAAATGGCTGCTGCAGCAAGGGATTAACGATGTCATTTTGCATACTATCTTGCAGGTGCTAACACCTTTCTTCATCTATCTCGTGGTGGACGAGTTCATGCATGCGTCGGGTGTCATTGCAGTCGTTGTGGCGGGGTTGCTTAGTAATACTCGCTACAACCGTTACATTGCTGCCTTGCCAGAACTTAGAATTGTTTCGGAACGTACTTGGGACATTATTGTCTATACACTTAACGGGATTATTTTTCTCATTCTCGGCATTGAATTGCCGGTTGCGATGACCGACACGATTGCTGATCATGAGGTCAGCACGTTTCAGGCGCTCGGCTTTGTGGTTGTCGTTTACCTGGGCATTTTAATTGTTCGAACGCTATGGATTTACGGTTACATGCTGCTGGCAAAACGTTCCAAAGAAGGCAAGGCTTCATGGCGAGCAGCTCTTTTGAGTGGTATTTCTGGCGTGCGCGGCGCGATTACATTAGTCGGGGTGCTTGCCGTCCCAGCAGCTTTGAGCAACGGTGATGCATTTCCGGAGCGTAGTTTAATGTTGTTCATCGCGGCTGGTGTGGTGGTGCTAAGTTTAATCGTCGCCATTATCGCTTTGCCGTTAGTTACCCGTTCAGTGGCACCACTGCAAACGCGTGGATCCACGATTGTAACTGACGACAGTGGTGATCAAGATGATGATGACAGCAACGATATTCGTATCATTTCGCTGAGTCAGGCACAAACCTTTGTCTTTCAAATGGCGGTTCGCCGAGTTGAGTCGGAGCGCCGTGAGACGAATCAAAAAGCCGCTTTGGACTTGATTGCGGAATATCAGTACCTGATTCGCCGGTTAGAACTCGCTGAAGATACCGGTGCTGCCATTCCGCCGCTCATTCAGGATGAACTGGATCTGCGAAAAGTCGGGGTTCAAGGTGAGCTATATGCTTTAGACGATCTATGGCGTGACAACAAAATTATGTCCAAAAGTTACGCTAAAGCCCGCAAACAATTGCAACACCGCCTGAATGATCTGGACTCAATGGCCAAACGCTCCGGCCGACCAACTTTCCGCATGTTGTTCGAACGTTCCGCCTTGCGCTTATCGCATTGGTGGTACACCGTGGCCAGCGAGCAAAATCGTTCGCACCGATTCTTCAACGAGCGTTTATTTATTGAAAAAGAAACCGCAAAAGGCGGACTTAAATATTTATCGCAGTTTTTACGACAAAAGGAGAACAAAGCCCACAATTATAACCGCCAAGTTATTTATGCTTTGATTGTCCAATATCGAAATCGAATTGCTTCGGTGAAGGCTTTGAACACGCACAAATCAACTCAATATGAGCAGGAACTCGGGCGCTTGCGAGCTATTGCGTTTGCAGCTGAGCGGGCCGCTATCCACGATCTGACAGAAAAAGGGTATATCACGATGACGATGGCGCAAAAACTGAATCAAAATGTTAATTTCACTGAAAATGCGGCTACCTTAACGTCACTTGAAGAGGTTTAAGGGCCGCTGCGGACAAGTCATGCCTGTTCCAAAAGAGCGTTTGGTTGGGCCGAATCAGTTGGTTTTTACTTTTTAAAACAGACGTTAATTGACAACGGTATCGTCCTTGTCTCGATTGAGACTGGGCCGGTACCGTTTTTTTTTAATGTCCATGACATAGGTATTTGTCGGCATCTTGTGAGGATTCGGCGAAACTTTTTTGACGAATTACAAATCAAATACTTGCGTTGTTGGGTGGCACTCGTATAATAGGCAGAGTTAGTAAACTTAAAGTTTAGTTTAACGAAACCCACAAAGGCGGTGTCTTATGGAGATTGGCAGTCGAATTCGAGACTTGCGAATCCGGAAAAACTTGACCCAAGAAGAGTTAGGCGAGCGAACGGATCTAACAAAGGGCTATATTTCGCAGGTGGAGCATGACCAGAGTTCACCGTCACTTGAGACTTTTTTTGATATTTTGAGTGTTTTGGGTGAATCTCCGGCTGATTTTTTTCGTGAGGAACCAAAAGATTCCTTGGTTTATCACGAGGATGATCAAGTCACATATTTGGATGAAGAAAAAGGGTACCGTTTGAAATGGCTGGTGCCTGAAAGCAATGAAAATGAAATGGAACCGGTCATGATCGATTTTGCCGCGCACGGCATTTTTAAAACGTTCGAGCCTTCACCGGCAGAAACCTTTGTTTACGTTGTTAGTGGTCGTGTCAAATTACTGCTGGGTGAACAAACTTATGTTGCAAAGAAAGGCGAGACAATTTACTTTCACGCAACCAAGCAACATCAATTGGTCAACGCCGCGACGGGTCGTAGTAAGTGCTTGCTAGTCGCGACGGCATCTTATTTATAAGGAGTTGGGGTCATTGAGCAACATTATCGTTGAACTGAAGCATGTTGGTAAGCGGTACGGCGACACGCAGGTGCTGAAGGATATCAACATTGAGATCGAACAAGGCAAGTTTTACACGTTGTTGGGACCATCCGGATCGGGTAAAACAACGATTTTGCGTGCAATTGCGGGGTTTTTGGATGTCTCAGAAGGTGAAGTGCTGTTTGATGGCAAGCGGATCAATGATGTGCCTGCCAACCAGCGCAAGGTTAATACGGTTTTCCAAGACTATGCCCTATTCCCGCACCTAAACGTTTTTGACAATGTTGCATTCGGGTTGCGGTTGCATCGGATGAGCAAGCAGGACATTCAGACAAAGGTCGAAGATGCCTTAAAAATGGTTCGATTACAAGGTTATGCTGATCGGGAAATTTCTGAATTATCCGGTGGTCAACAACAGCGAGTTGCCATTGCTCGAGCGATTGTACTCGAGCCGCAAGTATTGCTGCTAGATGAACCGTTATCAGCACTTGACGCCAAATTGCGTAAGGATATGCAATATGAATTGCGCGAATTGCAGGAACGGTTGGGGATCACTTTCCTATTTGTGACACACGACCAAGAAGAAGCGTTGGCTTTGTCGGACGAAATTTTTGTCATGAACGATGGTGAAGTGCAACAAAGTGGTACGCCAGTTGATATTTATGATGAGCCGGTCAATCATTTTGTGGCGGATTTCATTGGTGAAAGTAACATCATTCAAGGGCACATGATTAAGGACTTTTTAGTTGAGTTCAATGGCAAACGGTTTGAATGTGCCGATGCCGGAATGCGTCCAAATGAACCAGTTGAAGTTGTTTTGCGCCCAGAAGATTTGGACATTACCCCAGCAAATTCAGGCAAGGTCAATGTTGAAGTAGACACCCAACTGTTCCGCGGTGACTACTACGAAATTGTGGGTTACGACGATCTCAAGAATGAATGGTTAATTCACTCAACCAACCCCGCCAAAGACGGCGAAACGGTTGGCTTGACGTTTGATCCTGAGGACATCCATGTCATGCGGCTTAACGAATCTGAAGAAGATTTCGACGCTCGGCTGGAAACCTACGAAGGGGAATAACGTCAGTAAGGATCAGTTGGGGCAGTGTCATCGAAGCGTTTTGACGATTAGATAGACACTGGTCGGCGCTGATCGATTTTCGAACTGAGGAGGGTCATCGTGAAAAAATCCACCACAAACGCCGCATTCTACACACCTTATGTGATGTGGCTGGCATTATTTGTGATCGCACCGATGGTTTTAATCGTTTATCAAAGTTTCTTTAACATCAGCGGTCACTTTACCCTTGCCAATTATCAGACCTATTTTCAATCAGGCACTTATATTATGATGACGATCAATTCCGTCTGGTATGCGTTCCTGATCACGTTAGCAACTTTGTTAATCAGCTATCCAACAGCATATTTGCTGCATTATGCCAAGCATAAACAGTTATGGCTGTTGCTGATTATTCTACCGACTTGGATTAACTTGTTGCTGAAAGCATACGCCTTCATCGGGATCTTCAGTCAGGATGGCGGGGTTAATAGTTTCTTGGGAATGTTTGGCATCGCGCCCCAGCAATTCCTGTTCACGGATTTTAGTTTCATTTTTGTTGCTGCTTATATTGAAATCCCGTTCATGATCTTGCCAATTTTCAATGCAATCGAAGAATTACCGGAAAACCTTGTCAATGCTGCCCAAGATTTAGGGGCCAAAAGCTGGCAGACCTTCACCAAGGTGATCTGGCCGTTGACAATTTCTGGCGTGAAATCCGGGGTTCAAGCTGTTTTCATTCCAAGTTTGAGTTTATTCATGTTGACGCGTCTGATCGGCGGGAACCGGGTCATTACTTTGGGGACAGCCATTGAAGAGCATTTTCTGACAACGATGAACTGGGGCATGGGTTCGACGATCGGGGTTGTCCTGATCGTCGCCATGTTCATCATCATGTTCCTGACCGGCGAACGTAAGAAGAAGGGGGCGCGGCGTCATGAAGCGTAAATTCAAATGGTCCAACCTTTATCTGATCTTCGTCTTCATCTGTTTGTATGTGCCGATCTTTTATTTGGTTATCTACTCGTTTTCAACGGGAGATCGCATGAGCAATTACAGCGGCTTCACATGGAAACATTATGCTGAGCTGTTTGCCGACACCCGGATGATTCAAATTGTTCTGGATACGTTGCTAGTCGCGCTATTATCAAGTTTGATCGCTACGATTATCGGTGCGTTAGGAGCATTAGCAATTGATCGTACTAGTCGACCTGTTGTTAAAAACACGGTCTTATCCCTCAACAACATTCTCATGGTGAGTCCAGATGTCATTATCGGTGCTAGTTTTCTGATCTTCTATACCGCGTTGAAAGTGCCATTGGGTTTCTGGTCCGTCTTGATGAGCCATATTGCCTTTTCTATCCCGATTGTCGTGTTGATGATCTTACCGCGGCTTCAGGAAATGAGCCATTCTTTACTAGATGCTGCTCGTGATTTAGGCGCGTCCAACTATCAAGTTTTAACGCGCGTGATCGTGCCTTATATTACGCCTGGTATTTTTTCCGGCTTTTTCATGGCCTTTACGTATTCACTAGATGATTTTGCCGTGACCTTCTTTGTCACTGGTAATGGTTTTGAAACACTGGCAGTCGAAATATACGCTCGCGCACGACAAGGCATCAGTTTGGAGATCAATGCGTTGTCAGGCGTCATGTTTATCTTTGCTTTACTGCTGGTAGTCGGTTACTACTTCATTCAACAAGCAGGTCAAAATCGGCGAGCCAAACAAAAACACAAGCGAGAAAGCGAGGCGTTGATCAATGAAACGACTCATTAGTATTGCGATTGCCATCTTAGCTGTTTGTCTCGGATTAGCAGTTTGGAGTGAAGGGTTACAAAAATCGCAAGGTGACACGGGTGAAAACACGTTAAACCTTTTCAACTGGGGCGATTACATCGATCCGGCGCTGATCAGCAAGTTTGAAAAACAAACTGGCTATCATGTTAATCAAGAAACCTTTGATTCAAATGAAGCCATGTTCACCAAGATTCAACAAGGTGGTACAAGCTACGATTTGACAGTACCATCTGACTACATGATCGAAAAAATGAAAAAGGCCAATCTGTTGCTACCGCTCGATAAAAGTAAATTACGCGGGATGCAAAACATGGACCCGCGTTTAATCGATAAAGATTTTGATCGCAACAATAAATACAGCATTCCGTATTTCTGGGGAACGCTGGGGATTATTTACAACGATAAGTTTGTCAAAGCCACTGAAGTTCAACACTGGGATCAACTATGGAACCCGAAATTCAAAGATTCAATCATGTTGATTGATTCGGCCCGCGACGTGTTTGCACCAGCGCTCATTTCGATGGGCAAGTCGGTTAATGAAACCAACCCGCAAACTTTAGCGCTCGCCAAGGCAAAACTTGATCAGCTGTCGCCTAATGTGAAAGCTGTTGTTGCTGATGAAATCAAAATGTACATGGCCGAGAACGAGGCTAAGATTGCCGTTGACTGGTCAGGTGAAGCCAGTGAGATGTTGGCCAACAATAAACATCTGCACTATGTTGTCCCGCGCGAAGGCAGCAATCTCTGGTTTGACAACTTGGTCATCCCTAAGACGGCTAAGCATTTTAAGGCCATCTATGCCTTTCTAAACTTCATGATGGAACCCAAAAACGCGGCCCAAAATGCCGAATATGTCGGTTATGCAACACCAAATGCAGCCGCCAAGAAGCTTCTACCAAAGAGTGTGCAAAATGATCGCCAATTTTATCCAGATGATGAAACAATGAAACATTTGGAGATTTATTCTGATCTACCACCAGCTAAGGTTGGGCTTTATAATGATCTTTTCTTGGAATTCAAAATGTATCGCCGATGAGAAGGCTCATCGCTTACAGTCCGCTATGATTAGCTAAAAAAGCTAATTTGCGGGCTTTTTTGGGCGTCACTTTTTCGATTGCTTCGGTAGTCTTAAACGACAAGGATTTAACTGATGATCTCGCAAAAAATAAGCCTTGATAACAAAGAGCGATGAGGGAAAATGGCTTTAAAGATGAGAACGTTTTCTAAAATGCACATCACACTAGCAAAATCTGGTACGCTTATTGCAATGAAAAACATCTGATTGTGTCCCAGCGTCATTAACTGACAAAGGGATAAACGGTTTTGCAGTCGTCTTGGTTACTTGTTTCAGATACGATCACTAAGAGGTGGGCAGCTTGGGAAAGAGAACTTACAAAAATGAAGAGCGCTGGGTAGACGTTGTTTGTTGCCTTAGCCTTTGGTTGGCATCTTTTAGTTTGATGGCAGCCGCTACGGTACTGGATGTCAATCGTCCATTCTTCATTATTATGCTGTCATTAACGGCCTGCGCCATTGGCGAAACGGTGACGTTGGTTAGGAAAAAGCGCTGAGGCGGATGATAAGATTGTTTAATGCTATCACGCGTCACGGTAAAATGGGCCAGTATTAGCTGTGTCTTTTCAGTGATTATTTTTGTGACTAATCAACCAATAACCGACTACGAAAAATACAGTTCCAAGTGTTGCAATTCCTAAAGCATCGAGCAATATGGAAGCGATAAAACCATTCCGAATGGCAAACCATACAACTGCACTGACAAACATCACGCACCATCCTCCAACAAAACTTAGACCAACAACTTTATTTGTTTGCATCAATTTAACCTCCAGTAATAGTTTAAGCTGCCAATGAGAATGCCTTCTATCTTATAGCAAGGATAACATGAAGCTGAAAATGTTGGTTACATTTTTTAACATAGGGGCAGTGATCTTTCAACTTTATGGCGATTTAATGCACGCCACTTCGCACACAATAAAAAGCGATCCGCCTATTTTTGGACGG
>OBWV01000882.1_pt1 | contig 19179 bp, 20 predicted proteins | sample 1495351 | NCBI WGS metagenome assembly OBWV01 (sample SAMEA2580122, study PRJEB22360) | human gut metagenome | biome: human gut; feature: human-associated habitat; material: faeces | place: Denmark | collected 2008/2010 | reverse complement strand
AACTTGTTTTTTAAGACAACTACAATAAACAACTTTTTTTATCCACTGGCATCGGCTGGAGAATTCAAGTTCATATTTTGGGAGGAATCGTTATGGTGGAGTTACAATCAGTTAAAGATGAATCACCGTTAAGTCGCGCGTTACAAGACGAGCACTATAACGGCGCTGTCGCAGTTGTTTCACCCGATAAGGAATTAGCGGCGGATTCACAAGGCTTTTCACACATTGATATGGCAGTACCGTTTGCCTCACATACGGTCAGCGGAGCCGGAACAGTCACACAACAATTCTTCGGCATTTTACTCATGCAATTCGTTGAAAAGGGAGTCGTCAAGCTTAGCGATAAACTGTCTCAATATGTTCCTGAGTATCACAATGCCGACCAGATCACTTTGCACCAGCTAGCGAACATGCAAAGCGGTATCCCTGACTACCTTACTTTGATGGCAAAGCCCTTCAAGGAGAACGCACCTGCCACCTTGCCAGATGAACGGTTAGCTTTACAAATTGATCAGCACAATGCTACTAATATGGATTTCGCTAAGGTTCTGGATGTTGTCAATGACGTGCCACTCGCTTTTAAGCCAGGCAGCCAAACTTCTTATAGCAGCACCAATGCGATTTTAATAGGCGAAGTTCTTGATCGACTGACGAATGAACGCCCACTCGAAGCAGTTTTGAAGGAATACATCTATGATCCACTAGCACTGACCAACACTAAACTTGGCACCGCGCACGCATTTGCGGAAGGTTATCACTGGATTGCCGGCAATCCAAACATTGCAGGAAAAGGTGATGAAAATCAGGCCGATCGCGGACTTGTTACAACCGTTGATGATCTCGAAAAGTTCGCACAAGCTGTTTTGACTGGTAAACTGCTACAATCAACCAGCTGGAAAACTATCTTCAAAGATGCCGAGAATGGCTATGGATTTGGTTGGCATAAATTAGAAAACGGCTGGCTAGGTAACTCTGGCAGCATGCTTGGATATACTGGTCTGCTAAGTATCAACCAAAAGCAGAAAAAAGCTGTCGTCGGTTTAACGAATGTCTTAAAACCGCAGCCGGCCATGGATCAGTTCTTTAATACGATTTATCAAGTTGCGACAACTTTATAGTTTTCAAACAGAAAGAAGCCTTGATTGCGTTTACGGATGCAATCAGGGCTTCTTGACTTTTATTGTCGTCGGGAGGAGACTGGCAACGAATTAAATTTACACTGGGATAGGAGTCGTTATGACATTTTGGATTTTTATCTACTTAATTGTTGCCGGTATTTTTGGCGGTTTATTAGCTTCCATTGCTGGATTGGCCTCACTTGTTTCATATCCTGCTTGCTCTTTGATCGACATTCCGCCAGTCGTGGCAAACGTGACGAATACTGCGGGTCTTGTCCTGTCTGGAGTTGGCGCAACCATATCTTCTTCACGCGAACTCAGAGGTGAAAGCAAACTCGTAACCGACTTGACCGCTATCACATTGGCTGGTGGCATTCTTGGGTCGATCATGCTGCTCATTGAACCTGTCTCCACCTTCGAGCACATTGTCCCTTTCTTCATTCTCTCTGCTGGGATTCTACTGTTACTGAGTGGTCATCAGGCAAATCGCAATACTATCCCGCCGTTGCACGAGCAAAATAAACTCGGTTTGTTTTTGAAAGTGATCGGCTTATTCCTAGTGGGTGCTTACACCGGTTACTTTGGAGCTGCTGGCGGTGTAATCGTTCTAGCCATCCTTACGTTCAGCCTACCACAGCGATTTACGGTTTTGAACGCCTTCAAGAATGTGATGGTCTTCATGGCTAACGCAGTTGCAACCGTGATTTATGCCGTGCGTGGAAAAATCGACTGGCTTGTTGTGATCCCGCTTGGTGTCGGTTTTTTAATCGGCGGCTACTGCGCCCCATTGTTGTGCGCCATGTGCCAGTCAAGCTGCTACGAACCGGCATTGCATTTGCAGCATTTGCGTTGGCATGCGTTGGCAGCTGACTTGTTTGTGCAGGCATACTTTTAACCCAATAAAAATATCAACTGAGACTATCCATTCTAAAGGCAAGAGTTCCGACAAGTTAAACGACACGTTCAACTTGCCAGAACCTTTTTTATTTCTTTTGCAAACAGTTTGTAAGGATCTTTCCAACGATTTATCAATCAAAAAGCCAAAAATAAAATTTCATAACTATCAGCGTGACTAAGTGATGATTACCGTTTCTTTAATCCATTTGGCTGAACCATACAGCAACTAAGATTTAGAAATCCGCCTTTTGGAGGTTTGCATAAACCGCTTAATCGTAACCACTTTTCCTTTATCAAGCGGTTGAAGTGTTTCTCCAGAAAACACCAGCGCTCGGTTCTTTAAGACTATCTGGTGATTTTCTGGTTCTGATTCTTCATGTCCACCCCAATTATTTACCATTAACGCATTCGCATCTGGATAAGTGAATGTTGAAAGCTTATCTGGGATCAAATCAATGACAGAGCCGTTTTTTCGAAATGAACCTTCTTCTATCTGGAAGCTAGTTGGTGATTTGGGATTTTGACCAACGTTCGTGATATTGATAGTGTAGTGTCCGCTATTTTTTAAATCGATCACTGTGCTTGTCATATCATGACCAACAAAAAAGGTTCCAAGATAGAAGTACTTGTGTCGCTGATAGGTCATGATGGCCATACCTGCTGCAATCATTGCTATAACCAGAATTGAAATGTTCGTTGCCATATTATCGATGCCTCCCTTAAAACAGTATATCATCCAAGTACTGAGCCAATTAGTCAAAAGGATCGCGACCAAAGCCGCGACCCTTTCTAATGCTATATTGAATCATGCTAATTATTTTTAAATGCCATCATCAGAACTGGTGGTCATTTTATCAGGCATGTCCAGTGTAAACTTTTGTGTGCCTTGTTTGGCAGCAGCAACAACTGCGTCTGCATACGTCTCAGCATTATCATAATCACTGAATACAGATTCAAGCAATGAGCCTAAGTTGCACCCTGCTACAACAGCAAATTCAGGATGTTTTGCAGCCAGCGTGGCAGCTACTTTATATGGCGTCCCGCCAGCTAAATCCGTAAAGAAAAGTGTGGGTTTTGGATCAGAACCAAGAATCTGCTCAAATTTAGCCTGAAGTTCTTTGTCACTCATGCCTTCTGAAAAATTAACGAACGACCAGTTATCTGGCACGCTTGTCAAAAGATGTAAAGCACCTTCAATCCCCTCGGCAAAAGTACCGTGACCTGTAACAATAACTTGTACTTTACTCATTGGTCTCTGTCTCCCCTTATCGCGTTTGCAGAACGTTTACATCCATCCAATAGCAGCCATAACAATTGCAAGCGCAAAGGTCACAACAATCAACCAAATCGGATTAACATTCTTTTTCAGCAACCAGTAAAGTAAGAACACAAAGGCAAACGGCAAGATATTCGGGAAAATCTTATCTAACAATTGCTTTTGTAGATTAATGACGGTATTACCCGCACCAATCTTGACCGTCAAGGACATCTTAACGTAACTGGCGATTAAACCGCCGATAACAGTTAGTCCCAGAATGGAGGCAACATGCGAGATAATCCGCGAATTTTCCTGAATAACATCGATCGCTCGCGTCCCAAGATTATACCCTAAGTGGGCCAGCGGAATGCGTGACCAAAACAGGAACAGATAAACCAAGAAGAATAGAATTGGCCCGAATACATTCCCATTCTTGGCGATTGAGGCAGAAATGCCCCCTACAATCGGCATGATGGTAAACCAGAATATCGCATCACCAATCCCAGCCATCGGACCAAATAAAGCGTTCTTCAACCCTTTGATAGTGGTTCGATCAACATAGCCTTCTTCCATTGTCAAAAGTAATCCCATTAGGATCGGATAAAGTGGCGGTGAACTGTTGATGAATTCCATGTTATCAACCATAACCGCTTTGAGGCCCTTAGGATCATCTTTATAAATCTTCTGCCAGTACGGCAACTGCGCCCATGTCCAACCTGGTGAATGCATCCGTTCATATGAGAATGATGCTTGAACCAAGTTAGAACGAATCCCAAGCATGGAGATTTCATGATTGGTAAACAAGCTCTTTTTTTGCTTCTTGTCATCAGATGCCATCATTCATGCCTCCTCCTTGAGATTGATCTTCGACTTCCTTGAGCTGCTTTTCCAGTTTGATCTGATCACGACTACGATAGAACTCAATCATCGCAAAGACAGCGCCGACAAGTGCCACTGGCAAAACATTTGAGAACGGAATCATTGAAGCCATAACAAATCCTAGCAATAGATATGCAAAGTATTGACCTTTTAACATAACTTTCAACAACATTGCAAACCCGACAGCCGGTAGGATCCCTCCAGCTAATTCAAAACCGTGTGTTAACCAATGAGGCATCGAGGTAACAAGTGCCTTCATCGGTCCCTGTGCAGCATAAGCACTCAAGAAAGCCATAATCCCGAAGGAAAGTGTAACGATCGTGAGCGGAATGAAGTTCAAGCGTTTAAATGCACTTGTATTTCCTTCTGCTGCATATTTATCAAATTTTGGAAGAAACAATGAAAAGCTAGAGTAGAAGAACAGTAAGATATATTGCATTAACATAGCAAACGGTAACGAGAGACCAATCGCCGTTGCTGGAGCAGTATTATTAGTTGCGGCAATGACAACCGTCATAATCCCGCAAAGAACCGTGTTTGGTGGCTGTGTCCCACCAGCAGGGGTCAACCCGGCAAAGGCTAATTCGGTCAACCCGCCAGCAATGACACCGAGTTGCAAATCACCCAAGATAAGACCGGTAATTGTGCAGACAATGATTGGCCGGAAAATGAAGAATGCTTGCAACCAACAATCAAGGCCCGATATCATTGCCCAAAGTGCGATTAACAGCCCTTGAGTCAAAGTAACATCCATGAAACTGACACCTCCAATTCACTTTATTGACTATTGAACATTTTTTAATAAGTCGGCAGTAATTGGTGTCTTCTTTTCACCAGGATAATCCTGAATAAAAATGTTAACGCCAGCATTTGCAATCGCCAACAAGTCATCTTTGTCTTGTTTGTCGACATAGACCTTCTTAGTGATTTCTGTCTTTCCTTGAGCAAAGTGCATATTTCCAACATTGACTTCTTTGATCGGCACACCATTTTCAACCAATTTACGAGCATCCGCTGGTGTCTTAATAACGATAAAAATATGTTGACGATCAGCTGCCTTACCGATGATATCGATAGTATGTTGGACAGTAAAGAATCGAATGCCGGCACCTGAAGAATCAGCTGTAGTTGACATTAGTTTCTGCTGAAGTGGATCAGCAGCAGCCTGATCATTCGCAACCAGAATCAAATTAGCATTAACTGCACGGGTCCAGGTAACGCCAACCTGCCCATGAACTAAGCGGTTGTCAATTCGTGTAAAAACAATATTTGCAGCCATTACTTTTCATCTCCTCCTACAATAATTATTTAAATCATGAACAGAAACTAACCCACAGATTTTTCCCGTTTCACGCACCCACACTTACAAACTCAGTCATCCTTTGAGCTTAATCTGAAATAGCTGATTTGATGCTCAAAAGAATTGATGACAGTCAACCTAATTCTTGTATCTCTGAAAAGCAACCAACTAAGTAAATGGAGATACATCTCAACCCTATAATCTGCGATAAATGCTGAACTAAAAGCACAAAGCCTCTTTGATCTCGTTCGGCATTCAGATAACTCTTGTTAATTAATGTTCTCTTCTGTTCACTTTTAATTATAGACAAACGCTTTCATTAGTCAACAAAATCTTCCAAAAAAGTTTTGCCGACATTAGCTATAAAGATTATTCACCAATAACCCCGCCGTTACAGGATTTCGTCAAGATGTAGGGACTCAAAAGCCAAAGATTCAGGCAATAATAACTGATATATATCAAAACATCAAAAAACATTTGTAAACAATAAGCAGTCAATTCTATCGTGCAAAATCGATTTGAAAACAGGATGTAACATCATCCAAGTCAAGATAAAAACGAACTATTATCTTATTGATGCAAGAATAGTTTGCTTTTTATCTAAGCCAATTGTCTTTCTCGTTATTATGTCAAAGTGAAGCAATCTCAGGCATAGATAGGCTTCTGCGCTGCAATCAAGGTTGCTGTTATTGGAATATTGCAGTCCAAATCAAAGACCCAAAACACTTATCTTCGTTCTATCCTCAGTTTGCCAGCTTCATCTGTTCTGAGACTGCGGACTTTGATACGAAAAAGCCAAAAAAATAGCGCCTCGTTTTGAAGCGAGACACCTGATTTGACTTGTTAAATTAGCCTTGTGTTTTAGTTTCGTTGCGATATCGATATCGTGCTAAACTCCAAATCAGGCCAATTAAGAGCATTCCCACCATCCAAATCAGCCAAAAAGGTAAGGTTGCCCAAACTGTTCCGCCGCTGACTCCTATGAATGTCATAGAATGACCGGCAAAGGTGAATCTCAAGTGGTCCAACATGTAAAAAGCTATAATCACAGCGAGCAGATACATCCCTCCCCATTTATTTTCACGCCAACCATGTCTAAGTGGCACAACAGCCCAAAGAAGTGGAATTGAGCCAAACAACGCAATTTTCCAAGAAAAGATTCCCAGGATCAAAACCATCTGTTCAAAATCCGAAAAGCGGGCTAACCCCATTTGCGGAACCCAATAATTTAATGATAAAAAGCAAACACCCATAAACAACCAAACCGGTAACAATTGACGTCTCAAGCGAACAAATAACGGCGCTTGCGCTTTCTGCATCCGCGTTTGCCTGATAAGATACCAACTCGTAAATCCCACAACAATCGCCATACACAGTTGCCAATCAGTGGTAACACTGCCACTCTTGGAACTTATCAAGACGGGAAACACCGGTAAAAAAGCTGGAGCCATATCAAAATTGCTAGTCGGCCAGTTGTACCAAATATATATCATGCTGACAGCCGTCCAGATAGCCGTCATGATGATCCCCTGTACGACGATTGGCAATTTCAAAAAGCTGGCTTTCATCATGAGCCCTCACTTTCAATTCGCGTTTTTCGTCATCCTGGTTATAAATCAGATTAATCTAAAACTTAATTTAAGCCGCGCTGCCAAAACGCTTCCATTTTCCACAGAATTATATACCAAGATAAACCTGTAGAAAAATATAACGGTTTGCATTTCAATTTTAAATCCGGCTTTGCATAAAATTGGGTGTTTGCAATTTGCTAATAGCCTAAACACCTTGACGAAAAATTCACAGAATAAGTCAAGCGGATAAATCATTGTAGAAAAATCATATAAACTACAGCACACTTTCTATAACGCGCTCCCCAGCCCAGAAACCTGCGTGTAAGAACCTTGGTCGTAATGGCTAAAGACTGGCCATTATGACTGAGGCCACTTATGTTCTGGCTTACGCCCATAACGCGTTCACCGGCGCAGGGATCTCCGTGTAAGGACCTTGGTCGCAATGACCAAAGCCCGGCCATCACGCCCAAGGCCGCTTACACTCCGATCCCTAACCGCTCCGGCTCACGCTCACCATATAAAAAAAGCCCTTTGAGCATCCCCAAAGAGCTTTTTAGCGGTACACCTAGTCACCAATTATTATTCAAACGTCCAAGTATTCGCCAAGGTAAATGGTTCACCTGGCAGCAATGTGATCGCGGATAAATCCGAACCGCTTACTGGCGGATACTGGCATTCAAGTGCTACCCCATCAAATTGCTTGATGTTATGCGCAACACCAGTACCATCAAAATGATTGGCTGTATAAACAACCACGCTTGGTGCAGTGGTGACAAGTGTCATCGTGTGATTTTTAGTTTGCAGCTTGGCGGCTAGTGCTTTGCCGTTTTTTAGGAGGAACGGGTGATTAATGCCACGTTCAGATGTAATTTGATCGGCACGCGTATGGATGACATCGCCTAGTTTTTGACCGTTACGAAAATCGAATACGGTACCCGCCACCGGTTGCCAGCCTTGATCCGGGAGATGTTCGGCGTCCAAGGGCTTATAGGCATCTGCTGGAATTGTCAGTACGGTTTCATCAATCGTAGCTGGTTGATCCAGTGCAAAATAAGTATGGTTGGTTGGATTAAACAGCGTCTCCTCATCACTCAATGCATCAACGCGATATTGCAAAGCATTCGCGTTTGTCAGCGTGTAAGTCACCTGTAATTTAAGATTGCCGGGATAACCGTTGTGTCCGGCCGGATCGACAAAAGTAAAGCTCGCACTCGCCGTCGTTGCAGTTTGCTCGGTGCGAAAATTGTAAACTTGACGATCAAGCCCATCATCTCCGCCATGAATATGGTTCTTGCCTTCATTCATCGGCAAATCGACTTTAACGTCACCGTGTTGCCAAACGTGGCCCCGAATTCGCCCGACAATCCGGCCAACCGTACCGCCAAGAAAATTACGTTCTTTTGAATAATCTTCGCGTGTTGGTAATGACAGCACCATGTTGTGGAGACCATCTGCTTCCGGTAAAAGCACCTTCTCCAGCGTTGCACCATAATTTAACAGCTTTACTACCATACCTTGGTCATTGGTGAGGGTTAATTCATAAAGATTTTGTCCCTGATACTGACCATATTGCTCAACTGAAACGTCCATCATAACCTCCTTATGTCATGGTTCCCGGATCGCACAGCCATCTTGCGACATCATCTGACAGCTGCTGGCGCCACCTACAAACTGCTGGCGCGCATAATCAACTCGCTTTTGAAATTAACCTGTCGCGGAACCCGTTTAGCATCATTCAAGCGCGCCTGTAGCAACTCAACTGCAGTTTGACCCATCTGATCGGTCGCTGCATGCACAGTCGATAACGGGGGCGTTGTAAACTTAGCTACGGCAACATCATTAAAACTGATGACCGAAACACGCTGCGGTACCGAAATGTCAGCTTCATTCAGCGCCCGCAAAGCACCCACCGCCATGGTGTCATTAGCAATGATAAATGCGTGTGGCAACCGCTCACCTAGTTTTTCGATGGCCTGTCGCATTAACCGATAACCGGAATCCGGAGTGAATTCACCGATCAAACGAAACTCGGCTTGATCGATTCCGGCAGCTTTAGTCACACGATCAAATGTCGCGGTCCGAACATCCTGAAACTGTTCGCGTCCACTGCGGCTCGTTTCCAATCCGCCAAGAAAACCAATATCATCAATGCCGACCTTCTGAAAATGATCAATGATCTGGGCAATTGGGCCAGCATAATCGCCGGTAACGGAATCGCAATCAAACGCCAGCATATTCTGATCAACAAACACAATCGGCAACCCTAACGCCTTAATTTCGGCAACCTCACCTGCATCGTACTTACCAAGTGCAATGATACCCTGAACATTTGCAACACTTTCCGCGTTTAATTGCTCCAGGTGCAGATTTTGCACATGATAACCAATGGATGCGGCCCTGGCTTCAATAGCGTACTGAATCTGCAGATAATAGAGGTCATTAAGCTCCTCTTGTTCACTCCGCCACTGAATCAGAGCCACCGTTGTTTGAGTAGCAACGCGTTTGCGGCGACGGGGTTTATACGCTAACTTCTCGGCTGTTTTTAGAACCCGTTGGCGTGTTTCCGGCGTTACTGCCAGTGTAGCGTCATAATTCAAAATCCGCGAAACCGTAGCGATCGACACCCCCGCCGCCTTCGCAATATCCGTAATCGTGGTCATCGATTCCCTCCGTTTCCCTGACCATTAACAACAACCAGCAACTATAGCGAGCGATAGAAGCGGCCAAATGCCTCTTGCCCGATCTTGTCACGTTTAAAGACGCCAGCATCTTCCAATACCCGGGCGAAGACTTTTCCGACTGCTTCTTGCAACTGACTTTCCGCATTTTCCGGTGTCCAATTGTAAGCCAATTTCAGCTGATCTGCCCAAGCCTTATGCATTGGCTTCATCTCATTAGTTTCACCTAAGAGATACTTCTTAACTTCTGCCAATTCAGACTTAAGCCGCGCTGGCAAAATCGCCCGACCCATGACTTCAATTAAGCCAATGTTTTCTTTCTTAATATGTTGAACATCCTGATGCGGGTGGAAAATACCATTCGGATACTGTTCGCTCGTTTGATTATCCCGCAAAACCAGATCCAGTTGATACTCTGACCCCACGCGCCGGGCGATTGGCGTCACCGTATGATGCGGCTTACCCTCCACAAAAGCACGAACATTAACCGATTCGTCAGTATACTGATTCCAAACCTGCCGGATGTGTTCAGCCGCATTGGTCAATTCTTCGCGGTCGGCACTGACCAGCCGAATCACACTCATCGGCCATTTCACAATGCCGGCAAAAACATGCGGATGCCCACTGATCTCAATTTGCGTTTCGATCGGCGCTTTCGCCATCGGAAATGTGTGCCGTCCACCTTGATAATGCTCATGAGCAAGCATCGAGCCACCGACAATTGGTAGATCCGCGTTTGAACCGACAAAATAGTCTGGAAACATGGCAACAATGTCGAGCAAGTTGGTAAAAGTACTTTGGTCAATCACCATGGGCTCGTGAATAGCGTCCAAAAAGATCGCATGTTCATTAAAATACGCATAAGGCGAATATTGAAAGCCCCAGGTTTTACCGCCTAACAAGAAACGGATAATCCGGTGGTTAGTACGTGCAGCAAAATTACTTCGGCCAGCATACCCTTCTGTCTGCAAGCAAAGTGCACACGCCGGATAACCCGATTGCGCATGGGCAGCGGCAGCGATATCTTTAGGATCCTTTTCCGGTTTGGATAGGTTGATCGTGATTTCAAGATCGCCATACTCGGTTTTTGCAGGAAAGACCAGGTTTTTAGCAATGGCCCGCGTTTGAATATAATTGTTTGCTCGACTTAGCGCGAAGAACCAATCTGTTGCTGCGCGCGGTCCTGCCTGATATTTATCCCAGAACAACTGATTGATCCGGCTTGGCGTTGGCGTGGCAAAATCCATCAGTTGGGCTTCAAGGATTTGGCGTGCAGCCTGCGAATCCGCAATTTTACCGTTCGTTTGCGCGGCTTTGACCATTAAATCCAGATTTTTCAGTGGATCCGGATCACCCGGCAGTTCAAGCGCTGCATCACCGATTAAATTAAGCAACTTATTGGTTAAATAAACCGAATCCATCTGCGTGTAATCAGGATTCAGCTTGATAATGGTCTCAATGTGATTGCTAATTGCGGTCAATTACGGTCACCGAAGCCTTCCGGATGATTCTCATGCCAGTTCCAAGCCGTTTCGATAATTTTATCAATGTCATCGTAGTTTGGCTTCCATCCCAGAATATCGCGAGCCTTCTCTGAACTGGCAACCAAAGTGCTAGGATCACCGGCACGCCGCGGACCCACCGTTGCCGGAATCTTTTGGCCGGTAACTTTACGCGCAGCATTGAGAATTTCCATGTTTGAAAAGCCATGAGCAGAGCCAATATTAAATGCAGATGACGGATTACCGGCATTCAAATATTTCAGTGCCAAAACATGTGCGTCAGCCAAATCAACAACATGCACATAATCGCGCACATTGGTACCATCTTTGGTTGGATAATCATCACCGTAAATCTGCAAGCCTGTGCGGGTACCTGCAGCCACCTGCAAGATAATCGGAATCAAGTGGGTTTCTGGATGGTGGTCTTCACCAATGGAACCATCCGGCATTGCCCCAGCCACATTAAAGTAACGCAAAGCAACAAACTTCAAACCATAAGCAATGTCAGCCCAATGCATGATCTTTTCCATGGCCAGCTTACTTTCACCATACGGGTTAGTCGGCACTTGCGGATCGGTTTCCTTGATCGGCACTTGTTTAGGTTCGCCGTATGTGGCAGCGGTTGACGAGAAGACAATCTTCTTGATCCCAAACTGATTCATGGCTTCAAGCAGTGTGATCATGCCGCCCGTATTGTTATCAAAATACTTCAGCGGATCTTTCATTGACTCCGGTACAATCGAAAATGCCGCAAAGTGCACAATCCCGTCAATCTTTTCCTGGCTAAAAACCTGACTCAAAAAATGGTAATCGCGAATGTCCCCTTGATAAAACCGGGCACGTGGATCAACCGCCTTACGATGACCGGTAATCAGATTATCCAAGACGATGACATCTTCTCCATCTGCCAGTAACTGCTTAACTGTGTGTGAACCGATGTACCCCGCGCCGCCTAAAACTGCAATTGTCATATTAAAAATCGCTCCTTTGAATGTTTGTGATGCGTTTACTTAAGCCGAACATTTGGCCTTTTTGCCTCAATTCAATTGCTTAGCACCATCGGCAATGTCCGCTACGTAAAAGTGAGCGTCATACCCGATCTTTTCAGTATAAGCTTTCCCAACGTTACTAATAAAGTCCTCAACGTCTGCACTGTTGACAATAGCGATGGCACAACCGCCAAAACCGGCTCCGGTCATGCGCGCTCCTAACACACCACGTTGCTTCAAAGCATTGGTAACCAAGGTGTCCAACTCAATTCCGGTCACTTCATAATCAAAAGCCAAGGAGACGCCTGACGCAGAAACTAATTTGCCAAAGGTTTTAAGATCTCCTGACTGCAGTGCTTTAGCAGCCGTTAACGTACGCTGATTTTCAAATACCGCATGCCGAGCACGCTTAATCAACGTCTCGTCGTAGATCAAATAAGTATTTTCATCAAATTCATCTTCTGTTAGCTGCCCAAGACTCTTGACATCAATGCCTTTTTGCAACATCGCCAAGGCTTTCTCACATTCGCTGCGCCGTTCGTTATATTTAGAATCGGTTAATTCACGCCGCTTGTTGGTATTCATGATGACAATCACGTTGTCGCCCATTTCTACCGGCAAATATTCATACTTCATGGTGTTGGTATCCAGCAAAGTTGCCTGGTTTGCCCGTCCCATTTCGATCGCAAACTGATCCATGATCCCGGAATTGACACCAATATAATCATTTTCGACTTTAACCCCGAACTTAACCAAGTCCAGCGGTGCAAAACCACCATCGAATAAGTTGTTCAAAATCGTGCCTACCAGCATTTCCAGAGAAGCAGAACTTGATAGCCCGGCACCATCCGGTAAGTTACCGTTGATATAAACATTTAAGCCATGCGTATAATTGATGCCTGCTGTTTTCATGACCCGCGCCATTCCCTGGAAATAATCCGTCCACAAACCGCGCTTGTCCTGGAAAAGATCAGGGAACGGAATGTCAATAATCCCCACTTTAGGGAAATTGGCCGAATACAAACGGAACGCATTGTCATCATTTGCCCCAACCGCTGCATACGTCCCAAGCGAAATCGCACAAGGGAAAACGTGCCCGCCATTGTAGTCCGTGTGCTCACCAATTAAATTAATTCGCCCAGGCGCGAAAAAAGTGTGTTCTGCCTGCTTGCCAAATTGCTCCGTAAAGCCTTTCGTGACATCTGTACTGTTCACTGCCAATACCTCCTAATATTTAAAAACGCGTCAATTATTTGTCGATTTTTGTAACCGTTTTTATTTTACTAAAATTAACCCCAAAATGGAAGCGCTATTGTCGAATATTTTTTCAGCTCGTAAATAAGCTTCCAAAACTCCGCTGATTTGTTTGCTGATGTTTTAGTAAAAAATGCGGAAACATCGTCACTATATACAAAAAACATCAGATTATCTCACCTCCAATAATCCGATGCTTTTGCTGTTTAATCCATATGGCAACATGTTTACCAGGTCAGACGCTATCACTTGGTCAGTTTTACCACAAGAAGAGCGCGGGTGTTGGGTTTTAGCTTATTGCTTGTCTTCGAGTTGCTTGATACGCTTAAGCATTCGAATCATGTAACGAGACTGATCAATAAGCAGCATGGTGGTCATTAACGTATCCTGCCCATGCACCATGATAAAAGTCACATCCATTTCCGCTCCGCCTGCTTCTTGGCTTAACAATTGCGTCTGTTGATTATGCGCTTCATTAATATCTTTTTGCGCTTCGTCAAGTTTGGCCTCGGCTCCTTCAAAGTCACCCGCTTCTGCAGCATTCAAAGCACGCAAAGCCGCAGTCCGAGCATCTCCTGCATAAGCCACAAGTGCAAACCCAACCATCGAAATCTCTTCTCTCGTCGCCATAATTCAACCTCCATTTTAAAAAAGTGAGCGCGAGCCGGCGCGCTTAGGGATCGGAGTGTAAGCGGCCTGGGCGTGATGGCCGCTCTTTGGCCATTGCGACCCAGGTCCTTACACGCAGATTCCTGCGCCGGGGAGCGCGTTAATATGAGCGCGGGCCGGCGCGGGTAGGGATCGGAGTGTAAGCGGCCTCGGGCGAAATGGCCCGCTCTTGGCCAGTGCGTTCGAGGTCCTTACACGCAGATTCCTGCGCCGGGGAGCGCGTTAATGTGAGCGCGAGCCGGTGCGCTTATTCGGGAATCACATGCGTTTGGCTAACCTGTTTTAACCATTCGGCACTTTGCTTGACATAACGTTTTTGCGTCGGAAAGTCGACGAAAAACAATCCGTACCGTTTGCTATAACCATTTGTCCAGGAAAACTGATCCTGCAGTGACCAGACAAAGTAGCCTTTTACATTCGCGCCAGCCTGAATCGCATCGGCAATGGCACTTAAATATTTTTTCAAATAATCAATGCGTTTGGGATCCGCGATGACCGTATTTGGCGTCACTTCTGCTGGTAAGGATTCTTTCAATCCAATACCGTTTTCGGTGACATAGATGGCTGGTACTAACGGATAATCTTGGTGAATCCGCATCAACATGTCATACATACCACGCGGATAGATGGACCAGTCCCAATCCGTTGTCTCAATCCCGGCTGGCTTCTTCTCCTCGCCGATACCGTGAAGGCGGGCAACTGACGATCCCTTTGAGCCATCACCATTATGAATCGTTTCCGACTTGCCGTGATAAGCGCGCAGCCATTTGCTGAAGTAATTATTAACGCCAACAAAATCAAGCTGGTGCGCCGCCTTCTTAATAGCCGCCATCTCTTCATCAGTGTACTTAAACATCGGTTGTTGATTGGCTGCCAGAATTTCTTTGATCAAAGCCAAGGTCTTAGGGGCATAATCTCCTGCCAGTGTGCCATCTAAATACAGCCGATTTTCCAACGCATCCTGTAAATCAGCGGCATGCTGATCTTCCGACGAATCACTATATGGATAAGGTGTCTGCAAGGCATGCACGATACCGATTTCACCGTCTAGCCCCATTGACTTGTACAAATTAACAATACGCGCATGGGCAACGATTTGATTATGTTCGGCTTGAAATGTTTTATCAAAATGACCGGTTTCCGCTGGTGGAAAAGTACCGCTCGTATATTGTTGCACTGCCATGGACGTTGGTTCATTGATCGTAATCCAGTGTTTGATTTCCGGAAATTCTTCGAAGCAAAACCGCGCGTACTCGACAAAATCTTCCAGCATTTCTTGACTCAGCCAGTCACCAATCTCGTGTAACCGTTCTGGTGTATCAAAATGATGCAACGTTACAAACGGGATAAGATGATGCTTGGCACAGGCAGCAAAGAGCCGATGATAGAAAGCAACGCCACGAGATTCCACCGCCCCGGCACCATCCGAAAAAATTCGCGACCAGGCAATTGAAAGCCGTATTACTTGATGACCATATGCTTCTGCTAACGCCAAATCCTCATCATAGCGATGATAAAAATCAGCGGCGGGGTCAGGACTAAACCGCCCTTGTTTTTCCAGAAAATCATCCCAAAGAACTCGACCTTTTCCGTCTTCTTTGGTTGCCCCTTCAACTTGGTAAGCAGCAGTTGCGCCACCGATTACAAAGTCCTTGGGTAATTGTTTACGCATGTTTTAACTTCCTCCTATAAAGTATGCAGACGAGTCTGTCTAAGTTGTTGAACACCTAAAGATTGGACTCAACAAAATCCAGTGCCATATCACCGTTGTTTGTCAGTTCAATGTACTGGCGACCAGTGGTTGTAACCAACTTAACGCCATATTTATCGGTAATCTTTTTCAAATTATCCTTCATACTTTCCATTTGTGGCGCCAGAATGACCATACTCATATCTTTGATCAAGTCCATATCCTGTCCATAAGCCCGAGCCGCGGCGGACAACTTCAACCCCCGCTCCTTAGACAGCTTGTTTAGCGCATTGGCTAAGATGCCACTGGTTCCACCACCGGCACAAAGCACCAGAACGTCAATTTCATTATTTTTGAAGAAACTCTCATCATGCGCTGCCGCTGGTTTTTCATCAGCCATTTCGGATGCTTCGACCTGAACCTCAGCCGTTTGTGGTGCAACCGTATCGGCAGCCAAAACCGCCGTATCCTGTCCTTCAATCACATCTTCTTTAGCTTTTTCTTCGGCTAAAAGCGTTCGATCATACACGCGAATAAACGGGAAGTAGATAAGGACGTCTAACACAAGCGTCAACAATACAAAGACAAATGCCAGTGGAGCAAAACCGGTTGAAACTAAGATCCCGATTGGTGCCGGTACCGTCCACGGCATGGTGTAGATCATGCTATTCATGCCTAACACACTGACAAAGAATTTAAACAGGCAAACATTCACGATCGGCGTTGCCAAAAACGGAATGAAAAACATCGGATTCATAATAATCGGCATCCCGAAAAGTACCGGTTCGTTAACTGAGAATGTTCCCGGGATAAAAAGCCGCTTTCCCGACTGCTTTTAATTGTGCCGAACGCGCCGCAAACAGCATCACGAACGCGACAACCAGAGTCGATCCCGTACCGCCAAAATTCATAACATAATCCATCGTGTTCATCGCCAACACATGTGAAACATGCTGTCCGGCTTGATATTGCTGGAGATTGGCCGCTGTATTGGCAATCATGATCGGAACAACAGCCGGCTGGACAATTGAAGGCCCCTGAACCCCACAGAACCAGAAGAATGCCATCGCGCCGGCAATCAACGCTAACCCCAGATAAGAATCACTGGCCTGGAAGAGTGGCGACAACACTTGAATAATCCAGCGCGGCAGGATCGTTCCCGTTGCTGCTTTAAACCCAACGCCAAAGAGCCAAAAAGCACTAACAGATAGCCCCATTGGAATTAAATCTTTAAATGACTGGGAGATATTGCCTGGAACCTGTGGCGGCAACTTAATCGTGACGTTGTTTTTAATACAAACGTAGTAAATATTAGGCACAATTAAGCCGACGATATAAGCGCAGATCAAGCCTTGAGTGCCCATGTAGGTTAAATCGACCCCGGTTTTAAGCGGTAAAATCGATAAAATGACAAAGGCGATTTCCGAAGCAACAATGACCGCAACCGGATTAATCTGGTTTGTCTTTGGCAACTCCAAATTTTTGCTATCAGTCAGATTTTTTGCAGTTGTACCGGCAACAAACAATGCCAACAACCCCATTGAATAGTTGTAAGCAATCATCAGGGTATCGGTCACGTTCTTAGGCCAGTAAAACCCCCAAGCATTAGGAACATAAGCGATCATCATGAAAATACTGGAGAAGATGATGATCGGCATACAGGCAATAAAGCCATCACGGATTGCGGACACATACTTATTCGCCGCAATCGCTTCAAAAATCGGCTTTAGCTTATCGAAAACCTTATTCATGATACTTTCCTCCCGTGAGCGTATGCTGCCCTCCAAGCCAGCAAACGCGTTATGATTTTTTGCCCTGTTTTTGATCGTGGGCAGGCGCTTCGTTAATTAGCCGTTGAATATGAATGATAAAGTATAAGCGTTCGTCTTCACTCATGTTGCGATAAAGCTGATCCTTAATCTCATCAAAAATTTCCGAAGCAATCTGATAAGACCGCGGATAATTTTGCTCTAATTCATTGGCCACCTCGGGCACAATGGCAACAGCATCCGTATTAACACGCTGCAGTCGGTCAATCAGATACTGTAAGTGAATCATGAAGCGATCATAATAATTGCCGTTAGTTTGCGATCTCGTAATGCGATGCCGCTTTAAAACGCGTTGCACCAGTTGACTTAATGACGCCTCATTATTCTTGTCAAAGGCCTGCTCGTTGTCGTCTTCACCGCTGGCATTGATAAAATGCAAGGCAAGATTTTTCACTTCGGAAGGTGGAAATGCTACGCCAAGGTTAGCTGCAATGATCTGCAACGCTTGGTTAGCTACGGCATACTCTGCAGGATACTGAATATGAAAATCCGGCACCATCGTCTCTTGATACGTTCCATTCTGATAACGTTTATAGGCTTCGTAAATATGATCGCTTAACGTAATGTAAATATAGTCAAGTACCTTAAGGTGAAATTGCTTTTGCGCAACGTCAATAATTTCATAAGTGGTCGTCACCACGTCGATCGGAATATTGCGAAGTAAAAAGTACAGATTCTGGCGGGAAGTTTCACTTGCAAGGTAGAAAATTTTTTCAATTTGTTTAGCCGGAATCACATCGCCACGCTTCTTTTGAAACGCGATCCCCCGTCCCTTAACAACCGCTTGACTATGGTTGTCTAGCTCAACCAACGCCACGTTATTGTTAAAGATCTGATCGATTTTCGGCATCTCATCATCTCCTCACCCAGACATAGAAAAAACCACAAATCACGCGCTACTCTCAACGTCATGATTTGTGGTCTCGCCTAATTGAATAGTCACAATCCACAATGAATATTCCTATCAACAAACAAATTGTACCACATATAAACAAAATGTAAACGTTTTATTTGATTTACTTTCTGAATTTTCACAGACGTTTTTGCATAATCGTTTTAAAAGTTCACTTGCCATATAGACAAGCACATTCATAGATAAAATAACGCCAATACTGTAACTGCTGTTTTTACCTCGCAATTTTTGTGGCTGAATCGTCCCCCCATCCGCGCCAAGCATTTTAATTGACGCCTTCCTAAATCAGACGATAATGATCGAGACGAATGAGCAAGCTGTTAACAATCCGGACAAAATATTGAACGTAACGGCACATCTTTTTCAAGGAGGTCATCATGGCAATTCCTGATTTAACCATTATTGTCCCCACCTATAACTTAGGCCGGTACCTTCCAGCGACTTTAAAGCGCATCCAGCAGCAAACCATCGATGTAGAACTTTGGTTAATCGATGATGCTTCAACCGATGAAACTGCTGAAACCGCCGCCGCGTTTGTAAATGGCATCCCCAATTATCACGCAACCGCCTTTTCCCATCACCAAGGTATCGGCGCCGCACGCAATTTTGGTATTGACCATGCGACTGGGCGG
>OBWV01000880.1_pt1 | contig 19221 bp, 15 predicted proteins | sample 1495351 | NCBI WGS metagenome assembly OBWV01 (sample SAMEA2580122, study PRJEB22360) | human gut metagenome | biome: human gut; feature: human-associated habitat; material: faeces | place: Denmark | collected 2008/2010 | reverse complement strand
CCGCAGAGGGGGGCTGTCCCCTGTCCTCTACTCTCTGCGCACTGCGCCGTAGGCGCGGCCAGTATTTGAGTATAGCACATAAAATGAGAAATTTCATAAATTTCCTGTAAAGTATAAAAAATTTGTAAATCCTGTTGACAAATAAAAACCATAGTGATACATTAGTAACCGTAGAGATTAGCACTCGTACCAAATGAGTGCTAACAATACAAAAAGGAGGCAGTAAGGATGCAGGCCAAAGATGGACTGGGTGAAAGAAAACTGAAAATCCTTCATGCGATCATCCAGAACTATCTGGAAACAGGTGAGCCCGTGGGCTCCAGGACCATTTCCAAATACACGGACCTGAATTTGAGTTCTGCGACGATCCGCAATGAGATGGCGGATCTGGAAGAGCTGGGATATATCCTGCAGCCCCATACATCAGCGGGAAGGATCCCTTCCGACAAGGGATACCGCTTATATGTGGATATGCTGATGGAGGAGAAGGAACAGGAGCTAAATGAGATGCAGGAGCAGATGCTGGATAAGGCAGACAAGATGGAGCAGCTCCTGAAGCAGGCCGCAAGAGTGCTGGCGGCAAACACCAACTACGCGACTATGGTTTCCACTCCCATGAACAGCGCCAACAAGCTGAAGTTCATTCAGCTCTCCCAGGTGGACGATGAGCAGATCATCGCGGTGATCGTGCTTGGAGGAAACGTCATAAAGAACAAGATCATCAATGTGGGCGAGCCTCTCGGAAATGAAAATCTGCTGAAGCTCAATATGCTGCTCAACACAACGCTGAACGGCATGTCCATAGAGGAGATCAATCTGGGACTGATAGCAAGGCTGAAGGAACAGGCGGGCATCCACAGCGCGGTGATCAGCGATGTGCTTGACGCGGTGGCGGACGCCATCCAGGTAGATGAGGATATGCAGATCTACACAAGCGGAGCCACGAACATTTTCAAGTATCCGGAGCTCAGCGACAAGAAGAGCGCACAGGAGATCATCAGCGCCTTTGAGGAGAAGCAGCAGCTCACAGAGCTGGTTACGCAGACCCTTTCCCAGGAGGACAACACAGGCATCCAGGTGTATATCGGAGACGAGACGCCGGTGCAGACCATGAAGGACTGCAGTGTCGTCACCGCAACCTATGAATTGGGGGACGGCATGAAGGGAACGATAGGAATTATCGGACCGAAGCGGATGGATTACGAGCATGTACTGAAATCGCTGAAGCACCTGCAGGGCGAGCTGGATGCGATTTTCCATAATAAAGAATAAGAAAGGTGGATGGACCCTTGGAAGAAAATAAAAATAATCAGGAAGAAGTAAAACAGGAAAAAAGCCAGGAAGAGATGGTTAAAGAGGCTGTAGAGGAGGCTAAGAAGACCGCCTCTGCCAAGGAGGAGCCGGGCGACGGCGAGATCCCCGTTGAGGACGGAGACAAGGAAGACAAAGCCGGGGCAGAGGGCCAGGAGGAGCCTGAGGAGGCTTCCCCGGAGGAAGACAAGGCCGAGGGAAAGAAGCTCTTTGGCAGAAAGAAGAAAGACAAAAAAGACGAGAAGATCGAGGAGCTTACAGATAAGCTCACAAGACAGATGGCTGAGTTTGATAACTTCCGCAAGCGCACGGAGAGGGAGAAATCCCAGATGTACGAGGTTGGTGCGAAAGATATCATAGAAAAGATCCTCCCCATCGTGGACAGCTTCGAGAGAGGCCTGGACGCGGTCAAAGAGGAGGAGAAGGAGCACCCCTTCATGCAGGGCATGGATAAGGTGTACAAACAGATGATGACCACACTGAAGGAGATCGGCGTGACACCGATCGAGGCGGTGGGCAAGGAGTTCGATCCCGCCTTCCACAACGCAGTGATGCATGTGGAGGATGAGAGCTTAGGCGAAAATATAGTAGCCGAGGAATTCCAGAAGGGCTACATGTACCGTGACAGTGTCGTGAGACACAGCATGGTGAAGGTGGCCAACTAAAGAGCTAACAATCAAAAATCAAAATATAACAGGAGGAATTACATCATGGGAAAAATCATAGGTATTGACTTAGGTACAACAAACAGCTGTGTAGCCGTCATGGAAGGCGGACAGCCGGTAGTTATCGCGAATACAGAAGGCGCGAGAACCACACCCTCTGTAGTTGCCTTTACAAAGACAGGTGAGCGTCTTGTGGGCGAGCCCGCAAAGCGTCAGGCAGTCACAAACGCTGAGAGAACGATCTCCTCCATCAAGAGAGAGATGGGAACAGACTACAAGGTAGAGATTGACGGCAAGAAATATTCTCCCCAGGAGATTTCAGCCATGATCCTGCAGAAGCTGAAAGCGGACGCAGAGGGCTACCTTGGCGAGAAGGTATCTGAGGCTGTCATCACAGTTCCCGCATACTTCAACGATGCGCAGCGCCAGGCCACAAAGGATGCCGGAAAGATCGCCGGCCTTGATGTAAAGCGTATCATCAACGAGCCTACAGCGGCAGCGCTGGCATACGGCCTTGACAATGAGAAAGAGCAGAAGATCATGGTATACGACCTGGGCGGCGGTACCTTCGATGTGTCTATCATCGAGATCGGCGACGGTGTTATCGAGGTTCTCTCCACAGCCGGAAACAACAGGCTGGGCGGCGATGACTTTGACCAGAAGGTTACAGACTACATGATCTCCGAGTTCAAGAAGATGGAGGGCGTGGATCTGTCCACAGACAAGATGGCTCTCCAGAGACTGAAGGAAGCTGCTGAGAAGGCTAAGAAGGAGCTTTCTTCCGCTACAACGACAAACATCAACCTTCCGTTCATCACTGCAACAGCAGAGGGACCGAAGCACTTTGATATGAACCTGACAAGGGCAAAATTCGACGAGCTGACACACGACCTGGTAGAGAAGACAGCAGAGCCTGTACAGAGAGCTCTCTCTGACGCGGGCATCACAGCATCTGAGCTTGGCCAGGTACTGCTGGTAGGCGGTTCCACACGTATCCCGGCTGTACAGGATAAGGTAAAACAGCTGACAGGCAAGGAGCCCAGCAAATCCCTGAACCCGGACGAGTGCGTGGCACTTGGGGCTTCCATCCAGGGCGGCAAGCTGGCAGGCGACGCAGGCGCAGGCGATATCCTGCTTCTGGATGTCACACCTCTGTCACTGTCCATCGAGACAATGGGCGGCGTAGCTACAAGGCTGATCGAGAGGAACACGACTATTCCTACAAAGAAGAGCCAGATCTTCTCCACAGCTGCGGACAACCAGACAGCCGTTGACATCAACGTAGTACAGGGTGAGAGACAGTTCGCAAAGGACAACAAATCTCTCGGCCAGTTCAGACTGGACGGCATCCCGCCGGCACCCCGTGGAATACCGCAGATCGAGGTTACATTCGACATCGACGCAAACGGTATTGTAAATGTTTCCGCTAAGGATCTTGGAACAGGAAAAGAGCAGCACATCACCATCACAGCCGGATCCAACATGTCCGAGGAGGATATCGACAAGGCTGTGAAAGAGGCGGCTGCCTTCGAGGCACAGGACAAGAAGCGCAAAGAGGGCATTGACACAAAGAACGACGCCGACGCTTTCGTATTCCAGACAGAGAAGGCTCTCGAGGAAGTGGGAGACAAGATCGACGCCTCCGAGAAGGCCGCTGTTGAGGCTGACTGCAAGGCTCTGAAGGAATTACTGGAAAAAGTAAACATGGAAGATATATCCGACGCGCAGATCGCTGAGATCAAGGCAGGCAAGGACAAACTGATGCAGAGCGCACAGAAGGTATTTGCCAAGATGTACGAGCAGGCAGGCGCAAATGCAGGCGCAGGCGCAGGCCCGAACCCGGGAGCAGGAGCCGGCGCTGACACAGGAGCAGGAGCTGGCCCGGAGGGCTACGGCAGCGATGACGTGGTAGACGGAGATTACAAAGAAGTCTAAGAGACAGGCGGAGCTGTCAGGCAGGCCTGAACCAGGATAAAACCTTGTAAGACTTCAAAGGAAAATCGTTCTGCGGAATTCGAAGGGTGGAGGGTTCCACTTCCTGCGGATCCCGCAGAACTTTGTCTGCATGTACTGCACCCGTGTGGAGGGCATGTACGGCATTTCCCTGAATAAAACGAAAGGTTGATAGAGAATGGCAGAGTCAAAGAGAGATTACTACGAGGTGCTGGGCGTCAGCAGGGACGCGGACGAGGCAACTCTGAAAAAGGCATACAGGAAGGTGGCAAAAAAGTACCATCCTGATATGAATCCCGGAGATAAAGAGGCGGAGCAGAAATTTAAAGAGGCGTCGGAGGCCTACGCGGTCCTGAGCGATCCGGAGAAGCGCCGTCAGTATGACCAGTTCGGCCATGCTGCCTTTGAGGGCGGCGCCGGCGGAGCCGGAGGCTTCGGAGGATTTGATTTCAGCGGCGCTGATTTCAGTGACATCTTCGGAGACATTTTCGGCGATCTGTTCGGCGGAGGCCGGCGCGGAGGAAGGACAAATCAGGGTCCCATGAAGGGGATGAACATCCGCAAGAGCGTCCGCATCACATTTGAGGAGGCTGTGTTTGGCTGCGAGAAGGAGATTGAGGTTGTCCTCAAGGATCCCTGTCCGAAGTGCAACGGGACAGGGGCCAAGCCGGGTACATCCCCCCAGACCTGTCCAAAATGCGGCGGCAAGGGCCAGGTTGTCTACACCCAGCAGTCCTTCTTCGGCACAGTGCAGAACGTACAGACATGTCCGGACTGCCACGGCAGCGGACAGATCATCAAGGACAAGTGCCCGGACTGCGGCGGAACCGGCTATATTTCCAGCAAGAAGAAGATCGCTGTGTCCATCCCGGCGGGTATTGACAACGGACAGAGCGTCCGCATCCGCGAGAAGGGAGAGCCGGGCGTAAACGGCGGCCCGAGAGGAGATCTGCTTGTGGAGGTGGCAGTGTCTCGTCACCCCATCTTTATGCGGCAGGATATGAATATCTTCTCCACAGTGCCCATCTCCTTTGCCCAGGCAGCTCTGGGCGGAGACATCCGCATCAAGACCGTGGACGGCGATGTGGTGTACAATGTAAAGCCGGGCACAAAGACAGACACAAAGGTCCGCCTGCGGGGCAAGGGCGTTCCCTCTGTGCGCAATTCCCAGGTGAGGGGCGACCACTATGTGACGCTGGTCATCCAGACGCCTGAGCACCTGAGCGCTGAGGCAAAGGAAGCCCTGCGGCAGTTTGACGCCCTCTCCGGCAACACATTGAACCAGACGCCGGAGGAGCTGGAGAAGCACAAGAAAAAGAAAAAAGGCTTTATGGATAAAGTAAAGGAGGCTCTTGATGATTAGTCATCAGGGCCTCCCCTTTTTATATGGTCGTGTCCCTCCGGATCAGCACCGGCGGGATGACTCTGTGGACCGGTTCCCTCTGGGGGGCCGGTCTTCTCTTTTTCCGCTCAGCCATCTGCTCAGACAGAAGCTTCATGGCCTGGTCCGCGATGACAGAGACCTGCTGTCCCACGGTGCTGATGGGGATGACCGCCTCACGGGAGATGGGAGAGTTGTCAAAGCCGATGATCTGGTAGGTGTCCGGCAGCCGCCCGTATTTCTGCATGAGGGTGTTGAGGAGCACGTTGGCGTGGGTGTCGTTGGGCATGAAGACTCCCTTTTTCTGTGTGGGATATTTCTCCTCCATATAGTCGATCAGCTCCAGCACCTTTGCTTTGTTCTCATCAAAGGTATCCCCCATGTGGGTCAGGATGAGCTCGTAGGGGACCTGGTTTTCCCGGCAGGTGTCCTCGAAGCCGTGGACACGGCCGGAGGCCGGGACAGTGTCTGGCATTTGCGCGTTCACGTGGATCAGGATGTCGCAGCCGCTTTTTCGAAGAAGGCCGGCAGCCTGGACGCCGCCCATGTAGTTGTCTGTGTTGACGCTGGAAATGAACGCGTCCTCCCGCTCGATCCCCACCACCGGGACGTGATAGGAGGCCAGCTCCTGGGAGGAGATGGTGGGGCTTAAGATGATCATGCCCTCTATATTGTAGGCCAGCAGCTCCTCAATGTATTTGCGCTCCACGTCAGCCCTGGCGTTTCCCGAGAAGACGAGAAACTTGTAGCCGTATGTCTCATAGGTGGCCAGGATCTGGCTGAGCATCTCCGAGTAGTAGTGCATGTACAGGTTGGGGATGATGATGCCCACAAACTCCGTCTGGCCGCTGGCCAGGATACGCCCCACCTTGTTCTCCTTATAGTCAAGCTCCACCAGGGCGTCCGCGATCTTCTGCTGGTTCTCTAAAGTGAGAGAGTCCGGATTGTTGAAGTACCGGGAGATAGTGGTCTTGGAAAAGCCGGTGTAGGCGGCTATGTCTGCAAATGTCACTTTCTTTGCCTTCATATAATTTCAAATCCTCTTTTCTTTGGCTCCCAAGAGGGAGAAGGTTAAATACTGCTTGTAGTATAACAGAAAAAAGGGCGCATTATCAATAAAGTAACCGGTAACAAAACCGGTTTTGTGAAAGGTGTACAAAAAGAGAAGGGAAAAAATGTCAGAAGCGACGAAAGTCTATTTTTCTGTTGACATCCCGTTCCGTGAGAGATATGATTGCATTAAAGGAACCGGTAACTTAACCGGTAACTGAAACGGTTATACTAGAGATCATTTTATAAAGGAGGAGATGTAATGAAGAAATGGAGGCTGTGCCTGACCGGCGTGGTCCTGGCGGCGGCCTGTCTCACCGGCTGTCAGCAGAAGGATCCGGAGCCGGGGGAAGTGGCAGGCTATGACGAGGGAGAGGAGTACCTCTCCATTTGGGTCCACTCCATCGAGGACACAGAAGAGGGACAGGCCTACAAGGAGTCTGTGGACAGCTTCAACGAGGCCTACGACGGAAAGTATTTCGCGGACATTGAGTTCGTGCCCAGAAACGACAGCGGAGGCGGCTATTCAGACAAGGTCAACGCCTCAGTCATGTCGGGGGGACTGCCGGACGTGCTCACTGTGGATGGGCCCAACATTTCAGCCTACGCGGCCAACGGGATCATCCAGCCCCTGGCGGACCTGACCGAGGAGGAGGAGAGCGCGTATCTGCCCTCCATCATCGAGCAGGGGACAGTAAACGATGAGCTGTATGCCCTGGGAGTCATGGAGTCCAGTGTGGGCTTCTACTACAACAAGGACATCATCGAGGAGGCGGGCATCGAGATACCTGATGCAGACCATCCCTGGACCTGGTCCCAGTTCCTGGATATTCTGGAGGAGCTGAAGCCCCTCATGGACGAGAAGGACGGCTATCCGCTGGATATGACATTCCCGGTAGGCGAGACAAGTATCTATTACTATGCCCCGTTTGTCTGGTCAGGCGGCGGAGAGCTGGTCAGCGACGACGGGCTGACAGTGGACGGATATTTTAATTCAGACCAGACTAAGGAGGCCATGGAGTTCTTCCGGACTGTCGTAGAAAATGGCTATATGTCCGAGGCTCCCATTGACAAGCTCTTTGAGAGCGGACGGGCTGCCTTCAAGTTCGACGGGGCGTGGGAGGTCAACACCATCTACACAAGCTACCCGGATTTCAATCTCGGTGTGGCGCCCTACGTTGTAAGTGATAACTGGGACGGCGGCACCTACACCCCCACAGGCTCCTGGGCGTTTGCAGCCTCTTCTGAGGCGAAGGACATCGATGCGGCCACAGAGCTTGTCAAATGGATGAGCGGTGTGGACAGCGGGATCCGCATCTGGGATATGACAAAGAACTTCCCGTCTACATACGAAGCATTTGAAAACATCGACGTGTTCCAGACAGACGAAAATTACAGCGCCCTGTATCAGCAGCTCACCAACTACGGACACCCGAGACCGAAGACGCCGGTTTACCCCCAGGTGAGCACATGCTTCCAGGAGGTGCTGGAGAGTGTGGCTCTGGGAGGTAAGGACGCCCAGACCGAGCTGGATAAGCAGGTGGAACGGATCGATCAGAAACTGGAACGTTATACAAGGGAGTAAAGGATGAAAAAGAAAAATTCAATTTTGGGAATGGCGTTTTTCGGCCCCGCGCTTGTGCTGCTCACCATATTTCTCTTTCTGCCAATGGTGCTCACATTCGTGTTCAGCTTTACCGACTACTTCGCTCTGAACCCGGAGCTGACCCACTTTGTGGGACTGGAAAACTATTTTAATATTTTTAAGGACGAGCTTTTTGTACAGTCATTTTTAAACACAGTCAAATTTGTCATCATCATCGTGCCCTGCCAGTGCATCGGCGCCCTCGTGCTGGCGCTGGCTATCAACAAGGCGGCACACTGCAAGAAATACTTTAAGGTGGCATTTTTCGTACCGGTAGTCATGTCCCTGGCTGTTGTCTCCACCCTGTGGATGCAGATCTACAGCCCGGAGGGTATCCTGAACACGCTGCTGGCAAACTTTGGCATTGACGCCCAGCCCTTTATCCACAGCGCCAGCCAGGCGCTGCCCTCCATCGCCATCATGAGCGTATGGCAGGGAGTGGGATACCAGATGATCATTTTCCTGGGAGGGCTGCAGAACATCAACCCGGCCCTCTACGAGGCGGCGGAGATGGATCACGCCAGCGCCTGGCAGAAATTCAAGGACATCACTCTGCCGGAGCTGAAGCCCCTGTGTGTGTTCGTGTTCATCACAGTCACCATCGGCGCGTTCCGCATGCTGGTACAGCCCATGGTCATGACCGGAGGCGGACCGGACCACTCCACCTACACCATCGTGTACGACATTTACGAGACCGGCACCGTGAACTGGGAGATGGGACTGGCGTCCACAATGGCCATTGTATTTACTGTATTCGTAGTCATTCTGACAATCATCCAGAATGTACTGACTAAGGACAAGGAGGAGAAAAAGCATGGTATCAAAAAAGCAAAAGCGAATTAACTGGATCCTGGTAGCTGTGCTGCTGGTGCTTTCCATCTTCTTCCTGTTCCCGGTGATCTGGATGCTGGCTAACTCCTTCAAGCCGGACGCGGCCATCACGGCGGACATGAACTCCATCGCGGCCTTTATCCCGCCGGCGCTGGACGGAAGCTTCTTTGACAACTACATAGAGATCATTACAAACACAAGCTTTCTGAGATACATGGGGAACACTCTTCTCTACGCGGCTATCCTGATCGTGCTCGGTATCATCGTGAACGGCCTTGCGGGATATGCCCTGGCGAAGATCGACTTTCCCTTCCGGGAGCAGTGGCTGCTGATCATCATGATGCTGCTCATCGTGCCCACAGAGACGGTCATCACGATCCATTTCCTGATCATCGCCAAGGCGGGACTTTTGAACACCATCCTGGGCTATATACTGCCGTCCATCGTCAACCCCTTCAACATCTTCCTGTTCCGGCAGGTGTTCGTAAGCCTTCCGGACGACGTGTACGAGGCGGCCCAGCTGGACTTCTGCGGACCTGTGAAATATTTCTTCACCATGGTCATCCCGATGTCCAAGACTGTGGTGGCGACAGTCAGCGTATTTACATTCCTGAATGTGTGGAACGACTACCTGTGGCCGGCACTTGTATTTACATCCAGCGATATGCTGACAGCCCAGATCGGTCTGAACTCCATCACGTCAAATGAAAATACTACCATGGGTCAGACCCTGGCGGTCATCACGCTTGTAACAATCCCTGTCATCATCATCTACTCTCTGTTCTCCAAGCAGATCGTGGAGGGTGTGACATCAACAGGTTCAAAGGAAGGATAAGAGAAGATGAGTTTTATAGAATTTAAAAATGTATGTAAAAGGTATCCCGGATCAGATAAAAATACAGTGGACAATTTAAATCTCAATATCGAGGAGAAGGAGTTTATCGCTTTCGTAGGTCCCTCCGGATGTGGAAAATCCACCACCCTGCGCATGATCGCCGGCTTTGAGGAGATCACAGGGGGAGAGCTCTTTATAGACGGAAAAAAGGTGAACGAGGTGGCGCCCAGAGACAGAGGCATCGCTATGGTGTTCCAGAACTATGCTCTCTATCCCCACATGACTGTGGAGAAGAATATTGGCTACGGCCTGAAGAACATGAAGATGCCGGCTGATGAGATCAAGAAGAAGGTGGACTGGGCCATTGAGATGCTGGGACTGGAGGAGTACCGCTACCGGAAGCCAAAGAACCTCTCCGGCGGCCAGCGCCAGAGGGTTGCCCTGGGGCGCGCCATCGTAAAGAACCAGAAGCTGTTCCTCATGGATGAGCCTCTCTCCAACCTGGACGCCAAGCTCCGTGTCAGCATGAGGACGGAGATCAGCAAGATCCACAGACAGCTAGGAGCCACCACCATCTACGTCACTCACGACCAGGTGGAGGCCATGACTATGGCGGACCGCATTGTCATCATGAAGGAGGGCGTCATCCAGCAGGTAGGCAGGCCCATGGAGCTCTATGACCACCCGGTCAACCAGTTTGTGGCAGGCTTTATCGGTTCTCCCCAGATGAACTTCTTTGACGTGACAGTGGAAAATGATACTGTGAAATTCAGCGACGGCAATACCATCACCCTCTCCGAGGGAACGGTAAGGAAGCTGAACGGCCGACAGGGAGAGATGATTCTCGGTATCCGCGGAGAGGACATCAAGATGGACGCCCAGAATATGGAGATCAACGGCGAGAACAGACTTCACGCAGTCATCACGGACACAGAGGTTATGGGAAATGAGAACAACCTGTATTTTAGCTTTGGCGGAGCCCAGGCAGTGGCCAGAGTGTCCAAGTACGAGATCAGCCAGATCGGCGACAAAATTGATTTCGTGTTTATGCCCTCCAAGATGCATTTCTTTGACAGAGAGACAGGTGTGAACTACACGGAGATGCAGTAGAAGGGCTGACAGAAAAAAAGAAAAACTACTATTTATTACGGAGGCAGTATGAAAACGCAGAGATTACACTTGAAGGCGCCGGACAACTGGGTAAACGACCCCAACGGCTTTATATACTACAAAGGATACTACCATCTGTTTTATCAGTATTTCCCCTATGGTCCCCGGTGGGGGACCATGCACTGGGGGCATGCGGTGAGCAGGGATCTGGTGAACTGGGAGCACAAGGATATGGCTCTGTATCCCACCATGCGGGAGGACCAGAACGGCTGCTTCTCCGGAAGCGCGGTGGAGGAGGACGGAAGGCTGTACCTTGTCTACACCGGCGTCCGGTACGAGGTGGTGAACCCGGAGGATCCCCACACATGCCTGGATGAGCAGTTCGAGTCCGCGCAGCTCATGATCTCCTCTGAGGACGGCTTTCAGTTTGACAACGAGAACGGGAAAAAGGTGATCATCCCGCCCATCACGGACCCGGCCATCGGGGACCGGACCCACACGAGGGATCCCAAGGTATGGAAGAGCGGGGACCACTGGTACCTCGTCCTTGGAAGCACTGTGGAGGAGAAGTACGGGGAGGTGCTCTTCTACCGGAGCGACGATCTCCACACATGGACCTACGTGGACAAGGCCTTCAAGGGCCCTGAGTTTGGCTGGATGTGGGAGTGTCCGGACTACTTTGAGACAGAGGGAGGCAAGGTGCTGATCCTCTCCGCTATGGGCTTTTTGAAAAACGGGGAGAAGGAGAAAAACCAGTCCATCTGCTTCCCTGTGGAGTTTGATCAGGACTCCTGCCGGATGGAGATCCCGGATGCGTACCAGTTCCTGGACTACGGCATGGACCTGTACGCGCCCCAGACCACACTGGACAGGGAGGGAAGACGCGTCCTCTCCGCCTGGGTCAGGATGCCCAAGGTCACAGACGAGGGCTGGATCGGCATGTTCTCCACCCCCAGGGTTGTGGAGATGGAGGACGGACACATTTTCTTCCGCATGCACCCCAACGTGCGTGCCGCCTACTCGGAGGAGATACCGGCAGGCTCCCAGAGGGCCCAGGACGGCTACCTGATCTCCCTTGACCTGGAGGACGGGGAGGAGCTTGATGTGGGCGGATTTGTCATCCGCCGGGAGGGCGACCGGATCTGCACAGACCGAAGCGCCGTGTTCCCCGCCTTCCAGGGAGCCCATATCCACTCGGAGACGCCGGCCCTGAAGGGGGGCTTCCACCTGGACGTGGTGGTGGACAAGAACCTGGTTGAGGTCTTCGTGAATGACGGAGAGTACGTGATCACCAACGCTGTGTACGGCCTGGAGGACCAGGTAGGGTACAGCGGTGAGGGGAAAGAGAGGAGGATACACATTTTCAGCGCACAGAGCTGACATCCTTGCATGAGGAAAAGAGGTCGTCCCGGCCATTTTTAAGCTGCTGTTTTGAAGAGTACGAAAAGTATGGAAATATGGCGGGAAATGTTATATGATATTTAGAGCAAAACATGCGAGGAGGAGAGACACAGATGGATAAACAATACGATGTGGTGGCACTTGGAGAGCTTTTGATCGACTTTACGGAGAATGGCCTGAGCGGTCAGGGCAACCCTCTTCTGGAGGCAAATCCCGGGGGAGCTCCCTGCAACGTGCTGGCCATGCTGAACAAGCTGGGCAAGAAGACGGCCTTTATCGGCAAGGTTGGAAATGACCAGTTTGGAAAAATGCTGAAGGAAGTGGTGGAGGAAAGCGGTACGGACGTGTCCGCCCTTGCCATGGATGACCAGGTACACACGACGCTGGCATTTGTGCACACATTTCCGGACGGGGACAGGGAATTTTCCTTTTACCGCAACCCGGGCGCTGATATGATGCTAACAAAGGAGGAGGTTGACCCGGAGCTGATCAAAAAGGCGAGGATCTTCCACTTCGGAACTCTTTCCTCCACCCATGCAGGCGTGAGGGAGGCCACGCGCTACGCCATCGACGTGGCGAAGGAGAACGGGCTTCTCGTCTCCTTTGACCCGAACCTGCGGGAGCCCCTCTGGGACAGCCTGGATCAGGCGAAGGAGGAGATCCTGTACGGCATGTCCAAGTGCGACATCCTGAAGATCTCGGACAACGAGATGGAGTTCATGACCGGGACGACAGACTACAATAAAGGAGTGGAGATGCTGCGGGAGCAGTTTGATATTCCCCTGATCTGTGTCACTCTCGGAAAAGAGGGAAGCCGTGCCTTCTATAAGGATATGATCGTGGAGGCGGCCCCCTTTGTGAGGGAGGACACCATCGAGACGACGGGAGCGGGGGACACCTTTGAGGCCTGCACCCTGAACTACATTCTGGAGCACGGCCTGGAGGATCTGACAGAGGAGAACTTAAAGGAGATGCTCACCTTTGCCAACGCGGGCGCTTCCATCATCACCACGAGAAAGGGAGCCCTGAAGGTTATGCCGGAGAAAGAGGAGATCGAGAAGGTTATCCGGGAGAGATAAGACCGGACTTAAAATGAAATAAGAACAGCGCAGGATGCGTGCCTAAATAGAGGAAAGGCGTGCAGCTACGCTGTTTTTTGTTGACAGAAGACATAAGCTGATGTAAGCTTGGAGTATCTTCTTTTTTGAGGAAACATTTCTTGAACCGCATCGTTCAAAAGCGGTTCCCATTCATATCTGACGTATCGGGCATATCTGCCGGATTACCCGGAAATGATGAAAAATTTATGTAAAAGTTGCACGGAGGGAAGAAACTGTATTATACTGACAAGGAGGAGAGGGATGGAGCAGGAGAAGAGAAGACTGTCCTGGCATCCGGCATTTGGCGCGGTGCTGCGGATCGAACTGGAAAAGGAGCTTGACCTGCTGGAGATCGTGGATGAGCGCCAGCTCACAAAGGAGCCCCTGCAGATGGACGTGCTGGTCGTGAAAAAGGAGAAGGGCGTCCGGCTGGAGAAGAATATCGGAAGGATATTCAAGAGCTACAATATCATTGAGTACAAATCCCCGGAGGACTATCTGAGCATCAACGATTTCTACAAGGTGTACGCCTATGCCTGCCTGTATCAGTCAGACACGGACCGGGTGATGGAGGTGGACCCGGAGGAGATCACCCTGACATTCGTGTGTATGCGCTACCCCAGGAAGCTGCTGGGGCATCTGAAGAAGACGAGAGGGATGAAGGTCAGCAGGCAGGGTGACGGGATTTACTATCTTGAGGGAGACGCCCTTGCAATGCAGCTCCTGGTGACAAGGGAGCTGTCGGAGAGAGACAATTACTGGCTGCAGCACCTGAGGGGGAACCTGAAGGAGGGCCGCGAGCTGCAGGACCTGATGGAGAGATATGAGCGGCACAGACATTCAAAGTGGTACCAGGCGGCGATGGACCTGATCGTGCGGGCCAACTGGGACAGGATGAAGGAGGAGAAGGAAATGTGCGAGGCGTTGAGAGAGTTGTTTGCAGATGAGCTGCAGGAGTCGGAGGAGAGAGGAAAAGAAAAGGGGAAGGAGCAGGGGGAGGAGACAAAGCTTATATCACTGGTCTGCAAGAAAATCAGGAAAAACAAGGCAGTATCAGTCATAGCGGAAGAGCTTGAAGAGCCGGAGGAGAAGATAAGTCTTATCTGCGAGACGGCCCGCCGGTTTGCCCCGGACTATGACGCAGACCAGATCTACGCAGTCCTTGCCAAAAAAGAGACAGAGGAAGTGAAGAAACTGTAATAGACGGTCTGCATGTATATTTGAAACGATATTTTGCCCACACAGCAGCCTGTGTGGGCTTTTTCCGGTGTGATCATCGGCCTACAAGGACAATGACAGACCGCGCTCCGATGAGCAGACTGTCCCCTGCCAGCACAGGGAGGGGGTCCTCAAAGAGGATATGCTCCTCGTCTCCGGTGTTGACCGCGATGTGCCAGTGGAGGCCGCCGGGGAGGTGGGGCAGGGTCATGCTGTGGGCCTCCCAGTGCACATTGATCGCCAGATAGACAATGTCGTCCCTGGACTTGGACGAATCGTAGCCCGCAAAGAGGACGCCGGCCACCCCGTTTCCGTCATCCCGGGGCGCTTCCCAGGGCTCCTCCGAGTGATAGCTGATGTCCGGCAGGGTGTAGCGGCAGCTCCTGGCAGATCCCCGCAGCACCGGGTGCTCCCTGCGGAAGTGGATCATGTACTGGAAGAAGCGGAAGATGTCCTGGTGCTTGTCCAAAAGGGCCCAGCCCAGCCAGGAGATCTCGTTGTCCTGGCAGTAGGGGTTGTTGTTCCCGAACTGGGTGTTGCAGAATTCGTCTCCCGCAAAGAACATGGGCGTGCCCCGGCTGCACAGGAGGACAGCGCAGGCGTTGCGTATCATCCTCATGCGCAGGGAGAGGACCTCCGGGTCGTCTGTCTCGCCCTCAGCCCCGCAGTTCCAGCTCCGGTTGTCACCCGCACCGTCTGTGTTGTCCCAGCCGTTTGCCTCGTTGTGCTTCTCGTTGTAGGAGTACAGGTCGTAGAGGGTGAAGCCGTCGTGGCAGGTGAGGAAGTTGACGGAGGCGTGGGTGCTCCGTATCTTGGGGTCGTAGATGTCCGGGGAGCCGCTGATCCGCTGCAGGGCCGCGGAGGTGTGGGAGATGCCTCCTTTCAGGAAATCTCTCATGTCATCCCGGTATTTTCCGTTCCACTCGCTCCAGCGGTTGAAGGAGGGGAAGTTGCCCACCTGGTAGAGACCGCCTGCATCCCATGCCTCCGCGATCAGCTTTGTGTTTCCCAGGAGCGGGTCAAAGGCCAGACTCTTGAGGAGCGGAGGGTGCTCCATGGGTGAGCCGTCCTCGTTGCGCCCCAGGATGGAGGCAAGGTCAAAACGGAAGCCGTCTATCCTGTAGGAGGTGACCCAGTAGCGCAGGCAGTCCAGGATCAGCTGCTGCACCACCGGGTGGTTGCAGTTCATGGTGTTGCCGCAGCCGCTGAAGTTGTAGTAGCAGCCCTCCGGGGTGAGGAGGTAGTACACGTTGTTGTCAAAGCCTTTAAAGGAGAAAATGGGACCGTTCTCGTTTCCCTCCGCCGTGTGGTTGAAGACCACGTCCAGGATGATCTCAATGCTGTTGTCGTGGAGCTCCTTTACCAGCTCTTTCAGCTCCAGCCCCTCCCGGTTGTACTCCACGTCAGCGGCGTAGCTGGTGTTGGGGGCAAAGAAGCTGACCGTGCTGTAGCCCCAGTAGTTGAGGAGCTCTTTCCCGTTGTAGGTGCGCTTGTCCATGAGCTCGTCGAACTCGAAGACAGGCATCAGCTCCACCGCATTGACGCCCAGGGCCTTCAGGTAGGGGATTTTTTCTTTTACGCCCAGGAAGGTGCCGGGGGCGGACACATCCTTTGCCATCTTTGTGAAGCCGCGCACGTGGAGCTCGTAGATGACCAGGTCCTCTATGGGGGTGCACAGCTGGGGCGCCACGCCCCAGTAGAAGTTGTTTTTTACCACCCTGGCCCGGTAGCCCTTCTCCAGCACCTTCTTCCCCCAGGTGCTCTGGCCGGTGATGGCCTTGGCGTAGGGGTCGATGAGGATGTTTTTCTTGCTGAACAGAAGGCCCTTCTCGGGGGCCCAGGGACCGTCCAGGCGGAAGGCGTACTCGAATTCCTCCACGTCCAGGCCGAAGACGATCATGGAGAAGACATTTCCTATCTTGTAGTTCTCCGGGATAGGGAGGACGGCGTAGGGCTCCTCCGCCTCCCGATGGTAGAGGAGGATCTCGCAGGAGGTGGCGCTTTGGGAGTGGACCGTGAAGCTGACTCCCGACGGGATGGCCCAGGCTCCGAAATACTGGTAGAGGCCCGGGCGGACGCGAAATCCATTGATAGTTGCAAGCGGTTCCATGTGGGCTGGTAAGGTTTCTTTGATCATAGCTGCCTCCTTTGTCTGCTGTGTTGTCTGTTGTGTTGTCGGGTGTGTGGAGTGGACGGGTTACTGCAGGTGCTGGTAAAAAAAGACGGCCAGCTGGGTGCGGTCTCTGAGGGAGAGCTTTTCCAGCAGGCTGCTCAGGTAGTTCCTCACGGTTCCCTCCCCCAGGAACATGCGGGAAGCGATCTCCCTGTTGCTGAGTCCCTCCGCCACCAGACTGATGAGCTGATACTCCCTGTCTGTGAGACCGTACTCCTCACGCGGAAAAGCTTTCTCTTTCTGGAGAAGCCCCGGGATGCGGGACATGATCTCCGTGCCGAACACGGTCTGGCCTGTCTGCACGGCCCGCAGGGCGGGCAGGATACTGCTGTAGTCGGCTTTCAGGAGATATCCTTTGACCCCGCAGCGGAGGGCCTGGATGATGTACTCGTCGTCTGAAAATGTGGTGAGAAGGAGGATGCGGGCTCCCGGATCCTCCGCGAGGACAGCCTTTGAGGCCTCCAGGCCGCTCATTCCCTTCATGCGGATATCCATGAGGAGCACGTCCGGCCGCAGGGACCTGTAGAGGGGAAGGGCCTCCCGGCCGTCGCTCCCCGTCCCTGTGACCGTGACATGCGGGTCTGCCTCCAGTATGGTCTTCAACGCTGTTGTCACGAGCGCATCGTCGTCGATGATCACTATATTCATATAGATTTCCTTTCTGTTATGTCTTTTGCCGCTGCCTTTGGGACAGAGGAGTGGATGGAAAATCCCTGCTCTGTGTTAAACTGGATGACGCCGCCCAGGCAGCGGATCCGCTCCTTCATATTTGAGAGCCCCATGCCGTCCGTGAGAGACAGAGGGGCGGAGGTGCCGTTGTCCTGGATGCACAGTCGGTAGAAGCCGGGGTGCTCCCGGAAGGAGACGGTGACCCTGGAGGCGTCGCTGTGACGTATCACATTGCTCAGGGCCTCCTTGCAGATCATGATCACGCTGTACTTCACCTCCCTCGGGATGGGCAGCCCTGCCTCGTAGGAGAGGGAGGCGCTGCAGAACTGAAAATCCCGGATCAGGTCCTCCATCGCCTCCTTCAGGCTGACAGAGTCATCCCGCAGGTCGTGGACGCTGCGCCGGATGCTTGTCATGGCGGTGTGGAGGGTGTCCTCCAGCTCCTCCAGCGGTCTGTCCAGAGCCCTGTCCTGGCTTACCGTGCGGATGGCCCCTGTCATGAGGATGGAGCGGGAGAGCATATGTCCCACATTGTCGTGGATTTCCCTGGAGATCCGGTTCCGCTCTTTCAGTGTCGCGGTGAACATCTGGTAGTCCTGGTTTTCCAATAGGGCTCTGTTTTTTTCTTCCAGGAGAAGATTTCTCTCCATGCCTATGTCTCTGGCCGCATGGACCTCTTTTTCCAGGCGCAGCCCCTCCTGCGTCCGCCTGGCAAGGAGCAGGGCGGCCAGGCAGAAGCACAAAAGAAAAGCGGCGGGCCTGGGGCTGGCAGCGGGGACGTGGAAGGCTGCGGGCAGGAGGCACAGGGCAAAGAGAAGGGGGCTTTTGCAGGTGCAGACGGTGTATAGCACAGGGGGCAGGAAGATAAGCTGCCAGGGCGTAAGGAGAGCGGAAATAGTCCAGCAGAGAAAGGCGGGGATATATACGGATTTCCGCGGAAAGAGGAGGACGGCGGAAAGGCAGATCAGGGTTACCAGGAAGCCGGTGACGGCCCAGGTCAGGTCCTGACAGAAGAGGGTCAGGGACAGGGAACAGACAAACAGGAGAAGGCAGTCGCTCAGTCGTTTCATCAGGGGCCTCCTTTCTTTGGGATGGATAAAAAATGACAATTGTCATTCGGTCTGCTGACAGGTGACACTATCATTATAGGACGGAAACTTTTATACTACAAGTGAAATCAAAAATGAGAGAGGGAGGTCAGTATGGAGGAGAAAACCATTGTCAGTATACACAATCTGGTGAAGAGATACGGGGATGTGCTGGCTCTTGACCATCTGGATCTGGAAATAAAGAGAGGGGAGATATACGGCCTTTTGGGGCCAAACGGGTCGGGGAAGACCACGGCCATCAACTGCCTGCTGGCTCTCCTTGGATATGACAAGGGGAGCATCCGGGTCTTCGGAGAAAAGATGGAGCCGGACAGCTATGAGAGCAAGAGGAGGATCGGCGTGGTCATGCAGAATGTGGCCGTCTTCGAGGAGCTGACCGTGCGGGAGAACATCGACTATTTCTGCAGCCTGTATGTGAAGGACAAAAAGCGGCGCAGGCAGCTTGTGGAGGAGGCGGTCCGCTTTACCGGGCTGGAGGACCATCTGAAAAAATATCCCAAAAAGCTCTCCGGGGGACTTCTGCGCAGGCTGAACATCGCCTGCGGCATCGCGCACCGGCCGGAGCTGATCCTCATGGATGAGCCCACGGTGGCGGTAGACCCCCAGAGCCGCAATCACATCCTGGAGGGGATAAGAAAGCTCAATGAGCAGGGCTCCACCATCATCTACACCTCCCATTACATGGAGGAGGTGGAGAAGATCTGCACCAGGATATCCATCATGGACCGGGGCCGCATTCTGGCCACAGGCACAAAGGAGGAGCTGAAGGC
>OBWV01000865.1_pt1 | contig 19711 bp, 14 predicted proteins | sample 1495351 | NCBI WGS metagenome assembly OBWV01 (sample SAMEA2580122, study PRJEB22360) | human gut metagenome | biome: human gut; feature: human-associated habitat; material: faeces | place: Denmark | collected 2008/2010 | reverse complement strand
ATAACCCGATATAATTGGAATATAGCAACTTGTTGCCAAATGCATGAGGAAAAAGTAGCATAGCCAAAAGAAAATATAGCAGAACTTAAAATATAAATGAGGTTGTGCCAACGTTTTGACACAACCTCCTTAATCTCACTGTCTATTCACCACTTGGATTTTGCTTTAGATTAGGATTAACGGAAATTGCATCAAATGGGAATGCGAAGTATTCATGCTTGCCTTTTATGAAACCTGTTGTTCCACTGTTGGGATTTGAATACTCTACATAGATACGATGCTTAGGTTCGCCTTTTGTGAAAAATGCATCGTAAGCAGTAGGTATGTTTTTACCATTATCTTTAACACCATCTGTATCGCCCCAACGCACCATATCTGGGAAACGAACTCCTTCAAGCCACATTTCGAAACTCTTCTCTTTTTTTACATCTTCCAATGTAAGTTGAGTAGAAACATAATCGGAACCTGCACGATTTTGAACATCCTGAAGACATTGAAGACCAAGACCGTCTGCATCGTCTGTTTGTACACAAGCCTCAGCATACATCAACAGAACTTCGGCATAACGGAAGATCGTGAGATTTTTGAATCCCCAACTACCTTTTGTGTTATCCTCTTTCCAAGCAACGAATTTATTGGCAAAATATTCTCCAACACCATAAAGACCTGTCTTGTCCTTAATGCCAATTTGATCGGATGTTTCAAGTTGTGCACGGGTTAATCCTTTGTCTTTGGTTCCATTCCACTCCATTTCGTAGAGAAATTCGTCAGCGGTGAGGAAGGTTGATTTACGGCGATAAGAATCACCGTCATTGGCTAACATACGTGCTGCAAAGTCTTCACGAATGGCATGCCCCCCCCAACCGTCAACACCTATGAATGAAGGCATGGAAGCTAACTTGTCAGTTCGCCAGTTCCAAAATTGGATAAACATCCAGCCTGTACGTTGAATATAGTTACTCCACTCGCCGATGTTTGCATTTTCCACCACATTAGCTTGAAAAATCATTTCTTCGCAGAGGTCGCCTGATGTGTGGAATAGATTTGCCCAGCGATTACCAGGTACAAGTTCGTATTTTCTAGATTGGATAACTTGCTTGAGGTTATTTTTTGCACCTGCATAATCTCCCATAAAGAGACGAGCCTTACCTGCGAGGGTGAGAGCAAAGCCCTTGGTAACTTTTGAAGCTCCCACTTTGTCTGTCGGGCTTGTGCGTTCATCAAGGTCATTTACCACAGCTTCTGCCTCTGATGCACACCATTCGATGAGTTTATCATGGCCACCTTCATAGTTGGTGGGTTTGATATCTGCTGAGAGAACATGGTCTACTAATGGAGGACAATTCCACCCGATAGCAAGTGTGAAATGCGCCCAAGCACGGAGTGCGCGAGCTTCAGCACATACACGTTTCTTGATGTTCGTAGTCGGTTCTATATTATCAAGAATAAGGTTACAGTCATAAATTACTCCATAAAGTCCCCAATAGGCATTCTTGATAACTTCGTTCTGTGAGTCATAACGAAATTCATTGAGTTGTGCGCCAAAGTCATTGTCGCCATAATAATTACCCGCTGCTAGCATATCGTCACCGGGTTCATTGAAGAGTACAGGAAGAGCGATGTAAATACCTTCGTTACCAGCAATGTTCAAACAGAATGATTGATAGAGGTTATTAAGCGCATTCTGTGCGTCATCATCAGTCTGGTAGAAACTTTCAAATGGGATGACACCTTTTTGCTCAATGTTGAGACGATCCTCACAAGCGCTGAAGAGTAATGTAGCACTTAAAAGTGAATATATAATCTTTTTCATAATGAATAAACTTTTGTTTTTTTCAAGTAAAACTAGTCTCGATTAGAATGAGAAACTTGCACCGAATGAACACTTTTTCATGGTGGGGTACGAACCTATGTCGAAACCTGCACCACCATTTTTGCCTGTGGTTGCAGTTTCGGGGTCCATTCCCGGATAACTGGAAAATGTAAAGAAGTCATCCAAAGACACAAAGAAGCGGAGATTCTTGATTGCTACTTTCTGAGTGAGTTTTTTTGGCAAAGTGTAGCCGAGTTGGAGTTGCTTGATCTTGAAGTAAGAACCGTTGAACATAGAAGCGCTTGATCCCCAGAAATTAAGGTCAGTAGCTACTTGGCTCGGTGCAGGCATGGAGGCCCCTTTGTTCTCTGGAGTCCAAGCATTGTCCATATAGTATCTCAATGAGTTGCGTAGCGGGCTGTCTGCACGATAGAGAATGTTAAAAATTTTATTGCCTGCTACGCCAGTACCGAATGCCGTAAAGTCAAATCCTTTGTATTCGAGATTAATAGTAATGCCGTAAGTGAACTTTGGAATGGCACTGCCGATGTCTGTCATATCCTCGTCTGTCAATTCTGAAGAGTTCACAATTTTACCTTCACGATTGCGGAATCGGGGGGCACCAGTTTCGCTATCGACGCCGACATAGTCAAATGCACGGAAATACCAGATGGAATGCCCTTCTTCAAATGCAGTATGTACTTTGTTGTTTGTGCCGTCTACACCACCTTTGCTGGCTGTAATGCGTGGGATATCGTCATAAAGGTAAGTTACTTCATTTTTCAATGTAGAGAAGTTTGCATTGATACTATATGCAAGGTCACCAATATGGTCTTTCCAACCAGCTTCGAATTCAAAGCCTTTGTTATTTACTTTACCAGCGTTTACGGTGGTAAAGTTTGTATAAACTTCAGGAACCGGATTGATTTGTACAAGAAGGTCTTTTGTGTTTTTGTTGTAATAGTCAAGACTTACCGTCAGACGGTCGTTCAGGAAACGCATGTCAAGGCCGAGATCCAATTGTTCGGATGTTTCCCATTTGAGATTTGGATTGGCGAGTCCAGAAGGATAAGAGCCGTAGTATTGTTCGGGGTTGTCTCCGTACTGGTACCAGGCTGCATTGTAGCTAATAGGTGCGGTGTATGGATAGTTGTTGAGCACATTAACATTACCGTTACGTCCCCAAGATGCACGGAACTTCAAGAAGGAGATAATATCGCTGTTGATATTTTCTTTGATGAATTTTTCATTACTGATGGTCCAACCTACGGCCAAAGAAGGGAATTTCCCCCAACGTTTGTCAATTGGCAGTTTGGAAGTATCAAATGCATCAGCACGGTAGTTGAACTGCAAGCTATAACGGTTGTCGAATGTATAGAGCAGACGACCAAAGTAGGAGAGACTGGTTGAAATACCAGGAAGGTTTCCGATGCTTTTTGTTGTAGTTGAGGCTGAATTTACATAGTCGAGATACTTAAAATTATCAGCATCGCCGGAGAGAATTTTATTACCGCCTGTACCGGTTGCTGAAGCTGATACATTATCCGAACGGTCTTCTGTATAGGACATACCGATCATAACGCTTATGTTGTGTTTATCAAATAATGTCTTATTAAAGTTTGCAAAGTTTTCCCATTGATAGTAGTGGCTGTTATTAGCATTGGCCGAGATGGAATAGTTATCGGCTTTGGCTTGTCCGTTCATGTAATAGGGTTCGGAGTAGTCATGGCTATTGCTTTGTGCAATACGGTAGGAAAAACGAGATGTCATTACAAGACCGTCAATGGGAGTCAGATCTACGAAAGCCGTTCCGCGAACGGTGAAACCGGAATTCTTGTAGTTACGGCGGTCAAGCTGGAGGAGTGGATTGCCATTGTCGTCCATTTGGAATTTTGAAGTAGCGTAGTATTTGCCATTCGGGGCAACAAGAATTTTTTCGGGGTTTGTGGCGTATACGTCTTTCATACCTGTGGTAAAATCATCAACGCTATCCCAATATACGGGAGTCAGAGGGTCGAGTAAGAGAGCTGGTGCAAGCATGGAACCATAAGCACTTTGGTGAGTGATGTTGCGGGTTGCCCACTTTTCAATAGAAGTGTTGGTGCCGACTTTTATCCATTTATAGAGTTGATAGTCTGCATTAAGTTGGGCGGTAAGGCGGGTATAAGTGTCTTTCTTGCCGCGTACGATACCGTCATTGTCAATGTAATTTATAGAAGTAAAAAAATGGCCTTTGTCGTTGCCGTCTTGAAATGTGACAGAGTGTTGGGTAGCCCAGCTAGTATCGAAAACTTCCTTTATCCAGTCTGTTTCTTGCGGATTGTTGTAGTCAACGCCATTAGCTTCACACATAGTTTTCATATCATAACCTGACATTTCTTTGTATTTAATCCAGTCTTTTGCACCGAACAGTTCAGGTGTTTTGCCAAGGCGTTGGTTAATGGCCTTGAAAGAATATGTAATTTTGGGACGACCATTTGCGCTGCTACCGGTCTTTGTTGTAATAAGGACAACGCCATTACCGGCTTGGGCACCGTAGATTGCAGCTGAAGCGGCATCTTTGAGGACTTCCATAGACTCAATCATGGATGGGTCAAGGTATTGGATGTTGTCAACTTTCAAACCATCGACAATCAATAGCGGACCAAGTTGGTCTGAGTTTGATGAATAACCACGAATACGAATCTTCGCTCCTTCACCGGGAGCACCCGATGTGTTCAGAATCTGAACACCGGCAGCCTTACCTTGAAGGGCGGCGCCGGCATCAACTGTTGCTAAGTTTTTAATATCATCTCCACCGACTGAAGCAATTGCTCCTGTGAGGTCGCTCTTACGTTGAACGCCATAACCTACAACGACTACTTCATCGAGCACTTTTAAGTCCTCTTGCATGCGGATATCAATTTTGTTACGACCATTGACATTGATTGTCTGTGTCTTGTAACCTACAAAAGATACGGTAAGGGTCGCGTTGCTATTCTGTAACGAGATAGAGTAGTTACCATCCATATCGGTAATACATCCGTTGGTCGTTCCATTTTCAAGAATAGCAACACCAATCATTGGTTCAGAATCATTAGCTGAGACAACAGTACCTTTAACTAGGGTTTGTGCCATTGCTGAAGTGCAACAGAAAACAACAAACGCCAGTAAAAACAAAACTTTTGTTTTCATAAGCATAGAATTGGTAATTTTTAATGAGTTAATTAGTATTAGATTTGTAATGTAGATACCTAGAACATCTTCATTTGTAGAACTTGTTAATTGCACTTTTTCTTCTTTTTAATGTTTTTTCATTGGCAAAGTGTTTTTTTATGGTTTAATAAAGGTAAATAATGAAAGTTTATTATATAATATTATTAATGCAACAAAAAATGTATGCCTAAAAATGTTATAGCTTAATGCGCAGATTTGTAAATATTTGTATTGGAAATTGCTAATCTAGAAGATAAAGTTGAAACGTAAATGCTGTCATTAGTTCTCATTTGATTATTAGCTTGAGAATCCATCCCGCCTGATATGAGAAAGGAGATTCTTCATCGCTCCACTCTTCTGAATGATAGAATGCACGGTTTATCAGAACTTTAATTTTACCTTCTAGATTAGTGAAAGTTATTTCGATACTCCTTCTTTAGTCTGCACCACAGTTTGCATAGTACCATCTGGATTATAATGTAACTCGTCCACACATACGCTGCGTCGTCCTATTGCTCCGGCATGTCCGTCAAGGGTCAGGACAGCGTTGTGGTAGAACAGATACCATTGTCCCTGGAACTCTATAATTCCCGGATGAATGGTGAAGCTGTTTTCTGCCATACCGGTCAGTTCGCCTTGCGGTGTCCACGGACCCTCCATGCTGGGAGCGGTGGCATAAGATATATTCTCGCGGCCTTGTCCGAAGGACGCATACGTAAGGTAATACAAGTCTCCGCGTTTATGAAGCCAGGGACCTTCTACGTAGCGGGGCAGGTCTATCACCTCGATATCGCCGTCGATTTCGGTAAGGTTAGGCTTCAGCTTGGCAAGGAAACAAGTTCCGTTTCCCCAAGAAAGCCAGGCTTGCCCATTCTCATCTATTAAGGCGGTGGGGTCTATGTCGTTCCACCAGCCGCGCGGACCGTTGGGAGTCATATCGTCGGTAACGAGCGGCTTTCCGATTGCATCGGTGAAAGGCCCTGTGGGGGAATCGCTGACAGCTACGCCGATTGCCTTGCTGTTATAAGGCTCGCCGGCTTGTACGGTAGTATAATAATAGAATTTGCCGTCATGCTCTATCACCTGTGCTGCCCATGCCTCACCTATGCCCCATTTAAAGTCCGTGGGTTTCAGTACGACACCGTGATCGGTCCATGTCTGCATGTCTTTCGTAGAGTAACAGAGCCATTCGGTGATGTTGAATTCCTTACCGCCGTGGGCAGTGTCCTTCGTAATATTCGTCGTGCCCTACATACAGATAGAGCGTATCATTGTGTACGAGCGGAGCTGGGTCTGCCGTAAACTTGTCTTTAACAAGTGGATTACCCGTGTTGCGGAAGGTAGGCAACTTGGGTTGTTGTGCGCATCCTGCCAATAGGCAAATGGCACTGAAAATAAAAAGTAAATTCTTTCTCATATGTATTATTTTATTGATAGTATAATCAAACTCTTTGGCATGATATCCGATGCAAAGATAGGCCTGCAACGTACTTGCCGGCTTATATTTTTAGATATTCAGTTTACAGTATTAGGTATAAATCGGAAAAATATAAGCCGTTTTCTATTCCAGTAACCGGTTCACCGCATGAACCAGATAGATATAATCGGGAGCCAGTGGGATAACATACTCATTCTCGCTCCAGTGAAACTGGTAGTCGTCCCGGTTCTCCGGGAAGTCCGGTTTCAGCAGGCGGATACCCGGTACGATACCGCCGGGAATGAACGAGTGGTCGGCACGGTTATTACCATAAGCCACCCTTTTGGGCTGAGCACCTACTCCCGATACGAACGAACGGTTATGGTAAGGGTGGCAACCGTAGATATAGTTTAAATTGCGGAATACCAGTTCCGGGCTGCCCAGTTCGGGGAACAACTTAAGAATCTGGTAATTGATGATACCATTGCGAAGTATCATGGCATTGCCGGCCCAACTGTTCAGGCTAATGCCGATACCGAACGGATTTAGCGTTTCCAGCTTGGTCTGTTGCGCTATATATGCCTCTATCTGCGGTTTCACCTGCTGTTTGAGAGCATCGCCCATGAACGGTGTCAGGCGGACGATGAGTGCAGCGTTCCGGTTAAATTGTTTGGTAAGTTCGGGAAGCAACTCGTCTACCCGTGCTTTGTACATGGCATTGCCGGTGGCACGCCACAACTCGAAGGCAGCGTGGCATTCAGAGGCGGTGAGCTGCTGGAAGCGGTTGAAAGGCGTCGGGGACTCCTCCTCTTTGCCGGCTTTGCGGTTGTGTTCGTCTTTCCATATAAACTCCGCTATCCGCAAAGCCTCGCTGGCGAGCGAAGGGTTGAGAGCAGGCAAAACACGTGCTGAGGCAGCCAGTGCGGCAGCAGTTCCGTAATTGAGGGCAGGTGTACGGTTGGTGAACGCCATGCGGTCGTCTGCGTTGCCCGCAGTACCGTCGGTCTTGGTTACGGCATCGCCCAAATGGCGGTATTGGTACAGGTGCGATTCGTTGATGCCCGGAATGGCATATCCGATAGCGTTGACCTGTGCGGCGAGCTGCAATACGCCATGCTCTATTTGCTGCAATACGTCAGGCTTGCCGTCGGGCAGGTGTATCTCGGTATAATGTGCCTGCTGGTCGACAGTCGTTTCGTCGTGGGCGGGAGCGAACTCTTCCCAGATATCTGCCAATGACTGCACGGTTTGCTGCTGCGAGGGCGTCTGGATGTCGAAATCGCCGGCATCGAACCAGCCGCCCACATTCAGTCCGGGGATATGCTGTCCGGGTTTGAACCTGTTGTCCGTGCTGGCTCCCTGGCTCCAGCCGTCCCAGTGCGAATAGTTCACCGGTGCTTGGCGGGCATCGTCCAGGTGAGCGGCACCATGCCATACACGGTAAGCTTCACGAACGAACATATGGTCCATTTGTACCGGCATAAAGACATCCAGCGTAGGATACCAGGCACGCTGGTACACATTGGCATCGATTGGGAACGGACCGCTTGCTTGATCGCCGTAAACCAGTTTGTAGATACCCGGTTCCTCTACCTGCGAAAAGTCGAATTGCAGGTAATTATAGCGGGTGTACATACCCCATGTTACTGGTTTGCCTGATAAGGCAGCCGTCAGCGAGCCGTCTGCATTGACCTTGTAAAGCGTGATGTCCGAAAGCGGCTTGTCGTTCTTGTCCAGTTCTATTACGGCCATTTTCTGCTGTGCAGGATGATAACCCACTTGCGAATAACTGATAGTGGGAGTACGCAACCAGCGGGTATCGGTTTCGGCCTGTATAAACCATTCGGTTATCTTGCCGGTTTTGCCTGCCGGCAGCAACGTGCGCACAATGAAAGTACCGTTTTGCTGTTTGTCGCGTCCGTCAAAAAGCATCAGCTTGCTGTCCGGTAGCGTGGTACGGATAGTGATATGTTTCGACGGAGCATCGGGAGCTATCTCGATTACCGTACCGACAGCCATTGGCGTCGGCTCCACAATACCGTTGATAACGGTCATGATGTCGGCAGCCGAGGTGGGGAATAGTCCCGGTTTGCCGTCCATTAAGTAAGAGTGTCCGAAGAATACGGGCGGAAAGAACTCCATGTTTAGTCCGGCCACCCCTACGAGCGAGTCGGGCAGTGCCTTGTCTGTCGATATGCTGAGGTAGAAACCACCGTCGCGTGCTTCTCCGGTCAGCGTATATGCAAATGCATACTGGGGATATTCCAGGCTTACATCGATGCGCTTGGCCACTTTGTCCACGGTACGGTTTTTGAATACGGGCAATTTGTCCCACTGTCCCGGGGTAGGGTTAAGGCGGACATCACCGTTGGTAGCGGTGCGCAGTCCGTGATGAATGATTTCGACGGCGCTTATTTTGGAATCGTCGAACATGGCATCGTACTTATTGCTGAAAACAAAATAATTCAGTCCGCGGGTTTCGAAATAACTGGAGTCGTTCAGCATCAGGTCGTTGACTTGGGTGAAGGAAGGAGATCCGTCTTGCCTACAGGAGCAGAACAATGCGAACCCTATGAGCGGTAAGATAACCTTGCCATATAATAGGGAAAAGAGCGAATAGCGTTTTTTCATGAAATGCTGATATTAAAAAGATTTGTACTATGTTATTCGAAACTTATCCAGTCTACTGCTACCGGATGTTCTCCGGTAAGAATGGCTTTCAAACTTTGGACACCTTTGGGCGCATTGCGTACACTTGTGCTTATTTCCGCCCATTGCCCGGTTGGTTTTACGGACAGAACGGCAATTGTCACCCCTTTGTCTCCGATAGTTTGTAAGGTTATCGTGCCTCCTTTTTCTGAACGTACGCGTGCTTTGAGCTGTTTTACGGGTGCAGTGCCGAAGTCGACATTGTTGTACACCGCCCACGTGTCTGTCCTGTGGAATAAAATCTGCCACCCCTGGAATGTGTCTGTCGGGTCCAGGTAGTCTATGGACACTCCGTAAGGACTTATTGCAGAGTAGCGGTCAAGCTGGATTTTGCTGTGTGCATCAGTCATGCCCACTCCACGCAAGGTTGGCTTCACCTTTTTGATAGTACCGTCTGTGTTGAAGAAAAGTGAGTCGATACGTACCGAACGGTTCTTGTCGAAGTTGGGAGAATAATCGTTATGATGATAGAAAAGATACCATTGGCCGTTGTATTCCGTAATGGAGTGGTGATTGGTCCAGCAGCCGACAGGCGATTCGTCCATGATGATTCCTTTGAAAGTGAACGGTCCCATAGGGCTGTCTCCCATGGCATAAGCCAGGTTTTCGGTCTTGTCCTGTACCCAGGGGAAAGTGAAGTAATATTTGCCGTTGCGTTTGAATACATATGGTCCTTCCTTGAAGCCTTCGGGCAGCCCTTGAACCTGTATCGGTTCGGAGGCAAGCTCCTTCATGTTTGGCTTTAGTTTGGCAACCGACATACCGCGTCCCGACCAATAAATATACGCTTCTCCATCGGTATCTACAAGGACGCAAGGGTCGATGCCGGATATGCCTTTTATGGGTTCGGCTTCCGGTGTGAAAGGTCCTTCCGGGTTGTCGGCGGTAGCTACGCCGATGTTGAAGCCGCGCCTGCCCTCACCTTTGGGCGTACTGGGAAAGTAGAAGTAATATTTTTCGTTTTTATATACACACTCGGGAGCCCACATGGAGTAGGAGTCGGGCTGTACCCAGGGAATTTCGTTTTGGGAGAGAATAACTCCCAGGTCAGTCCAGTGGGTCAAGTTGGTCGATGTAAATACATGATAGTCGGCCATGCAGAACCATTCTTTCAGATGTTTTACTGGGCTGGGTATGTCGTGCGAAGGGTAGATATATACCTTACCGTTGAATACCCGTGCCGTGGGGTCGGCAGAAAACTGGTTCCTGATAACCGGGTTTTGTGCTTGAAGCATACCGGTTGTGGCAGCTGCCGTAGCGAGTAGAAGGAAAAGTTTTTTCATAATATTATTTAATTGTTGTACACCACAAATGTAGCGGAAGAACACGCTTTTTTCTTGCACTTTTGGATACGACTTTTATACTTTTAAGTAAAATGTCCGGTAATGAGAGAAATAGCAGGATATAATTGCAGTTTTCTTTCTCTCCATTTGCGATAATGCTTATTTTTCTTTTGGATATGTACGATGCCCTGTTGTTGAATATGATGCTTCCTGAAATCTACATTTTTCTTGTCGTCCGACAAGGGGAAAGTAATGATATACCGTGCGAGAAATTATAAAAAAAGTTCGGGCGGTTCTTATGACCCTTTTCTTTGAGTATCCGGAACAGGTAATATATATTCGGAAAGGTAAGACCCTCGCGAGTCAGGAGGCGGCAGAGGAATAAGCCGGATATAACTCCGGGAGTGTTAAGAAATAGAAAGTATTCGGTAACCTTGTCTGGCATCCGCTGGTAGAGATATGTATTGCCCTGAAAAAGGATTAGCATTTGCAATTCGCTGTCTGATTATACCGCATATAACTGTTTTATGGGTTTGTGGCTACAAACATTACCATAAATTAATACCCCCGTTGCCCTACATATAAGATAAATCCCTATCTTTGTGGCGCTTTTTAACTGAACAAAGATTTCGAATTAATTAAGATACAATAAAAAATGGCACAGGAAGACGTTTTTAAGAAACTCGTATCACACTGCAAGGAATACGGATTCGTGTTCCCTTCCAGCGACATCTATGCCGGACTGGGAGCCGTATACGATTACGGTCAGATGGGTGTGGAACTGAAAAATAACATCAAACAATACTGGTGGCAGAGCATGGTGCTGCTGCACGAAAACATCGTAGGCATCGACTCGGCTATCTTTATGCACCCTACAATCTGGAAAGCAAGCGGACACGTGGATGCGTTCAACGACCCCTTGATTGATAACCGCGACTCGAAGAAGCGTTATCGTGCCGATGTATTGATTGAAGACCAGCTCGCCAAGTATGACGACAAGATAAACAAGGAAGTGGCGAAGGCCGCCAAGCGTTTCGGTGAGGCTTTCGACGAAGCACAGTTCCGCAGCACGAACGCCCGCGTACTGGAGCATCAGGCCAAGCGCGACGCTTTGCACGAACGTTTTGCCAAAGCGTTGAACGACAACAATCTTGAAGAACTTCGCCAGATAATCTTGGACGAAGAAATCGTTTGCCCTATCAGCGGTACGAAGAACTGGACGGAAGTCCGCCAGTTCAACCTGATGTTCACTACCGAAATGGGTTCCACTTCGGAAGGTGCGATGAAGGTTTACCTCCGTCCGGAAACGGCTCAGGGTATTTTTGTGAACTATCTGAACGTGCAGAAGACAGGACGTATGAAGATTCCTTTCGGCATCGCACAAATCGGTAAGGCTTTCCGTAACGAAATCGTTGCGCGCCAGTTCATCTTCCGTATGCGCGAGTTCGAGCAGATGGAAATGCAGTTCTTTGTAAAACCGGGCACTGAGCTCGACTGGTTCAAGACTTGGAAGGAAACCCGTTTGAAATGGCATAAGGCGCTGGGATTCGGCGACGACCATTACCGCTATCACGACCACGACAAACTGGCCCACTATGCAAATGCCGCTACCGACATCGAGTTCCTGATGCCGTTCGGCTTTAAGGAAGTAGAGGGTATCCATAGCCGCACCAACTTCGATTTGTCCCAGCACGAGAAATTCTCCGGCAAGAACATCAAGTACTTTGACCCGGAAACCAATGAAAGCTATACTCCGTACGTTATCGAAACCTCTATCGGCGTAGACCGTATGTTCCTTAGCATCATGTCGGCTTCTTATTGTGAGGAGCAGTTGGAGAACGGAGAAACCCGCGTGGTGCTGAAATTGCCTGCTGCGCTGGCTCCGGTGAAACTGGCGGTTATGCCGCTGGTGAAGAAGGACGGTCTGCCCGAAAAGGCTCGTGAGATTATCAACGACCTGAAGTTCCACTTCCACTGCCAGTACGACGAGAAAGACAGCATCGGCAAGCGCTACCGCCGTCAGGACGCTATCGGTACGCCATACTGTGTAACCGTAGACCACCAGACGTTAGAAGATAACTGCGTAACGCTGCGCAACCGCGATACGATGCAGCAGGAGCGTGTGGCTATCTCCGAACTGAACAATATCATTGCAGACCGCGTAAGCATTACGTCTTTGCTGAAAACGCTGCAATAAGATAAGATGTATTTTGTTTGTCACTGCCGTTCAGAGCGTAGCGAAAAAGCTGTGCCCTGAATGTCGGGAGACAAATGCCGAATAATAGTAATCCCGTAATTTATAATCAGATGAAGAGACCGTTCCTTTTGTTTTTACCCTTCTTGCTGTTCATAGCAGGTGCGTTTGTGGCTTGCGAAGAAGTGGAGGAAGCCGGAAAATATGATAACTGGGTACCGCGTAATGAAGCTTTTATTGATTCCATAAAAGGTAAGACCGGCGATAATATCGTGGCTTCGCTTGAAGATGCCGAAAAGATGGAGATTGGCACGTTGTATGCCATATCCGTGCCGACCAGCGGTACCGGGGTCAATGGTACTTTACGTCCTCAGTATGTGTATTGCAAGAAGTTGTGGAAAACAGATAGCGGGGCATACCCGTTGTTCACGGAAAAGGTAAGCGTTTTCTATCGTGGTACTTTCATTACCGGAGAAGAGTTCGATGGCAATTTTGACGGTTTCGGAGCGACAGACCGCGAAATTCCGTTGCCTTTATCAGATCCCTTGTCCGAAAACTCTCCCGAATCCAAATGGCCTACGGCGTTTAATTCCCCTTCCGAATTTATGGTATCCGAAGTTATTGCGGGCTGGACATGGGCTTTGCAATATATGCGGGTCGGTGAGCGTTGGATGCTGTATATTCCCTGGCAGAGCGGATATGGTGCAAGCGGTAGTTCATCCGGTGATATTCCCGGTTATACGTCATTGACCTTTGATGTATGTTTGGAAGGAATTGCAGACTGATTGATTGGATATAAAAAACAGAAAAGGTGGTAAAGTTTGTTCTTTATCACCTTTTTCCGTTTATATGCGTGTCATGTGTCTTTTCTAAATCTTTTTCCTGAGGGCTTTCGCCCATATTTTATAGCCTTCTTCTTTCAGGTGTAATCCGTCTGTTGTCAAATCGGCACGTAATACATTGCTTCCTTTTTCGGTGAATAAAGGGAAGAGATTAATGTACGTCAGGCCCTTTTCTTTGGCAAGTGCTTCCAGTTGTTTGTTGATTTCGGGTATCAGATTTGTCTTGCCTGCCAGTCTTTTATAACGGCCGAAACTTTCGTTGATAGGAAGCAGGCTTTGCAGGTAAAGCCTGGTGTCGGGAGACTCTTTCCGGATGCGCTCTACCGTCATGCGAATCATACCGGCGATGCTGTCGGCTGTCAGGTCGTGCGAAACATCGTTTACGCCAATAAGCAGGAATAGTTTGGCAGGTTGTCCTGGCAATATCTGGTGCAGGCGGTCGTACACACCCATTACCTCATCGCCGATGATGCCGCGGTTGCGTACGTGCTTGTTGCCAAGGCGGGCGGCCCAGTCACCACCGTTTTCCGTCAGGCTGTTGCCCAGCATGACTATATCTTTGCTGCCGATGGCTGGTTCGTCCATGAACTGGAGAAAACGTTTGTAATAATGGTCCGTATATGTGCGCGGAGCGGGATACAGAGAGGCTGCCACTGCGTTGGCTACCAGTGAGCGCAGGCGTACCACGCTGTGTCCGTCTTCCGGATGCACGGCGTTAGTCAGCAGGATTACAGACGTGTCATTGTCGGGGTCGATTACGACAGATGTACCGGTGTAGCCCGTATGCCCGTAGGTATTCGGACCGAAGAAATCGCCGGCATTGGATGCGTAGGGGCTACATACATCCCAACCCGGGGAGCGACCCAGATCTGCTGTAGCACGGGGTACGGTGCGCATGGTCTTTACGCCTTGCGGGCTGAGAATGCGATGTCCGTTCCACTCTCCGCCATTTTGCAGGGCGGCGCAAAGTATGGCAATATCTTCGGCGCAGGAGAATACGCCTGCATTGCCGCTGATGCCGCCGTTGAGAATGCGTGCAAGCGGGTCGTGCACCTGTCCGCAAAGAACCTGTCCGTCGGGTTGTTTCTCTGTCGGAGCAATGTTCTCCGGTAGAGGAACGGTATTTATCCACTTGCCGTTCTTGTCGCGTAGGCAAGGGAGATAATCGGTATGCTTCATACCCAGTACGTCGAAGACGTTTTCACGGGCAAAGTCGCGCAAGGATTGTCCGCTGACGGCCTCTATGATGTGTTGCAGGGTGATGAAGTTTAGGCAACTGTACTGAAAGCCGGTTTGCGGCTTGAAATCGCGTTTGCATCCGGCGATGTACTCCATCAGCCCTGCCGGGTTGGGAGAACCGTATTTCTGTTCCAGCTCCGCAGCCGGGGCATAAGGCGGGAGTCCGGAACTGTGTGTCAGCAAATCGGCTATGCGGATTACCTTTTTGTCTTTTCCGTCTTTGCTCTCCCAGTCCTTGAAGTCGGAGATGTAGCGACTTACAGGGTCGAGCAGGCGTATTTTTCCGCGTTCTGCCAGAATCATGGTGCATACGGCTGTGGATATGGACTTGCTGCAGGATGCCATATCGAAAACGGTATTTACGGTCATAGGTTCCGTGTCCGGATAAATCCGTTTGTTGCCGTATGCCTTCAGATAGGCCATTTTACCGTTGCGTACCACTGCAAGTACGGCGCCGGGAATCTCTTTGCCGGCGATGGCCGTTTCAATGGCTTCATCGGCATACATCAGTTTGCGGGAATCCAGTCCCGCCTGTTCGGGAGCTACCCGCTGCAAAGGCTGTGCGGTGGCGGCCTGCAGACCGAACAGAAGTACAAGGATACTGGTAAGTGTTTTCATATCTTGTTTGCTATAAGTGGATTTTCGGACAGAAGAACCGGGAACATAAACAGTGCGGAAGGTGCCGCATGCGGCAAGGCAGAATCTGTTCTTCCGTTCTTTTGTTCTTCTGTCTGAAAACCGGGTGAGATCTCTGTGTGCTCTGTAGTGAATCTGCCAGTTGTCATTCTTTGGCCCGGTAAGCGTCTGCCGCTTTCTTCACCGAGCCGTGCATCAGCAGGAGCGCCTTGGCTTTTCCGTAATCAAGCCCCAGTTCCTCGACCAGCATACGCGTGCCGCGGTCCACCAGTTTCTTGTTGCTGAGCTGCATATTCACCATCTTGTTGCCTTTCACACGACCCAACTGTATCATTACGGAAGTGGTAATCATATTCAGAATCATCTTCTGTCCTGTACCCGACTTCATGCGTGAGCTTCCCGTAACGTATTCAGGTCCTACAATCATCTCGATAGGTACATCGGATTCCGCAGCCATTGGCGAATCGGGATTGCTGGTGATGCAAGCCGTCAGGATGCCATGCTCGCGGGCTTCGTGCAGCGCACCGATAACGTAGGGGGTTGTGCCGGATGCCGCTATGCCGATAACCGTATCCTTGTCCGTAATATTGCGTTCCACCAGCTCTTCCCAGCCGCGTTGCATGTCGTCTTCCGCATTTTCCACGGGATTACGCAGGGCGGTGTCTCCGCCGGCTATCAGGCCGATAATCAAGGTAGGCGGCATGCCGAATGTCGGTGGTATTTCGGAGGCGTCGAGCACGCCGAGGCGGCCGCTTGTGCCGGCACCCATATAGAAAATACGTCCGCCCTGTTTCATGCGGGGTACGATTTGTGTCACTAATTTCTCTATTTGCGGTATTGCCTTTTGTACGGCAAGCGCCACTTTCTGGTCTTCCCTGTTGATGTCTTCCAGTATTTCACGGACAGACTTCTTTTCCAAGTCGTTGTAGAGCGAAGGTTGCTCTGAGATTTTTACAAACATAAGGCTATTTACGAGTTTACGGTTTACTATTTACGATTACTTGTGATATTCTATCAGGCCTTCCATCGGGCTTTTGATGACCGTACCCAGCCGGATACCCATTTCGCTGGCAGCTTCGGCCAATATCGTCTTGTAATAGAAAGCCACGGATCCGATAAAGTGTACCTTGCTTTCACGGTAGTTTTCGTACTGTATCACGTTACGTTTGAGGAATGCCTTGAAGCTGTCCGATACCAGTGTGCGTATGCAGGGTTCGTCCAGGTTCTGTGCAAGGAATGGAGAGAGGCTTGCCAGAAAACGGTTGGGGAACGGCTTGCGGTATACACGGTCGATGATGTCGGCGGGTGTCAGGTTGAACTGCGTGAGGAACTTCTCCTTCAGTTCGGGGGGCATCTGGTTTTTCAGAATATCGCCTACCAACAGCTTGCCCAATACGGCGCCGCTGCCTTCATCTCCGAGGATGAATCCTAGTGGAGATACGTTGGATACAATCTGCTTGCCGTCATAGTAGCATGAGTTGGAGCCTGTACCCATGATGCAGGCAATGCCGGCATCGTGCTGGCAAAGTCCGCGGGCTGCCGCCAGCATATCTGTGTTTACTTCCACCTCTCCCTTTACCCGGAGATGCTTGGTGATGGCACGGTGAACCATGGCTATCTTGTCGGGAAATCCGCATCCCGCACCGTAGAAATATACAGCATCCAATGCATCGGTCGTTAACCGGGGCAACAGTGCTGTCGCAATCTCATTACTGATTTCCTCTTCCGATTGAAAGAAAGGATTGGTTCCTTTCGTAAATATCTGCCGGATGAGTTGTCCGTTCTCTACAACACACCAGTCGGTCTTTGTAGAGCCACTGTCTGCTATTAGAATCATATTATTACTTGTTTTGAGTTTATCCGATTATAGTTTGATATAAATCTTCCGTTTATAGAGTTGGTAGCCGATGCACCAGTTGATGCCGACGAACAGCAACGCATACGCCAGCGAACCGCCGGTTTCGCCGAATACGGGCATTAACAGCACTTTGTACAGAAATCCGTGTATGCTGATGCTACCTTCGCCCCACGGGAAGCAGATGCTGCCGAAGAGAATGCCGAGCACACCGCCCAGCACATACATGAATAAAGGATTGACACCGAACGACTCGAAGAAGAGGCTCCATTTCTTATAGCCTTTCACATCGATAATCCAGATGAGCAGCGCCAGGAAGCTGGAAGCCAATCCGCAGGTAGCCAGTACGAAGGTAGGCGACCATATTTTCTTGTTGATGGGGCATCCGTAACTCAGCAGGAAGCCGGCGAATGTAAGGATGGTACCGGCTAAAAACAGTTTGATAAGATGCGAGTTCAGCATACTTTCACGGCTTTCATCAGCCTTGCCTCCTTCGAGCATCATACGGCCTACGCAGAAACCCAACAGTACATGGGCTATGGCAGGGATGGTGCTTAGTAAGCCCTCCGGGTCGATGCCGTTATCCTTGTACATATGTGCGGGGGTAAGGATGGCGCGGTCTACAACAGAAAGGATGTTCGTATCGTTGTAGGCAAATCCATTGCCACAAACCAACAGGATGAAGTAGCCTGTCAGTAGGGTAGCGATGAGATAGGGAATGTTGCGGTGCTTCATGGTCAGCGCAATGATAGCGGTAGCACCGTAGCAAAGGGCCAGACGCTGCATGACACCCAGGATACGGATGCGGTCGAATGTCCATGCGGCTTTCCCCCGGTTGGGCGCCGAAGCCGATGCCCTCCGTGGGAGAAGTCCAGTAATAACAGAACCTCGAGAACCAGCCGATACCCATACCAATGAGGAAGATGAGTATGGTACGTTTCAGAATCTTCATGCCGGCGGCACGGCTGAATTCGAAATTATACTTTTTCAGGGAGATGTATGTGGAAATTCCCATGATGAACATGAAGAACGGAAATACAAGGTCGGTGGGGGTAAGACCGTTCCATTCCGCATGACGCAGGGGGGCATAGATATGCGCCCATGTACCGGGGTTGTTAACCATAATCATGCCTGCAATGGTGACACCGCGAAGGATGTCGAGGGCAAGGATGCGCTTGTTTGTTTTTACTGTACTACTCATGATTTTTGTGTGTTAAGTTAGTTGTTGAGTTTAACGGTTGCGGGTTGGGTACATTCATCTACCAGGTAGACTATGGACACATACGGAATACCGGAGTTGGTTGTCAGCCCGATTTCACAGGTACGGCTGTTGGAATATCCGATGCTTACGCTGGCTGCTTCTATCTGGGGGCGGAGTTTGCGCAGGGCGTATGCATTCAGTTCGGGATATGTGAAGCCGAGGCCGCCGGCAAAGCCGCAGCAGCCTACTTCTTCGGGTATGATGACTTTGGATGAGCAGAGACGTGCCAAGGCTGTAATCGTGCCGGCAAGCCCCATCTTGCGCATGGAACAGGTGATGTGGACTGCCACAGGGCGGTCGGTAGGGGTGAATACCAGTCTGGTGCGCAGGAATGTATATATGAACTCCTGCGCAAACTAAAGCTTCATTTTATGGATGGTCTCGCGCATCCGGTGCAGGCACGGGCTTTGGTCGCACAGCACAGGATACCTGCCCTGTTCGCTGGCTTTCCACAAGGCTGCCTCCAGTTCGGCAGATTTGCGGTCGGCAATGTCAAGCATTCCCTTGCTTTCCCAGATTGTGCCGCAGCAAAGCTTTTCCATGTTTTCGGGGAAGATGACTTCGTAACCGCCTTTTTGCAGCAGGGCAATCATTTTGCTCGCCAATGCCTGCTCCACAGGCGATTTCTTTGGCAGTCCCATTGTCTGGTTGATGCAACTGGGGAAATAAACCACTTTCAATTGACCATTAGCCGAACTGTCTTTGTCTGCGTTCTTATTCCGCAGGGTATCGTTGTCAATTGTCAATTGTGAACTTTTAATTGAATAGGCTTTGGGCATTGCCGGCGTCCAAAGGGGGATGCCGAGAACGTTGTGCATGCTTTTGGTGATGCAGCTCATCGCTTTGGTTCCCAATACGGAATGACCGAGGTTGGCAAGTCCCAATACAGGGCGCAGTGCACTTTTTATGCCGGCGAAGTGATTGGCGGCGAAATTGCCGGCCTTATATCCTATGCTGCCTTGCGGCAATTCTTTCTGGCGGATGATGTGTGTCAGGTCACCCGTATTGATTCCCATAGGGCAGGACATGGAACAGAGACCGTCGCCGGCACAGGTCTGGTTGCCGGGATAGCGGTATTGTTTTTCCAGCAGGGCGAGACGTTCGGGGGCTTCGCCGCTTTGTCGAAGTCGGGCTATCTCCCTTTGCAGCACGATGCGCTGTCTTGAGGAGAGGGTGAAGCCGCAGGACAGGCAGTTCACTTCGCAGAAGCCGCATTCGATGCAGCGGCTTACTTTTGCTGCCGGGATTTTGGGGTCCCACTGGTTGC
>OBWV01000842.1_pt1 | contig 20371 bp, 19 predicted proteins | sample 1495351 | NCBI WGS metagenome assembly OBWV01 (sample SAMEA2580122, study PRJEB22360) | human gut metagenome | biome: human gut; feature: human-associated habitat; material: faeces | place: Denmark | collected 2008/2010 | reverse complement strand
TTAACAGCAGTCTTCAAATGGTTGTATTGGCCTTCCTGAAGATAGTTCTTAAAAGATACTAGACAGGTTCTTAAATGCTTCTTAAGCGTTAGTCTTTCTTAGAATGATGTCAATAGAAATATTAATGACTAGGAATTCTTAAAATCATAGAAAGTATAAATGGCGTTTGGGTTGGCGCAATTTTTAGTCTGGAGACAGGGAACGAACGAGCTTGCAGGAGTGGGCATTATGAACAAAATATTAGAAAATTTGTATAATTGATCGTTTATGTTGACGATAAAATATTCACCTTGATAATCTAATATCAACCCAGCAGGAGCAGGTGGAATATTGGTTGTGCTGGGTTGCGCTTTCCGTGACGCGTTCACAGGGCGAGAAACCTGTGTGTAAGGACCTTGGTGCAATGGTCAAACTCGGGCCATTACGCTTAAGGCCACGTACACTCTGGTTTCTAAGTGGCCTTGCTCACGCTCCATAACGCGCTCGCCAGCGCAGAAGTCTGCGTGTAAGGACCTCAGTTACAATGGCCAAACCCGGGCCATCACGCTCGAGGCCGCTTACACTCCAACTTCAAACCGCGCCGGCTCGCGCTCCATAACGCGTTCGCAGGGCCAGAAACCTGCGTGTAAGGACCTCAGTTTCAATGGCCAAACCCGGGCCATCACGCCTGAGGCCACTTACACTCCGGTTTCTAAGCGGCCCTGCTCACGCTCACTATACAAGGAGGTTTTGGTTATGAAACATGCAAAATCAGGAATGACTGTTTTGTGCCAGGCTAATGGCAATATGGAATATGATTTTATTGGCCGGATCGAGAAATGTTATGAGAATTCAGCTTTGGTGACGATTTTGGATTATGACCCCCGAGATAAGTTTAATGTTCAGGACTTAGTGGGCCGGACGGTGATTGCGTTTAAGCGGATGAAGCAGAGTAACCGTGACCGGCTTGAGTCTGACTTTGATCAGCCAATGCAAAGAGATGTTGGCTAACATATCAATGGTAAGTGTTGAAACGGTGAGAAAGCTTTAGCGTTGATATGCCGGGAATGAACGTTAGTCTGGGAAGTTCTGATACCTTTTTTTGCTCGTGTGGTTGAAACGGGACCAATAAGGGTGTATAAATGCTTCTTGTGATACAAAAACAAGTGCCAAGTCATGGTACAATTAGTAAAGGTGGTTAAGAGGAATCATGTTATTTGCAGCACATCTTCGTGATTATGAAGTCGTTGGTCAATATACGGATAAGTGGGGACACCGGCACGATTCTTCGCGGGTCTGTCACCAGATGACCAAGAAAGAAGCGCGTGATGCGATGCAGCGGTATTTGTTGCAACATTACAGTGATTCGGTTGACCTGAATGCACCGATTAAGGTTAAAGTCCAGGTCGCCAAGTAAGCTCTTAACTATTGATGAAAATGGCGTTGGCAACAGCGCAAAGATAGTGCGTCTATCCCAGTCGAAATGCAGTGCGTCACGATTCCGTTTCAATAATTGTCATAACGCGCCTTCATTTTCCGATGATGACGGCTCGTGTTACGATGGTGACGGGAATGTGGCGGAAGATGCGTTGAAGGAGGTTTTTGTGTGTCACAAGAAATCGTTGTAGGCGATAAGGTCTCGGTACGAAAGACCAAAGATGTGCCATTGAGCTTCAAAGGCACGGTCGAAAAGCTTTATGCCAATGCAGCCATGTTGACGATTGACAGTTTTTCACCCGAAGATGCGTCAATGGTTGAAGATATGAAGAATAAGACAGTTGTGAACTACAAGCATATTAAAAAAGGCGGCAAAGCGGTTATTCCGCCAGCGCCTGAGGAAAAACGTCCCGGTGCACGGCACTAAAGGCGTTTTTACAAGACTCTCCGTTAGTTGGAGGGTCTTTTTGTTTTGGCACATAAGAGATGAAAAACTTTTGGAATCACTAGTCCTCATGCTACTTTTAGTGAACCGTGACAGTGATCTTTCCGGTCAGCACGTTTGATTGATTATTGACCAGAAAAAAATGGCGTCAGTTGGCAATCGTGGGTAAACCACATTGACAACAGCTGGTTCAAAATTTAATGCTTAGTCATAAAATGAATCTGCTTTCGGTATTTCTTGACGATGGTCTATCGTTATAGATGTTTGAGCGATAGAAGGAGATAATCGGCAATGTTAAGGACTAGGAGCAGCTTTTAGCTAAAAGCAACACAGAATTCGTCCTAATTGTCTAACACAGCTCAATAGCAAATTTGAAAATGAAAAATAAACGTAGCAAAATTTGCGATAAACGTTAAATTTGAATTCCACGTGACGATTTTCGGGGAAAATACGACGTTAATAAGTACTTTCCCACAAGTTGGCTTCAATGGCTTATATTAGCGATGAAGAGTCGGTCACTCTCAAACAACGAAGGAACAGCTAGTATGAAAATGCTAAATAGAACTAATCGTGGCATGCTACTGTCGGAGCGAGATCTTTCGTAAGTTTCGGGAGTAATCGCATCTTTAGTTTTCGGCGGTGCTTTGGCAGCTTTCCTGTAGTCGGATGCGTGGGCACACACCGGTCAGCCCATTAAAGGTTCTAAGAGGGGTGGAATGGGGGCGGGGAATATCTTAAAAACGATCCGAACTTGGCTTGACGAAGTTCCTTTTTGGGGCAGTATCTGTGTTTTCCTCGGCGGACTTGGCCTTGGCGACATTTTAAACAGGGTCATTCTGTACTGTTTCGGTCTTGACCTTTTCGCGCTTAAAGTATTTGTCAAGGTGTTTTCTATTTTGTTGGTTGTGATGCTTTTCGCCAAACTAGGGGTTACATCTTTGACCGACAAAGCTTCAAAGGATTCTAAGTGACAATTTCTTAGGCTACTTTAGGACACTGATCTGATGAGATTCTAAATATAAGGCTCAGCTTTCAGCAAATTTAACTTTCGCCAACGGATAAAGGATGTTACTCAGATTGTAGTATTACTTCGTTAGGCTTTTTATAAAATCAGGCACGGATGTCGGAGGGACTTTGTTTTTGACATCAAGGTCTGGTTTTTTTATTCGACTTTATTAAGTGACTGAGCACGCTAAAACAAAATGATTTATATTTTTATGAGCATTAAAATAGCAGGGCAAACCGTCAACTTGGTATCCTTAAGTTAAGCAAAAATAAGGAGGCATGATCGTATGGCAGATTTTGATGCAACTAAGGATAAGGTCAGCGGCAAGGTAAAAGAAGGCGCAGGCAAACTCACCGGCGATGAATCAACCGAAGCAAAAGGCAAGGCTGAACAGATGGTCGGCAATGCTAAGGAAAAGCTCAGTGATGCCAAGGACAAAATCGCGGAGAAGTTCAATGACGTGGTTGACAAGTCCAAGGAGAAGAAAGAACGCTAAACCGCCAATGTTGATTCGGTGTTTGGCCAACAAAGGAGGGCCTCGTTTTGCAGGTCCTCCTTTTTGCTTACAAAAAATTAGCAAAATGTCTTTACTTACTATTTATAAGTGCTACACTTATAAGTGTTCTAATAAGTAAGCAATTCAGGAGGCTTTTGACACATGACAGTTGTTAATGGTTACGAACAAAGCGATGCAGAGAAGAAATTGGATATTTTGAACTTGCCGTCATTAGAAGGTGAAGCCAAGAAGATTATTCCAACAGGTGGATTTGGTTATATCGTTGGCGGATCCGAAGATGAATGGACGCTTGCCGAGAATACCAAGGCGTTTAACCACGCACAGATTGTTCCCAAGGCGTTGTCGAACATTGATTCTCCAGACTTGTCGACCAACTTTTTGGGCATTGATCTGAAGACGCCGGTTATGATGGCGCCAACTGCGGCTCAGGGATTGGCTCACAGCCAAGGTGAAAAGGATACCGCTCGCGGCTTGGCAGCAGTCGGTGGTTTGATGGCGCAGAGCACGTATAGCTCAACCTCAATCGCGGATACTGCTGCGGCCGGCAACGGAGCACCGCAATTGTTCCAGCTGTACATGAGCAAGGATTGGGACTTCAATAAGAGCTTGCTTGACGAAGCTAAAAAGGCTGGCGTCAAGGGGATTATTCTGACCGTTGATGCCACTGTTGATGGTTATCGAGAAGAAGATATTATCAACAACTTCCAATTCCCGATTCCAATGCCGAACCTGGAAAAGTATTCTGAAGGCGATGGCAAGGGTAAAGGCATCGGCGAAATTTATGCTTCTGCTGCTCAAAAGATTAATGAAGATGACGTTCGCCGGATTGCTGAATATACCGACTTGCCGGTTATTGTTAAAGGTATTCAGTCTCCTGAAGATGCATTGCGGGCAATTGGCGCCGGTGCTGCGGCAATCTATGTTTCTAACCATGGTGGCCGTCAGTTAAACGGTGGCCCAGCATCATTTGATGTTTTGCCTGCCATTGCCAAAGCCGTTAACAAGCAGGTTCCGATCATCTTTGACTCAGGTATTCGTCGTGGCAGTCATGTCTTCAAAGCTTTGGCGTCCGGTGCAGATTTGGTTGCGTTTGGCCGCCCGGTTATCTATGGCTTGGCTTTAGGTGGTGCACAAGGTGTTCAAAGCGTGTTCGAACAGATTGATCACGAGCTGGAAATTATCATGCAGCTGGCCGGCACCAAGACGATTGAAGATGTTAAGCATGAACCGTTAACCCATTTTAACTACGCTGACTAAGTTGCAGTATTGATGAATTAAACTCGGTGTTTGTTATACAGACACATGATTCGACCGAAAAAAGAATCCCTATCAGTTTTTAAGGCTGAAGGGATTCTTTTTTGATACATAGATTCTGTACATCAGCATGACCGCATTGGCATCAAGAAACTACGATATGTATGAATCGACAGGATTTTGATGACGTGGGTCAGAGGCTGATGTCCTAAATGTGCTGATCCATTTTGATACCCGTAACAGGATTGCTACAGGCCAATCTGGCTCAGCGTGTACATGGCATTGCGGAACTCATCGCGGCGATTTGCCCGTTTTTCAACATCGCTTGGCAGTTCGGTCATATCAATGCGAACAACGGCACGCCGCAATAGGCTGACCATTGTCTTGTCATTCATTTTGATGTAAAGGTGGTCGGCATCAAAACGTTCAACCGCGTCCTCCCAAACCCGAGCATTTTCGTGATCGCTTTGGACGTTGCGCTTGATGAGTGACTTGCCATCGACAGTGTTGAATGTGACATCATAAGTTGTCATGTGGAGCTCCCCTTTCATTTAACCAAGTTTATTATACATCGCATCATTAGGATGGAGAATAAATTGCCAAAGATAAAGCGTATTGGCTAATAGATAAGCGGTGAGTCCGAACATGAAGGGTAATGGCATAATGGTTGTCATGAAGCTAAAAATACCAAAAATCAACACGGAAAAACCAAGGTAAAACCAGCGCTTGAAGCCGATGTCAATGTGCTTGACAGGGTAGGCGCTAAGATATCCGATTAAGCTAAAATAATAAACTGCCAACGTCACCGTGATGGCAAGCGCAAACCATTGAGGATCAAGCAGCCCGGCCAGCCACGAGTGAATGAACGTACTGAGACTGAGAATGGCCGCCAGTAATGGAAGTTGTAAATAGATAACAGCCAAGCCCGCGGTTTTTTGCCGGCGATCGAGACCGTTGTCATAAACAAGTTGGTAGGCAATAAACAATAAGATGACTACCAAGAAGAAAAGACCTGCTTGTAAAGAAAGACCGGCATAAATGGTTTCCGCCACACCAATGATCGATTCGCCAAATATCAGTAAAACCAACAGAGAATAACGGGTGCTGAGAATGCCTAAGTCGGCTGGCGTGGCTTTGAGTACGTGCCGCAATAGCAGTGGCATCAACCCAGCGGCTAGCACACCGCCAAAGAAGACCGCAAATGAGAGGGTGTATGGCTTTATAAATAGCGAAATTAAAATCACAAAACTGCAAGCTGCCAGCGTGATGCCAAATGTTTTGGCGAGTTGCGAGTGTTTTCGCCGCCAAAGCAGACCGTATTGACTCGCAAGACTCAAGAAGAGAATCGCAGCGCTTAATTGAAATGGCCACTTGGTTTTAGCAAAATCAGGGTTAATCGCGGTGCTTAAGACAATCACCCAAAACATGTTGAACAACGTAAACAGGTTGTGGGTCACTTCATGATGTGAAAAACGATCGATTAAGACTGTCTGAAAAGTCCAGATGGTCCAGAAAACCAGCAACATCAATAGAAATTCAACCAGCACTTGTGGCGCGATCATCCCATGCACCGGCACTGCCAGACTCTGCGCCATTCGCCCAACGGCATAGGCAAAAATCAAATCATAGAAAAGCTCGACCATGGTGACTGATTGATGCGACTTGGCCATGAGCATCCTTCTTTCTATCAGCTAAGGCTGTGTGCCTTGCTTAGTTCAATAATAGTAGCCTACATTTTCACGCCTTGGCGGCAAAAAAGACCTGCCGAGCAGACTACCCTAAACCCGTTGAGATTGTTATACTAGTTGGGTTAAGGAGGCCGTGATGTGGTCAAATTAGTCCTTTTAAGACATGGCGAAAGCATTGCTAATCAACAAAATACTTATACTGGCTGGTCCGATGTCGGATTAACGGCGCAAGGGAAAGCTCAAGCAGTAGCTGCCGGCAAAAAGATTGCGGCGACCGGGATCTTATTTGAGCATGTGCATACCAGCGTGTTATCGCGCGCCATTATGACTGCCTACATCGTTCAGGACGCAATTGGCCAGAATTACCTGCCGATCACTAAAAGTTGGCGTCTGAACGAACGGCATTATGGCGCCTTACGCGGAATTAACAAAGATCTGACCCGAAAACTTTTTGGTCCGGATCAAGTTGCCAGTTGGCGGCGAAGCTTTTATGCGCATCCGCCGTTGTTGGCCCATCCCAGTCGTTCACGGCGCTATCACGCGTACCCGGCGACGATTATTCCGCGCGGTGAAAGTCTGGCCGATGCGAGTGAGCGCCTGTTACCGTATTGGAGTGCCGAATTGGCGCCGCGGTTGATGGCCGGCAAGAATCAGCTTATCGTGGCGCATGGCTCAACATTACGGGCGTTAGTCAAGTACATGGAAGCTATTAGCGATGCTGGTATTAACAAAGTTGAAATTGGCAATGCCCAACCAATCGTCTACACGCTTGATCAGCATTTAGCCATTCTCAATAAGCAAACACTGTGAAGACTTTCCGGCAAGGTAGTTTAACTGCATGCCGGATTTATTTTACCAAGATTTCGGATAAAGTTGTGATTAACCGTTAAATATCACGTCATATTTCCCTGAAAATGTTATACTGTTGATTAGCAATCATGAGGAGGAGCGCTTACGCAACTTACTAAACGTCAACAAAAAATTGTTCAGTTACTAAAAGCAAAAAGTCCGATGACTGGGGAAATGCTGGCGACGCAATTAAAGATTAGTTTGGCCACGATTCGCGCTGACTTACGCTTGCTGACAACGGTCGGAATTTTAGATGCCCGGCCGAAAGTGGGATACGCCTACCAAGGAGCGAGCGTTTTATCAGTCGATAACGACGCGCTGTTTAATACCCCGATTGCCAAAATATTATTGCCGCCGACTGAAATTAAGCTCACAACCTCGATGGAAGAAGCGGTAACCAAGCTGTTCTTGGCGGATGTCGGCTCCTTATACGTGTTAGATGATGATGGCGCCTTGGTCGGCCTGATCTCGCGAAAGGACTTATTGCGCGCCAGCTTTACGGATCGTGACACCACTTTACCGGCCAGCATTGTCATGACGCGGATGCCCAATGTTGTGACGGTGACGGCGGATACGACCATTATGGCGGCCAGCAAGTTATTGTTGAAACACAATGTCGATTCACTTCCTGTGATCCAAAAGCATGGGGACACTCATGTGATTGGCAAGATCACCAAAAACCGGATCTTTAAATATTTAATTGAAACACTTGCACTATGAGGCTGGGCTTTCATTTGCAGCTTCAAATTAAAGGTGTCCTATTTCTCGATTTTGGCGAGAAATAGGACACTTTTTACATTCCTTATAGGCAAGTTTCTTGTTGTGAAAAGGGTTGTTATATTAACCGCGCATCGCCGCACTTGCAAACGGATTTTTCCGTATTATATGGCGTTATGAAATTAAACTTTTTCCGAATTAGACCAATTTCTAAGTGTAAACGCTTGCATTTTCGCCTGCTAAATAATACATTATATAGCGAACATATATAACGTCATATTTAGTGAAGGGAAGGCTTTATCATGAAACAAATCTATGCGTTTGCGGAAGGTAATATGGAGATGCGGGCATTATTGGGTGGCAAAGGTGCCAATCTGGCCGAAATGACCAATCTTGGCCTGCCGGTGCCTCAGGGTTTTACGCTCACAACCGCTGCGTGCCACGATTATCAACAGCATCACGGGCTTTCAGAAGCGTTGTTAACCGAGCTGGATCAACACGTACAGGCGTTAGAAAAAGCGACCGGGAAACGATTCGATGATCCGGTTGCGCCATTACTGGTGTCGGTTCGTTCCGGTGCACCGATTTCAATGCCAGGCATGATGGACACCATTTTGAACATCGGCTTAAATGATCAAACCGTTCAGGCACTCGCCCGGGAAACTGCCGATCCGCGGTTTGCGTATGACAGTTATCGCCGCTTACTGGCGATGTTTGGTAACGTGGTTTACGGCTTATCGGAAAAAGGGTTCGATGACATTTTAACCACCGTAAAACGTCAAAATGGGTATGACTCTGACTTGGCGTTGACAATCGCTGACCTGCAGCAAATCATTCTGGCATTTAAGCAACTTTATATTGAGACAGGCAAGTCATTTCCACAGTCTCCCAAAGCGCAAATGTTGGCGGCAGTGACGGCGGTATTTGAATCATGGAATAATCGCCGAGCCGTGGTTTATCGACGCGAAAATCGCATTCCCGAAGACTTGGGAACCGCGGTGAACGTTCAAACGATGGTTTTCGGTAATGCCGGCGCTGATTCCGGAACCGGCGTGGCCTTCACCCGTGATCCGGCGACTGGGGAACGCGCGCTGTTTGGCGAATATCTTTTGAATGCCCAAGGTGAAGATGTGGTGTCAGGAGTACGGACGCCTCAGCCAGTCGCGGTTTTACACGATCAAATGCCTGAAGTTTATAATCAACTAGCAGCGATTGCGACCACGTTGGAGCAGCATTATCGCGACATGCAGGATCTTGAATTCACGATTGAACATGGCCAACTTTATCTCCTACAAGCGCGTAATGGTAAACGGACACCGGCGGCCGCTGTTAAAATTGCGATAGATTTGGTTAACGAAGGCTTGATTGATCGCCAGACCGCGTTGTTGCGTATTGAACCGCAATCATTGAGTGACATGTTGCATCCGGAGTTTGATCCGCAGGCGTTGCAGGCACATACGATTTTGGCTACCGGTTTACCGGCATCACCAGGGGCGGCAACTGGGGAGGTTTATTTTACGGCGGCAGAAGCCAAAGCGGCTCATGAAGCGGGACATCAAGTGATTTTGATGCGCCAAGACACTTCGCCGGAAGACATTGAAGGGATGATTGTTAGTCAGGCCATTGTGACTGCACGCGGCGGGATGACGTCACATGCAGCTGTGGTCGCGCGCGGCATGGGGGCAACCGGTGTCGTGGGGATGCATGCCTTAACCGTTGATGAACATGCCAAAACCGCGACTGTTGGCGATACGGTGCTGCATGAAGGCGATTGGGTATCTGTTGATGGGACAACCGGCAATTTGTATCGCGGCCAAATCCCGACCACTGCCGCCATGGTCAAGGATAGTCTGGCGACACTGTTGGCATGGGCAAAAGAAGCCAGCCGTATGGGCGTGTTTACGAATGCCGACACACCTAAGGATCTGCAGCAGGCCTTGGCTTTTGGTGCTGATGGCATCGGCTTGACGCGCACCGAGCACATGTTTTTCCAACCAGAACGATTGTTACAAATGCGTCGGTTGATTCTCGCAAAAGATGCAGCCGGACGCAAGGCACCCTTGGCCGCATTAGAGAAAATGCAGGAGCAGGACTTTTACGAGCTATATCGCTTGGCAGCTGGTAAAACCGTCACGATTCGTCTGCTTGATCCACCGCTGCATGAATTTTTGCCGCGTGACCAGCGTGAAATCGGGCAAGTCGCGCATGAGCTGGGGTTGGAGCAAAATCAGTTACGCGAACGGATGGCAGCCTTGAAAGAAGTCAATCCGATGCTAGGCCATCGCGGGGATCGCCTAGCCGTGACCTATCCGGATATTTACGCCATGCAAGTGCGGGCGCTGATGCATGCGGTATTCCGGTTAGCCGATGAAGGCATGCAGGTAACACCGCACATCATGATTCCTTTGACCAATTCGGAAACCGAGTTGCGTTGGGTGCGGCAATTGGTTGTTCGGCAAATTGAACAGCTGGCCGCCGCAAAAGCGATGCAGGTGAGCTATGAAGTTGGTACCATGATTGAAACCCCGCGCGCGTGCGTTACCGCGGACAAAATTGCTCACGCCGCCGACTTCTTCAGTTTCGGGACGAATGATCTCACCCAGTTAACTTTTGGCTATTCGCGTGACGATGTGGGGTCCTTCTTGCCCGCATATCTGGAGCAGAAAATTCTTCCGGATGATCCTTTCCAAACGGTTGATACGGAAGGCGTTGGTGCGTTGATGGCCATGGCAATTACAAACGGTCGTCAAACAAAGCCGCAACTGCCGATCGGGGTCTGCGGTGAAGTTGGCGGCGATCCGGATTCAGTGGCGTTCTTTGATCAAATCGGCGTCAGCTACGTCTCCTGCTCACCTTATCGAGTGCCAGTTGCCCGACTCGCAGCGGCCCAAGCAGCTTTGCGCGCCATGAAAAAAGTTAAAGCCGGCGCGTAGATTGTAGACGGACAGGCTGGTTTGAGCACTGAAGCGGTATGACTTTGTATTTGCCACTATAATTTGTATTTAAAAAGTGTCCTCAAAAGTCAGTAGTCATGACTTTTGGGACACTTTTTTCTGTAAGCGTGAGCCGGCACCGGGGAGCGCATGATGTGTGCGCCATCGCTTAAGCTAGCGAATGTGTTGTGATCTGACTAAAATAGCTAGTCGTCTTCATCCTCAGCTTGCGCGTCGACTTGCGATCGGCTTAGGCGGGTTAACTTGGTGATCGGAATCTTACCAAGTACAAGCGGGACGGTTTCGTCTAAGGTATCGGCATATTCTAACCCGAACCATTGAGCAGGTGAGACCGTGACGCGCTGAAGCCATAGCCGCGCCTGGATAATTGTCTTCTGGAAGCCTTTGATCTGAGTTTGCGGTGACAATTCTTCATGCAGCAAGACAAACGTCCAATCCCCAACCTGGCGATCCGGAATGGTGGTGTATTTTTGCGGTTGCGTTGGCAATTCACCTTCGCGCATCATATCATTCACAATCTGGCGGAGGAAAACATTGACCTGCTGCTCCATCCGAAAGCCCAGATACAGCTGAACGTTGACCATATAATCAGTGCCATAAGTATCAGTTGTATATTGCGCCGTGTATGGTTCATCCGTGACGTTAACGGTGACAAACCAGTAGACACGGGCGCGCTTTGGCCGTTTATCCAAGATGGAGTACAGGATTTCTTTTTTAATGTAGTGATCATCGGCAATCTGCGTCATATAAACCAAGTTGGTGGTGTAGGTTGGATATTCCGGATCACTGCGAAGTTCGGATAGCTGCTTTTTATACGCAAACAGTGATGCCATTTCGGCGCGGTAGGTGTTATCGTCGCGAATCCGGCCGCCGTATTGCCAAACGTACATAATGGCCAGAATGCCAAACGCGATCATGGCCGTGACATAGCCGCCATGGAGAAACTTGACGGCGCTGGAAATGAAGAAGACGGTTTCGATCGCGCTAAAGAAGATCAAGGTACCCAAGGCGATCAAGGTTGGGGCGTGGCGAGCGCGCAGATATTGATAAAGCAACAAGGTCGTCATTAACATCGTGATGGTAATGGCTAGACCGTAAGCACCTTCCATTTCGGCACTGGTTTTGAAGTAAGCAATAATAGCCAAGCAGGCGAGCCACAAAATCGTGTTCACCATGGGGATGTAGAGCTGTCCTTTAAGCCGTGTCGGATAGACAATGTGCAGCCGCGGCAAAAAGCGCAGTTTAATTGCTTCAGAAACCAGCGTGTAAGAACCGGAGATCAACGCCTGCGAGGCAATAATCGCAGCCAATGTCGCTAGAATAATTGCGCCTAGGCGAATGCTTTCCGGTAACATTTGGAAGAATGGGTTGAAATCGCTAATCTGATTATAAGCACTCACATTAGCATGGCGATCAAGCCAGACTGCCTGACCAAAATAATTCAACACTAAGCATAGGTTAACGTATGGCCAGCTGACGTAAATATTGCCACGTCCCACATGGCCCATATCCGAATACAACGCTTCTGCCCCAGTCGTTGCCAGAAAAATGCTCCCTAGAATAAACAGCCCCATTTTGTTATCCGGACTGACCAGCAAACGCAATGCATAGTAAGGATTCAATGCACGCAACATGGACCAGTCTTTTGATAAAGCAATAAAGCCGGCAACGCCTAAGAAGGTAAACCACACAAACATGATCGGCCCAAACGCCTTGCCAATCAGGTCGGTCCCAAAACGCTGGATGAAGAACAGGAAGGTAATGATCAAAATCGTGACCCAAATAACCTGTTGTTGATTGTCGATCAAAATGTTGCCGTTAATATGGACCCCTTTTAAACCTTCAATCGCGGTTGTGACCGTCACGGCTGGCGTCAACATCCCGTCAGCTAATAACGCCGCACCGCCAATCATCGCTGGCAGTACAAGCCACCGCGCCCGCTGCCGAACCAAGGTGTAAAGTGCAAAGATTCCACCTTCACCGTTGTTATCGGCTCGCAACGCAATGAGAACATATTTGAGGGTCGTGATAATCAGCAACGTCCAGAAGATCAGCGACACCGACCCGACTAGAAAATTGGTATCGAAATGTCCCATCCCGCCATTTCCAGCGATAATTGACTTCATAACGTAAAGTGGTGATGTCCCGATATCGCCATAGACAACACCAAGGGTTACGAGTAAAGCCGCCGCGGTAATCTTATGCCGCAGTTTTTTATTAGCAGTCAAGCCTGACGCCATATTTGTGCCTCCTGAAAAGTAATAACGTCATTGTAGCAGAACCGAGTGTCATTGTAAGGGAAGGCTCTTAATTTATTTTGCCCAATATCTTGCATCCAGAAAAACTTGCATAAAAAGCCGCTGTTCAAGCGACTTTGAGTGGTCTTGGTGATTAATCGGCATCATAAAATTCATTGAAGTAAGTTTCAAGATCCAGTGGTGCTAATTTAAACGCAATGTGATGCGCAGCCAGTCCTAGCAGCAACTGGTTAAAATGTTCGCCGGGGAGGTTGTTAATTGGCAATACCAACATGCCATTGGGATAGTGCTGCCAAGGCATGCGCGGTAACCGGTTGGCTTCTTCGGCTGCCACTTGAATATACAAAGGTTGTTGTTCATGCTGATCAATCGTTTTGATGATTTTGCCATCGCGCATGAAGTAGATGAAATCAGCATATCCTTGCAGATTATTCAATAGATGCGACACTGTAATAATCAATTTGCCTTCTGCCCGCAATCCGCGCAGAATCTGCGACATGCGCGCAACGTTGATCGTGTCCAAACCGTTCATGAATTCATCTAATAGCATAATCGGGGTGTTGGCCGCCATCACCATGCCAAAGCAAAGACGCTGCTTCATGCCCATTGAATAAGTTCGCACCGGCTGATTGACATAATCCTGCATGTCGAGTGCGCTGATAATTTGCTTAACACTTTTCGTTTGGTTATGCCAAAGTCGGGCGTAATATGCCAGGTGCGCCTTGCCCGATAAGTCAGGATAAAGATCATCTTGAACCGGGAAAAGGCACATTTGCCGATGCATGGCGAGGGTATGCTTTTGGCTGCCGTATGTTTGTCCATCTAATACCACTTTGCCGGATTGTGGTTTGAGATCATTAAGAATCAATCGCAGCAAGGTTGTTTTACCAGTACCATTGGGCGCCACAATGCCGACAATTGAGCCGCTCGTCATCGTTAGGCTGATATCATGAATGACATTGGGTTTATTTTTGAAACCCAAAACGAGATTTTGTAATTGTAATTCCATCATGGGGCCTCCTTTATTTAACGATTGCTGCCCGGCGTCGATGTGTGATGATGAATAGGATCACTTCAAGCACGATAATCACACTGCCGACCACAATCAAAGCAGCGAGCGGACTCATGCGGCTGGTATCATAGCGAAAGTTTTGCAACCCGCTGACAATCGCCGCCGGATTCATGTACCCAGGCAGGTAGTATGCGGTTTGCGGGACGGAAAAAGCCAACCCATGCATGAAGTAGAGTGGCTCGCCGAATAGCAAGAGTGCACTGAGTACCAGTCCAACCAGTTCGTTGTGAAAAAGTAACTGACACAGTAGATTTAACCGAATAAAGAGCCACATCAATAGGATTGTCAAGCCGAGGATGATGGGGAGAGCAATGCTGAGCGCGATCGGATCAACGGTAACTGTCATCCCATCTTTGGCAAAGTAGGCGATCGCAGTTGTTAGCGATCCTACTCCGTGAGTAGGGATGACGAAGCCGGCAACAACAAGCGCTGATAGCAGAAGTACACCGGCTAAGGCTGTTAGCACGGTCAAGGTTTTGGTGTTGATGGCATGCCAGGGACTTAGAGGCGATGACCGAACGATGCTGCGATGGCGTTGTTCGCTCGTCAGCAAATCATTAGCAAATAAGATCGTGATAAGCAGTAGCGCAGTGAGCCACCCGCCTAACGCGCCACGGAAAAGCGTCTGCCAGAAAGTTTGCTGATGAACCGCAGTCATGTCGGGATCGCGCTGATCGGCTAAAGTCATCAGCGCGCGCGTCATGGTGATATTGGCAAAAGCAGCATCGGCATCAGGGTATTGCCGATTTTCAAAATAATATGTTAGCGGATAGTGGAATGGGCTACTTTGAGCCTCAGGATTGGCGGCATTTTTTCGTACAAAAGCCAGATAATCCAAAGTTGCCTGCACATAGGCCTGCGAATGCTGCTGTTTTTGCGCCGTTAACATGCGATTTTCAATTTTGACGAGTTGACGGGTGGGAGGGACCCACATCGCGGTATGCGGTCCATGCGGCTCATTGACAAACGCCACATTTTTATCGCGATCACGCGTCAACACCGTACTTGTCGGAAGTTCAGGTGGCACCTGATTTGGCGGGAAAAAGACGAACTGGCAAATCAAGGCAACGAGTGCGATGCCAATGACAGCCAAGTTTTTACGATTGGTAAGCAGTTGATGGAGTTGAAATCGGAAATATCGCATCATGCTGCCTCCTTTCTGACCCGATAACCAAAGAGTCCCAGATTAAGCACCGACCAGATGAATAAAGCGCCTGTACCGATCCAAATACTGGCTAAGGGCTGATTCAGTCGATCAATCAATGTTCCACGCATCATTGCGGCAACGTCGAGATAGGAGAATGGCAGAAACCACACAAAGCGGAAAAGCTGCGGCAATATAAGCGGCAATAAAGCAGTGGCGGTCACAATAAAGGTCGTGAGGTAAGCATTGGTTATCCACGTGTTAATCAGCATACTAAAGCTAATGATCCAAATGCCGGCCAGTAATGTCAGACCCACGAAAATAAGTAAATATTCCCACAATGGCAGTAATGTTTGTCCCATGATGGCCATGGGGTAGTCGAAGTCACCAAAGCCTTTTAATAGCGCAGGCAAGCCGACCGCAGCCGCGCCACCCGCAACAAGGATCAATATGTAAAAACCAATTAAAGTGAGCAAGCGACTGCTACCGGCAACGCCGACAGATAAAGGACGCGCGCTAATCAGCGTCTGGTGGCGGCGTCGTTCAACCCAGCTATCACAGGCTAGCAGCACGGCAGCCGCGCCGGTTAACCAGCTGAGATAGGGCAGGATGGTGACGAGATACGCCGCGCTAGTGGAAACCGTCGTGACGGCAGGTTTTTGCTGTTTTTTTAACGTGGTAAGCGCCAGAACGTCACCTTTAAGTTGGTGCAGCGGCGGCAGTGGCATGGTGTTAAGCGCTTTATAATGCCGTTGCCGCATTTCAAGTTGAGCAGTGCGCAAACTAAGCAGCCCGTTACGGGTCGTATCGGGTTGATCAAGCTGGATGCCCAAGTCGATAACACCAGTCGCCGAATTTTGGTCATCTAGATTTGCCAATAGCGGTTTTTGCGTCTTGCTTAGTGTGTCCAAGTTATATTCTGCATAGTTAGCCACGGCGGCATTGGCAGTGGCCTCGGAAGTCTGTTGAATATCAAGGCGGTGCGTCCAGACTAATGCGAAGAATGCGATGATGAATGCCGCAAAGAACAACCCCAACAAGGCAATATTTTTGCGTGAATGAATGATTTGGCGCCAATCAAAAGCTAATTGTGTCCCCATGGCCCGATCTCCTCATTTGATTTAATCCAGTTGCAACCAGAATACCACAATTTTATCAGACTCAAAGACTTCTGCGCTGGAAAACGCGTTATGAGCGTTAAGTCACTCAGTCAGCCGCATTGGTTTGAATCGCTTACGGCCGTACACAAAAAGCCTCGTAACTTTAGATCAAAATTACGAGACTTTTCCAGTTATCTTAGTGTTTTCAGATCAAGCTTATCTTGATGCCAAAGCACCCATTGGATCCCAAGGTGCAAGAACGGTTGGCTTGTCGTATTCGTTCTTGATGACATCCTGTAGTTCAGCTGGGAGATACTTCTTGGAAATAACAACTTGGTAGACGAATTGGTCAAACCACGCATCACTTGCGACAAAGTAGCCTTTTTCGCCGACTTTTTCACCCCAAGAGTTTTCAACTTTCCACTTGGTTGGCTTGCCGTCTACAAGATCAACGCCGGTCAAGACCATTGCGTGAGTCATCAAGCTTTCGCCATAGTCAAGGCGTTCAGCTTTAGTCATGGTGAAGTCGGTGTTGAACAGGTCATCTTTCTTGTAAATGTTGGTGTCCAAAATGCCAAGTTGACGATCGGAGCTTTGACCAACATCGGAACCGAACCAAACTGATTCGCCGGCCTTGAGTTGCTTGATTGCCAAGTCTTTGAAGGTATCAATGTCAAGATTCAAGTGGCGAACTTCACGACCACCTACGACATTGCCCAGCATTTCAACGGTGTAAAGGTGCTTGTAAGGCTTGTCAGCGGTTGGGGCGTTGATGATACTTTGATAGTCATCGAGATTCCAGCCGACATACTTCTTGAAGAAGGTTTGCGGCGTCAATTCGCGATCAATGTGATAATTCTTATCATCATCGCGGTATTCAAAGTCAAATTTGGTTGGCGGGTTGCCTAACGTGTATGCCAAGATGCGATAGTCTTCAGCCAGCATTTTTTGCTTGGCTGCTTCAATGTCGGCATCGCTAGCTTTATCAGCAACTAACTTGCGTAGGGTGACCGCATCTTTACGCAGTTTCAAGTTGAGCAAACCATTTAATTCGTTACTCTTGCTAGAACTGTAGGTTTCAGGCATTACTGACTTCGGCACAATGCCATACTTTTCGATTAAGGCTGACAACATATCCCATTGGCCGCCATCTTGTTGCGGGGTAGCCAAAAGAAAGGCAACTTTACGGCTGTCGAGTGGTTGATCAGCGGTTTTTAAGACATTTTCATAAAAATAGTTGGACTTTTCAAACTTGTCCCAGAAGAAGGTGTAGTTTTGGGACAGTTCAAAATCCTTGATCTTAAACTGTGCCTGAATGCCATGACGCATAGTATTCAAGGCGGCGAACATCCAGCACCGGCCGCTTTGTTTTTGGTTTGACACAGCACCGGTATCAAGTTCAATTGAGAACGTTGGTGTCATGGCAACTTTGCTATCGGTATTCTCGGCAGTTGCATTAATACCATTGTTCATGACCGCTTTTTGTAAGGCGTTGGCGGCAGGTGTGGCTTGAAGATCCTGTTTGAACTGATCCAAATCGCCTGAAGTAATTTCTGCAGACATTAAATAAACACTCCTTTTTATATGCATAAGCTGAGTCACCATGCGGCTGGTAATGAAAATCATGGTCGTTCGAAAAGGCGGCGAAGATTTCGTCATAAGCCGGCACCGTTTTGTGACTCGCTTAGTTTAGCATATCAGTTAATCTTAATTTAGAAAATCCCATACAGGCAAGTTGATCGGCTCGGTTTGAAGAAGCGCTTGTTCCGCGTCAGTTAAAAGATCCTTGCGAACCACGACTTCATAAACGTACTGGTCAAACCAGCTGGCATCGGCCACAAAGTAACCATCATGGCCATTTTCTTTGCCCCATGAGTTTTCGACTTTCCATTTGGTGACCGTGCCATCAACGACATCGGCGCCGGTTAGGGTCATGGCGTGGGACATTTCCGCTTCGGTGGTCACGATACGGTCGGTTTTGTTCACGTGGAAATCGATACCAAACAAATCACTGTAATTGAACAAGCCGCCTTTAAGCGTGCCGGATTTGCGATCCATGTCGGCTAGTACATCATTGCCAAACCAGACAGCTTCACCTGCTTGCAATTGCGTTAATGCCAACTGCTTCAAGCGTTCCGGTGGGAGATTTAAAATTGTCAGCGGATGGCCTTCCACAACCGTATTGGCCGCACTGATCGTATACAATTGCTGATACTTTTTGGTTGGTTCGGGATCGCCGGCAATCACCACGTAATCGTCGAAATGCCATTTGACGTACTTTTTGAAGAATGACTGCGGGGTCAAGTTAGTATCGCGATGGTATTGCTTCTTGTCATCACGGTATTCAAAATCAAACGTTGTCGGCGGATTGCCAAAGGTGTAAGCCAAAATGCGATAAACAACACTGAGAAATTCGCGCTTTTGCTTGGCGATGGCTTCTTCGCTGGCGTTATCTTGCTTGAGGGTCCGCAACACCTTGGCATCCTTACGCAATTTCTCGTTCAACACACTGTTGAGTTCAGCGGTTTTGTCGCTGTTATAAGTTTCCGGCATGACCGACTTAGGCACCAAACCGTACTTTTCAATTAAGGCGGCCGCTTGATCGTAGTGGCCACCATCTTCATCTGGACCGCTTAAGTAAGTGGCAACCTCTCGATCATCCAGGGGTTTGTCCGCGGTTGCCAGAATATTTTCATAAAATAAATTGGCTTTTTCCAAGCGATCAAAGAAGGCATTGTAGTTTTGTGAGAATTCGAAATCCTTGATGCCAAATTCATCCGCAATCCCGTGGCGGACTGTATTCAATGTCGCAAAGAGCCAGCACCGACCGCTTTTTTTCTGGTTGGCAACGCTGCCGGTGTCCAGATCAATTGAGAAAACCGGCTTCATATCTTCGCCGTCCATGGTTTCACGGCTTGCGGCTTGTGGCCCGACATTTTGGACAGCTCGGCCAAGTGCACCCGATGCCGGATGCTGATCAAGCTGATCTTGAAAGGCTTTAATTTGATCAAATGTAATTTCTGACATAGTGTCCTCCTTTTTAAATTGCATTAAAGAAACCTTACCCCAATTTAATTTAGATTTAAAGATGAAACTGAGAAGCTTTTGGGTAAAAGTTAGTGTTTTGTTGAAAAGGGGAGCCGAGACGATAAAACCATAACGCGCTCGCCAGCCCAGAAGTCTGCGTGTAAGGACCTGAGGCGCAATGGTCGAAGCCCGACCATCACACCTCAGGCCACTTACACTCCGACTTCTAACCGGGCTGGCTCACGCTCATACCAAAAAAGCTGCCAAGGTTCGGCAGCTTCGAGAAGGATTTTTTCACTGATCTTTAACTGGTCGCAAAACGTCTGCATATTCCGGATGATTATGGAATGCATGCACGGCATAGGAACATAGCGGCTCGATGGTTTTGCCTTCTTTGCGGGCTGCTGCGACTACGGCTTCAATGAGCTGAGCGGCAATGCCTTGACCGCGAAGGCTTTCATCGACAAAGGTGTGATCCACTGCCCACGCCTGGCCATCATCGATTGATTGGAAAGTGACTTCAGCCATCAGTCGGCCGTCCCAATCCGTATTAAAAATTCGTCCTGGTTCACGTTGAAATTCCATAGCAGCCTCCTTGGCAAATTGAATGATGGTCATCCTATTAAGAATCAAGGCGCGTAACTGGCACAGTTCGTCTGATGACCCATCCGTCGTTAACCCGATTCATGAATGACTTTTATAAGCCAAATTTATCAGGAAAACGGTATAATTACAAGAAGGGAAGCCCTTACACCGTGGCCTTCGATTGTCTCCGCGTGGTATGATACTTTGGACATGTTGGCGTGCTTTCTGGTGCACAAGCTGGTTTGCGCTCGTCATAACGCGTTCACCAGCCCAGAAACCTGCGTGTAAGGACCTTGGTCGCAATGGCCAAAACCCGGCCATCACGCCCAAGGCCACTTA
>OBWV01000838.1_pt1 | contig 20640 bp, 18 predicted proteins | sample 1495351 | NCBI WGS metagenome assembly OBWV01 (sample SAMEA2580122, study PRJEB22360) | human gut metagenome | biome: human gut; feature: human-associated habitat; material: faeces | place: Denmark | collected 2008/2010 | reverse complement strand
CGAGAAATATTGCTTGGATAATCTGGCATGACAAACTCCTCAGTCGGTTTTCCACAATTCTACCAGATTCAGCAGATACTAGACAGGTTCTAAGTCTCAAGGCAAGGTGATGATCAAATGAACCGACACGTTTTCGCAGCAACCTTTTCTTCGCTGCGTTCAAAGAACTTTCGTCGATTTTGGACGGGCCAATGTATTTCCGTTATGGGAACCTGGATTCAGCGAACAACGCAAACCTGGCTTGTCTATCAAATGACAAAATCCGCTTTTCTAGTTGGTTTGCTAGCGGCGGCACAGTTTGTTCCGATCATGGCGCTGACTTTGGTCGCCGGAACATTGATTGATCGCTACCCCAAGCGACAAATTCTTTTGTTTACCCAATTCGGCTTTTTACTGTTGGGTGCTACGATGACGTTGATTACCTATTTGAAGATCGTCCAGTATTGGCAGATTCTCGCGATTGCCTTGGGCTATGGCATCCTTCAGAGTTTCGATACGCCAACGCGGCAATCATATGTTATTGAACTTGTAGGCAAAAAAGATTTAATTAATGGCATTTCGCTAAACTCATCCATTTTCAATTTGGCTAAAATTGCCGGTCCGTCACTGGCAGGTATCTTAATGGTGACGCTGGGCGTGGCACCGTGTTTTCTGATTGATACGCTTAGTTATGTGGCGATTATTGCCGGTTTGTTAATGATTCACCAAGATCATCCTATTGCCAGTCATCGTTCACGCCACATCTTATTAGATATTCGGGAAGGGTTGAGTTATATCTTGCATCATGCAGACGTGAAACTCAGTGCTGAATTGATGCTGGTCATCTGTACATTAAACTTCAACAATAACGTCATCATCCCGATCTATGCCGAGGAGGTTTTGCACCGCGGCGCTCAAGGTTATGCTAGCCTTTTGTCTGCTACTGGTGTCGGCTCACTGGTAGCAGCTTTTCTCATGAGTTATCTTGCCAGCTTCGGCCTGCGCCGGGATCTTTATTTGGCTGTAGCAGTCGGCACGGCCTTCATTCAGTCGTCCATGCTGTTCATTCATGTCTACTGGCTTGCCATGCTGCTCATGGTTCTCATCGGCTTTTGTAACATGGTTTTCCTGAACCAGTCCAACGCCTCGTTTCAATTTGGCATTCCCAATCAACTGCGCGGGCGGATTATGAGTGTTTACGTTTTGCTCAATCAAGGATCAACCCCGATTGGCAGTTTATACGCTGGCAGTGTCATGGATGCTGCTGGCGGTTTATGGGGATTTCCTGCATGTGGCGTGTTAGCCCTCATGTTAACGATGGTCATCTTCGGTTTTCACCAGTCTACTATAAAAAAGTGGGTATCCCGGTAACACCAAAAAACGCAGGTAAGCACGTTGAAAAGACCTTGTGCTTGCCTGCGTTTTCGCTTAATTGTTGAACTAACCTTCGCGTACCTGTCCGTTACCCAGCACCTGATACTTAATCGTCGTCAACGCCGCTAACCCCATCGGTCCGCGTGCGTGTAATTTTTGCGTACTAATACCGATCTCTGCGCCGAAACCGAACTCGAAGCCGTCTGTAAACCGAGTTGAGGCATTCACATAGACAACAGCCGCATCTACCTGTTGGAGGAATTGCTGACTATTTTGGTAGTTATCCGTAATGATGGCCTCGCTGTGCTTCGTGTTGTGTGCGTTGATATGCGCAATCGCTTCTTCCTCGGAATCCACCACCTTGACCGCCATAATTAAGTCATTATATTCGGTATCCCAGTCTTCTTCCGTGGCGATCTGCATGTTCGGCACAATTGCCCGCGCCCGTTCATCACCGCGCAATTCGACACCATGCGCTTGCAGTGCCGCAGCAATTAAAGGCAGCTGCGCGTTTGCAACATCAGCGTGGATTAAAAGTTTCTCGGCCGCATTGCAAACAGACGGCCGCTGAACTTTGGCGTTGACAACAATGTCGATTGCCATCTGGGCTTGCGCATACGCATCAACATAAATGTGACAATTGCCCGCCCCGGTTTCAATGACCGGTACGGTAGCCTGTTCAACGACTGCTTTAATCAACCCTCGGCCACCACGCGGAATCAGCACATCAATGTAGCCATTCAGGTGCATCATCTGATTCGCGACTTCTCGCTTCGGGTCCGTGATTAATTGAATCGCGTCTTTTGGCAATCCTTGTGCGGTCAATGCAGCCTGTAAAACGGTCGCCAAGGCCAAATTGCTGTGCAGCGCCTCTTTACCGCCACGGAGAATGACCGCATTGCCACTTTTAAAAGTTAACGCAGCAGCATCAACGGTTACATTTGGCCGGGCCTCATAAATCATCCCGACCACCCCTAAAGGTACCCGTTTTTGCGCAATATTCAGTCCTGCGTGATTCACCCAGGCCTTATCCGTCTGGGCGGTTGGATCAGGTAAGGCGGCAACTTGGCGAACCCCTGCTGCCATGTCAGCAATCCGCTCGGCTGTCAGTACCAATCGATCCGTGAACTTAGCCGGCAAGCTTGCTGCCGCTTTTAGATCTTCATGATTAGCTGCCAAAATTGTTTCCGTATGCGTTTCAAGAGCCGTAGCCATGGCCAACAACCCGGCATTTTTCTGTGCGGTCGTCAACTGGCTCAAGACAGTCGCCGCGGCCTTTGCTGCTCGGCCCATTTGTTCCAGATCAATCGTGGTGACATCCATTTTTAATCGTCCTCCTTGTACCCTGACAGGCGCAACCGTTCGTTTTTTTAAAGACTGTTCGTTCAGCAACCTCGTTAAACATCAGTTAGCCGCGTGAACTTCAGATGGCACAGGCTCAAGTTCTGTCCCGAACCATGTTCCCACTGACTCGCCGGCAACGACTCGCAAAATAATGCGTGGGTCACGACCACTCGTTAAAACCATGTGCTTCCCTGCTCGCATCATCACTTGTGCCGCCTTAAGCTTCGTCACCATTCCCCCGGTTCCAAACCGGGTTGAACTGCCTCCTGCGCCAGCCAAAACTTTAGCGGACACATGGGTAATCGCCGGGATCAAGGCGGCGTTTGCATGGCGATTGGGATCGCGATCATAAAGCCCGTCAATATCGGAAAGCACCACCAGTAAGTCTGCTCCGATTTGCTTCGCGACCAAGGCGGAAAGTTGGTCATTGTCGCCAAAAGTCGTACGATGATCCAATTCATCCACCGCAACGCTATCATTTTCATTAATGATTGGCATCACCTGCCGCTTCAGCAAAGCATCGATGGTATCCAAAACATGCTGCCGAGTTTGCGGATAATCAAAAACGTCATGCGTTAACAACAACTGACCAATTTTAGCGCCATAATCGCTAAACCTTTGCGTATACAACGTCATTAACTCTGATTGACCAATCGCCGCCAACGCCTGCTGCTGAGCAATTTCAGCAGGCCGCACCGTCACACCAAGCTTGGCCATCCCAACCCCAATCGCACCAGACGTGACTAAAACCAGCTCATAACCTTGATTCGTCAAAGCCGCCAACGTATACGCCAGCCGATCTATGGTCTGCAAATTAACCTTGCCATTTTGATGAATCAAACTACTCGTCCCTATTTTGACAACTAACCGTTTACAATGCAGCATCCGTTTCACCATCGCTACCTCCACTTACCGCCGATTACCAGAATATTAAAAAAGCCCCGCCTTGATCGAGACACCCGTTAAGGCGGTACCATTCTCGTTCAAAGCCGTGCTTTGCGCTTTTTTACTATTTAATTTCGTCAATCTTCAATTCAAGCTTGGATTCGCGGGCCATTCAGAACTTTCAGCAAATGTCCTGATCTCTGTGAGCCGCTACTATGACTTGATGAAGTGATTGTATGCGGGGTGTCGGGAAAAGTCAAGCGGGTTATTCGGTTCTGGTAACATCTATACAGGGTGTATTTTTAAACAAGTCTGCCCATTCATCAGATGTTGGCAATACGCGGAGAACAATGGCATCATCAACAACTTTTACAAAGAGCTCTCTCGTTTCGTCAAGGTTTAGTTGTCTATGCATTTTAATTGGTATGACAAGCCGATGTTTAATTACTGACTCTTAACTTTAAGCAGCGTGCTTATGTTTACGCTTTGCTTTGCGTGCGACGAACAACCATTCTCCGAGGAAGGAACCGCAGACACCGCCAACGTAGATCCACCACTTAAAAGGAATGTTCGATAACTTGGCAAGAATAAATCCCACACTCATTGCTCCTGCAAGGGCGGTTGCGAAGTTACGGTGTTGTTTCATGTCGCTTCAACTTCTTTCAATATTTAGTCTTTGTTGAACCCATAATTTGAATAGATGTCATTAGTCTTTCTACTGGTTAACCAAATAGCTTTCCAAAGAAGCTACAATGATGCCTATTCCAAGCTGCCTACGAGGTGCTTACCTTGCCACGTGACCGCCAACAACAGTTCTTGAACAATTATCGTTGCACGCTTTCTAGCAGCCGCTACAGCATCATCGCGTCCCCAGACTTCAAGACCGTATCAATTGTTAACTTAAAAAAGATACGCTTCTCGAACACGGCTTTGCTCAGTTTTTATCAATCGTTTTATAAAATGCTATCTAAACCTTTGTTGATGCAGATTATACATGACTCGCATTTTGTGTCAAAAAGAATACACGGAATTTTTGCCAAATACACATTATATAACGATTGATATACAACAAAATTAAGAACCTGACTCATTCGTCAAAACAAACAGTAAGAAAAGTAGAACGCCCGTAAGAAATCAGAACGTTTTTTAATTTCTGATATATTTAGCGATCAAAAATGCGTTGCACTGGTTCCCTCGTGAATTCCGCTCAACAAATACCTTATTGCCGCTCCACCGCCACCCGTAAGGCATAGATTCGCGACAATGCTCTATTTTGGCCCACCGGTTGACCGTTAACAGTAACGTGTCCCTGATTGACATGAACTTTAACCGGCAGCGGCAATTTGACTGCGTATCGTTCTGGCAGACGCAGCCGTTCACTGTAAAAATGCCCATTTGTCAGCTTTCCCGTCACGCCAACAACACCCAGATGATCGGCTTGAGCAAGGTAAACGCCCTTAGTTGTCAATGGATTATTAATAAGCCGCCACTGACCATTTTTTAGCCGATATTGTTTCCGTCCCCGAATGTCAAAGCGGTAAAAAGCAAAGATGCCGCCAGCAAGTGGGCGTTGGCTGCCATCCGGAAAGACAGCCATTTGTTGAAATAATGCGATGGTCTTTTGTGCCGCGTGTGTTTGCGTTGTTTGCCGAGCTGAAAGCGACATCGTTTTTGGCTTAACCTGACCTCTTGGCAGTCCCACTACTGCTGTCATCGCAAGACTCGCAATCAGAATCTTCATAATCAGTTGTTTTACCCGCATCCCCATGCCTCCAAATATTACTTTTTAAATATCGTCACAATAAGTTTATCATTTCAACTAAGATGACTGCTAACAATACACATGTTATTAAAATGGAGACAATAAGTTGTTTGCAAGCTCTGCCAACCTGATACATACCCCCTGCTCGAAACACAAAAAACCCGCCGTTCACAGACTTATCCCTGCACAACGGCGAACTTTCTTATTTTCTAACATTCTTTTTCCCGTCTATGTCCGCGGCCGGCGAAGATAGCGCCGAGCCAGATAGAAACTCAGCAATGCCAGTCCCAGCACTCCAACGACAACCGCGATACTTACCCACAAACGCCAGCGATCAGCAGATTCAGCGGCGTGCTCAAGCGCTTCGGTATAAGGTACCCGTTTGCCGGTCACTAGCAAGCGGTGGGAGTTGATCATATACGGGGTACAGGTCATTAACGTGGCCAAGTCGCGTCCCGGTTCAATGCGTAGGCTCTGGGTTTCATCCGGCCGCACGGTTTTGATCCGAAAGACCTGATACGCCATCTTTTTGCCGTTGACTTGGAGAAAGAACTTCTGCCCTCGTTTCAACTTGCTCAGGTCGGTGAAAAAGCGTTTGGTGGGCAAGCCGCCGTGTGCTGAAATGACCGTATGCGTACTTTTGCCTCCCCGTGGATAGCTGGTGCCTGGTAACACCACTGCCCCTTGATCTAACAGCGTGTTGTTGGTGGTGTCAAAAAGGGGCAGATCAACCGCTAATTTCGGGATAACCACTCGCCCGATCAGATGCCGTTTCACATAGGCTTGGTTAAACTTTTGCCTGCTTTGAAACGGATCCTGTCCCGGGCGCAAACCAGTCTGGGCAAGTGCGCGGTTCTCCGCTGCCCGTTGCTCATCTTGGGCGGCGGCATTTTGCTTGGCTTCTTGCTGCGCTGCTGCTCGGCGACTGGTCAGTAACAATTCATTAATCGCCGTTGCCGCGAACGGATAGCAGAAACACGCGGCTCCCGCAGTAAAAAGTAGGATGACGAACCAGCGTAAAAGCCGGCTTGTCCCCGACGCTTTTTTTGTCATAGGCCATTAGACTTTCTTGCTGGTCTTTTTCTTCATGAGGTGACCGCCACCCATTAAGATGGCCCCGATCATCAGGAAGGCGAAGAGTCCGATTCCGCCTGTCATTGGCAATAATTGATTCACCGGCGTGTTGGCGATGCGAATCGTTTTCGTACCCCAAGTACCGGCAATGGCTTCAAAATCTGTTGTCGGATCGAGAATTTCATAGCCTTCTGGTGCCGCGGTTTCAACCAAGGTATATCGCCCTGGCAACAACCCTTGAATGGTTAAGTTGGCTGTCTCGGCTCCACTGGTTTTGAGTTTTGTTGCCGCGTCTTGATTCGTTGTCCAGGTAATCTTGGTCGGTTGGTAGGTTCCGGGCATACCATTAACGCCTTCAAGAACTGCATATTCGCGCACATTGGCGTTCATTCGCTGTAAGATAAAAGTCGCGTTGGCCAAACTCTTGGAAGATCCGGCTTCATGTTTGAAGAATCGAATCCCGCCAGTCTGGATTTCCGGGCCATTGACGGTAATCTTACTGTCAGGATCAAAGCTCACTTCAGCCGTGTTACCGACTTTTTGGTCTGGGACCATTTTCTCATTGACGATTCCGGTGTAGGCAACGGTCACGCGTTTGCCGGCATATTGGGTCAACAGGTTTCGTACCGCATCGGGATCGACCCCGCCTAGAAAGTCCAGTTCAAACCCGAATGGATAGTTGTGTGTGTGTTGCCAAGCTGCGTCATTGGAAGTCATGAAGACCATTTTTCTGGTTAGCGCCTTTAAAATGTCCTGACCGTCAACCGTGATTGCCGTCAATGCCTTAAAAGTCAGGCCTTCCTTGGTCATATAATCCAGCACTTTAAATTGGTTGTACTTGAAAGTGTCTTGACTGTGATCAGCCAGCGCGCCAATATCATGCGGAATCTGGAACTGAACCTGATACGTGAGCACATCGCCAACCGCGACATCATGGAGATCTTTTGTTGCCACCGCTTGTTCATTGATTTCCGTCAGATTTTTGGTAACAAGACTGTCTTTAGGATAAAGATGAATGTTGGTCAGATCTGTCCCGTCGTCATGCCGCACTGGCAGACTCACGATCATATCTGCTGCTTTTTGATACGGTTGCGGGGTCACGGCTTCGTGAAATGCGTACACGCTATGCCGGCCATTGGTTTTGGCGGCCAATCCTTTGAATGCCGCCAAGCCGTCTGCGTCAGTCGTAACAATTGCGGCACCGGGATCCTGAAGATTCACATATTGACCCAGGTTTTGCGATATCATGCTCGCAGCGGTTGTCTTATCATGATTTTCCAATAATTGGTAAAAAGCATCCGTCACGTTGAAAATTTTAAATTGAGCGCCTTGCACCGGTTTGCGTCCGGTCAGTCCAAGGTCGTGCCCGGTATTTTGAATCTGTTCGTCACTGGTTTGTTCGATTTTGTGCAGCGTGAAATCCACAGTTGTTGTCGCGGCATGGACGGTTTTGCCCGCACTGAGCAGCGGCAGAAGGAAGCTCATGAGCATCAGTGCTGCCAAGAGACTGTGCCCGATCTTTTTAAACGTTACTTGCACGCGTGGTGCCTCGCTTTCTTATTTTTAATGAAGAAGTAAGTGGCCAGTAGTAGTAACAGACTCCCTAAAAGGACAAAGCGTAAATTGCGCCAATCGGACATAGCCGGTAAATAACCGGATTGACGCTTAGGTGTATGCGTTCCGGTGCCGTTCGTATCCTGCCCGTGATTGCCAAGCTGGGTCGTTGATGGCCCCGCGGTTTGATCACCGGTTGTCGGCGCCTGCTTATCGGCATAGTTATAAACTCGTGGGTAGCCGCTACTGATCATTTCCGGTGTCACCACCCCGCCAAAGTTTTCCTGCATCGGCTGGCCGTCAATTAACACAAAGCGCCGGTTGCCATCTTCGTCTTCCCAAGAATCAGGAATCTCGATTTTGATCGCGCGGCTTTTAGCATCCACTTCATAGCCGGGAACGCCTTGCAATTCTTCAAAGAAATATTCTCCGGCGGGCAAAAAGCGTTCACCTGTATTAACTAGCCCATCTTGATCGGAAACAAATTTGTTCACGCGGTCATCATGCAACGGATCAGTAGTGCTCACCCATTTGTTGCGCAAGTCGGTTACTGGCGACATATCGAGATAAAGCTTCTTACCATTCTCAATTCGGTAAATAGCAAAGATCGCACCGGCTAACCGTTTACTCGTACCATCAGGGTGCACGCCGAACTTGAAGAAATACGGATCGCGGACATAACCGACATTTTTCGGATACAGATGGATGGTCTGTAACGGGTTGCCACTGATAGGATCCGTGACTGGAAAAACAACTAACATCGGCGAACTTTTGCGCTCTAAGTCCACATTGAGTTCGGTTGAAGGATCCGGTGCCACCTCGATCATCAGATAAGCTTTAGTCGGTGCCTGTTGATCGACAGAAACGGTTATTCGGCTGATCCCATCTTCACCGATTGTTGGATCGGTTTTTGTATTCATTAGCCCAATGCCTTTGTTCCCTTGACCGGCTAATTTCAGGTTGGCTCGGGCAAATTTCAGTGCTTGTTTACGCGTCATATTCTGATAACGATCAACTAAAGCCCGAATTGCTTCAGGCGTCATATTCGGTTTCAATAAGGAGCTGGCATCATAGACCTCAAAGTTAGCGCCATTCAGCCCGCTGGTTTTGCTTAATAATTTGTAGCCGTCTTTATCCGGGTTATTCGGGTCAATCCGATGACCGTCATTTTCATACCAAACGTCTTCTGGTTGGCGAATATCCCGATAAATTCGCTTGTGGACCACGATCTCGGCAGTTTGATCAGCCGCGTGAACCCAATGTGGTGTGCTGCCAAGCACGATACCAATCAATAGAAGCAATGGGGCAAGCCACCAATAAAATCGTCGCATCTTAATGGGCCTCCTTTCGCTTCAAATACAGGTAAAGCAGCCAGCCACCGCCACACGCACTGATTGCGACCATGAGAAACAGTAAGATACCGCTACCCCCGGTTTTTGGTAGGAGTGTTTCCAACGAATGGTTCGTCAGTGTAAAGCGAATCCGATTTAACTTGTCCTCTGCATCAGGGATAAATTCAAACCCATACTCATCACTGCTCAAATCGTTGCCACTATAGGCAAGATCTACCATTGTGCCATGCGCGTTAATCTTGAAGGTAAACGATCCGTTCAGCCGATCAAATCCGGCAGGCGCTTTGGTTTCCGTTAAGCGATAAGTTCCCGGGGTCAACTGATGTGTGAATCGCAACTGGCCATTTTCATCAGTCGTTCCTTGAGCAACAGGGGTGGTTTGATCGCCGCGGTATAAGGCAAAACTTGCATTGGCGAGTTTGTTTTTACCTTTTTCAATTTTGATCAACTCAAGTTCGGTGGGTTTCAGTTGGTTGATCACCGTGGTGTCTGGCCAAATCTCGCCGTTGCGGCCGACTGTCACAGTACCGTCAGCTGCCACTTTTAAATCAAATTCAGCCTGCAACTCGTGACCGGCAGCGGCAATTTCGCTTACCTGATAGTCGCCGGGTTTTAGCGTTCCAAATGAGACTTTACCCTGCGAATCGGCAGTTGCTGTTTGCAGTTGAGTGTCTCCCTGCTTCAAGACAAACCGACTACCCGGCACCACTGCGCCATACTGGTTTTTCTTGGTAAATTCAGCTGGAAATCTGCCTGCCGGATCAAGATGAACCTGCACTGCGTTGGTTTCCTTACTGTAACGTTCCTCAGTGTCGAAAAATTTAACGGTCGCTTGATTGACCAGCGTAAGTCGTTTTGTCAGGGTGTCCGGATCCTTTGTTGGCCGCACCTTCAATCGAAGTGAGAAAAAGCCGCTATGAAAATGAATTTTCTGCACATCTTCACGTCCGATTGTCAGCGTGATTCGCTGCCGATCGCCTTCTTGCGTCACGACAAAATCCGACACGTCCTCAGTCAACGCCATTTTCCGATCTTGGCTAACCGCATCCGGATCAGTTGCATTAAAGAGCTGGAACGCTTTTTGATAAGTCGGGGGACTGTTGTTATTGTCCGGAATCAACTCGACATGCTCCGGTAGCAGGTCCGTCACAACAATTTTGGTCGGCTTCACCACGTAATCGCCCATACTGTAGACTTCCTGGTTGATGTAGTAGTAAAATGGCTCGCCGTTGTAATGGTGATTGACCACCTGATCGTCTAAATCATTTGCGGTCCAGATGGTGCCGGTTTTATCTTCCTCGGCCCCGCCACCGGCTTCGGCATTTGCGCTCACGCTTTTATTATTGCTGACATTTGGGTCAATCAACTTGATTTGTCCACTTCCATTGGCAACCCAAGTACCGCCGCCGTTGGAATAAGTGCCGCGTCTAAAGGTGTGGCTGGTACCGTTTAAAGTAAACGCAACGGCACCACGCCCAAATGTTGGCGCACCTAGTCGATCTTCCCATTCCGTCATATTCTCGTGATCAATTGGATCGACCCAGTTTCCCCAGGTCTGTGAGGTGTACCCCCGCTGTTCATCTCCGCGAGCGCCCAGTTTTTCGGTTTCAAATGTCGCTTTATCTGAGGTAATCCAGGTTCCTTCCTCAAATTGCCAATCCGTAATAAACCGATCGTCATAAGTGGGCGTCATCCCCGCCTGCTCCGTCCAGACAAACTCACCGGGATTCAACGAAGTAAACGTCAGGGTCGAATTTTGATTGGCCTCACTTTGCGGAATAAAGTTCAACCGCTGTCTCGTTGCCTTGTCATAAAAGATCACGCGCCAGTCATAGTACAAAACATTGGCAAATGACATCCCGGAAAAGAAGTTGTTGGAAAAATCAATACCGACGTCCTGAGGGGTATCCCTCCATTCGACTGGACGGACGCGAATACCTGTTAGTTCAACATAAGCACCAATCTCAAAGCGGTGCCCATCAAGATCGCTTGCTGAGCCGACATGATCAATATCCACTTTGATCTTGGCATCTAGCAGGTTAGAGGGGCCGTTGGGATTTTGAACCGCATCTTTAAAAATAATGGCGGTGGCATCAGAACGCGACACATAATCTGATGAAACGCCATTCTCCATCGCCCAACGTGATCCGTATTTTGAACGAGTACTACTACTCTGTTTGCGATAAATTTGCGCCTCTTCATCCGATAGTGCGGCGCCATCAGCTTTGGTTGCGTGAATTTTAATCGTCCCAAGTGCAGACGGCGGTAAAATCAGACTGTGCGCATCTTTGCTGAGTGCAGCCGGTTCCTGCACATCATCGTTCGCCAGGCGCGCAGGCAGCTGTAAGTCAACATCAAGCGCTAATACCTGAGCAGCGTCATTAAATCCATCCAGACTGAGTTTCACACTAGCCGCTTTCCGCTTCGTATCCGACAGCTTTTTGGTTAAAAGGTACTCACCTTTTTCTGCCGTTTTCTCTGCAAGCTGGCGCGTTATTTCACCGTTAGTATGTGCAGGCTGGGACGTGAATCCTTGGGCATCAGCGAATTTGACGACTTGCTGCCCCGTTTGATCCTGTGGCTTGGCTAAAATCAACTTAACCTGAATTTCAGACCGTTGAACGTCAAAGTTATAAGTTAACGTGTGACCATCGCCATGCCAGGATTTTCCTGCTTCTAGCTGGATGTGCTGCCGATCTTTTGAAGTCGCTTGCTTGGCGGCCGCGCTGGTTGATGGCGCACTAGCCGCTGCTTCCAAATCAAACTCAGCAGCTTCGGATGCAACAGAACGAGTACTCGGCTGCACTGACGCATCCCGGACATCGTGCTTCGGATCAGTCTGAGCGCTTTTGGCTACCGGGACCGCGGCACTGCCAATTTGCGTGACCAGCATCAGCAGTAACATCAGCATATGAATCCATTTCCTAGGCAATCGGGTGCCTCCTTTCATGTTACATTTTTCACTTGTTGCTGAATTAAGCGTAACAAGATGAACTGCGTAAACGGAACTATAATAATTGTTATTTTATAAATAAAGTTTTCTCCGGTATATTACTTCTTAAATGATAATTATTAGCGAATATATGAACGATCATTCAGTAATTGCTAGGGATCGGAATTTACACCACAAAAAATCCCGGTCTGACTAAGTTGGAAACGCTCAGACAGATCGGGAACAACCTACGTTATTAAATTATATTTTGCTACTAAGCGCGGACAATTTTACCCACGGCAATTGGCAGTGTGACGTGTGCATCATAGTTCATGACGGTTCCTTTAACCGTATCTGGAAGTTCCAAACTGTCCGGAACCCCATGAATGTAAACAACCCGTTTATCCAATTGCAAATCTTCACTACCAAATGCTGCCTTGAACGCCTTCTGCAGCTCTTTTAAATCCACGAGCTTGTCATAAGCATAGTGCCCGTCAGCATCGGCTACTGGATAGCTGTCATTGGGTACGTGCATTTTAGCAGGCTCGGCATCAAACGGGACCATCGTTGTACCGGAAACCGGTTCCGTTTCAGGCAAATCAACAAAGCCATCACCATTAGCATCTTGAGCCGCGGTGGCTATTTCAGCCGGCTTGCCATCCGGAAAACCATGGAAGTGCTCCCAATGCTGGACGTTTGCAGGTGTATCAAACATCTCAATATGAATACGCAACTGTGCCCCGTCAACCGTGAACTCGGCAGTACCATGAGACTTCGTACCGACCTTCTCTGCATTCAACGGCACAATTTCTGCTGTATACTTTTCAGCCATGTCAACCACTCCTGTTTTAAGATTTGAACCACCTTTAGAATAACGTAAAGTTTTTAATTGCTCAATTAGTTTAATAATTATTTTTATAGCCTTTTCTACGTTCTCCTAGCGATGGCGTCAACGGTTTCATTCAGTATTTAAGCAGTTACATATCTCTCCGAAGCGACTTTATTCTCTCCCTAAATCATGTGCTTGAAGCAACCGCTGCCGTAACGCCGGATCTGCAGCATATAAATACAAGCCATACTTAGCCCGTTTCAGCAAAATATTAATAGCATTCATGACAATCGCAATTTTAGCGGCTTTAAAAACTTTCGTCTTGTTTATCCGCTAAATCAGGGCGTTTTTTGAATGCTTCTTTGTCCTGATATTGACTCAGGTTGACCGTCAAACGATCCTTTTCCGCATCGTAGCCAAGACTCGGCCCTAAAATAACTCCGGCATAATTCAAATCGAATCCTTGAATCGTGTAAATCGAGCCAACTTCATGTAAGGTTTCCGGTCGTTGTGCCCATGGCCGATCGGTAAAATTAATTTTATCCCACGGCAGCCGCAGTGAACCAGCCGTGACATACCAGGTCTTCTTATCCAAAACCGTAAACGGATAATCCGCAGTTGCAATCAATCGTGACAACCCAACTTCCGCATCACGTTGCTGGATTAGGCGATACATTGGCTGACCATCGGCGAAAACCCGAAAATCAAACTTTTTCGGATGTGGCAGCGGGGTGATGCGCCCGCGAACAAACTGATCAATCCAACTATTGACCGCAGCATCTCCCACCCGCATTTGTTCAGTCAGTTGAAAATGCGCCACCGGATAGCCGCTGGTTGTTCGCTTCAGCAAAGCCGGCGTCCAAAAGCTTTTAAGTTTAACTAGTTGATGAAAATCAAACACCAGCACAACCAATCGCGCCAATTGTAAAATGTCAGTCAATTGATTAGTATCCCGAAAATTGTTGTAAGGGTCCGGCGCCGTCAGTAGCAGGTGTCCTTCGTCAATAAAAACAATATCGGCACGCTTGCCGGCTTTTCGATAGGCATTAATAAAAGGTGTCGGCTTCATAAAGTCCTTTTTGCGAAAATAGGACTTGGCTCCGGCTATTTCTTTGTAAATCTTCAACATTTCATTATGGTTCACGAGCAGTTTATTATCCGTTCCTGCCAGCGGTTCGACTCCTGCACGCGCGGCTTGTTGCAGTTGCGCAAAGGCCGCGTCTAACACCACGCTTTTCCCGGAACCGGCATCGCCTGAAACGATGAGCAAATGCGTTTTGTCGGCTTGATAATTAGCCATGATAAAATCATGAATTTTTTGCTTCAATGCTGCTTGTGCGGTGGTCAATGTCGCGTCTTGCGGCAAAATGAATGTTGACTGAGCTAGATCTGGCATGTCGACACCTCCGTCATCAATATAGCATGATCAAAGCTAGTGACCATACGCAGCTTAGTTAGTTAACTATAACAACTTTAAAAATAACCTTAAAAAAAATAAAGTCAATGCAAATTACATACGTTATTCACGTAAACCGGTTACACTTAGGATAGTGACTAAAAATGTTATTCAAGAACTAGGAGTATCGTCATACCTTCAATTGCTGATTACCCGCAACGCCTCAATTTAGCGCCTTTTCAACAGACACGATTAACTGAGTTGGATGCCGGTCTTTTTGCACAACTGGGTTATTTGAATTTTAACTACCTCATCGGCCAACCTTACGCGCGTTTTGCTGATCTGAACGATAGCAGCCGACTGAATAAGGCCACTTTAACGACCTGGGCAATTCCGACGCATCAAGCAATCTTACAAGCGATGCGGCAAAGTGCACGGTTTGCGCGGGTGACTTGGACCAATTGGCTTGAGACCTGCAGTCACCGTAATGAAGAAGATTTTGGTGCCATCACCTTCACCTTGGCGCCGCATGTTTACTGTGTGAGTTTTCGCGGGACCACCAACAAGTTAGTCGGCTGGAAGGAAGATCTTAACATGAGCTTCATGCCCACCATTCCTGCCCAGCGCCGTGCTCTGAGCTACTTGACCCGGCAAATTAGCCGTCATCCCGGCACCTACTATCTGACGGGACATTCTAAAGGCGGCAGTCTCGCCATTTACGCTTTTGATAACTTGCCGCAACCGCTTGCTGATCAAGTCGCGCATGTGTACAGCTTCGATGGGCCAAGTGGCGTCCCACTCGATCCCAACCACCGTGATCGCGTCACCAAGCTCGTCCCCCAAAGTTCACTCATTGGGGTCAGTCTCGATCCGGCAACTAACTTTGAAGTGGTTAAAAGTCACGTCAAACTTTTCGGCCAGCATGACGTCCTCACCTGGAATATCGCTGACCATACTTTCGCCCGGCTGCCAACGACCACTTGGATATCGCGCTATTTTCAGAAAACTTTTGCGCTATGGTTGGCGGGTTTGGACACCAAAGCGACCGCCATCACCGTTGATGCCTTATACACCATGCTTCGAAGCGGCAACGCCATCACCTTAGACGATTTAGCCAAAACCAAAAACCACTGGCGCCACTATCTACATGCCTTTCATGAATTAGACAAGCATCATCGCCAGCAGCTAGGCAAATCGTTCCGCTGTTTGCTCGGAGCGATGGCAGGATCGCTGGTAAAAACGCATTAAAATTTCCATGTCAACTTGAGCTTGTTAGCAATAAACTTCAAAATGTCTCTTTTAACTCGAAGCGAGAACGGCAAAAACCTGCCGAACTCACTTCGAGTTTTTGCACTACTGTGACAAAAAGTTCAAACTAACCTGTATGCCGTCAGTTCGCGGCCCACAAAAAGAAAAACTAGCATCCGCCCAGAATCCCGTCATATCAACAACTCTACGAATCTTAGAGTCTCCCTGAGCAAAAAATCCTTGTACCTTTTTAGATCTGCTTTAACAATGAGAACAGGTGGTGAAGAGAAAATGCAATTTAGTGACAAACTGAAACAGGCTCGCCAGCAACATCATTTAACCCAGATGCAGGTTGGTACGCAATTACATGTTTCAGCCAAAACCATTTCCAGCTGGGAGAATGGGCGTAGTTTTCCTGATATTAGCACCTTGGTTAGTATCAGTGATTTATATCAAATTTCGTTGGATCAATTACTTAGGGAGGATCAAGATATCGTGCAACATTATGAGACCATCAGCAAACAAGCGCAGCGTTACCAAAAGTATTTCCAAATTACATACTTTTTGAATATCTTACTGATTTTGGCCATCTGGGCAGTACAGATCACTTCGAGCAATTCCAAACAGATACTCGCGTGGCTATTTTTGGCACTAGTGGTTAACTTGGTGGTAATGGCAACCCACTATCCTGATTACCGTACTTGGATCAACGGTACCGCACACCGGCTGCTGTTGATCCTGTTAGCTGTTGGATTAAGCACGGTTTTACTCGTCATAAGTTTCGATGGCGCAGCGTCACTGAATGCCGCCAAAGCATCATCAAACCAATCTGTTGAGTATTTAATCGGCTTTTATACAGGGCTGCTCACAAAACCGCTAATTGAGGCGTCAAGCATTATCTATGCCATCTTTGGTTTTGCCGAACTAAAAGAACAGCCGTAAGCTCTTTTCACTCAACTTCCCGCTAAGTCAGCCATTTGCGCTGGCTTTTTTGAAATCTGATAACTTGCTTTACAAGGTACAGGCTACTGGGTATACTATGCTTAACAAGGTATCAAAAGGAGGCCAGTGCATGCAACCTTCATCCCAAATGCTCAAGGGCATCCTCGAAGGCGCCATTTTACGGATCATTCAGCAAGGCGACATTTACGGCTACGGCTTGCATGAAAAGCTGGGTACATTGGGCTTTGGCAATATCCCGGAAGGCACCATCTATCCGTTATTGCTTAAATTACAAAAAAATAAGCTCATCGTTGGCGTCCGCCGTCCTACCGGCAATGGTCCCGATCGCAAATATTATCACCTCACTGATGCCGGCCAAGACGCTTTGGCTGACTTTCAGCAACAGTGGCAACAACTTGCCCAAGCAATGGCACAGCTTAACCAAGGAGGTACCGAATCATGAAAAAATTAAATCGGCTGCGAACGGCAAATGACCAACTGCTGAAAAATATTCACGGCACTGATTACACTTACACGGAAACTGTTATCCAATATTTACGCGGTGCTTTGTTCAAGGATCCATACGCCATTGAACATGCCATTGGTGACTTACTTGCAACCCTAATTGATGCGCAACAGGCAGGCCATCGTGTTGCCAGCTTCTTCAGTGACGATCCCCAAACAGCAGCGGATAACATCTTAGCCGAGCTGCCACGTGTCTCTTGGTGGTACTTGTTTGATCAATACTGGCCGATCCTCATGTTCCTTTTTTCCTCCAGTATTTTTACGATGTTAGTCAGTCAAGACAATCAGTTATCTTTAAGTAATACCATCGCGCCGCTTACTGTTGTCTTCGCCTTTTTAGGGTTGCCATTTGCACGCGGCGTCTCATTTAATAAGCTCTCGGCCAAAACAATCTTTGGTCTGCTGCTGGTTGTCATCCTTCTTATTATCGTCCCTTTAATACTGGGTTACTTAACCGCCAGCCATTCTGAATTTGCCTTTTCGCATACGACCCTCACCATCATTTGCGGCAGTTGTGCCGTGCTCAACTTGGCGGTGGCTGTGGGTTTTCGGCAAATCGCTAAACTATTCTTAGGCTGGTCAACGATTTGGCTACTGGCACTTGCCGGACTACTTTTGCCAATTTCAGCATTCACGGTCGGCATTGCCATCGCCGGCGTTGTCCTCGCAGCACTCTTATTGTTCTATCATCCCGAACCCCACTCCGGATTAATCGCCTAAGGCCGCGATTGATCACAAATCATACACAGGAGAAGCATTCGCCATGAAAAAGTTAATGAAACTGCGCGCTGCTAATGACCAACTGCTTAAGCAAATCCACGGTCTCGATCATAACTACACGGAAACGGTTGTTCAATATTTACGCGGTGCTTTGTCCAAAGACCCTTACGCAGTTGAGCATGCCGTCAGCGATCTGCTGACAACGCTCATTGATGCCTACCAAGCTGGTCATCGCGTTTCTAGTTTCTTCAGCGACGATCCCCAAACTGCTGCAGATAACATTTTAAAAGAACTACCGCGCGCTTCGGTAAGTTATCATTTCGCCATTTTCTGGCCGTTGATCATGTTTCTGTTGATTGAAAGTATTTTTCTCATGTTTATCAGCCAAGATCGTCAGCTTACGGCCGGCAACATTGCGTTAGCCGGCGCGAATGTCTTTATTATGATTCCTATTTCTTACGGGCGTGGCATCTTCTTTAACAAGATAACACGCAAAACCGTTTTAACTTGGGTCGCAGCCTTGTTCGTCATCTTCTTTGCGCCTGCGCTAATCGATTATTTTTCACACGGTCTGCTAGACTTGGCTATCTCTCGTCCATCACTTCTGGGATTCAGCCTCGTCTTAGGTGCCTTCAATCTAGGGATGGCGCTGTGGTTTCGGTATGCTGCCCTTGTGTATCTGGCATGGACCGGCATCTGGCTGATAGCCGCACTCGGACTTTCCTCCCCGTCTCTCAGATAACGGTCATCCTTGGCATCATTGGATTCGTGGGGGCCGTTGCATCGTCATGTTATCGCTTCGAGCCTCCTGAAGTATGACGCCAAAGATGACGCTGCTGTGTTGCTTTATTTAAACAGCTGACCAAAGAACGTTGCTTCCCCAAAATAACGATCGCCGGTTGCCCCAATCGTTGTATACAATTGGCTTAACGCGGCAGGTGACTGTAAGTGATTGAGTAACACATACCGGGAAATGGTCCGTCTGAGTTTGAGGGCCACCATTTGATAAGGCGTATCACGGTTTAAGTCTTTGGCCGCCTCTAAAAGCTGTTGCCGAATTTCTGGATGCTTCACCATTTCTGGATCGTTATAAGCGACATCAATCGCCTGAAATAATTGTTGCGTTTTCTTACTCATCTCTTCACCTCGTCCATCTTGCTACTAGCTGGTATATACTCAACTCAGTCATTATTATCAACGTAGAAAGTAACTAACACGAGTCGTTCGAACACTGACACGCTTTTTGTGCTGTGCTAGACTATTCATGCAGTATACCGATCTTGTGCTCACCCTAATATCCATGAACCGGGAGCCAAAGATCAATTTTCCGTTTGCAGCTTATCATGTCACTTATGAAAGGATCTTTCAATTGAAATATCGTTTATTAGGCAAAACTGGCTATAAAATCAGTGAAGTTTCGCTTGGCACCTAGCAACTAGGCGGCAAGTGGGGTGCACCATTCGATGCAAAAGTCGCCCGCGAAACCTTGGACGAAGCTTACGATCGTGGCGTTAACTTCTTTGATACCGCTGATGGCTATCAAGGCGGTGAAAGCGAAAAGATGGTAGGGGCATTCGTTAAAGAACATCCCGATGTGCATTTCACTACTAAAATTGGCCGCAAAGAAGAGCCGCTGACCGCCGAGCATTTTGATCCGGATCATATTCGCCGCTATGTTGACGAATCGCGCCAAAACATGGGCTTAGACAGTCTTGATGTTGTCTTGTTGCACTGCCCGCCCATGCAAGTCTACTATCAGCCTGAAACTTTCTTTACACTGGATGCCTTGCAAAAAGCCGGTAAGATTCGGCATTATGGCGTCAGCATTGAACGGGCCGAAGAAGGCATTAAAGCGCTCGACTATGACACTGCGGTTGTTGAAGTGATCTTCAATATGTTTCGCCTGCGCCCGGCTGACACCTTCTTCCCGCTGGCCAAACAACACAATGTCGGCATTCTCGCGCGAGTACCCTTGGCAAGCGGCCTCCTGACCGGAAAGTTCGATGAAAAGACCCAATTTGCCCCCACGGATCAGCGCGCCAACAACCGCCATGGTGAGCACTTCAGCAAAGGCGAAACTTTCTCCGGCGTTGACTATTTAACCGGCGTCAAAGCAGCCCGCGAACTAAAGGAGCGGTTAGGATCTGACAATCTGGCCGCATCGGCACTGCGGTTTATTCTGATGTACGATGCTGTTTCAGCGGTCATTCCCGGCGCCAGCAACCCGACCCAGATCGAACGTAACACCGACGCAGCCGAAATGCCTGTCTTAACCCCTGACCAGATGGCAGTCGTTAAAGATGTCTACGAGCGCATGATCAAGAATCCGGTTGGTTACGAGTGGTAGTCAACTAATGATCGGTGAGCGGTTGTCAAATGAACCCCCTCACCGATTTATCTAAGTGTAAGCTGACTGTACAAGCCATCTGAGTGTGATGACGATCACGCTTGCCAAGTTGGTTTGATGCTTGCGCTAACTCGTTGCTGCCGGCAGCTTTCTTCTGCAACAGCGCTGTTGCTACATAACAACTAACGAGTTCACCGAAAAGCACCCAAACTTCCAGTTGACAATTCAAGTCATAACCATCACAAAACCCCACTCCGATTTTTGAAGTGCAACAAAAAAGTTAGACAGTTGGAAAATTAGTTACGCAGCGGTCTGATTCCGATATTCAATCGGGGTCAGGCCATTTTTATTGAGTGAAATACGGTCATGATTAAACC
>OBWV01000819.1_pt1 | contig 21444 bp, 18 predicted proteins | sample 1495351 | NCBI WGS metagenome assembly OBWV01 (sample SAMEA2580122, study PRJEB22360) | human gut metagenome | biome: human gut; feature: human-associated habitat; material: faeces | place: Denmark | collected 2008/2010 | reverse complement strand
CGAACCTGACGTTCCAGTACTTCCCGGACATCTGCAAGGTCCACTTCCTTTGCAAATGCAAAGATTTTTTCTATGGTAAGCGTCGATTTGTCTGCCAGTGCGGATTCTTCTTTTCCGGTAATCTCTTTTGCCAGAAGAATCTCCCCGTTTCTGGACACATGCACCAGATTCGTGTGGAAATCGGTGATCCGTACACTCGCGTTATCTTCTCCGTGATATAAAGTAATCTGAATATCAAAGATCAGATCAGAGGATGCCTCACAGACACTGCACGGAACCTCTTTCAGGAAGGTTCCCATCGCTTCGATGTCTTCCTGTTCCACAGGGGAGATGACCTCCAGTTCCTTCGCAGCATCTCCTGCCACGATTCCGGCAGCTGCGGCGGCTTCGATTCCACGCAGTCCACCGGTATGGGGAACAACCACGCTTTTTACATTTTTTATAATATTTCGGCTGACCGCAACCTCCACCCGCTCCGGCAGGGCTCCCAGTATCTTTCTGGCAACAGCTCCCGCATAAGCGATGGCGATAGGCTCGGTACATCCCATCGCCGGCACCAGTTCATCTTTCAGGATCTGGACATAAGTTCGGTAATATTCTTTTGAAAGCATATTTCTATCTGTTCCTCACTCTTTTTATTTTTTCCAGCATGCCACCATATGGCCCGGTGTTCTCTCTTCCAGTTCCGGTTCCTGCTGTCTGCACTGATCGGTCGCGTAAGGACAGCGTGTATGGAAACGACAGCCGGACGGAACATGCAACGGACTCGGAAGATCTCCCTCGATGCCGCAGTGTTCCAGACTGAGTGCCCGCTTGGGATCTGCGATCGGAATGGAGGCCAGAAGTGCCCGGGTGTATGGGTGGCATGGATTGTCATACACTTCATCGCTTTCTCCGCTCTCCACGATCTTACCAAGGTACATTACACCGATCCTGTCGGAGATATGGCGCACCATGGACAGATCATGTGCCACAAACAGATACGTCAGTCCCAGTTCCTGCTGCAGATCTTCCAGCACGTTGACAACCTGTGCCTGGATCGATACGTCCAGTGCGGAAATCGGCTCATCGCAGAGCAGGAATTCCGGATTGACGGATAAGGCTCTTGCGATACCGATACGCTGACGCTGTCCGCCTGAAAACTCATAGGCATATTTTTCCATATCGTCTGCCTTCATACCTACTTTTTCAAGAAGGTTTACGATCCGCTCATCCATCTCTTTTTCCGGAAGTTTTTCAAAGACAGATATCGGTTCGGCCATGATCTCCCTTACATTCTGATGGGGATCCAGCGCAGAATAGGGATCCTGGAAAATAATCTGCATTCTTTTATGATATGCAAGGAGTTCTTTACCTTTTGTCTTTGTGATGTCGTGACCGTCGTAGGTTAAGATTCCATCTGTCGGCTCATACATACGGATCAGAGTACGTCCCAGTGTGGACTTTCCACAGCCGGACTCTCCCACCAGACCGAAGGTTTCTCCTTTTTTAATAGAAAGGTTCACACGGTCCACCGCCCGTACTTCCTGTACCAGTTTTCCGAAGAAATTTTTGACCGGGAAATACTTGGACAGATTCTTCGCTTCCAGAAGATATTGTTCTTTTGTTTCCATATTATTTCTCCTCTTCTTTCTTCTCTTTCTCGTCCAGTTCTTCTTTTGTGAAGATACATCTGGAGGACTGGGTATCGGAATATGCCCGCATGGACGGGATCCCTTTCTTACATTCCTCACATGCAAACCGGCAGCGGGTCACAAATGGACATCCCGCCGGCGGATTCGCCAGAGACGGTGCCATACCAGGGATCGGTTCGAGGCGTTCCCGACATCCGCTCTCACATTTTGGAATCGCATGAAGCAGTGCTCTCGTGTACGGATGGGTCGGATGTTCGAAGATCTCTTCTGTGGTTCCCTCTTCCATGATCAGACCCCCGTACATCACTTCGATCCGTTTCGCCAGAGAAGCTACCACCCCGAGATCGTGGGTGATCAGAATAATATTCATCTGCTCATTTTCATTTAACTGTTTGAGAAGCTGTAGAATCTGCGCCTGGATGGTTACATCCGGTGCGGTTGTCGGTTCATCGGCGATCAGCAGCCGCGGCTGGCAGCACAGTGCCATTGCGATCATGACACGCTGTCTCATACCACCGGAAAATTCATGGGGATACTGATCCATCCGGCTTTCTGCCGACGGGATTCCTACCTTTCCCAGCATATCGATGGCTACTTTTCTTGCTTCTGCCTTGCTCAGGTTCTGATGACGTCGGAGTACCTCGATCATATGATACCCGATCTTTTTCAGCGGATTCAGGGCAGTCATCGGATCCTGGAAGATCATTGCCATATCTTTTCCACGCATTTTCCGTTTTTCTTTTTCAGACATGGACAGCAGATCCTTCTGCAGCAGTTCCAGATGATCTGCCTGCACATCTGCATTTTCTCCGAGAAGTCCCATGACCGACTTCATAGTTACACTTTTCCCACTTCCGGACTCTCCTACAATAGCCAGAATATCTCCTTCATCCACATGGAGGGAGACACCGCGCACCGCCTGAATCTTCTGTTTGTGACTCTCAAACGTAGTGGTCAGATTGTCTATGGTTAATACTCTGTTTTCTTTCATCTCCACTCCTCCTATTTGCCTGCGTCCATGACACGGGGATCTACATAGATCCGAAGCAGATTGCCCAGTTTGTTGAACGCAAAGATGGTCAGCATGATCAAAAGACCGGGGATGATCGCCATGTAAACGGCATTCTGCAGGTTACTCTGTGCACTCTGCAGTAATTTTCCCCAGGAAGACAGCGGTTCCTGAATACCGATCCCCAAGAAACTTAAGGAAGATTCTGTCATGATCGCATTGGAGATACTGGTAGTCGCTGCGATGATGATCGTCGGCAGTACCGAAGGAATCAGATGACGGAGTACCATTTTAAATAACGGCACACCGGTAAAGTCCGCATAGAGGACGTATTCCCTCTCTTTGACGGACATAACCTCCGCACGCACCAGACGGGCGATTTCCATCCAGGAGAAAAATCCGATCACGATAATAATGGACACCAGTCCCTGTTTGAAGAAAATACTGATAACCGTAACCAGGATCAGCCACGGAATGGACTGCAGAATGTCAACGATCCGCATCAGGATACCATCTATGATACCGCCGAGGTAACCGGCAAGAATCCCAACAGTGACACCGATGGTCACACTCATCAGCATGGCAAGCACGCCGACCAGCAGGGACACACGGCCTCCGTAGATGACACGCGCCAGGTAATCACGGCCCACTTCATCGGTTCCGAAAATATGGGCACTGCTTGGTGCCTCTAACATATGAGCGACATCGGTTTTATTCGGTTCCAGCGGGAGCACCGGAGCCAGTAAGGATAAGATCAGGATCAGCGCAAGGAAGATAATAGAGAATATTGCGATTTTGTCGTGCTTTAATGCCTCCCAGACATTTTCCAGACGTTTTTTTTGAGAATGATTCATTGCCATACGATTACCCCATCTTTCTGATACGCGGATCTGTCACGCAGTATAAAATATCGGACAGCAGGTTTCCCAGGACCACCAGGGTGGAAGACAATATCAGAACGATCATGACAATCGGATAGTCCATACCCTGCACCGCCTTGATAAAATACGGTCCGATACCCGGCCAGCTGAATACGGTTTCCGTGATAACCGCACCTGTTACCAGCGTTGGTAATGCCATACCCAGTTTTGTGATAACCGGAAGCAGTACGTTCTTACAGACATGTTTGAACATGATCTCTGCTTTGGAAGCACCAAATGCCTTCTGTACCATAACATAATCCTCGGAGTACTGTGTGATCGTGGAAGAACGCACATAACGCACATTGTCCGGGATAAATGCCAGTGTCAGCACCAGATACGGTGTAATAAAATGCAACAGGAAATCAGACAAGGTATTCACGCCTACCGTATGCATGCCAAGGATCGGAAGGATCCGCAGTTTATAGCCGAACAGATAGATAAAGAGCATCGCTACCCAGAAAGTCGGCATCGCGATCCACAGAGAACAGATCCCGTCGATCATTTTGTCCAGCCATTTGTTTTTGTGAGAACCGGCCACCAGACCCAGCACGATTGAGATCACATAGGCAGTCAGATAAGACGGCAGCACCAGCTTGATCGTGTTCGGGATTCTTGTCGCCAGCTCATCGAAAATATTCGTTTTTGTCACGATAGAATAGCCGAAGTTTCCATTCAGGATTCCTTCCAGCCAGCGGATATACTGCACGTAGACCGGCTGATCATAGCCGTATTTTTCACGGATCATCTGTACCATCTCCGGAGACATCTTCGGAGTTGTCATGGCATCGATGGCATCATACGGTGCCAGATGAATCAGAGAAAAACACAGAATCGTGATCACGATGATCAGTGGGATCGCAGTAAGAATACGTTTGAAAATATACTTTGCCATACCTTTTTCTCCTTTTGTTTTTCATTCTTAAGCCCAAAAAGCGGAACTCTTCGCCTGTTTCAGAAGAATTCCGCCCTCATTATAAATAGTGTCTAATCTTTGATGATTACTTATTCAGCAATTTTCAGACTGGAAGTATCCTCGAAGGTATATACCGGAACAAGTCCTGCATCTTCCACACCCTGGATTCTGTTGTTTACAACCAGGATCTTGTTGTTGGAAATGATCGGATAGAAGGCACCTGTATCCTGGACAGCTGCCTGCAGTTTTGCATAGGTTTCCTTTCTTGCAGACTCATCCAATTCAGAACGACCTTCCTCAAACAGCTGATCGATGGTATCGTATCCACTGTAGTGCATGTAGTTGTAAGCACCATCATTTTCAAACAGGCTGGAGAAGGTATCCGGGTCAATACCCATGATGTAACCGCCCAGATACATATCGTACTCGTTATCCGGATCCTTCATTGCGTTTGCAATGGCTGTTCCGTCTCCGCCGGCAAGTTCTACGGTTACTCCAACTTCCTTCAGCTGTTCCTGAATCAGCAGAGCCTGTGCGGACTGTACCGCATCACTGGACATATAACCAAGTTTCAGCTTCAGACCACTTACGCCTGCATCTTCCAGCATGCTTTTTGCTTTGTCAACATCCTGCTCGTATTTTTCCACACCATCTTCTGAATAGAACTGGCTGTTTGTTGGCAGGAAAGTATACGGAATACTATAATATTCAGAAGATTCAAACGCTGCATCATCCATGGCTTTTCTGTCCATAGCATACAGCAGTGCTTTACGGACTTTTTCATCTGTTACACGATTGCAGTTGATCTCCAGATAGCCAACACGTCCTTCACTGTAGGAGTAAGTAGACAGGTTGCTTGCATCCAGATCCAGCTTTTTCACCTGCTGCGGTGTCATCTGGTAAGCATCTACTTCACCATTCTGCAGGGCAAGGATTGCTGTGTCTGCGTTCTCGATAATCTGGAATACAACATTTTTGATTGATGGTTCGCCCTTATAATAATTCTCGTTTGCTTCGAATTTCAGATATGAGCCTGACTGATAATCTACCAGTTTGTAAGGACCGGTTCCTACGGAGTTCATGTTGTAATCGTTATGCTCAAAATCTGTGACATCTTTGTAGATGTGCTCTGGCATAATGAAAATCTGACTTAACATCTCGATAGCCGTAGGTGTTACGAACGGGAATGTGAAAGATACGGTGTAGTCATCCACTTTTTCCACTTTTACCGTTCCCTGATCGTAAACCAGCTGAGAATAAGCCCAGCCAAGGTTATCCTCCTGTTCCATGGCTTCGTATGTGAATACCACGTCATCTGCGGTAAATGGTTCACCGTCAGACCATTTCACATCATCTCTCAGTTTAAATGTATAGGTCAGATTGTCATCGGATACGCTGTAATCTGTAGCCAGGAACCAGTTAATTCCATCGGCATTATTCATATACAGTGGGGAGTAGATCATCTTTACAGTAGATAATCCCCAACGGTCAGATGTTGTAATAACATTGACAGTCTCTGTAGGGTCCCCGGAGATGGCATAGGTAAATGTGCTGTCACCAGAAGTCTCTGTGGTAGCTGTACTGCTGTCGGCAGTGGTTGTGCCTGCTGTACTGTCATCTTCTGCAACCGGATCTTTTCCGCCACAGGCTGTCAGACTTGCTGCAAGCATCGCTGTCAGAGTAAGTACAGATACAAGTTTTTTGAATCTTTTCATTTTACTCTTTCTCCTCCTTATTTAGCCTGATTTTTTAACAATCATACTTCATCATGTTAGCAAAGGAAGGTACATTTGTCAATTCATTTTCGTCATAAACATAGTTTTTTGGTATGTTTCTGATTCGTTCACTGATAATATCCCGCGAGGTGTTTTTTGTATTGTTCTCACAAATCGAAAAAAGCCCGGAAATAACCGGTGATTTTTCCGGTTTCCGGACTTTTCTCAGGTCATCAGCTGCTTTTTTCACAGCTTCTGACTTCACATGCCATCTTCACATTTCTTGTTGTTATATTTTTTACGCCCTGTCCCAGAAGCTCCCGGAACCGTTCCTCATCATTGACGGTCCAGACGGACAGATCAATATCATTTTCACCGGTCACACGGATAAATTCTTCTGTGGCAATCTTTTCATTTACATTCACGGTATGTATTCCGTATTTTCTGCAGGCTCTGCTGATTTTGTATGCCGCCTGTTCAAAAAGAAGATCCTCTTTTTGTTCCTTATAAATATCCGGAAGATATTCCTCGATGTTCCAGAACACTTCCACATCTCTCCAGATACAGGATTCTGTCACCGGAACCGGACGGACACTTCCGGAATAAAGGATCTGCTCTGTCTTCAGTCCGGATATCAGGGCCAGCTGACGAACCGCCACTTCCAGCCCACACTCTTTCAGATCGCAGTTGATCCGCATCCCCGGATATTTTCCCATCATACGGAATACATCAGCAAGACGTACCGCATCTTCATCTGTCTTATCGTGGGACAGAATCAGAATTCCGTTTTCTCCCATCCGTACATCTACTTCCAGTGCATCGGCTCCTGTCTGCATCGCATACGCTACGAATTCCAGACTGTTTTCTTTCGTTCCGTCCGCTCCGGAATGGGCGGTTATCATAGTCTCTCCCATTATTTTTCCCAGTCCTTTTCTTTCAGATTTGTATAGATATAAACTGCTGCAGACACTGAACAGATCAGGAACATGATCACAGACAGTGCTGCGGAACGATTGTAGGACAGATATTTGTTAAACTGATCGTACAGAGCGATACCGAGCATCTTCGGTGAGTTGCCGCCCATCAGGTACGGAGTGGTAAAGGAACCCACATTGGACATAAATACAAACGTGGATGCCACCACCACATCTTTCATGGACAGTGGCAGGATCATGCTGGTGAAGGTTTTCCATCTTCCCGCACCGCTGTCTCTCGATGCCTCAATGATCGAATCCGGGATCGCTCCCAGTCCTGCGGCGATCATCATGGTTGCAAACGGGATGTTAAACCACATATTCATCACGATGATACCACTTGCATGATACATCAGCCCCAGCTTGATGTCCAGTCCGAACAGCAGACCGATCCGGTTGATCAGTCCCGAATCACGGATGATCGTGATCATCGCATACACGGCACACATGGTCGGTACAAATCGCGGAAGCAGGTACAGCATGCCGATGGCTCTCGAGATCCGGGATTTGACAAACCGCAGATACAGTGCCAGAAGATATGCCAGCACAATGGCGATCACAACCGTCACGATGACGACAAACAGGGTGTACAGCAGGTTGTTTCTCTGTGCGGTTTCGGTAAAAAAGTAGGTATAGTTTGCTGTGGTAAATGCGCCGGTATCCTCATCCTGAAAACTCTGGATCACTGCGGATACGATCGGATAAGCGACTGTCAGCATTACTACCAGGAATGCCGGCAGCACCATTCCGTACGCTGCCAGCAGTCCTTTTGTCTTATTCTTCATATTTGCTCCTTTGGATCTGACTCTAGTTCAGAGTTCCGATCTCGTTATCCCATTTTTCGTTGAAGTCTGTAGACAGATCTCCGATAGACATGATACGGAAGTTGCTGACATCCAGGCTTTCCACATCTTCATAACCGGTCATATCCAGCTGTGCGGTATCGATCAGCGGAATTGCTGCCATCTGTTTTACCAGAATCTCCTGTGCATCTGTGGTAAGGATGTAGTTCATGAATGCGTAAGCGCCTTCTTCGTTGGAACCGAAGGTCGGGATTGCCAGAGACTGGAGAGAACCGGTCAGAGACGGATCGATCTGTGTGATCTTAATGGTGTCTTTTAAGGTTCCTTCCGCTCTCTGGGACAGTACCATATCTGCCCAGTTCGGACACATATCGATCTCACCCTGGTTCAGCAGGTCCAGAGTACCCTGGTTTTTGCTCGGGTAAACCACAGAACCGCCGGACTGATACATATACGGGTGAATGGATTTCAGGAAGTCAAATCCTTCGGTCCACTGGTCTTCCCAGGAAGGATCGTCAGAGGTAATCGCCTCTTCCGGCATGTAGTTGTATACGGAAGTACGCACGAAAGAATCTCCGGCTCCACCGGTTCCCGGTGCATTGTAGGCGAATCTTCCCGGGTTATCCTTCATCCACTGTACCAGCTCATCCATAGTCTTCGGCGGTGTCGGTACTTTTTCGGAATCGTAAGCCAGAATAACGGTAGTTCCACGATAAGGCTGTACATAATCCGTTGCCAGAGCGCTTTTTGCTTCTACATTTTCAGAATTCGGGATTTTGTTCTTATCCAGTTTTACAAAAGCTTCCTCTCCGATCTGGGAAATCACTTTGGACAGATCATCACCACCCAGATCTACCAGATCATAATCTGTATCCGTCTGTTTTGCTTTGTAAGCGGCTGCCAGCATATCTGTCATGGACTGTGTTCCGGTACCACTCAGCATAAACTGCAGTTCTGCCTGATATTTGTCTGCATATTCGGAATTATTATTAAAATCATCGATCAGTGTCTCAAAAACCTGACGTACATTATCAGAACCACTGGCCCAGATCGTCAGTGTTGATTTTCCATCTGTACTTTCCTGTGTCTGTGCACTGTCTGTACCTGCACCGTCAGAACCTCCCTGTGCACCTGTTCCACATCCTGCCATAGATACCAGCATCATTCCGGCAAGCATCGCTGCCATTACTTTTTTCATTTTCATTTTTTCATTTCTCCTCATTTGCTTTTGTTATGGATTCTTCTATATGATGATGTCAGAAGCAGACATTAGCTGCCCCCGGCTTATTGTCTCACTGTCTTACGCAGCCTGGGAAAATACCGTGTGTTTTCCGATCGTGAGATTTACCAGATCTCCCTCGCGAAGCTGATCACTCAGTTCCCGGTCGACATAACATTTGATGATCTCATTTCCACGCTGTACTGTCAGAACCACATAATGACCGAGCATCATGATCGTGCGGACAACTGCTTCCATCGGACCGTGTCCCTTGTTGACTACGATATCCTCCGGACGGACTGCAATCGTGCTGCCGCCATTCCGGATAAAGTTCATCTCCCCGATGAAGGATGCCACATGAAGGGTTGCCGGGCTGTCGTAGATTTCTCCCGGTGTTCCTACCTGATCAAATTTTCCTTTGTTCATAACCACGATCCGGTGGGACAGTGCCATCGCCTCCTCCTGGTCATGGGTTACGAAAATAACCGTGATACCGAGGTCGCTCTGGATCTTTTTCAGCTCCTCACGCATCTGCTGGCGGATCTTCGCATCCAGTGCGGAAAATGGCTCGTCCAACAGTAACAGAGATGGTTTTAACAACAGGGAGCGGGCAATCGCGATTCGTTGCTGCTGACCACCGGAGAGCTGTCCCGGATATTTTTTCTCAAAACCGCTCATGGAAACCAGTTCCAGCATCTTTTTAATCTCTGCATCTATCTCCTTTTTCGGAACCTTCCGCAGTTTTAAGCCGAATGCCAGATTTTCATAGATGGTCATATGCGGCCAGAGATTATAACTCTGAAACACCATAGCGGTCGGTCTTTTTTCCGGTGGCAGATTCACAATGGACTGTCCGTCCACCAGAATATCCCCGTCAGTCACATCCATGAACCCACCGATGGTTCTTAAGATCGTGGATTTACCACATCCGGAAGGTCCGAGGAAGGTTACGATTTCTCCTTCGTACACTTTCAGATTAATGTGTTCCACACCGTCTCCGTTATCATATTTTTTTGCCATATCTTTTAATTCCAGTTTTACTTTTCGTTCTTCCATACTAACTTCTTTCTATCCTCCTGGATATTCTTTCACTTTTTACTTCATCTTGAAACCACCGGCAATTGCTTCCGGTCCGATATATTTTCTCATCACAAAGATCAGCAGTGCCGACGGAATGATCAGCAGAATGGCAAATACCGCACCGATCTGGATCGCGGAGCTGTCAAGCACGATTCCGTACATGGCTACCGGCATGGTCTGGATTCTCGCAAGACCTACCAGCATTGTTCCCTGTGCCTCTTCCATGGAACCAAGGAAGGTGTACAGGGTGGCAACTGCGATTCCCGGCATCGCCATCGGCAGTGTCACCTTGAAGAAGGTACGGACCGGACTTGCACCAGCATCCCTCGCAGCTTCCTCTTGCTGCCGGTGTACGTTGCGGAACGCACTCGAGGGCAGCCATACCATAAACATCATGGAGTTGATCATGTGAATGATAATTACTCCGGCATATGTTCCCATCAGTCCGTATTTGTAAAATAAAACGGCGATGGAAGTGTAGATGCCCAGCTTTGGGAATGCATTGGTCAGCAGGAAGGACAGCATAAATACTTTTCTTCCCGGATACTGAAATCTCGCCAGTGAGTACGCCGCCGGAATACAGAAGATCATCGAGATCACAGTCGTCGCAATCGCGATGATAAAGGACTGGATCATCGAAGACACCAGACTCTTCTGTCCGAACACATACCCCCACCACTTAAAGCCCCACTCCTGTGGAAGTACTGACGGCACATTATATTCATTTGCAAACGCTAACATCAGCATATTCAACAGCGGTCCGTAAAAGAATAAGATAAATACGGCCAGCAGGATAAATTCCAGAAACTTCTTCTTTCCAACGGCATGATAAAACCGTCTCGGATTTAACATCTTAAACATCTTTTTCGTTCTCCTTTCCGAAAGACAGAGTATCATGCCCGGGCGGGGTGCTTCTATCGTGGTTTTGTAAAGTTGTGTTAATTTTTTGTAATTCACATACAATTTACAGAACTTTTATTTGGGCATTGCGGACGAACCAAATACGCTCCGCACGCTTTGCTCATTATCACAGCATTCGCTCGCCATGGAACTTGCAGGCAATTATTGATATGCAATGAAAAAAAAACCTGCCAGCAGTTCATAATTCTCTGCTGACAGGTTCTGTCATTCTTTTTTATCTTTATTTTTTTCCTTAATTAAATGCAAACACTGCAACTTCATACGGAGCCAGCGGGTATGCCACATGGTATGGCTGTCCGTCACATTCTCCCTTGACCGGTTTGAATACCGGATTGTCCACATGATGCTGTCCGCCGTAAGCCGGGTCTGCACTGCTCAGGATTAATTTACACTGTTTCTTCTGCGGTACACCTACCCAGTAGTCTTTCCGTTCTACCGGAGTAAAGTTGCAGACAAACAGCAGGTTGTTTCTTTTCGTCGGTGACCAGCGGATGAAACTGTAGATGCTTCTGTCTGCATCATTGGCATTGATCCATTGAAAACCATCATAGCCATTGGCATCCGCATACAGTGCCGGATATTTTTTATACATCATCTGCAAATCTCTTACATAATCCTGTAACTGCTGATGTCTTGCCTCACGGAGCAGATACCAGTCAAGCTCTCTCGCCTCACTCCACTCCTGAAACTGTCCGAACTCCTGTCCCATAAAAAGCAGTTTCTTACCCGGGTGACCCATCATGAAGGAATATCCGGCTTTCAGATTCTCAAATTTATCATCGTACTCTCCGGGCATCTTGTTGATCATGGAGCATTTCAGATGGACGACTTCATCATGAGACAGTACCAGAATATACTCCTCGCTGAAGGCATACGTCATGGAGAAGGTCATCTTATTATGATTGAATTTTCTGAAATACGGATCCAGTTTCATATACTCCAGGAAATCGTGCATCCATCCCATGTTCCACTTAAACGTGAATCCGAGACCGTTCTCTTTTTCCACATCTCCGGTTACTTTCGGCCATGCAGTAGACTCTTCAGCGATCATCATGGTTCCTTTGTTTCTTCCAAGAATCAGAGTATTCAGATGCTTGAAAAATTCAATAGCCTCCAGGTTCTCGTTACCGCCATATTTGTTCGCGATCCACTGTCCGTCTTTCTTTCCATAATCCAGATACAGCATGGACGCCACTGCATCCACACGCAGACCGTCTACATGGAACTCTTCGATCCAGTACAGTGCGTTCGCGATCAGGAAATTCTTGACTTCGTTTTTTCCATAATTAAAGATCTTGGTACCCCAGTCCGGATGCTCTCCCTGACGTGGGTCAGAATGCTCGTAGATACAGGTTCCGTCAAACTCTGCCAGTCCGTGAGCATCTTTCGGAAAATGCGCCGGTACCCAGTCGAGGATGACACCGATCTTATTTTTATGTAAATAATTGACCAGATATTTGAATTCTTTCGGAGATCCGAAACGGGCGGTCGGTGCATAGTAACCGGTAACCTGATAACCCCAGGAACCGTCAAACGGATGCTCCGCGATGCCCATCAGTTCCACATGAGTATAACCCATACGTTTTACATAATCTGCCAGCTCATGTGCCAATTCCCGATAGCTGTAGAAACCGTCCGGATCTGCCTCAGATGCCGGATGTTTTTTCCAGGACCCCGGATGTACTTCGTAGATTGAGAGAGCCGCTCTTCTCGGATCGGTCTCTTTTCTCTTCTTCATCCATGCGGCATCGCCCCATTTGAAACCTGTGATATCCGCGATACGGGATGCATTGCCCGGGCGCATCTCAGACCAGCTTGCATAAGGAGTCTTCCGTCCATGGCACGGATACAGAATTTATACAGATCTCCCACTTTGGCTCCTGCAACAAAAGTCTCCCAGACACCGATCGGTCCTGTCTTTTTCATCGGATGGCGCTCCGGATCCCAGTCATTAAACTCACCGACAACAGAAACATCCTCTGCGTTCGGTGCCCATACTGCAAAATACGTGCCGCTTTTTCCATTCTGTGTTACCGGATGTGCTCCCAGTTTCTTATAAATATCATAATGCGTTGCCTGACCAAACAAATATTGATCCAGTTCCCCAAACTCCATCTTTGCCATATCCCCGTCTCCTTTTTTCTTTTATCTTAACTGTCTTTCCAGTTATTTTTTCACACTTATACATGCAACTGTTCCATACTTTCGCAGTTACGAATAAATACCGTACAGGAACTGTCGGACGATCTCATACGTTCTCTGATCCGTCATCACCAGTCCGTGTTCTTCATCCTGCTCTCTTCCCAGCATCATCATATGGGAATCCAGAATCCCCATGAAGCTGACCGCGAACTGCTCCTGACGGCCGCCCATATTTCCCAGACGTTCTGCAGAATCCTCGAAGATCCGCACCACAAGCTGGTAATACTTCTGGATCAGCGGATACACCGTACGGAATCCTTCCGATTTTTTTCCGGAATAAAACTGACTCAGCATAAACAGATAAAACTGCCAGTGGCTTCCCGCAAAATCAAAATATGCTCTCGCCACACGATATAACACCTGCGGGACATCCCCCGGTTCTTCCACTGCTTTTTCCAGCATCTCTTCCAGAATACGACTGTTCTCCTCAAGGATCGTTTCCATCAGTCCCTGCTTGCTTCCAAAATAATAATACAACGTCGGTTTTGTAATTCCGGACTGTTCTGCAATCTCCTGCACCCCAACCGCATCATATCCACGGGCACAAAACAGTTCCAGCGCTTTTTCCATGATCAGCTGCCGATTATCCATCTGTTTCATCCCCTTTTCCTTATATTTATCAGCTGTTGATTCCTATTTTCCCAGGATTACTCCTTGTTTTCCTATATTATACCAATCGGTATAGATGGTGTCAACGCAATCTTCTCCTTCCGATTCTTGCTTTTTTACCAAAAAAAGTAATTATTTTTCATTAATTTTCACAAAATCTTCAGATATGTTTTCCTGTATTTGTGGTACAATAAAATCTGAAATTCTAACAAGGGGGAGTGAATTATGAAATGTCCATCCTGTGGTGCTGAGGTCACCGGTCGTTTTTGCAGCTACTGCGGTGCACCGCTTCCGACCGCTTCCAATGACAATACTTCAGTCACAAAAAATACAGATACCGATCGTCTGGTGGATGACTGGCAGTCCTTCGATGATTACGTAAACCGCAACTCATCAAAAACAGTCGCTAATAATGGCAACGGTACCGGTAGTCCTGCTTCCGGTAAAAATGAGACTCCTGCTGCCAGACGTCGGGAAGAGAACAAAAAAAATCCAAACTCCGGTTCCGGCAGATCCAGAAATACTGACACAAACCAGCATACGATTCATAAAACTACCACGCAGAAAACCAAAACCAAGCGAAAAAAGAAGAAAAAAGGAGGCGGACTCCTATCTGCAGCCACTTCTTTAACCACTGGAAGCGTAAAACTGGGAGGCACCCTGTTTTATCTTGTGATCCAGTGGATCTGCGTAGCCCTGATGGCTTTGTCCACCCTTCGTATGGCACAGAACTTCTGGGCCAACCGGGTGACCCTTGGCTCCATCGCTGGAGTAGTCCAGGAAAAGAATTATGCCCAGGGAATCTATCTGATTGGGGCACTGATCTGTGTGGGCTTTGGTTGTATCCAGGCACTGTGGATCGCCAGCAGAAAACGTATGCCGGATCACGGCAAGATCCGCCAGGTAGATATGGGACGGGGGCTGTTCGGTTTCGTTGTTCTGGTTCTTCTGGCATTTGTATCCACTTATGCCTATCCCATCCTTCCCGCCAACCCGGCTCCGCTGGAAGGAGCCAAATTGTTCTTCCATATCGTGGATGATCTGGGCAAATCCTTTTTGTTCATGAATGTGATCGGAGCAGTTTTGTGTGTGGTGCGTAAGATGGGGACACGGTAGTCGCCAGGGTACCATGCAGACACAGACTTTGGCTCGTTGCTCGCGTAACTTAAAAAGCAGAGGAAATCGTTCTTCATGAACAGATTTCCTCTGCTTTTTTTCACATATTCAGGCAAAACAATTCGTTTTTATCTTGGCCAGCGGTCTTCTTTACCAGGAAGTTCCGGGAAGCTGTTATGTGGTTCTGCCTGATACCAGTATGCCACACTTGCCACATCATCCTGTCTCTCGAATAATCCTCTGTATCCCACACCGATCTGCTGGATCGTCACTTTCAGATCCTCATCGAAACAGATCGGATCCTGGATATGCCAGCGGTAAAAACCTCTCATCGGCATAACATCGTCATTGTGATAGAAATTGTGAATCAACTCATCATGGGAAGAATAATATGGATATCCCAGATAAGGTGTGCAATAATTCTGTTCCACGGTCTTACCGTCTACCTGCTTAGCAAAGCTCCAGGAACCACCGAAATAATCTTCTGTTCCTGTTCCGCAGATAGTAGGATATTCTTCATCTCCGTCAATGTAGAACTTAACCTCACCTTCACCCCACCAGTAACGCTCCAGTGTTGTCAGTGCCATATAAGTACCTACATAGTGACCTTTTCCTTTGACATTATCAAGGATTACATAATCTTTCTGCAGCTGAGTGATCTTTTCTCTTCTCCACTGTGCGTGGAAGTAAGCGATATCCTCCGGCAGTCCCTCATCATACAGGCAATAATCCACCTGGTAGAAGAATGCCGGAATTGGATTGACATGCTGGTTTTCCAGAGTGATTCTTGCTTTTTTTCTGAAAGGCATCTGGAAATAACAGTTCAATCCTCTGCTTGGCACTACTGCGATCGGCATAGAATTTACATTGCATTCTCTACCAAACCCACAGCAGAAAAAGTCTCCCAGCGGGCTTTCTACAGACGGTTCCTCTTCATCATCCCAGTACATACGAAGAACCAGATCTCTCAGTACAAAGCAATCTGCGTCTGTGGTTTTCGCATCCACTGTGATCCAGATATGATTGATCGCGCCAGGTCCCTCGATCTCTGCCAGTGTCACTGTCTGACCACTTGCGATATCGTTAAGACACGGACTTCCTTTTCTGGAAGGTCCAAGATGACTTGCTGCCATACCACCTTTTCCTTTTTCTCCTTTGGGATTTTCCGCATTGATCGCACGGCTTTTCCTATGTTTTGCTAATGCTAAATTACTTAATGTTCCACCAAATTCGTTATACATTCTCACGTCCTCCTTCTAGTCTCCGAGTAGCATCAGGCTTCTACTCCTTTTGCCATTATATCATCCATAACCTCTTTTTTAAAGACTCTAAAAAAACATATTTCAGATGTTTGACCGGATACCATACATATAGCAGATAACACAATAGCCGGGAAAAACTCACCCGGCCATGTTATTTTTATTCTACTGCTTTATACAGTTTTACCGGAAAATCATCTGCGCAAAGTCCGCAAAGCACGGTCTCCACACATTCCAGTCATGTCCGCCCGGATAGATTTTCCTGATTTCATGGACACCTTTCTCCTGGATGATTGCATCCTCTTCCAGAAATCTGGAAAGGAAACAGTCATTATCTCCGATACATCGGAAAAAGGTATGAAAATAGTTATTAAAGTCCGGATCGTCCATCGCCTTCAGATGGGTCTGTTCATAAGGTTTTCTTCCGACCGCATCACGGTCCGGATTGCCTTCGATGTTATCTCTTATAAAACCTGAGAAGATGCCGACTTCGCTGAACAGGTCAGGATGGTCGCATATCGTCCGGGTTGTCTGTACAGAACCCATGGACAAGCCTGCCATGCCTCTCTTTTCCTTACAACCGCCAAACTGATATTTTTTCTCTGCCATCGGAATAATTTCCTCTACCAGCATCCGTTCCAGCAAAACATGGTTTAATCGTTCTTCTGAGCCGACCTTTTCCTGTACCATGCCGTCACTCATCACAAGTGCAAAAGGTTTTATTTTTCCCATCTCGATCAGGTTATCCAGTATGATATTGGCTTTTCCGGTTGTTGTCCAGGAAATCTCACTCTCACCGAATCCATGCTGCAGATACAGAACCGGAAGGCCTGCGGATGGTACGCATGGTGGAAGATAAACGATGAATCGTTCCCAGTTATTGGAAATTTCAGACTTATAAAATTCATGGGTCAGCGTTCCATGTGGAATATCACGAATCTCAGCCAGCTTCTTTTCATCCGGCAGTTCAATATAATTATATAAACGGCCATATCCATGTCCGATCGGCAGATCCGGATGCAGAACCTCCTGTCCGTCCACACAGATCTGCACATAATTCACAGCTGTGGAAAACGGAAGTTCCAGAATCCACTTTTCTCCGTCTTTTGCAAATGAATAGGTCTTATCATCCCACTTTAAAGAAAGCTCTTTTGCATTTTCACAGTCCAGCTGCAAAAAATTCTTTCCGTCTTTCCGGAAAAGTATGCTATTTTGTTCCATAAGTGCCTCCTTACTCTCCATTTTTCTTTACATCATCAGAATTTCATCTGTTTGCATGTTCTGACGCCATTGACGTAGATATCGTTTGCCAGCTCTGTGACAAGCCGCATATCCTGCCAGGTTTCACACTTTTCTCCCATAAAAGTAATGTTATCAAAGTGAATATCATGGACACGCACTTCTTCTGTCGGTGTCTGGAATCCACGGATCGTAGAAACGGGGATATCTCCGTTTAATACCTGAATGTTGTCAAAATAGATATCATGGATCTCTCCTTTTGCCATCTGCTCTGTATATCTGCAAAGCAGAACCTTGATATCAAACAGTTTCTGTTCCGCCTGTTCTACTCTGATATTTTTATAATGGATATCATGAACGTGTCCTCCATCTGCCTGGTGGATAGAAAGTGCGGCACCGCCCATATTTCCTTCGTACTGGCAGTGGATGATATCACAGTCTTCGAATACCAGATCATGAATCTCACTCTGGAGAGCATAACCAAGCTCTATGGCATTACCAGGTTCTGCATTCCAGATTACGTTATTGTGAACGCGCACTTTTGTCACATCCCTTACTGTTGAAGGATCCTTGAACAGCCCCTGGGATTTGATGCAGATGCTGTCATCTGTGGAACGGACAAAGCAATTTTTCACCTCCACATCCTGGCTGCTGGTGATATCAATTCCGTCTCCTGTTACGATTCTTGACATAATATTCATATCATCAATAACAACATGATCACAGGCTGCCGGAACCACATGCCAGGATGGTCCGTCTACTGCAGTAAATCCTTTTAAAAGAACATTCTTACACCACTTGATATAGATAAAGAAACGATGTGCATTGCTGTCCGGCAGATGCCAGCAGGCTCCGTTGACAATTCCGTTTCCCACGATGGAAATATTTTCACTATGTTCTGCATAGATACATCCGGAAACAACAGCACCTTCCTCGATATAGACCGTATCATTTGATTTCAGGGTAAGAACTCCTACATTGTATGCCTTACCTTTTTCAAAACAAATAGTGGTATTTTCCGGTTTTTCGATTCTGCGAGAACAGAATACAAACAGGGCGTCATGGAGACCACCGTCTGTCTCTACTGTGAATTTTCTCGGTTCATTGAGATGAATATGAACGGTCTCTCCTTTTACGGAAGGTTCTATTCCGAAACTGGTGGGCCGGATGGCCAGTTCTTTAAACGGTGTATGGATGGAAATTTCCAGATCATATGCCTCATTGTCTACTACTACCACATAATCGAATGAATCTGTATGGTATACCACACGTTCTGTTCCGTTGCAGATTACACTGTATTTTTCTGATTTCTCCAGTTCATCTACAGAATTTAAGACAAATCTCGGTTCCTCAATCGGATCCGGATTTGGATAATAAATCAAATCCTTTTCAAAGTCTTTCATCGGTCTCTTCCTTCTCCTTATACTTAAATATATAGCTCACTGCTTCCCCATTCATGGTCGCTGCTGTTTCCTGCACTGATTCGAAGCTGCATTCCGCTGCTGACGATTTCCATATTTTTATCATAATATGAGAATTCTTTCGGGTCAATATAGAAATCCACATTCTTCTTTTCTCCCGGATCCAGAAAGACTTTCTGAAAGCGGACAAGTTCTTTCTGCGGACGCACCACAGATGCATGCAATGTTTCGTAGTAGCACTGAACGACCTCTGCCCCCGCAACATTACCTGTGTTACTTACCTTACAATGCACATGAACTCTTTTGTCCTGTCCCATCCGGACTTCAACATCCGAAATATCAAACTCTGTATAGGATAATCCAAACCCAAAGGGATATAATGGTGTATTGGGGATATCCATATATCTGCTGGTGAAACGGTTCTCCAGGTTATCCGCAGTAAGTACATGTCCGGTTTTTATATCCCAGTAACTTATCGGCACCTGTCCCACACACCATGGAATACTTACAGCCAGTTTTCCCGAAGGGTTGGTTATACCATACACAAGATCTGTGATCGCTTCCGCTCCCATGGTTCCCGGTCTCCATGCCATGATGACGGCTTTGGACTTTTCTGAGATTCTCCGCAGATCCAACGGTCTTCCTGAGATGACCACTGTCACGATATTATCCGTGCGTTTTGCTATTTTTTCAAAAAGCATCTGCTGCTCTTCCGGTAAAGTCAGAAATGCTCTGCTGGCAGCCTCTCCGGACTGAGATTCATGTTCCCCAAGTACACATACAACGGTATCTTCCCGGGTTATCGTTTCTAGCCACTGCTCATCTATTTCTTCATCCGAATCATCCTGTTCCACCTGCCAGATCTTGCATTCTTCCTCAGAAAGCATTCTACAGCCCGGAATACATTCCGCATTCATCTTCTTATCTTGAAGAATAGCTTCGATCGTTTCAACAGGTTCATGCTCACCAAAGATTGCCCAGCGGCTCAGGAATTCCTTGGATGTCACATAAGGTCCTGCCCAGATGACTTTCTGTTTCTGACACAAGGGCAGTATTTCTTCATTTTTCAAAAGGACGCAGCTTTCGCTGGCCATCTGATATGCTTTTGTCCGGTTATACAGGGTCAGTTTTCCACTCTTTCCAAGACCTGCAAAGGGATTTTCAAAAAGTCCCAGCTGATTTTTCATCATCAGAACCCGGAATGCGCTTTCGTCGATAAAGGATTCCGGAATCTGTCCGTTCTTCACCAGTTCTTCCAGTCGGAACATATAAGCAGGGCTCATCATATCGATATCCACTCCGGCTTCTATAGCCTGAACCGCCGCTTCGTCCATATCGCCTGCCACACCCTGTTCTTCCAGCTGTCCGATGGAACCCCAGTCTGAGATCACTGTACCATCAAATCCTTCTTTATCCCGCAGAAGGTCTCTGAGAAGTTCCTTATTCCCACTGATCGGTTTTCGGTCTATGGCATTAAAAGCGGTCATAACCATAGCTGGTTTTGCCTTCAGGGCCATGCGGAAAGGTTTTACATACTGTTCCAGGAATGTCCGTTGGGATATTTCAACATCGTTATATTCCCGGCCTGCATTCACTGCTCCGTAACCTGCAAAATGTTTCAGACATGCTGCGATTCCTTCATCGTTTTTCTGCTGATAGCCATCTACCATGGCTTCTCCCATGACTCCGTTCACATATGGGTCTTCACCAAAAGACTCCAGCATCCTGCCCCACCGGGGATCCCTTGAAACATCGATCATCGGAGAAAAGGTTGCCTTAAGTCCTTCAGAAGATGCCTCAGAGGCAGCTATCGATGCTGCCTCTGACACCAGTTCCGGATGAAAGGAACATGCCTGCCCCAGTGGAATCGGGAAAATCGTCCGGCATCCATGGATCACATCTGCCATAAAGAGTAGAGGGATATGATGGGGATGCTGTTCCATATATTTGCTCTGAATATCACATATTTTTTCTTTACCGATCACTCCCAGTACGGAGCCTGCATACTGAATGACCCATTCCGGCGGTAATTGTTCGCCGACAACTCCGGTAAGCACTGCCTCTTTGTCAAAATATACACCGGTAAGCTGTACCATCTGTCCTATTTTTTCCTGCAAAGACATTTCTGACAGCAATTGCTGCAATTTATGTATTTCCATGATTACTCCTTATGTTTGATCTGTTGTAACTGTAAAGGTACTGAACAGTTACCATCTTTTTTTATTTCTTTCCACTACAGTGTTTCGTAAATAACTGTATTATTCACGCAGGATACGGATTCGAGTGCGCAGGTCCAAAACGCAGACGTAGCAGTCTGCGCTAAGGCTTTTAGCCCTGCACGGTCAGATTACTTTTTAATCAAAATAAATTGTCTTACCGCTCTTTGCTGACTCATAGATTGCTTCCA
>OBWV01000804.1_pt1 | contig 21865 bp, 18 predicted proteins | sample 1495351 | NCBI WGS metagenome assembly OBWV01 (sample SAMEA2580122, study PRJEB22360) | human gut metagenome | biome: human gut; feature: human-associated habitat; material: faeces | place: Denmark | collected 2008/2010 | reverse complement strand
TAGGGAATGGATCTGCCATATTTCTTTTGATAATTTTTCTATCTGTTTATTCATTGATTCGATTTCATTTTTGTATATAACACCAGTTGTATTAGTTGCTTTTGCAATCTGATTTATGTTGTTTGTGGCATTGGAAAGCAGCCATTGCAGGTTTCTAAATGGTTCTAAATCTACTACATAAATTTCTTTCTCTAATACACATTTTCTAAGAAAATGGGACATAGTTTTACAATTTGCAAGTTTCATTTTTCTTTCAAAAACTTCTTTTTCTTCTTTGGTTAATTTTATTTCTATTCTTTCATTTCTAAATCTATTTGCCATTTTATTCTCCTTTATAAAATATATTTTGGGGTCTTAGGGTTCTCCCTAACAAGGTAAAAATTAAAAAAAATGGAGCATTCCGTAAAGGTCTGCTCCATTAATTTTTTCGTAAGTGTCCGTACACTTACTGTGCTTGCTATTAAAGTTATAAGCGTTAAGCGTTTATTAGGTTTTATTAATTATACCGCATTTAAAGAAATTAATAAAGCAGTATAAGGGAGTTCAAGCAAATATCTTAAATAAGATTACTAAAATTTAAAATAATTCATGTATTGAAGTTAATTATCAAATGAGTTACAATAAAACTGACGGTATCGTCGGAATTATTTATTGTTAGGAGATAAAGTTTTGAATGATAAAAAATTGAAAGTTGGAGAAAAAAGGAAGTTAGAAATTCTGGAAGCGGCAAAAAAATGTTTTTTAGATAAGGGTTTCCAAAATACAACTATGGAAGATGTTATAGAAAAAGTAAGTTTAAGTAAAGGTGGTGTTTACTATCATTATGGATCAACCTACGAAATGATTTATGATTTTATGAAATTAGGTATCAAATATAGAGGAGAAAAAAACAAAACTATCGACACATCTAAGTTAACGACTTTAGACGCAATTACTGAGATGATGATGGAAAGAATTTATGATGAAAATGAATTTAAAAGCATATATGCAATTTTTTTGAAACTTCAAAATGAAGATAAAAGATTGTGTGAAATGTTTAAAAATTTAAAAGAAACAAACATAGAAATTTTATCGTCTACATTTCCTCCAAACGATAAGCTCTCATCTATTTTTGAAGATGAGTTTTTACTGACCTTTGTAAATACTTTGATTTTAGGATATGAAAGTTTAAATCAAAAAGAAATTTTTATTGAAAATAAAGGAACAATCAAAAAGATGTTGGAAGGTTATTTGAGAGAAAAACTCATTAATTAGGAGATTTTTATGGGTAAGGAGTTAATGTGCCATCTTTATGGAAGAAATTTAGAAAAAATAATAGAAAATTCTAAAGGGAGAATTTGTGAATTTCATAATTTGGAAAATGGGAAGTATATAGTTTCGAAGTACGAAATTTTCAAAGGGGTAACAGTTTTTTATAATGATATACACACTTCTGTCATAAAGAAAAAATTATCAAAAAATTTAAATCAAAGCTACGAGATTAATCATTGTAGAGAAGGAAGATTTGAATGCGTGTTAAGCGATGGAACTATTACTTATATGGAATCGGGAGATTTTGCAATCAATGAAAGTAGTAACAGCTCTGAGGAATCTTTTTTTCCTATATCTCATTATCATGGTGTGACTTTTTATATTAATCCAAATGAATTTGAGAGCGAAATATATTTTTTAGAGGAAATGTTAGGGATTAAATTTGAAGTTGTTTTAAGAAAATTATGCAATAAGGACAAAGTTTTTGTACAAAGAGCTACTCGGCATATTGAACATATTTTTTATGAAGTTTATAAAGTTCCAGATGAAATTCTAATTGAATATCTAAGGGTAAAATTTCAAGAACTTTTCCTATATATTTCAAGCCTTGATACCAGTAATAAGATAAGCGATAGGAAATATTTTATTAAGACAAATGTTGATATTGTAAAGAAAATAGATGAATTTATAAAGAATAATTACGAAAAAAATATAACTTATGATAAACTATCAGAAATTTTTAAGATAAATTCTACCACAATGAAATCTTGCTATAAGAGTGTTTTTGGGCAAACAATTAAGGAAGCTATAACAAGTAAAAGATTGGAGGTAGCAGCTGATTTTTTGAATAATACATCAATTTCAATTACGGAAATTGCTATTAGGGTAGGTTTCACAGATCATGCTAAATTTTCAAATACTTTTAAAAATAAGTTTAATCTCACTCCTTCAGAATATAGAAAAATATCTAAAACAGCACATTTAGTCTAAATAGTCAAGAAAATAAGCTTAGTCTATTATAGAATGATAATATATATCAAATAAGGAGGTTGAATTATGGAAAGTAAAAAATTAACTATAAAAGATTTAGCAACCATAGGAATCTTTTCTGCAATCATGATTGTTGTATTCATTGCTTTTTCAATGATTACAGGGGCATCATTATTTTTCAATATGATTTTTAATGCTGTGTTTACTGCACTAATTTTAGGACCATTTTTTGTTTATATGGCTATGAAAGTAGGCAAACCAGGCGTTGCACTAATTTATAATATTATACAAGCTATATTAGCAACTGTCTTTATGGGTCCTTTTATGATTCCATGGTTTGTAGGTGGCGGGATAATTGCAGAGTTATCTATGCTTGGTACAGATAGCTATAGGAATATAAAAAGAATTACTATTGCTTGGATAATTACATCATTAACTAGAGCGGCTCATGGTATGAGCGAAATATGGTTTTTTAAAGATGCCTTCATTAAGTCTGGCGTATCTCCAGAACAAGTTCAAATACAAACTCAGTATTATACAAATCCTAAATGGATTCTTATTTCTTTAGCATGTACTATTGTGGCGGCAATTATTGGTTGCTATTTAGGAAATAAGATGACAGAAAAGCATTTTAAAAAGACAGGCATAATAAAATGATTCATTTGGACTTACGTTCCAAATTAGTAGTATTTCTAAGTACAGTATTTTTGGTTTCAGTATTGTCCAAAGATACTGTACTTTTTTTATTAGCCGCCATTCTAGTTATTTATGTATCACTGCAAGGATATAGTAAATCTACTATAAAACTAATTATTGCAATGGGTGTTTTAAGTTTTTTGAGATTTGTCTCAAATGGTGAAGGTTTTGGCATTTTGATTCCAGATATGTTTCTGTTTATGGTTATAAGAACATTAGTTATAGTTCTATCAGTAATACCAATTTTAAAAACACCTCCAGGAGAGATAATGGCAATAATGAAAAAAATGAAAATTCATAGAAATGTTGCTTTGCCACTTATTTTCATGATGAGATTTTTCCCAGTAGTTAAAAGTGAGTTTAAAGAAATTATCGACTCGTTGAGATTAAGAGGATTAATTTCTATTAAAAAACCATTTTTAACGATGGAATATTTATTTGTTCCTATGATGTTTTCATCTTCAAAAATAGCTGAAGAACTTGCCGCCGCATCGGAAGTAAGAGGAATTTCTGCATCTGGAAAACATAGCTCAAGAAGAGAAATAAAATTTAGAAATCTTGATGTTATTGTTTGTTTAATCACCATCTTTATCACAATGAGCATGATTTTCATGGAGAGGAGTTATTAAGATGATCAAGTTAAAAAATGTAAGCTTTGCCTACAGTAAAGATTCGGCAAACATCTTAAAAAATATTAATTTGGAAATTAATGATGGGGAATGTGTTGCCTTTATAGGGGCGAGTGGTTGTGGTAAAACTACCCTTACAAGACTTATAAATGGTCTTGCTTATAAATTCTATGGAGGGAAATTAAAGGGAGAAATTTCCATAGATGGAATAAATCCCCTGGAAAAAGAATTATATGAAATAGGGAGGAAAGTAGGATCTATTTTTCAAAATCCCAAGAGTCAATTTTTTGCAGAAAATGTAGAAGATGAAATTGCCTTCGGGCTTGAAAATTATGGGATAGAAAGAGAAAAAATAGATGAAATAATCAATAATTCCTTAAAATCTATTAATGGAGAAGATTTAAAAGATAAAAACTTATTTCATCTTTCAAGTGGAGAAAGACAAAAAATAGCAATTGCTTCAATAAATGCACTTAATCCACCTATTTATGTTTTTGATGAACCGTCTGCTAACCTAGATATGAAAAGTGTAGAAGCTTTAAGAAAACTTATGCTTTTATTAAAGAAAAATAAAAAGACAATAATCATTTCAGAGCATAGGCTATACTACCTTAGAGGAGTAGTGGATAAATATTATTATCTTGAAAATGGGGAAATTAGCAATGTTTTTACAGAGGAAGAACTATTATCAAAAAGTGAAGATTTTTTCAATAAGTTAGGATTAAGATTCTTTTCTTTAAATAAAATATCTCCTAAACTAAATAAGTTAAAAGAGATAAATTCTATGAACTTAGAAAAAATTTCTTTTTCCTATAATAAGAATGTCCTTATAAAAGATTTGACCTACGAATTTAAAGGTGGAAATATTTATGGAATTATTGGGGATAATGGCATAGGCAAATCTACTCTGTTTAAAATTTTAAGTGGACTTATGAAAAAAGATAGTGGTTTTATATCTATAAATGGAGAAAAATTAAACAAAAGAAATAGGCAAAAAAGAATATACTACCTGTCAAATAATCCTGATAGTAATCTTTTTGAAGTTTCAGCAGAAGACGAGTTAAAACTAAATAATAAAGATGCAGATACAGATAAAATATTAACTGATTTTAACTTAGAAAATATAAAAGACATCCATCCACAAATCATGTCAGGCGGACAAAAACAAAGATTAACTATCGCTTCAGCAGAACTTTTAGAAAGAGATGTTTATTTATTTGATGAGCCAACAAGTGGTTTAGATGGACATAATATGCAAATTATTTCAGAAAGAATGAAGAAATTACAAGAAAAAGAAAAAATTATACTTATAATTTCCCATGATTATGAATTTTTGTGTAATTCCTGCAATAAAATTCTTTATTTAGACGGATACTCTTTTGAGGAATTTTCTACAAAGGAGGATAAAGAAAAAATATTAGCTATATTAATGGGAAAAAATTTAATATTTAGGAGGGGATTTGATGGATTTAATAAAACAATATGTAAGTAAAAGAAAAGGATCATATTTTGCATCCGTCCTACTTGCGATAGTGGGAGTAGTGGCTGGGCTTTTTTCTTATATTTTTATGGCGAAAATTATTGTGAATTTGATTAATGGCATAAGGGATATGAGCTTATACACTCCACTTTGCATAAGTATTTTAATAACATTTGTTATTAAAGAAGTGGCAGCTGGAATATCCACAAGAATTTCTCATACTGCAACTTTTAATTCTCTTGGAGAAATCAGAAATGATATTTCCAAAAAATTATTTAAGATGCCATTGGGAGATGTACTTGCAAGATCATCTGGAGAATTTAAAAATATAATTGTTGAGCAAGTTGATTCTATGGAAACTTCACTTGCCCACCTTGTGCCAGAATTTACGGCAAACTTAGTAGGACCTGTTCTATTATTTATTTATATGTTTACCTTAGATTGGCGTTTAACCTTATTATCACTAATTCCATTTGTGGTGGGCATGACTATTATGATGTCTGTTATGAATGCTCATTATAAGGAAATGTTTGGAAAGTCAGTTTCCATTGGTCAACATATGAATAATTCCATTGTTGAGTATATAAATGGAATAGAAGTAATAAAGACATTTAATCAAAGTGAATCATCTTATAAAAAATATGCTGATGCAGTTTATGACAATGCAAGCTTTTATTACAACTGGATGGGTGAATCTATGAATAGGGTTGCCATAGGTAGATTACTTTCTCCTATGGGAATTATTACAATCATACCTTTTGGGATTTTATTTTATATAAATGGAAGTATTGATTTAGGAAATTTAATTACCTTAATCGTCTTATCCTTTGCTACGGTTTCTAGCATTTTAAAAATCATGAACTATATGGATGATATGTCAAGAATATCAACTATAACTTCTGAAATAGGAAAGGTTTTAGATTCAAGAGAGTTAGAAAATATTGACAAGGGAGAAAAAATAGAATCCTATAATATAGAACTTCAAGACGTAGACTTTTCTTACGATGGAAAAAATAAGGTTATAGATAATCTTTCTATGGAAATAAAAGAATCTAATGTTTCAGCCCTCGTTGGTCCTTCTGGGTCAGGTAAGTCCACAATAGCAAAACTTATTGCTGGATTTTGGAACGTAGATAATGGATCTATAAAGATAGGAAATATTGATACGAAAGACTTATCCCTTGAAAAATTATCTTCATTAATTTCTTTTGTATCCCAAGACAATTTCCTCTTTGATATGACTATAAAGGAAAATATTAGGCTTGTAAATAAAGATGCAAGTGATGAAGATATCATAGAGATATGTAAAAAATCTGCCTGCCATGATTTTATTATGAATCTATCTAATGGTTATGATACAAGAGTTGGAGAAGGTGGAGGTCATCTGTCTGGCGGAGAAAGACAAAGGATATCTATTGCTCGTGCCATGCTAAAAAATGCACCAATCGTAATTTTAGATGAAGCAACATCCTATATAGATCCCGAAAATGAAGCTCTCATACAAAACGCCTTGGCAAATCTAGTTAAGGGTAAAACTTTAATCATAATCGCTCATAGATTAAAGACAATTGTTGATGCAGATAGGATATTTGTTATTAAAGATGGCAAATTAAATTCTTATGGTACTCATGAAGAACTATTAAAGTCATCAGAACTTTATAAGGAAATGTATGCTGCAAATTTAAGGGGTGATGAAAATGCTTAAAGTGTTTAAAAAGATATGGAATTTTTCAAAAGAAGAACAGGTATATATTAAAAAATCTATTTTCGCTGGATTTTTGCATGCAGTATTTAATGCCCTTGAGTTTGGTGCAATTTACTATATGCTAGTAAATATTTTATCTAAAACTTTAGACTATAAGGCTATCTTTGTTTGTCTTGGAATATTAGTTATATCCCTTGTTGGAAAGATAATGACACAAAAATCATCACAAATGGCACAAACACACGCTGGATATTTTATGGCAGGATAGAAATAGGAGAAAAAATAAAAAGAGTTCCTATGGGTTTCTTTTCAAGCTTTTCACTAGGAAGATTAACTACTATTGCTACATCTTCACTTTCCCAAGCAGAAATGTGGGTGCCTATGCTTTTGGTTCTTGTACTTGGTGGAGTTTTAAATACTTTAGTCTTTGTCCTTGGAACTTTAATTTTTAACGTAAAGGTAGGACTGGTTGCTGTAGCAGGTGTGGTAGTATTTTTCATCGTTACATCAATGATGGAGAAAAAATCATCAGCTAATGCAGACAAAATGACAGAAACACAAACAAGACTTACAAAAGAAGTATTAGCAACTTTACAAGGAATGCAGGTTATAAAATCCTATAATCTTGGTGGAGAAAATAACAGAGCTTTGAGAAAGTCTATAAAAGATACATCAAATATACTTTTAGATTTAGAAATATCTGTAGCACCATACACAGTTATCCAAAGAATTGTAATGGGAATAACAACAGTAGCTATGGTCTATGTATCATTAAAATTAAATTTATCTGGTGAACTTCCGCTTGCTGAAACAATTCTTATGATTATAGCATCATTTATTATCTTTGAAGGCTTAATCGGGGCAGGATCAAACATGGCAATCCTAAGAGCTTGCGAAAATGCCATAGATTCTGTAGGTTTTATCGACTCTATGCCTGATATGAGAGAAGGAAGTATTACAGAGCCTATAAAAAATCATGATATAGTCTTTAAAAATATCAGCTTCTCTTATGATGACAGACCCATTTTAAAAAATGTCTCAGCAGAGATAAAAGAAAATACCATGACTGCCATAGTTGGTCCATCTGGATCTGGTAAAACAACATTTTGTAATCTAATAGCGAGATTTTGGGATGTAAATTCTGGTGAAATATTAATAGGTGGAAAAAATATAAAAGACTATAAGATAGAAAACCTTATGAATTCAATTTCCATGGTATTTCAAGATGTATATCTATTTGAGGATACAATTGAAAACAATATAAAATTTGGAAAACAAAATGCAAGCCATGAAGAAGTAGTTCAAGCTGCAAAAAAAGCAAGATGTCATGAATTTATAGAAGCTTTACCAGAAGGATATGACACTATTATTGGGGAAGGTGGAGCAAGCCTATCTGGTGGAGAAAAACAAAGAATCTCCATAGCCAGAGCCATGCTAAAAGATGCGGACATCATAATCTTTGATGAAGCCACAGCAAGTATAGATCCAGAAAATGAAGATAAACTTAAAGAAGCAATAGAATCATTAACAAAAAACAAAACAGTAATTATGATTGCCCATAGACTAAAGACAATAAGAAATGCAGATCAGATTATAGTCTTAAAAGATGGAGAAATAGTAGAACGTGGAAATCACGAAGAACTGATTAAAAATAATGGACTTTATTCTGATCTTATCAATGCAAAGGCTAAGGCAGAATCATGGAAATTAAATAACTGATAGAAAGAAATATTTAAAGTCTTTGAACATGAAAAATATTTAGAGCAGGTGGACAAGAAAAACCACTTGCTCTTTTTTCCTCTAAACCATGATGGGAATTTTGAAGATAATCTAGAAGATAAAAATGTTGATGTAGAAAAAGTTGTAGCTACACCAATGATGATTGAAGCATAAAAAATGTATCAACCATTACCCTTTAAACAGGATTTAGGTTGATACAAAAAATTATTTACAGACCCTGTTATTGTGTAATTAAGACTATAAGCGTTAAGCGTGCTTATTTATAGTAAATAAAATTATACCACATTCATAATATAAATTCAGGGCACTATTGACAAAAGTGTAAGAAAATGATAATCTTTATTAAAAGAACGAGTGTCGGTCAATAGGTGGTGAGGTTTTGACAAAGAGAAATGTAAAAGATCCAGAAGAAAGAAAACAGGAGCTTATAAACATAGCATCCAGACTTTTTGAAAAGTATGGATATGAGAAAGTTTCTGTGCGAGATATTCTCGCAGAAGTTAATGGAGCGCCGGGAATGTTTTATTATTATTTCAAATCAAAAGAAGATATTTTCTTGGCTTGTATGGAAACATATTTTGAAGAAAAACTAAAAAATAAGTTGTATATACTTCAAAATAAGGAAATGGATTACGAAGAAAGAATAAAAATTGTAAGAGAACTTATAGTAAAAGATATCGGTCAGTTTACGACAAGATATAATTTTTCAAAAGAGAATTCAATTACAGATAACTCTTACAGGCTATGGGAATTGATTCATTACATTGGAAAATTTATAGATGTCTATTCAGAGTTTATAATTGAAGGAATTGAAAATAAAAAAATAGAAAATAATATGGGAATAAACAGAGAAAATGTGAGAAGTTTTGCAGCTTTTATTTTATACGGAGCTGTTGGAACAATATATAATGACTATATTATTAAGGGAGAAAACAAAACAAATTCAAGTGAAGCCTTTGGAATAATAAGCGAACTATTTCAAAGACCTCAGTAGAGAAAAATAAAATATAAGTATTTTACAAGGGAAACATCAACGGTGTTTTCCTTGTATTAGTTTTAAGGCAAATGAACGAACTCGTTCGGTAAGGAGGCATGTTTTAGATGAAAAAGAAGAAATCAATCAAAGATATTATTTCCTACAGTGAAATAAAAAAAGAACAACTTGTAGGAGGAATATTATTTGTTAGTCTTGGGATGCTATTAAGTATTTGTCCAATTTTGGTGATATACAAAGTCATAAAATCTCTATTTTTATATGGAAAATTAGAACAAGGTACAATACAGTTCTGCATCTATGGACTTGCAGCAGTGGTATTGGCATATTGCTTAACTTATATTGGCGGTATTTTATGCCATAAGTTTTCATATGTTTTAATAGCTAACTTAAAAAAGAAGATATTATTTCATATTGGGAATCTTCCTTTAGGATTTTTTACCGGAGACAACAAGTCAAAAATAAGGCAAGTATTAGGATCGGACATGAATCAAATTGAGGGATATTTTTCTCATCAATTACCAAATTTAATTTCAACTTTAGCACTAATTTTAGCAATGATAATTGTTATGTTGAAGCTAAATTTAATATTAGGTCTTACGACTTTGTTAATTATATTTGTTGGTTTAGGAATTCAGATTGCAATCATGGCAAAGATTATAAAGTCGGGTGGACTTGAGAAGAACTTTGCGATTTTGGATCAAATTAATTCAGCAACTACTGAATACGTTAAAGGTATGCCGGAAGTGAAAATATTTGGAACAGGAGCAAAATCATTTAAAACTTTTTCAAAGTCAGTAGGAGAATATAGAGACTTTACAAGTTCGATGACATCAATGATAAGACCGGGATTTGTTTCATTTAGAATGGTTATTTTATCTGTTGCTACATTCATAGTTCCAGTAGGAATACTTTTAATGACACGAAATAATAATTTGGACTTTGTTACAGTTTTTATTTTCTATTTGATTCTTGCACCTGCAATTAGTGTACCAGCGTTAAAACTTAGAGATTTTGCAGAAGGAATGAATTTATTAAATGAAGTTGTTTTGAGAATCTACGAAATTATAGATCAAAAAGAATTGGCAATTGAAAATATCGAGGAAGAGATAAAAGGTCATGATCTTGAATTCGAGAATGTAAGCTTTTCTTATGGAGATGAAGAGGTTTTAAAGAATATAAGCTTCTGTGCTAAACAAGGAGAAGTTACAGCATTAGTTGGCTATTCGGGAGCAGGCAAATCTACCATTGGAACGCTAATACCCAGATTTTACGATCCTTCAGAAGGCTCTATTCAAATTGGTGGAGTTAATATAAAAAATATTCCGATGAACGCCTTAATGGACAAGGTAGCATTTGTTTTTCAAGACAGTGATCTTACCACAGATACAGTCTTCAATAATGTTGCTATGGCAAAGACAGGTTCTACAAAAGAGGATGTCATAAAAGCATGTAAAAAAGCAAGATGTCATGATTTTATTGTAAAACTTCCTGATGGGTATGACACTGTTTTGGGTAAAGGGACTTATTTATCTGGAGGAGAGAAACAACGTATTGCTGTAGCAAGAGCGATTTTAAAGGACGCACCAATATTAGTATTAGACGAGGCAACAAGTTTTGCTGATTCTGAAAATGAATATCTTATGCAGGAAGCTTTGTCTGAATTGGTTAAAGATAAGACAGTTGTCATGATTGCTCATAGGTTAAATACCATAGAGAATGCAAATCAAATTTTAGTAATATCTGATGGAAAAATTGCAGAAAGAGGTAAGCATGAAGATTTAATCCTTGCAGATGGAATATATAAGCGACTCTTTGATATTTATAAGAAGACAAATATTTGGCAAATGGATATAGAAGGGAGTGAGAATGAATGATAAGAAATATTACATTAGGAAAGATGAATAATATAAGAAAATCAATTATTTTAAATGTTTTGGCATCTATTTCCAACCTTATACCATTTATTGCTTTGGCGAAAATTGTAGAAACACTATTTTTAAATAGAGGTGCAGATAGTATAGATACGAGCATTTTATGGAAGTATTTTGGGATAATGGCAATATTCTTCTTTGTAACATTCTTATTGGAAAATTTAGCTACAAAATATACCTATGAACTTGGTTACAAGACAAGTGCAGATGGGAGAATAGAGCTTGCAGACCACATAAGAAAACTACCAATAGGTTATATCTCAGGGAAAAGCTCAGCAGAGATCTTAGATACATTAATGAATGATTTTTTCAAAGTTGAAACGGCAGTAACTCATCAATTACCTCAATTTTTCAGTGGTATATGTGTAGCGGTTCTTTGCTCAATATTATTTTTGGTAATTAATGTAAAAATGGGAATAGCAACACTTATTGGACTACCTATTTCTGTTCTACTTCTTACACTCATGCAAAACTTTCAGAAAAAAATTTATTTGAAAACAAAGAAAATTAGGATAAAAGAGGAAGAAGATATAAACGAATATTTGGATGCTATTAAGACTCTAAAAGCTTATAACAGCTTAGATGATACATTAACAAAGCTTGAAGAAGATATAGATAACTCAAGAAATGCAAATATTAAGAGTGAGAAAGGGGTTGGTTCATTAACTACTATAGCAAGTATGATTTTAAGAATAGGACTTCCTTTGATGAGTTTAGTTGGTTCCTATTTATTTATAAATGGATCTTTGGAAATTGATACATTTTTAATGTTCTTATTTGTAGGCACAAGGATTTTTGATCCCTTGGAGCTTGCACTTGTAAATTATACAGGTCTACAAATGGCATCAGTTTCAGGAGAGAGAATCATTAACTTACTTAACGCTAAACCTATGTCAGGAAATTGCGATTTAAACGATAGTAACAAAATTGAAATCTGTGATGTTTCATTTTCTTACAAGGAATCTAAGGTTATCGATAATGTTTCATTAGACATTAATGAAAACGAATTAACTGCTTTTGTTGGTTACTCTGGTTCTGGAAAATCTACACTAATTAAATTAATTTCCAGATTTTATGATCCTAATGAAGGGACAATTAAAATTGGTGGAGTAGATTTGCTAACAGCCGACCCTGATAAATTAATGGATAAATTTTCTGTTGTTTTTCAAGATGTGTATCTTTTTAAAGACACAATTTATAACAATATAAAATTTGGAAATGAAGATGCAAGTAAAGATGAAATTATGAATGCTGCAAAAATGGCAGGAGCTTATGACTTTATAGTCAATAAAGATGATGGATTTGACACTATGATTGGACAAGGAGGTGCGACTCTGTCTGGAGGTGAGAAACAAAGAATATCAATAGCGAGAGCAATATTAAAAAACGCCCCAATAATACTGCTTGATGAAGCAACATCTTCACTTGATCCTGAAAATGAACTTATTATACAGGAAGCAATATCAAATTTAATTAAAAATAAAACAGTTGTGGTTGTAGCTCATAAATTAAGGAGCGTAATGGGAGCTGATAAAATTGTTGTTTTAAACAAAGGAAAGGTAGAGGAAGTTGGGAAGCATGAAGAACTTATAAAAAATGAAGGACTATATAAAGACTTATGGAATTATCAAGAAAAGTCTAAAGAATGGAAGATTGTACAGTAACAATCAATTTTAAAGGAGGAAATTTATGAAAACACAAAAGAAATCATCAAAAAATGCAGTTACAGCCGGTGTTTTAATTGCACTTTACTTTGTAACATATGCAGTCATTGGGGCAATATCTATGCCTGTCCCTGTTTTATTTTTACTAATGCCTATGCTTGTAGCACTATTTGCTGCACCAACCTATCATATGCTTCTTGCAAAGACAAAGTCAGCTACTGCTATTGTAATAGCAGCTATTTTACCAAGTATTTTATTAGTTGCAACTGGGCATATTCCAATTGCACCATTAGTGGCAGTGCCTGCCGGAATAATTGCTATGTTCATAGCAAAAGGTGGAAATTATACAGACTTTAAGAAAAATACAATTAGTCATATGTTTTTTTCTCTAAACTTATTTGGAGGATTCTTACCAATTTGGCTTATGAGAGAAGCATTTTTTGAAAGTGTAATAAAAGGTGGCTTAGATCAAAGCTTTTGTAACACAGTAAGAGCATGGACACCAATATGGATGTTACCAGTTATGATTATAGGAACATTTATATTCTCTTTGATTGGTTCTTATTTTACAAAAAAAATATTAAATAAAAAGTTGGAATCCGCAGGAGTTTTATAATGGAAAATTCAAAGTTTGTTCTGGGGTCAAAATATGACCTCAGAACAAAACTTATCTTGCTTATGGGTGCAAATATTTTAATTTTTTTAGGGTTTGATTGGATCTATCAAAGCCTTATTACATTATTTTTCCTTGTCATCATTATTAGCGATGGTTATAAAAAATCCGCTATAAGGTATATTTTATTTTTTGTAATAAGTGTAGTATTGGAAAAATCTTTAGCCTATTTTAATATGAATTTTCTTTTGAATTTAATTTTATTTATCTTGGCAATTGTAAGAAAATTTTTGCCATGTATTATCGTGGGTAAATGGATTTTAAATTCCACATCTGTTTCCAGTGCAGTGGCAACTTTACAAAAATTAAAACTTTCAAAAGACTCGCTCATAATGATTTCTGTAATATTTAGATGTTTGCCTACTATTAAAGACGAATGGAGTCATATAAATATGGCGATGAAAACTCGAGGAATCAATTTTAACCTAATAAATTTAATAAGAAAACCAACATTAATTATGGAATATTTTTTTGTACCCTTATTTGTAAGTGTGATAGAAATTGGGGATGAGCTCTCTCAATCAGCCATTATAAGGGGACTTGATGCTCCTGTTAACAAAACAAGTAGATATCTTATTAAATTTAGGATAAAGGATATTTGTGTTTTACTTTCTATGATTCTAATTATATTAATCGTTGTATTTATGAAAATCTCAGGGTGGGACTTATGATTGAAATTAGAAAATTAAATTTTAAATACAAGGGGGGAGCTAATTACTCATTAAAAGGCATTAATTTAAATGTAAAAAAAGGAGAATGCATTCTTCTATGTGGTAGGAGTGGTTGTGGAAAATCTACTCTCTTAAAGCTTATGAACGGTATAATACCTGAGTTTTATGATGGGGACATTTCTGGCAGCGTTATGGTCAATGGTATGAATACATTTACTACACCAATTTATAAATTATCTAAGAATGTAGGTTCGGTTTTTCAAAATCCTAAAACACAATTTTATACAACCAATACAACCGATGAAATCGCTTTTGGTTTAGAAAATTACGGCATAGAAAGAGAAGTAATTAACAAAAGGATTGAAGAAGTTGAAAAAGAGCTTCATCTTGAAAACTTGATGAATAAAAATATATTCAATCTTTCTGGAGGAGAAAAGCAGAAGATTGCTATAGCAAGCATTTACGCATTAAACCCTGAGATATTTATTCTTGATGAACCATCTTCAAGCTTAGACATAAAGTCAATGAAAGAATTATCGCTTACAATAAAAAAGCTTAAATCTTTAGGAAAAACTATTATTATTGCAGAACACAGGTTGTGGTATTTAAAAGACATTGTTGATAGGGCAATATACTTAGAGGATGGAAAAATCATCAGAGAATATAGTATGGACGAAATTGAAAATCTAAGTGAAGATGAACGAATGAGAACAGGACTTAGGCATTCTGATTATAAAGCTATTGAAAAATTTGATGATTTTGAAACTTCAAATAAAGGGACTTTATTAGAGTTAAAAAATCTGATATTCAAAAGAAATACCAGAATAATTTTGTCCATTGAGGATCTTAAATTTTGCTATGGGAATATTATTGGAATTGTTGGAGAAAATGGAATTGGGAAGTCTACATTAGCAAAAATTATATGTGGCTTATACAAAGCAAATAAAGGAAAAATTTTAAAAGAAAATAAAAATTTAAACATAAAAAGTAGGCTAAATGAGAGCCTGCTTATTATGCAGGAAGTGAACTGTCAGTTATTCACGGACACTGTCAAAGATGAAATAGTATTAACATCAAATATTAAAGATGATAATGCTTTAGATACTTGGTTAAAAGATATGGAGTTAAAAAATATCAGTGATAGAAATCCTCACACCTTGTCAGGAGGACAAAAACAGAGAGTAATTATTTTATCAGCTTTACTATCAGACAAGAAAATTCTATTTTTTGATGAACCAACTAGTGGATTGGACTATAGAAATATGAAAATAGTAGCTAAAAACATAAAGAAAGTAAAAGAAGAAGATAAGTTAATTTTAATAATATCCCATGATGTTGAGTTTTTAGAGTCAGTTTGTGATAAAGTGATAGATTTCACTTATTTATGAAAATGCATACATTAGTAAATTAGAAGAGGGATATATGATAAACACGCAAGAAAAACGAGAAGTTATGAATAGTATTTTTTTGAATACTCCATAATATAAACTTTATAATATTTTTTTATTTTTGAGGGTTTATGCCTAATAGCATAAGTCCTCTTTTTATGTTCAAATTAATCATTGAAACTTAAAAATACTATAAAAAATAAAAATTCTGGTTACCAAAGATAGCAAATTTCACTTTATAAAGTGAGAGGGGTTTTGTAATCTTTCTATAAAAATCCAAACACTTTGAAGTGTAAATATTATTGACTTTGCTTAGGTGAGATTAGCATATTTCAGATTTAATTCACTTACAAAGGTAAAAAAATCAGCTTACATAGGAGGTAAAAATGCAAGCAATAAAGATTTACAGTATGAGAGTTGCTATGTTATGTAGACTTTATGATCTTAAATTAATTAATGATAAGGAATATACAAAAATAAAAAATAGAATAGAAAAGGATTATAAGAAGATAGATAGAAAGTAATTAATTTTGTGATATAATAACACTGTAGAAAGATACAAAATGGGAAGGAGGTAAAATGAATACTAAAGTAAAATTAATAAAAGCTTCAAATACAGGAGCTAGAAATAGAAATGCACTACATTTAGATTTAAAACGAGTTGCAGCATATTGTCGAGTAAGTACAGATAGTAAAGACCAACTTGAATCATATAAATCGCAAGTTGATTATTATACGAATCTAATAAAGAATAATAAGAACTGGACTTTAGCTGGTATATATGCAGATGAAGCAACAACAGGAACAACTGCTACTAAAAGAGCAGATTTCATGAGACTGATAAGTGATTGCCAAAATGGAGATATAGACATGATTATTACTAAATCTATATCAAGATTTGCTAGAAATACATTAGATACCTTAAAGTATGTAAGACTATTAAAGGAAAACAATGTTGGTGTAGTATTTGAAGAAGAAAATATAGATACTTTGACAATGGATGGAGAGCTATTACTAACAATTTTAAGTTCAGTAGCTCAACAAGAAGTAGAAAATACCTCAGCCCATGTTAAAAAAGGACTGAAAATGAAAATGGAAAAGGGGGAGCTTATTGGTTTTCAAGGTTGCCTTGGCTACGACTATGACCCTACAACAAAAAGTATCTCTATAAATGAAGAAGAAGCTAAAATTGTCAGATATATCTTTAAAAGATATTTAGAGGGTAATGGTGGTTCAGTCATTGGCAGGGAATTAGAAGAGCAAGGATATCTTACCCCTAGAGGTAAAACAAAATGGTCTGATACTACAGTGTTAGGAATAATTAAGAATGAAAAGTATATTGGAGATATACTAATGGGAAAGACCTTTACAGTTGATCCCATAACAAAAAGAAGATTAGCAAATTTTGGAGAATCAGATAAATATCATATAGAAAATCATCACGAACCAATAATATCAAAAGAAGATTTTGAAAAAGCACAGGAGATTAGACTTAGGAGGGCTCAAAATAGAAACACTATTGCTAATAAGGATAGGAAGAGAGAAAAACTATCAAGACAATACGCTTTTTCAAGTATGTTGGAATGTGGATTTTGTGGCGAAATACTTTCAAGAAGAACTTGGCATACAAGTTCCATTTACAAAAAAATTAACTGGCAATGTGTAAAGTCAACAAAAAAAGGTAAAAAATATTGCCCTCATTCAAAAGGAATACAAGAAGCAGCAATAGAAAAAGCTTTCGTTGAAAGCTATAGGCAATTATGTCATGCAGATTCAACAGTAATAGATGACTTTTTAAAAATTGTAGAAGAAGAAATAAATGATAATACTTTAGTCAAAGATTTGAAAAAGTTAGAAAACCAATTAAACAGAATCATTAGTCAAGAAAGAAAGTTAGTTGATCTTCATTTAGAAGATAATATAGACGAAGAAGTTTATGCTAAAAAGTATAAAAAACTTACAAAACAAAAAGAAGAATTAATTGATGAAAAGAAAACACTAGAGCTAACTATCAAAGATGAAAACTCTATTAAAGAAAGACTAAAGCAATTTAAAAAGGTCTTAGAAAACAAAGAAATTATAGAGGAATTTAACAGAACAGTATTTGAAAGCATAGTTGATAAAGTCGTAGTTGGAAGAATTGACAAAGACGGAACAGTCCATCCATATGACTTAACATTCTATTTCAAAACAGGAGTTAAAGATAGTCAAGATTCTAATAACTTTAAAGATAAAAGAAAAAATGCCAAAGACAATGACATTAATAAATTGTGTTCCTACAAGAATGACGAGGATAAAAAATTATGTTCCCAATCAAAAGACAACGCACGCAGAAGTAATTTCTTTGTTGTCAAGAAAATAAGATTATAGGTTATAAGACTTTTGAAATCAATGGCTTTTAGGATTTTAAAAGAAATCTTAGAAGCCGTTTTTTATTTTAATCTGATAAAATGATATAATACAAGATGTTTAAAGGATCATATACATAATTTAAATAATTTTTTCAAGACCTTTTATTAATGAATTTTTATTTAAGAAAGTAAAATAAATGGTTAAGATTTATTTTATAAAATCTAAGTGGCTAAGAAGTTATTATTTGCTTTAAGAGCTAGAGGGAAAAAGAGACAAACTTGGCGATGAAATAGATTACAGTAGGAGAAAAGTAATAATGGAGGTATTATATGGATGCACGTAAAGGCAATATCTATGAGATATTAAATGGAAATAAGCAGTTTTTGATACCAGTTTATCAGAGATTTTATAGCTGGGATATTGATCAGTGCAAACGACTTTGGAACGATATTGTACAAATGCAAAAAGATGGCAAGATTGGTCATTTTGTTGGATCTATTGTTAATATTGCTGAGCAGGCAATGCCAACAGGTGTTCAGAAATATATGATTATTGATGGTCAACAGCGAATGACTACCTTAACGCTGCTTCTCTTGGCTTTACGCGATTATGCAAAAGAGAATCCGAGCGACACAACTATAAATGCTCGCCGTATAGACAATATGCTTTTAAAAAATGAGTATGAAGATGGTGATGAAAGATATAAGCTGCTCTTAACTGAAACGGATCGAGATATTCTCATAAGCCTTGTTGAGGATAAGCAAATTATGGATGACACTAGGTCAAGACTGATTGAAAATTATAACTTCTTTGTAGGTAAGATTGCCGATAAAGAGATTGAGCCTACTGAGGTATATGAGTCAATTGGGAAATTACAAATTGTCAATATCACATTAGATAGAGCAGTTGATGATGCACAGGCAATCTTTGAAAGTCTTAATTCTACTGGTAAAGAACTTTCTGAATCTGATTTGATTCGTAACTACATATTGATGGGCCTTGCACCTTCAGAACAAACCTATGTGTATGAACATCTTTGGAGACCTATGGAACAACTTTTTGTCTATGAAACTCAAGGAACAGTAATGGATGCCTTCTTCCGCGATTACTTGACTATGAAAAATTCTCGTATTCCAAAGAAAGAACGTGTATATGAAGAGTTTAAGCTTTATCATTTGAAGTGTGAATTTGGAACTATAAGAGAGTTATGTAAAGATTTGCTCGATTATGCAAAATATTATACAGATATTGTATTCGTGCGAAATTCTGACAAAGGATTAAAAAGAATTTATGAGGATATTACTGATTTAAGAATGGAAGTATCTTATCCATTCTTACTCAAAATTCATCGTGACTGCGATGAAGGGTTAATTACATTGGACGAGCTGAAGGAAATTCTAACGCTATGCATAAGCTATGTATTAAGACGTTCAATTTGCGAGATTCCTACTAACTCACTGAACAAAACATTTGCAACTATGAAAAATTTTATTAGAACAGATGATTATGTGAATTCTGTCAAGGCCTTCTTCTTGATGCTAGATGGTTACAAAGAATTCCCAGATAACGATAAGTTTGAAGTTGCATTTGTCAGTCGTGATATTTACAATATGCGTAATAGAAATTATATTCTTAGTCGTTTAGAAAACTTTAAAAACAAAGCTCCAATTATAATAGAGGGTTATACCATTGAGCATATTATGCCGCAGAACAAAAATCTTTCAAGAGAGTGGCAAGCTGATCTTGGCAATGATTGGCAAGAAGTTCAGAAAAAATATTTACACACAATTGGTAATCTAACTTTGACAGCATATAACTCTGAGATGAGCGACAAGTGTTTTATGGAAAAGATGGACATGGAGGGCGGATTCAAAGAAAGTGCTCTTAGACTTAATAGATATGTGGTTTTACAAAATACGTGGAATGAAGCTCATATTAAAGAGAGAGCAAAGGAATTAACTAAGAAAGCAGAATCTATTTGGCCTTATCCAGATTTAACAAATAAAGAACTTGCAAAGTATCAAGTAGAAGATAATACCACTCCGGAGTATTCCTTGGAAACATATGAAATGAATGATGTGACAAGAATGCTATTCGAAGCTTTAGATAAGAGAATAATGAATCTATCTCCAGGGGTAAAAAGGGAATTTAAAAAGTTGTATATTGCCTATAAACTGGATACTAATTTTGTAGATATTATTATCCAGAAAGAGAGACTTCTTATTGTGGTTAATATGAAGTTTTCAGATATTATTGATCCTAATGGCATTTGCAGAGATATTACTGACGTTGGACGTTGGGGAAATGGCGATGCGGAACTATTTATGGAGCACCAAAATGAATTAGATCAAGTTATGGAAATTGTGAAGCAATCCTTTGATGCACAGGCAGAGTAATAATTTCGGGACCTTAAAGTAGATTTACGCTTGAAAAATAATTAAAGGAAGTCGCCTACAAATAAGAAAAGATTAAAAAGCTACTAAGAGAAGGGACATCTACGAAGGAGAAGTCTACGAGTTAGTAAGAGAAATGGAAAATAAATACGATATAAGCGGTGTAGACCAACCAAGAGCAGGAATTAGAAAAAATCAAAACATTTAGAGAATGTGGATACTTGGAAATATCCGTCCGTTGCGTCGACCAATTTCCAAAACCTCACACGCAGAATGTATCACTTTAATTTCTAAGGTAGATTAACCAACTACAAAAATTTTTATTTAATAGGAAGTGAATATGGAAGGCAATTTTTTAGAAAATGTATGGATAGATTCAAAGATTATTGAAGATTGTATGATTGGTAGGGTTGTAAATGTTGGTAAAATTTATGGGTTAAATAGTGCTTATGAAATATGGAATGAAGCAAATAATACTATATTAAATTGTAATGATAATAAAGAAAAGCTAAACCAGGGATTCTTATCTCTAAAAAGAGCCTTTAATGTAACGTCAATGGAGTTAAGAAAAAATTTAGGGATTGACAATATAAAATACAGTCCTAAAAAGAAAACCAAAGATTTTTTAGGGGATTTAGAATATTTTGAAATTATAAAAACACTGACATTAAATAAGTATCTTAATATTAGAAATCTTATAGAGCATGAAAATCATTCTCCACCTTCAGTTGAAGATTGCTTATCTTTATCAGAATATATATGGAATTATATTAGAAATACAGCTAATATTCTTAATCAATTTACAGAATATATTAGCATTACTAGCAATAATAATAAAATTTTATTTGAATATATTATAGAAGAAAAGAATAATATGTACTTTCCTCATTTGTATGTTACAGCTTTTGTAGAATCAAAATTTGTTTCATATCTTTATAAAGAGAACTCAATAAATGTAGAAAAAATAAACTTGTTAAACAAGTTTGATTTACAGAAAGAAATAGAGTTTGAAAAAGAATCTGAATATATAGACGATTTAAGTCATATTGCTATTAAAGGAGAAATTCTTGATCAAGATATTATTGCTGAGTACATTAAAGTATTGATTTTACCAGAATATGGAGGTTTAGATGACATATCAATCCAATCAATTTTCTCAAAAGTATGAGATAATTGATTTTGAAATTTTTTTAACGTCTGATTGTGAATATGATGATATTATGTTGGGAAGAATAGATTTTTTCGAATATTTATGGCAAGACGAGGTAGAAGTTAAAAAGTTTATAGCTAGTATAAATTTTTATA
>OBWV01000793.1_pt1 | contig 22038 bp, 22 predicted proteins | sample 1495351 | NCBI WGS metagenome assembly OBWV01 (sample SAMEA2580122, study PRJEB22360) | human gut metagenome | biome: human gut; feature: human-associated habitat; material: faeces | place: Denmark | collected 2008/2010 | reverse complement strand
TTATGTATGTTACCTAAATAAAGATCGTTTGGAATATCAACATATTTAGAGCTTGCAACAAAGTGTAGGCTAGCTGCCGCTCCCAATCCAACTTCAAGATTACTTCCTGCTGTAGCATGTAGACCATTTGCTTCTAAATAGTTTGCTATTTTTTTAGCTTGTGATAGTCCTCCAACTTTACCAACTTTAATATTTGCAATATCACATGCATCATTGTTTACAACATTTACAACTTCATGGAAATTTGATATGGCCTCATCTGCCATTATAGGTGTGTCTAATCTTTCTCTTAACATCCTGAGTCCTTTTATGTCATTTCTTTTAACTGGTTGTTCTATACTTTCCAAATGAAACTCTTCTAGCTTTTTAAATGTTGTTAAAGCTGTTCTATAGTCATACCCTTGATTAGCATCTAATCTAATAGGGAACCCGTATCCTAGTTCCTCTCTAACCTTAGATAATAACTCTATGTCTCTTTCTGGAGAAATACCTACTTTAATTTTAATTACTTTGTATCCATCAGCTAATCTTTCTTTTGCTTCTTCTATAGAGCCTTTTAAATCTTGCATTCCAACAACCCAACTAAGTTCTATTTTGTCTCGGTATTTACCTCCAAGTAATTTATATACTGGAACATTTAAAGTTTTTCCCATTAAATCATAGAGAGCAATATCTATTGCTGATTTAGCAGCATAGTTACCATATATTGCTGTGTCTAATTTATCGTGGATATTATCAATGTTAAAAATATTTTCACCAATTATTGAAGGTCCTAAATATTTATTTATTGCTAATTCCATTGTGTATCCAGTTTCACCCATAAATGCTGGCGATGGAGCTGCCTCTCCGTATCCTACAAGACCATCTTCTGTAATTATTTTTACTATACAATGTGGTCTTGTCTTTTGTTCATATAATGATATTTTCCAACTCTTTTTCAATTCCATTTCTACAACTTTAACTTGAAAGTCTTTGATAATGCTCTTCAAATTATACATCTCCTTTTATTTCAAATATTTTTCTGCCACTTTCGCAAATAGGTATGAACCCATCCAAATATTTTCTTCATCTATATCAAAAGTATCTGAATGTAGTGGTTGATAATTTCCATCCACACCAAACCATATAAATGAACCTTTGTACTTCTTTAGATAATAACTAAAATCTTCTGCTATTGTTGAAATTTCACAACTATCATCAACAACTTCTTCTTCGAAAGAACTAATGGCAACACCCTTAATAAAATCAGTAGCTTTCTTATCATTTACAACAACAGGATATCCTCTCTTGTATATTAATTCGCATTTGCATCCATGTTCGATTTCCTTCGCCTTTAAAATTAAACCTAGTTTTTCTTCAATATAGTCTCGAACATCTTCATTAAATGTTCTAACCGTTCCTTCTAATTGGCAGAAGTTAGCTAGTATATTGTATCTAGTTCCACCTCTAATTTTACCTACAGTTATAACAGCTGGGCTTAATACATCAATGTTTCGACTAACTATAGATTGAATTTCTTGTAGTATTTGAGAGCCTATTAGAATAGAATCTATTCCAAGATGTGGCTTTGCAGCGTGGGAGCTCTCTCCAATAATATTTATAAAAAAATGATCTGATGAGGCCATTACTGGACCACTCAATATTCCAAAAGTTCCTCCCTTGATAAAAGGCCACATATGTAACCCAAATATATAGTCTAAATCCCCTATTTTTTCTGATTCTAAAATGCCTTTTGCCCCACCTGTAGGAGAAGCTTCCTCTGCTGGTTGAAATATTAGCTTAACTTCACCGTTAAGACTCTCTTCATGACTTTTTAAAACTTTTGCTAATCCTAACAATATTGTCATGTGTGCATCGTGTCCGCAAGCATGCATTACACCTTCATTTTTAGATTTGTGGTCATAATCATTTTTTTCTACAAGAGGTAGTGCATCCATATCTGCCCTAAATCCTATTTTTTTATTTGTTTTATTATTGCCTATAGTAGCAATAATTGCATTGCTATAAAAATTGGTTTCATATTTTATGTCCAATTTATCTAAATATTCCATTATCTTTTTTGATGTTCTTTTTTCCTCATAAGACAAATCTGGATTCATGTGAAAATCCCTGCGAATTTCGATTAACTTATTATTAATTTTTCTTACTTCTTCTTTCGATATTTTTTCTATATTCATTTTCTTAAAAATCACAACCTTATATTCAAAATAATTTACTTTAGTTTATAAAATGTATAGGTTAATTGTCCTCAAAATCTTCCAAATATAATCCCAAATCATCAGATGCTTCATTGTGGCGACTGTAATAACATAAGCTTTTTTCTTTATCTAAGTTCGCATAGTATAATACTAGGGCATTTATAACAACTATTGTTGAAACTACAGTAAAAGTTTTAGAGCTGTTTTTTGCTTCCAACACAATATCTGAATATTTAGCAATAGGCGAAACTTTTGCATCCGTAATAGATATAATTTTTACATTCTGTTTTTTTAAATGTTTAATTATATTAAATGTAAGCTTTGTATATTTTGGATAGCTGATTGCTATAAAAACATCATTCTCTCCTAGCAGATCTAATTTAAATGAAATATCATCATTTATATTTTCCAAAAAATATACGCTATTGGAAAATTCGCTTAACATATAATATAGAAATAAAGCAGGTGACCTAGATGTTCTTGAACCAAATATAACTATCTTCCTTGATTTGTGTAATAAATTTGAAGTGTTTTTTAAATCTTCCTCTAATTCTTTGCTATATAAAGCATTCAAAGCATCTAAACAATTTGATATTTCATTGTATAAAAAATTTCCATCTTCATTTTTTAAATTGTTTCTGATTTCTTCGAATGAAAGAGAACGTTTTTTCGTATATTGTTCAAAATCTTTTTGGAAATCACTAAAAGATTTATATCCTAGTAGTTTTGGAAATCGACTTATTGTTGCTTCACTAACTCCTATTTCCTCTTTCAAATCCATAATTGTTCTTAGAGGAACCAAATCATAATTTTTTAAAATATATTTAGCAATTTTTTTATTAGATCTTGAAAAAGAATTATATTTTTCTCTAATTAAATCTAAAACATTTTCCTTCAATAGTTAACCTCCTTTATCAAATCTTTACATAAGTATATTAAAAATTATTTCAAATGTCAATATATTTGAAAAAATTTTTTCATTTTTAATCTCACGATAAATCGTTATCTAATAAAACTCCAATAAAAAACTCTTAGCAGAAGCTAAGAGTTTTTTATTATTATTAAATTAAAAGGCAAGTAAGCCTAAATGTTCAACTAAAATTTTTAGTCCTAGAAAAATTAAAATTAAGCCTCCTGCCACTTGTGCCTTGTCCTTTAAGGCAATGCCAAAGGCCCTTCCTATTCTCACTCCCAAAAAGGAAATGACAAAAGTTGTTAGTCCAATTACAAATACTGCAAGAGATATTTTTATCTTCAAGAAGGCAAAGGACACTCCCACTGCAAGGGCATCTATTGATGTGGCTATGGCAAGCATAAATAAGTTTTTAAGATCAAGCCTATCTTCTTCAATTGTGCAAGTTTTGTCCCTTGATTCTCTTATCATGTTCACCCCAATAATTGACAAGAGGACAAAGGCTATCCAGTGGTCCACTGCTTGAAGCTTCTCTGCAAAAATTGAGCCCAAGAGATAACCTATATAGGGCATGGCTGCTTGGAATACTCCAAAAAATAGCGCAATGACAAAGGATTTTTCTAAAAAATTTTTTCTAATGGAGAGGCCCTTACATATTGCTGCCGCAAAGGCGTCCATGGAAAGTCCCACTCCAATTAAAAATACCGATATTAAATTCATCTTCACTCCTCAAAAAAATAGATGCCCCCATAGCATCTATTTCTCTTCTAATTTTTAAAATTATTTTAATAATTCGTCTAATCTATTTTTGTCGAAGCCAACGATTTGTTCGTCGTCAATGCAGATTACTGGCACGCCAGTGTATCCCATTGCCATTAGTTCGTTTCTTGCTTCTTTGTCAGTTTGAACGTTCTTTTCTTCGAAGTCTACTTCTCTTTCCTTTAAATAATCTTTTGCCATTGTGCAATAAGGGCAAGTGTTACTTGTATATACTGTTACTTTACTCATTTTATTCCTCCTCATTACTTACTTTTATTATACTCCATTAGTATAAGTGAAGCAAATTCTTTAAGCTTTTTATGCCTAATATTTTTACAACTTGTGTTTTGCGTGCTCTAGTCCGTCTTTAAATATACATAGGACGTGTTCATCATCTAGGGAGTAGTAGGCCCTTCTGCCTATTCTCTTTACCTTTATTAAGTTTTGATTTCTTAAAAGTGCAAGTTGATGTGATATGGAAGACTGACTCATGTCAAGCAAGACTGAAATATCAGATACGCATAGTGGCCCATTCATCAGCGCATAAATAATCTTTATCCTCGTAGGATCAGATAGGGCTTTAAATATTTGAGAAAGTATTTCTATTAAGTCCTCTTCCTTGTTGAAGTTAGAAATATCTTTTTCAACTTTTTTTGAGATTTCGTCTATATATTTATCCTTCATTTTTGTTACCCCACACTTTTAAAATTTACACTTAAAACAATAAATTCTTCAAGCTTTAGAGTTTCAGCTCTTCTGCTCTCCTCAATGCCACTTAGTTCAAGGGCTCTTTTTATATCATCTTTTGTGTAATTTAATTTTGAATTGGAAAGAGAATTTAAAATAGTCTTTCTCCTAGTTGTAAAAGCTGCACGAACAACTTTAAATAAAAAGTCTGTGTCAACTTCTTCTCTCTTTTTCATCTTCAAGTTCACAACTGCCGAGTCAACATTGGGCTTTGGCATAAAAACTGAACTTGGCACTTGAAATTTGTACTTGCAATCTGTGTAATAATTTATAAAGACAGATAATGAGCCATAATCTTTACTTCCTGGCTCTGCTGCAAGTCTTTTGGCAACTTCCTTTTGCACCATTACTGTAATGGAAATTAAATTTACCTGAGCCAAAATTAATTTTTCAATTATTGGCGTTGTCACATAGTAGGGAAGATTTGCAACCACCTTAAAGCCTTCGTCGCCAAATTCTTCATGGCAAAGTTTTTTTAAGTCTAAGTCCAAAAAATCTCCATAAACTACTTTAACATTATCTAGGGCAAGAGTTTCCTTGTGAAGATCTCTTAACTTTTCGTCAATTTCAACTGCAAGGACTTTTTTTGCCCTGAGAGCTAATTCTTCAGTTAAGGTTCCAACTCCAGGACCAATTTCAAGGACATTGTCCTCTTCACTTATTTCAGCTACGTCGGCAATTTTTCTCACAATATTTCCGTCGATTAAAAAGTTTTGCCCCAGGGATTTTGTAAATCTAAATCCATACTTAGTAAGGATCTCTGAAAGTTTGCTTGGTTTATATAATCTATCTATGGGAATTCACTTCCTTCATAGCCTCTTCAAATTCTTCCCTTGTAATTCCAAAGGAATTTAATTTATGAAGGGTCTTTTTTCCATTTCCATATCCTATTTTTAGGATTTCCGAAAGTTTTTCGCGTCTCGCACTTGCATCTTCAGAATTTATAAGTCTGTTTTCTATTAAATCATCCATAGTGTATTCACTTATAACATCAGTTTTTGTAGCTCGTGCTGCCTTTAGTGCCTTTAAAATTTCTTCGGCAGAGGCATTTTCCACGCCAATGTCACCATGTTTTGTTGAAACACTTTGAGAAAGGTAGGCGTGTTTAGCATTTGGAATTTCATCAGCAATTCTCTTTCTTATTTGAGAGCCCATGTAGTCCGAGTCTGTGAAGATAATTATGCCCTTTTTCTTGTCCATTTCTTTTAAAAGATTTATTAAATTTCTGCCAAAGGCAAAGCCGTGAGTGGTAATAACCTCTGCATCCACTGCCTTTTTTATGGCAATCTCGTCGTCACGACCCTCAGCGACAATTACTTCTTTAATTGTCATTTTCATATTCCAAAAAACCTCTTTGTATTTTCTCCAGTAATTTTTTCAAGCTCTAAGGCATCCATTTGCCTTAAATCTGCAATGTATTGGCAGGTAAACTTCACAAGCTTTGGCTCATTTCTCTTGCCCCTATAGGGAACAGGTGTCATGTAGGGACAGTCTGTCTCAAGAAGGAGTCTATCAAGGTCAACTGCCTTGGCAACTTCCTTGGGAGTCTTTGCGTTTTTAAAAGTAACTGCACCACCAAGAGCGATGTAGTCCCCCATCTTTAAATACTCTCTCATCATGTCCACAGATTGAGAGAAGCAGTGAATTAAAGCTGTAAAATCATATTTCTCGTGAGCTTCCTTTAAGATGTCAAAGGTATCCTTTGCTGCCTCGCGAGAGTGAATTACAATATTTTTCTTTAGCTTAGCTGCCAGCTCAATTTGCCTCTTAAAAACTTCCTTTTGCACATCTCTTGGAGAGTTGTCGTAATAATAGTCAAGACCAATTTCTCCTATTGCCAGGACTTTTTTGTCCCTCGAAAGTTCAATAAGTCTCTTTTCAACTTCATCATCATAAGTCCTTGCCTCATGAGGATGAACTCCAATAGCTGCGTAAATATTTTCGTATTTATTGGCAAGCTCCACTGACCTCTCTGATGAAGGGAGGTCAGAAGAATTATTTATAACAAGTTCTATTCCATTTTCACCTAAACTTTTTATTATGTCCTCGCGGTCTTCGTTAAAGGCCTCATCGTCTAAGTGCACATGTGAATCTATCATAGTCTCTCCTAACTAATTTTTGCTCCTGATTTAATGTCAGCTAAAGTTGATGCAAGACTTAAATTTCCTTCATCATCTTCTGCAGCAAGAAGCATCCCATTGGACTCAACGCCTCTTAATTTAATTGGTTTTAGATTTAAAATCATGAGGATTTTTTTGCCAATTAATTCATTTTTCTTGTAGTATTCCTTTATGCCAGAGACAATTTGCCTATCCATGTCGCCAATTTTTAATTTTAGGACATAAAGCTTATCAGCATTAGGATGATCTTCTACGCCAACAATTTCTGCAACTCTAATATCAAGTTTTGCAAAATCTTCTATATTAATTTCCTTTTTTATATCTTCTTCAACTTCTTTATGAGCTTCTGCCATAATTCTAGAATTTAAAAGAGCAGTGTTTTCTTCGTTAAATCTATCAATTTCAGCTTCGATGTCAAGTCTTGGGAAAATAACTTCGCCCTTATTTACCTTCGTGCCATCTTCTATTAAGCCAAAAGTTCTTGCATCTTCCCAATTAATTTCGCCGCTTACACCAAGTTGCTCTCTAATCTTTAGAGAAGTGTCCTTGATAAATGGATAAATTAAAACAGAAACAATTCTTAAACTTTCTGCCAAGTTATATAAAACAGTGTTAAGTCTGTCCTTTTTGTCATCATCCTTTGCAAGCTTCCAAGGTTCGGTTTCATCAACATATTTATTGGATCTTCTGATTAACTTCCAAATTGCTTCTAGGGCAACAGAGAATTGGTAGTGTTCCATGGCTTTTTCCACTTCATCAATTACAGAAACAGCAAGATTTTCAAGATCATCATCAACATCTTCTCTTGCGCCCATATCTTCAATTACTCCATCATTGTATTTAGAAATCATGGATACAGTTCTTGAAAGAAGGTTGCCAAGGTCGTTAGCTAAATCAGAATTAAGTCTTTGCATGAATTTTTCAATATTAAAGGACCCGTCAGAGCCAAAAGAAAATTCCCTTAGTAAGAAATACTTAAGGGCATCAACGCCATAAAGCTTGATAATTGGCTCAGGATAAATAACATTTCCCTTGGATTTACTCATCTTGTCGTTGTCAAATAAAATCCAGCCATGACCAAAAACCTTGTCAGGAAGAGGCAAATCAAGTGCCATTAAAATAGCAGGCCAAATAATAACATGGAACCTAATAATTTCTTTGCCAACAAAGTGAACGCCAGCTGGCCAATAAGAATTAAACTTTTCCTTGTCAGTGCCATAACCAATAGCAGTTAAGTAGCAAGCAAGAGCATCTATCCAAACATAAACAACATGCTTGTCATCAAAGGGAACCTTAACTCCCCAATCAAAAGTAGACCTAGAAACAGAAAGATCTTCAAGACCGTCCTTGCCTTCGAAAAAGTTTTTAACCATTTCATTTTTTCTAAAAGCAGGCTCAATAAATTCAGGGTGGTCTTCATAATACTTTAAAAGCCTGTCCTTGTACTTAGAAAGTCTAAAGAAATAAGATTCCTCATGAGTAAGTTGAGTTGGCCTTCCACAGTCAGGACAAGTGTGGTCTTCGCCAACTTGTGCCTCAGTCCAAAAAGATTCACAAGGAGTACAATAAAAACCTTCATATTCGCCCTTGTAGATGTCGCCCTTGTCGTAAAGCTCTTGGAAAATATTTCTAACATCTTCTTCGTGATCCTCATCAGTAGATCTGACAAAATAATCATAGTCAATGTCCATAGTTTCCCAAAGCTTTTTGATATTTTTGACAATGCCATCAACATATTCCTTTGGCTTCATGCCAAATTCCTTTGCCTTAGCCTCTATCTTTTGACCATGTTCATCAGTACCAGTAGTAAAGAAAACATCATAGCCTTGCATTTTTTTAAATCTCTTAACACAATCAACTGCCACAGTGCAGTAAGTATGACCAATGTGAAGATTGTCACTTGGATAATAAATTGGCGTTGTAACATAAAATTTTTTATTGCTCATAAAACCTCCATAAAAAAACCCAATCCCCGGGGATAAGGTCTTGGCAAAATCTGTCAAAATTCCGATTAAAATCTATCATAATTAAAATAATTATAACTGAAATCGCCTATAAAATCAATTTAAGCTATGTAATCAGTATGTTTTAAACACAAAAGAGTTTGCAACTTATTTATATAAATTACAAACTCTTCCCCAATTTATTTTATTTTCAATAGCCCTTGTCGAAGTCTACTATATTTTTGAAGTCGCCGTCGTTTTTTAGGGCCTTTAGGTTTTGGTAGGCTGTTTCAAACTGTCTTCTTCCCAAGTCTTCGCAGGAGAAGGAGATGTGTGGATAGATGTAGACATTATCCATGTCCCAAAGTGGTGATGACTCGTCTAGTGGTTCTTCTTCAAATACATCCAGGGCTGCCCCTCTTACTTTTCCTGATTCAAGGGCTTCTACAAGTGCCTCTTCGTCAATCGTTGCTCCTCTTGATATGTTTACTATTACTACTCCATCTTTTAGGATTTTAAATCTTTCTCTATTTAATATGTGATGAGTTTTTTCTGTTCCTGGTAGACACATTATGATGTAGTCCATTTGTGGTAGGATGTGGTCAAGCTCATCTATTGAATAGACATTGTCGAAGGGCTCAACTTTTCTTCCGCTGGTGTTAAAGCCACTTAGCTCAATGTCAAAGCCCTTAAGCCTTTTTGCTCCTGCTATGGCAATTGTGCCTGTGCCCAAAAATATTGCCTTCTTGCCATATAGGTTGTGTGAGAAACTTCTCTTCTTCCAAAGTTTTTTCTTTTGGTTTTCTATATTTTTTCTGTCTTCCTTATCTATTTGAAGTAGTCCATAGACAATCCATTCGGCTATGGGGTCGTCGTAGGCGCCGTTGTTGTTGGATAATATTATTTCCTTTTCTTTAATGTAATTTAAGTCCAAAAAGTCAATGCCCACTGATGTCAAAAAGATGTACTTTAAATTTTTGTGGTCCTTGTAGTTTAAATTTTCTAAATTTATTGCGCCAATTAATATGTCTTCGCCATAATCTTCCTCAGCATTGGGATTTTTTTCGTCATAGCCAATTACCTCATAACCTAATTTTCTTATTGTGTCGCCATATTTTCTTGCCATGCCTTGGCCTAATAGTACTTTCATTTATTCCTCCACAAATTCTTTTATATTTTTTATTACTAAATTCTTTTTGTCAGTCATTACAGAGTGTCCACAATTGTCTAGCTTTTCAAATTTTGCGCCAATTTCATCTGATAAAAATTTTCCATCCATGTAAGATATTATTTTGTCATCATAGCCATGAAGGACAAGGCTTTTCATGGCAAGCCTTCCTCCATGATATTTATAATCTCTCAAGATGCCTGCAACTTCATCTAAATTTCTCTGCCTAATTGCCGACTCAAGGTTTCTCTCAAACTCTTCCTTTTCTGGCAATTTTACATTGTAGATAAAGGTCTTAAATAAAACTCTTATGTTATCTTTTTTTAATTCTGTTCCCGTCATGCCCATGCTGGCAAAGCTGTCTTCGATTAAGTTTAAGTTAAAAGTCATGAGCCCCTTTATGATTTCTAGGTTTTTTTGAGGGTTTATGAAGTCAAAATTATTTAAATATTCGTGAAAATTATTTGTCAAAATATCTGCACCATTGGTCCTAAAGGGTGCGTAGCCAAAGGGTGCAAGAAAAATTTGATTTTTGATTCTGTCTTTTATGTCTTTGTCCTTTGCAAGTTCAAGGGCGACGCCACCGCCAAGAGACCATGAGACTAGGGTAAAGTTTTTTATGTCAAGCTTTAAAATAAATTCTTTGATGTCTGAAACAAAATCGTCAATTGAAGTAATTTTATTATTATAGGAAGACTTGCCATATCCCCTCATGTCGGGAGCAAATATGTGGTAGTCCTCTAACTTTTTTATAATTTCAATAAAACAAGAAGATGAGTACATATTTCCATGAATCATTAAAATATCTTTGTCAGATTTGCTTTCATTTTCGAGATAAAAAATTTCCTCGTCCTTGAGCTTTATGTATTTTTCTTTTAAATTCATTTCACCTTCTCCTTCCATATAATTAAATTATATGCTAAAGGTCTAATTTAGTAAATAGAAGCCATATTGTAAAAATTTTTCAAGTAGATTATAATTAAGTAATAAAGTAATAGATAGAAAGGAGTCTTTATGAGTTTTTTTAGAACACTGCCAACTAAACTTAGCTTTAATACAAATGAAAAAATTCAAATTGCCAACGCAGAACTCACTAGCGGAGATTTTGCCCTAGCAATTGATGTCTTAAATGCCCAGGACTCCTTTGTCACAAACATTGAATTTGCCGTAAAGTTTAAGTCCATTGAAAAGTCCTATCTCTTTAATGGCAGAGAGTTTTATTTTTCTCAAGCAGTAAATATTGAGCCCTATAAAAGATATTTTTTGGAGCCCTTTTTATTAGACGAGAGATTTTATGAGGCAAGGGCTATAGACATTTACATATCAAAGTACACATGCGACGGAAAAACTTATACCTCTTCAGAAAAAAAACATGACATGAATTTGCCAGTCATTCCCGAAAAAAAGCGTGCACAAATAAAGGAAACTCTTGGCGAGGGAATTAAAACTTATGGTGAAAATCGAATTGATTTTTGGCGCTGCGCCTGTGGTTTTATTAATGAAAAGGATAAGAGCGAATGTGATTTTTGTGGCAGAAATAAAAGTTTTGTCCTAAATAATTTGACTGAACCCCTTATTAATTCAAAAATTTTAAATGTAATTGAAAACACAAGGTCAACTTCAGATATAAATTTAAAGACCCTTGAGACTCATTTGACTCAGACAAACCTTTCAAAGATTGCTCCAAATACAGAGAGCCTAAAAGTTGATAGAACTAATGAAGTGACTACAAAAAAACCAAAGAAATTTTCTGCAAAGATTATATTTTTCTCCATAGTTTTAATTATTATTTTGTCCATAATCTCTCTATTTATAATTAATTTCGCTGTGATAACGAGAAACGAAAATAAAATTGAAGATGCAAGGGGACTTGCCCTAAGTGGCGAATACAAAGAGGCACTGGACTTATACAAGGAAGCTACAAAGAAAAAGACTAGTCCAGAAATTTCAAATGAAATGGAAAAACTAAAGAAGTTAGTTCAATCTGATGACTTCTACCAAAAGGGCATCAAACTTTACCAGGAAGAAAATTATATTGACTCAGCCTACAATTTTAAAAAGGTAATTCAAGAAGACGAGAAAAATTATAACGCAGCTCAAGATAAACTTCTTTCCATAGACAATATAATTTTGAATAAAGTAAAGGACACTTATAAGGAAAATAAGGTAAATGAAGCAATGCTCCTCTTAAATTCCTATCTCAGCGCAGTGCCTGAATCTGCAAAGGCAACAAGCCTAAAAAAAGAAATTGAAAGCAAAAGCGTCATTGATATAAACAAAGATAAAGATCAAACAGAAAGTTTTGAAAAAGAAAATGACTACACAGATGCAGCCCAAACTGCAAAAAAATCTTCTGAACTTCTTCACACTTACAGGAATGTTGCCACAGAAAAGGCAAACCTAAGAAAGGAAGCAAGTGTAGATTCTGAAATTATAAAAATTTTGGAAAAGGGAACTGAACTCTATGTCTTAGAGACAAAAATCGAGCAGGGCAAGAGAATTTGGTGCCATGTAGAACTTAAGTCCAGCATCTCTGGTGAAAATTTGAGGGGCTGGATATCAGATAAGACTTTAAATTAATTTCTCCACTTAGGTGGAGATTTTTTTTGAAAAAAATGAACCTTTTTCCATCCTAAATAGTCTTATAAGTAGATGCATCTAAAGGAGGTTAAAATGAATCCCCAAAAATTTAACATAGAAAATTTTAAAAAATTAAAAAAGGGCGACAAAGATTCCTTTGATCTCCTCTATGAAGAATACTACTTAAGCTTGTACCGAACTGCCCTTCTCATCTTGGGAAATAAGGAGGAGGCAGAAGATGTCCTCCAAGACACCTTCCTTTCTATTTACAAAAACATAAATAAGTTGAAGGAATTTAACAAGTTAAGACCTTGGATTTTTTCAATTTTAAAAAATTCTTGCTACACCAGATATAAAAATAGAAAGAGAGAATTTCCCGACGAATTTATTTTGGAAAAGGCTGACTCAAATCTTATTTCCAGTGGAGAAGATGAATTTGTATTAAATAATGAAGTTGAATCAGCCCTCTTAAAATTAAATCCCAAGGAAAGAGAAGTCCTGGTCCTCTTTTATTACGACGACTTCTCCATAGAAGAAATTGCAAAAATCTTGAAGACCTTTCAGGGTACAGTTAAGTCTAGACTTTTTAGAGCTCGAAAAAATTTAAAGAAAGAAATAATGAAAGTCGACCAAGACTTTGGCGAGAAGGAGAGTATTTATGAATAATTTTAATAATTTTGATGAGTATATAAAAGACAAATTAGAAAAAAGCGTGGAAAATTCTGCTCCTTCTGCTTACCTCAAAAATAAAATTGACTTAGAGATAAAGTCCACAGAAGAAAAAGGAGCATTTAAAATGAAAAAGAAACTTATATTAGTGGCAGCTGCTGCCCTTGTCCTCTCAGTGGGAGTCTTCGCAGCAGGAAAAATTACTGGAACAATTGCATCTTCATCATCTCAATATAACTACACAAATTACACCGACATGGCAAAGGCAGAAAAAAAGGCAGGTCTTGAAGCCTATGCCCCAGAAAATTTAGGAGAATATAAATTTAACGGAATTAGAATGGTTGACCTAGAAGATGTTGATGACACTGGTGCAAAATTAAATAAGAGAAAGGCAATTGATGTTGACTACAAAAAGCAAATAGGAGAAGATGCAGATCACATTACTTTAGATATTGACAGGATAGTTGAGGGTCACGAACCTATTTCAAGCCTTCCTTACAAGGAAATGAGAACTATAAAGGGAGTGGATTTTTACTACTCAGTTTATAACAATTTATTTGTTGGGAGTGAGGAAGACTTAAGTCCTGCCGATAAAGAAAGATTTGAAAAGGATCCTTTCTTTAATGTTGGCATAGGCGGCAAGGGTTCAGACAGAAGTGAAGCTGTATCAACTTACTTAATCTTTGAATACAAGGGCAATCAATACCTCTTACACAATATGAACTTTAGAGATAAAAAGGCAATTGATGCAGATGAATATTTCCAAATGGGAGCAAGTATAATCGAATAATTTTTTCGCAGTTAGTTAGTTAAAACATTTTTCTTATATTTTAGATAGTTGTAAATTTTAAAAATCTAAACACCAAAAAAGGACCCTCATGGTCCTTTCTTTTTGTAAAAAATATTTAATTTGCGCCAGACATTTTTTTATACATCTCAATATTTGAGTCATTTAAAAATTCATAAGCTGCATTTATTTCTTGGAATTTTTCCTTTGCACCCTCTTCCTTATTTAAGTCAGGGTGATATTTTTTTGCCATCTTTCTGTAGGCAAGCTTCACTTCATACTTGTCTGCCTTATAATTTACGCCGAGAGTGTCGCAGGCTTTTTCGTATTGGTCCTTAAAACCGTAGCCTCCTCCTTGTGATTGATTCCCATAAGAGCCGCCTTGATTTTCATAAAAGCCGCCATAACCCTGCTGCCTAAAAAATTCATCAAACTGAGAAAAGTCGTCGAAGGTCGTCCAAGTAAAGCCACCGAAATCTTTAAATCTCTCCCTAAACTCTTCTTCTCTTCTCTTTCTCTTTTCTTCTTCTTGTCTAATTCTCTCTCTTTCTTTTTTCTCCCAATAAGCTCTTCCATAGCCAGATATGCTTTCGAATTCATTAACCTTACCAAGGAGATAATGATCTGCCCTGTCGTAGAAAAATTCTGTCACCATATAGTGTATGTATTTCAAAAAAGATTCTGACACATTGCCAAGTAGGGGCACAACAATAGCCAGCATGATTAGAGTTGAGAGCCACTTATTTCTTGCAATGCCAGCCCAGGCAAAGGGATTTAAAAGTAAAAATATTATCAAACAGCCGCCCATGGAAAGTACATATAAGAAAAATCTTCTTATGGCTGAAAATAAATCTACAGCAATATTAACTATTACAATTAAAAAAGTTAAGATGAGGTCAAAAAATTTGCCCAAACCCTTATAAAAATATCCTAAAATTTTATTCATTTTGCTTCCTTTTTCTATATTCTTCTAAAAATTTATTATCTTCAATTACAAGTCCCCACTCATTGGCAAGAAACTCCAAGTGATGAGTGAATTCGTGGAGGAGAACTTCCTCTAGCTTTTCCCTTAAGATCTCCCTTGAGGAAAATCTGTACATGTCCATAAAGGACCCATAATAAATTTTTATCATGTTGCCAAGCATTGACCTTTGGTACTCGCCCATGATGACTAGGTCCTCTGCATAGGCTTCCTCGTGGTACTTTGCCTCTTCTGTAAGAATTATACCACCATTAAGATGCTCGTAGGCATAAGAAGGTATGGACTCGCAAATTTCTTCCAACATTTCCTGAACTTCATCGATTCTCTCCAAGTAATATGGATCATATTTATTTTCATCAAATAAATCCTCATCTTCTTGATTGCCATCTTGAACTTCATCTTGATTTTCTTCTGAATTGACTTCTTTATCTTCCTTTTGAACTTCATCTGGACTTTCTTCTTGACTCTCCTTTAAATCTTTATGAGTAAAGTTTTCTTCTTCCCTTGAATCTTCATCACTTGATTTAAAATCTATTTTCTCTTCACTTTTGACATAAATATCCTCAATTATTTCAAGGGGAAGGTCAATATTATTTTCTTGGTCGCTAAAAAAAATTCTTTTGCCCTCTTCATTAAGCATCTTTTCACCTCCAAAATAAAAAACTGTAGAAGCCTACAGTTTTATCTACTTTATCTAATTATAATACCCAGGAAGAAAAATTTCTACACATCTTCCACTTGAGCCAGAGTCTTGCCTGGCACTGATGACAATAATTTTTTTGTGTAGTCCTCTTTTGGGTTTTCAAAAATTTCTTCAGACTCATTATATTCCACGCATCTGCCCTTATACATGACGAGGACTTCCTCTGCCACATGTCTTACAACGGAAAGGTCGTGAGAAATAAAAATCATGGATAGACCCAAGTCTCTTTGCAAGTCTTCAAGCAGGTTTATTATTTGTGCCTGAATGGAAACATCAAGAGCAGAAGTGGGCTCGTCTGCCACAATTATTTTTGGATCAACGGCAAGTGCCCTGGCAATGGAAATTCTCTGCCTTTGCCCTCCAGAAAATTCGTGGGGATACCTTTCCATGTGATATTCTGACAGACCACAAATTTCCATGGTCTCCAAAACTTTTTTGTGGATCTTGTCCTTGTCCTTCTCGCCTAAGAGATTTCTTATGCCTGATGCAATTATGTCCTTGCACTTTTTTCTGGGATTAAGTGAGGAATAGGGGTCTTGAAAAATCATCTGCACATCTTTTCTATAGACCTTTAATTCCCTCTGATTTTCCTTTAAAATATTTTTCCCCTCATAAATTATTTCTCCGCTGGCATCAGGATAAAGTCCCATGATGCACCTGGCAAGAGTTGACTTGCCTGAGCCACTTTCGCCAACAACACCAAGTGTGTGAGAAGTTTTTAGGTCGAAGGAAATGTCATCAACTGCCTTAAAGCTTTTACCGCCGCTAATTTTAAATTCTTTATTTAAATTTTTAACTTGTAAAATAATTTCGTCCTTCATTTTATCACCTATACAAAAAGCAGGATACCTTATGACCGTCAATGTCCACTTCTTCAGGAATTTTTTCCTGGCAAATTTTCATCTTCTCATCACACCTGTCGCAGAAGTAACAAGATTCTGGAAGGTCAATTGGATTTGGAACTGACCCCCTAATTGTGTAGAGCTGGTCCTTTTTCTTGTGGGCAGTAGGTATTGCCCTTATAAGTCCTCTTGTGTAAGGGTGAAGGGGCTTTTTAAATATATCTTCTGCCCTCGCCCTCTCCACGATTTTTCCTGCATACATTACATTTACATAATCTGCTATGTCAGATACAACTCCAAGGTCGTGACTTATAAAAATTATGGCAGTATTCATGTCTTCCTTTAATTTTTTCATGAGCTCCAATACTTCCTTTTGAATGGTAACATCAAGGGCAGTTGTAGGTTCATCTGCTATTAAAAGTTTCGGAGAAGAGGAAAGTGCCATGGCAATCATAATTCTCTGCCTCATGCCTCCAGAAAGCTCGTGAGGATAAGAATTGTAGACATCTTCTGCCCTATCTATTTCAACTTTTTTTATCATCTCTAAAGATTTTTCCTTGGCAGTTTTTTTATCCATGTCAAAGTGAGTCCTAAAGACTTCAGACATTTGGTATCCAATCTTTAGGGCAGGATTTAGTGAAGTCATGGGTTCTTGAAAAATCATAGAAATTTCATTGCCTCTTATGTTTCTCAATTCTTCTGGAGAAGACTCTAAAAGATTTTTTCCTTCAAAAATTATCTCACCAGAAATTTTTTCAAGAGAGGACTTTTCCAGAAGACCCATAATGGCAAGGGAAGTTACAGATTTTCCCGAGCCAGATTCTCCTACTATGGCAGTTGTCATTTTTTCACGAGTGTTAATATTAACTTTATTTACAGCTTTTACTATACCTTGGGAGCTTTTGAAAAAAACTTCAAGGTCCTTTATTTCTAATAACATACTACCTCCTGAACTTTGGGTCAAAGGCATCTCTTAGGGCGTCGCCAACAATATTTAAAAGTAAAATTGTTATGGCAATTGCCATGCCTGGGAATAGAGTTATGTGTGGATAATTTCTAATATAAGCTCTCCCTTCAGAAAGCATTTGACCCCACTCTGCTTCTGGCGGCATAATTCCCATGCCGATAAAGGAAAGGGAAGCTGCAGATAAGATGGCAGTTCCAACACCAATTGTGGCTTGGACAATTATGGGCGCAAAGCAGTTGGGTAGAATTTCTGCAAAAATCAATTTAAAAGTTTTTACTCCAGCCAGCCTTGCCGATTCAATGTACTCCAAATTTTTCACAGACATGACCTGACTCCTCACTATCCTGGCATAGGATGGAATAGAAGATAGGGAAACTGCCAAAATTAAATTTCTCATGCCTCCACCAAGAGCTGCAGCAAGGGCAATGGCAAGGACAAGTTGTGGAATGGATAAGATTGTGTCCATGACTCTCATAATTATGGCATCAAAAATTCCCTCATAGTAGCCTGCCAAGGCACCAATAATTACTCCAATTACTGTGGAAATAATTACAGATGTAAAGCCAATTTTAAGGGAGACTTGGGCTCCGTGAAGGACTCTCGAAAATATATCTCGTCCAAAGTTATCTGTCCCCATTAAGTGGGCACTACTTGGTCTTAAAAAATTGTCCTTGGGAAACTGCTCAGTGTAGTCGTAGGGTGAAAGGAGGTCGGCAAAAATTGCAGCAAAAATTATGACAATTAAAATTAAAAGTGCTGCCACTGCAACTTTATTTCTCCTGTAATATTTAAAAAATGTTTTTAATCTCTTTAACATGTTTCACCTACTTGTAGTCTGCCTTTATTCTTGGATTGATAAAGCCGTAGAGGATGTCAACGATAATGGAAATTACAGAATAAACTATGGCTATTAGCATAATTGCCCCAAGAATAATTGGGTAGTCACGAGTTTTTATGGAGTCCACCATTAGCCTTCCAATACCAGGAATGGAGAAAATTGTTTCTGTCAAAATACTTCCGCCAAGAAGTCCACCGGCTTGAAGTCCAATTGTGGTTATAACAGGAATCATTGCATTTTTAAGGGCGTGGACAAAAATAATTTTTGGCTTAGAAAGTCCCTTGGCATAGGCAGTCCTGATGTAGTCCTTGTCTAGGACGTCTAGCATGGCAGATCTCGTCATCCTCATAATTACGGCTGATGACTGAAAGCCTAGGGCGAACCAAGGCAGGATCATGTGCTTTATGGAAGAAAAACCTGATGCTGGAAGGATTTTTAGCTTTGTTGAAAATACAATTATAAGTAAAAGTCCTGACCAAAAAATTGGCATTGCAAGTCCAACCATGCCAAGAGCAGTAATCATTGAGTCAATAAAAGTATTTTTCTTTAGGGCTGCTATTACTCCAAAAGCTATGCCCATAATTATGGCAATGACAAGGGCGCCACCGGCAAGTTTTAAAGTTGTTGGAAAAACTCTAAGCAAGGCTTCTGAAACTGATCTTCCTGACTGATAGCTTTTGCCAAGGTCAAAGTGGAAAATTAAATCCTTTAAGTAATTTCCATATTGAACTATAAAGGGCTTATTTAGTCCAAGACTTTCTCTTATAGCATCAACTGTCTCCTTAGGTGCGTTAGGTCCAGCTGCAGCAAGGGCAGCATCTCCTGGCGACAAGTAAAGGAGCAAGAAAACTATAAAGCTCACTCCAAGAAGTGTAGGTATTAATATTAAAAGTCTCTTTAATACATATTTAGTCATATCTAATCCTTTCTTCTGTAGAAAAGACAAAATTCACCAAAGAAGACCTTGGTGAATTTAAAAAAATTATTTTTCTAAAAGTTTTACATCTTTAAGCTCTTGTGGATATTTTGGAAGAAGATCAAGACCTTCTACTTTATTGGAACCAGCAACAAGTGTCTCGCCATAGCAGATGTAAAGCCATGGATATTCTCTATTGATAAGCTCTTGGGCTCTCTTATAGATGTCAGCTCTCTTGGCATCGTCAATAGTTGAAATACCTTCTTTAATTAAATTATCAAGTTCTTCATTTCCAAAGAATGTGACATTTGGCTCCTTACCTTTATTTTCAGAATGGAAAGGTTGGAAAAGTTCATAATGTGCATCTACTATTGATGGGTTCCAACTCATAATAAACATATCATGTTCCTTATTTCTAACAGCATCTACAAAGGCACCCCATTCAAGTCTTTCTACGCTAAGACCAATTCCATAATCCTTTAATTGGTCTTGCATCATTGTTGCAACATTAACTCTTTGTTGGTTGTCAGAAGTATAAATTTTAAGATTTGTTCCCTCTCCAAGACCTGCTGCAGCAAAAAGTTCCTTTGCCTTTTCTTTATTTACTGTATTTGGCTTTAATGAATCTGCAATAGAATATTTGAAGTTAGGGTTTATTGGACTTGTTGCAAGCTTTCCACTGTTCATGTAGACAGTTTCAAAAATTGTCTTAGTGTCAATGGCATTTACCATAGCTTCCCTTGCTTCCAACTTGTCAAAAGGAGCCTTAGCTACATTAAATCCAATAAAGTGAATTGAATTATCTAATCTTCTAAAAAGTTGTAGGTCTTTATTTTCTTCTATATTTGAAATTTCACTTGGGTCGATTTTATAAGCAAGGTCAACTCCACCACTTTCAAGCTCAATAATTCTTTGTGAAGCTTCTGGTATAACCTTCATTTCGATGCCAGAAATACTAGGAGCATCGCCCCAATAATTTTCATTTACAGAAAAAGTCGCATGGTCATTTTGAATCCACTCATCTAATACAAAGGGTCCTGTTCCCATTGCTGTATTAGTAAGATCTGCTCCACCTTCTACATAGGCTTTAGACACAATAGACACAGCTGGATGTGAAAGTGAATTTAAAAAGGCAGCGTCAGGTTCAGTTAATTTAAAGGAGAAAGTTAAATCATCTTCTTTTTGGTAAGAATTTGGGTCAATTTTTCCATAAAAAGACTTATATCTGTCACTTGCTGCTGCTCTTTGAAGAGTGAAAATTACATCGTCAGCAGTAAGTGGGCTTCCATCAGAGAACTTAACTCCCTCTCTAAGTTTAATTGTAAAAGTTTGTGGGTCTGGGTTTTCAATGGATTCTGCAAGAGAATTTACCAGTTCTCCCTTAGAATTTCTCTTAACTAAAGTGTCATAAACTTGAATTAAAATATTTTCTTCATAGTCATCAGAAAGTGCATTTGGTTCAAGTGTTGTCGTATCTTCTGAAACTGCAACCTTTAAGACCTTGCCTTCCCCTTGGGCTTCTTCTTTTTTATTGGAACAAGCTACCATAAATAGGGATAGGACTAAAAGCATTCCTATAATAAATTTTTTCTTCATTATCATCTTCCTTTCTTTTTCTATACTCTTCTTATATCTGCTCCAAGATTTCTAAATTTTTCTTCAATTTTTTCGTATCCCCTATCAATATGATGGATTTCAGAAATTTCTGTTTCTCCTTCAGAAACGAGTCCTGCAAGAATAAGGGCAGCTCCTGCTCTTAAGTCTGTTGCAGCAACCTTGGATCCGTATAGCTTACTCTTACCCAATAGAATAGCTTCTCTATCTACTACTTTGATTTTTGCGCCCATCTTCTTTAACTCTTCAGCGTGCATAAAGCGGTTTTCAAAAACTGTCTCAATAATAGAGGATTGTCCTTCAGCTTGAGTTAAAAGTGCCATGAATTGTGCTTGTAAATCTGTTGGGAAACCTGGATGAGGAAGAGTTTTTATCTCAATTGGCCTTATTTCATCTGAGCCAATTACTCTCACTGTGTCGTCATCTTCTATTATCTTTGCTCCAGTTTCTTCCAGCTTTGCAATGACAGGCTTTAAGTGAGAAGTAATGATGTTTTCGATTGTGATGTCGCCACCAGTAATTGCAGCTGCCACCATAAAAGTGCCTGCTTCAATTCTATCTGGAATAACTTGGTGAGTGCAGCCTCTTAGCTTTTCCACTCCCCTAATTCTTATAGTTGAAGTTCCTGCTCCCATTACCTTGGCGCCCATTTTATTTAAGAAGTTTGCCAAATCAACAATTTCTGGCTCCATGGCGCAGTTTTCCATTACAGTTTCGCCCTCAGCCAAAACTGCAGCAGTCATAATATTTTCAGTTGCACCAACAGAAGGGAAATCCAAATAAATTCTCGTGCCAACTAATTTGTCGCACTCAGCCTTTATTTCGCCGTGAGTCATTTCTATGTTGGCGCCTAGGGCCCTAAAGCCCTTTAAGTGCAAGTCAATTGGTCTTGAGCCAATATTGCAGCCGCCAGGTAGGGAGTTGTAAGCCTTATTTAACTTGGCAAGAAGGGGTCCCATGACAAGGAAGGATGCCCTCATTTTGCTCATGAGTTCGTAGTCTGTTTTATAAGAATTGAGTCCAGAAGGGTCAATTATGAGTTTGTTGCCTTCCTTATTTATTTTAAGACCAAGTTTTCTCAAAACTTCTGTAATTATTTCAACATCCTTAAGCTCAGGCACATCTTCCAAAATTATTTCTTCTGTTCCAAGTATTGTAGCTGCAAGTATAGGTAGAGCAGCATTTTTTGCACCTGATATTCTTACATTGCCTCTTAGTGGGCCATTGGGTTTTACTAAAATTTTATCCAAAAGGATTCCTCCTATATATTATTTATAACGATTATTATTTTA
>OBWV01000781.1_pt1 | contig 22230 bp, 20 predicted proteins | sample 1495351 | NCBI WGS metagenome assembly OBWV01 (sample SAMEA2580122, study PRJEB22360) | human gut metagenome | biome: human gut; feature: human-associated habitat; material: faeces | place: Denmark | collected 2008/2010 | reverse complement strand
GACAGGCAGGCCGGAGGCAAGGCGGGGGCCGCGTCAATGTTTTTTATCTACACCCGGGGAAAAGGAGGAGTTCAGATGCTGAAAACAAGCTTTAATGCCGGCTGGATTTATCACGATGGGGGAGGAGGCGCCCTGGATGCCTTGATTCATGGAGGGCAGGATAACGGAAAGCCGGTTACGCTGCCGCATGATGCTTCGGTGGCAAGGCCCAGAGACAGCCGGGAGCCGAACGGGAGCGGGAACGGTTTTTTTGTGGAAGAGAACTGTTATTATACCAAGGAATTTTTGGTGGATGAGGCGGACAAAGATAAAAATGTGTGGCTGGAATTTGAAGGAATTTATCAGAATGCATTTATCTATATTAATCATTCCTATGCGGGACAGTGTCCCTATGGCTACAGTAATTTTTATATTGATGCCACCAAATTTATCAGGTTCGGTGAAAAAAACCTGGTGAAGGCAGTGGTCAAAAACGGAGTGCCCAGCGGACGCTGGTATACCGGCGGAGGGATTTACAGGGATGTTAACCTGATGATCGCGGATCGGATGCATTTGATTCCCGACGGTATCCATCTGTCTTGTGTGGATCTGGAGGAAGGGCAGGCCGTTATCCGGGCGGAATCCACACTGGAATATACCGGCTGCCATACAAGAGATGTGGTGCTGGAGCTTAAGCTCATGGATGAAGAAGGAAATCTGGCGGCAGCAGACAGCATGCCGGTGACCGCGGAGGAGCATTCCCGGGATACCTATCGTCAGAGGCTTTATGTGAAACAGCCCCGTCTCTGGAGCGTGGAGTCGCCCTGCCTGTATACATATTGTATCAGTGTCCGGGAAGGGGACCGGGTGCTGGATGAGGAAAGAGGAACCTTCGGCATACGTACACTGCAGCTTGATACAACGCACGGACTGCGGATTAACGGCGAGACGGTAAAGCTGCGGGGAGGCTGTATCCATCACGATAACGGTATCATCGGTTCGGCCGTATTCGCCCACGCGGAGGAATTCCGGGTGAAAAAGCTGAAGGAAGCGGGCTATAATGCCATCAGAAGCTCTCATTATCCCATGAACAGAAGGCTGCTGGAGGCCTGTGATAAATACGGCATGCTCGTCATGGATGAATTTTCCGATGTCTGGACCAGCACAAAGGTGGATTTTGATTATGGAATGCATATGGCCGACTGGTGGGAGCATGATGTGACCAATCTGGTGAATAAAGATTACAACCATCCCTGTGTAATTATGTATTCGATAGGAAATGAGATCCCGGAAACAGGGAACCGGTTTGATGCGGCATGGGGAAAGAAGCTTGCCGATAAAATCCGAAGCCTGGATGACACCCGTTATGTCACCAACAGCGTCAACATGATGCTGAGCATTATGGATCAGATAGGTGAAATGATGGCCGGACAGACCATGGAAATAAACAGCGCCATGAGCAGTATGGGAGAAATGATGAACCGGCTTGTGGCCAGCGAAATAGCAGGAAAAGTGACGGAGGCCTCTTTTGCCCAGGTGGATATTGCGGGATACAATTATGCGGCCTGCAGGTATGAGCAGGATGGAAAAGAATATCCCAACCGTATTATTGTGGGCTCGGAAACCTATCCTCAGGATTTGGATGTGAACTGGGAGCTTGTGGAGAAAAATCCTTATGTCATTGGTGATTTTTCCTGGACGGCCTGGGACTACCTGGGAGAAGCGGGGATCGGAAAGATTTCCTACGGGGAAAGCCAGGGCATGGGCTTTTATGCCGATTATCCCTGTAAGGCCGCATATTGCGGAGATATGAACCTGTTGGGAGACAGGCGGCCGGTTTCCTATTGGAGAGAGATTATCTGGGGCTTCCGGAAAGCGCCGTATCTGGCCGTCCAGCATCCGCAGCATCATGGACAGGAGCATCATATGACCAGCTGGAGCATGACCAATGCAGTACGCAGCTGGAACTGGTCCGGGTATGAGGGAAAGCCTGTAACGGTAGAGGTGTATACGGACGCGGAGGAAGCCGCACTTTATGTGAATGGGGAATTCCTTGAGAAAAAGGCGGCCGGACAGGAAAAGAAAGCCAGAGTTCTGTTTGAAACCGTATATACGCCGGGAATTCTGGAGGTAGCGGTTTATCAGGACGGGACAGAAACCGGCAGGGACCGTATCGTTACGGCTGATTCTTCGGTGAGGCTTCAGGCGGAGGCGGATTGCCGCGAAATCCCGGCGGACGGAAGTGATATAGCCTATGTGGAAATCTGCCTGACGGATGAGGCAGGCAATCTGAATCCGGAGGTGGATAAAGCGGTCAGCATATCGGCGGAAGGTCCGGGAACTATTTTGGGCTACGGCAGTGCGGATCCGGATTCCGAAGAGAATTATTTTGATACGACGGCCAAGGCTTTTGAAGGAAGGCTCAGGGCGGCGGTAAGAGGTACGGGGCAGGCGGGTACGATCACGATAACACTGCAGACAGAAGGCTGTGAGACGGTTACAGTGGAATTGAAAGCTGTCTGACAGCAGGTGTTGCGCAAAATAGTGAAGACGGTTTCAGAGCAGAAAGAATCTGTTCTGAAGCCGTTTTTTATTTACTCAGGCAGCGGGCCAGACTGCGCATCGGCAGAGAACCGAACATTCACAGGAACCGCCGGGATTTTCCGAACATGCAACCGTACCTGCCCGTGACGGTTGACAAGATGGAAAGCCGGCTTTATAGCGGCATATTTCCATGTTATGATATAATCCGGGCAAAACAAAGGAGGCGGTCAAATGAATTTATCCACAAAGATATATGAACTACGAAAAGCGAAGGGCATGTCACAGGAAAAGCTTGCCGAACTGGTAGGTGTTTCCCGCCAGTCCATTTCCAAATGGGAATCAGGGGAAACAATACCTGAACTGGAAAGGCTGGTGGAATTAAGCAGAATTTTTGAAGTGACAACCGATTATCTTCTGAAGCCGGGTGAAATGGATGAACTGACAATACGTACGGAGAAGCTGGAAAAACGGCAGAATGATCTGCAGTCGGAAGTGCGGAAAGAGCATAGTAAAAATATCCGTATTTTAAGCACCGGTTTTATATATGCCATCGCTCTGGCTATATTTTTTTATCTTCAGCTGCCGTTTCCGTATCTTTGGCCCTTGGGAACAGGAATGACGGTAAGACTGATCGTTCTGGCTGTCGTGCTGTTGATTGCAACGGCAATTGCCATTCAAAATAACCTGTGGATAACGAAAAAGTATTGGAAACAATCGGAGGAGGAGGAAACGGGAGGAAAAAGCGATGAGGAGAAATAAGAAAAAAAGGACTCTTGTTATTACGGTTTTCTGTATTACTGTGTCCGCAGCCTTATGTATTTGGCTTTCCCGCCAGCCATCGTTTAATCCCGGGCGTATTTATCATAATGATGATTTATTAGTGAGGGAGCAGGAAAACTTTCATGCCGTGAATTATGCGTTGGAACCGGTTGACGGCGATTCCGGCGGCCGATTCTTTACCGATGGATTTTCCGGTTCACGGACTGTAACTATTATGGAGTTGGAAGAAAGAAACAGTGTGTCCTGTACGTGGAATATAGATGTAAAAAAAGGACTTTTTAAAATAGTCCTGATTGATACACAAAATGCACGGATAGCGGAAACCATATGCGAAGGATCCGGCGAAGGAAATATGGTGCTTGAAGGTCTTCCTGCCGGTGAATACCGGGTGAAGTTTGCGGCAGATAATGCCGCAGTGGAAGGCATATTCCATATCATATCGGATTGATTTTTTATTAAGACACAAGTCTGCGCAAAAACAGTCCGGAATCATTCTTTTTATAAAAGATATTTGCATATAGGGAGGTATGGTATGTTATAATTAGAATGCTTTTCTGAGAATGACATAAGCAAATAAATCATTTGCTGCCAATCATATTTGAATAGATAGAAAGTAAGCGTTTGAAAGGAGACGGGAGAAAATGAAAAAAGAAACACTGGCGGTATGGCAGGAGGGGGAATACAGTTACCCGCTGGCCTTTGGGTTCGTTCCCAATCTGGTGAGCTATATCCATGAGGAGGATACGCAGGAGCGGCCATGTATGCTTGTTGTACCGGGAGGCGGCTATTGTGTGGTTTCCCCGACGGAGGGGGAAATTGTGGCGATGGAATTTTACGAAAAGGGTTATAATGCCTTTGTATTCACCTATACAACCAATCCGCTGATGCTGGAGCCTTTAAAGGATCAGTCCATGAGGGATCTGTCCAGGGCGATTCGCCTGATAAGAAGCCGTGCCGGTGAATTTCATATCGATCCCGGCAGATTGATTTTATGCGGTTTTTCCGCGGGCGGCCATCTTTGCGCCAGCGTGTGTGTCCATTATATGGATGTGGAGGACGGCAGATACGGCAGCTTCTCCAACCGTCCGGATGCGGCTATTCTTTCCTATCCGGTGATTACATCGGCGGATAAGGCGCACAGAGGTTCTTTCCAGGCACTGCTGGGCATGGATGCCGCAGAAGAGGAACTGGAATATATGTCTCTGGAAAAACAGGTTTCTCCGCAGACGCCGCCCTGTTTTTTATGGCAGACGGCAACGGACGAAGCGGTTCCTGTGGAAAACAGCTACCTGTTCGCAGAGGCTTTGAAGGAAAACGGAGTGCCCTTTGCCCATCATGTTTTTTCCGAGGGACGGCACGGCCTGTCTCTGGCGAATGAAAAGTGGGCGAACGGGGAATACGGCGAACCCTATACCATGGAACAGACTCTGAAAATAGCGGAGAATGTGAAGAACGGAAATATTCAGGTTTCCGAAGAGGTAAAGGAAAGCTTTTTGCCTCAGTTTGAACGCAGCGAAGAGGAAACAAAGGCGCTTCTTGCAGAAAACAGCCCGAATGACGAAGTGGCTGTCTGGCCGGTGCTGGCCCATCAGTGGATAAAGGCTGTGCTTAAGCCGGAATGATTCCGTAAAAACTAAAAAAACCCCCTCCAGGAAAGAGGCAGAGGTACCGGACGGCACCCTGCCGCATCCCTGGAGGGGGTTTTTGACTTCTAAATATCAGAAGTCAGGTATAATCCGGATTTCTTGTGTTAAACATAATCAAAGCTTCTCTGCAGGAAAATTCCCCCATCTCATAATAACCCTTACTAAAACGGTTCAGCCGCTCCATAGAGATGGCCCGGTTGGCTTTTTTGGGCTGATCATTAATGAAGGAAATGCCTTCGGTATAATATTCCGCATCGAATTCCGGCGTGCCTTCCTCTTCGTAATAAGGATCAAACAAGAGAACATTGTCGTCCTCAATGCCTGTGAGCAGCACGTAGTGGCCGACTTCCAGAAAAACATGCAGCAAAACCACGCCTCCCTGCAGGAGGGCGTTATATATCTTATTTCCCTTTGAAATGGTCACGGATTCTCCGGAAAGAAACTCGCAGTGGATAGGGAAAGGCTTGACCTGGCTGAAATGGTTGAGCCAGCTGGAAACAAAATTCATAGCAGCGGCAGAGGTGCCGTGTTTACAAAGTTCACCCGCTTCATTATAAGTATCCATACAATAGAGCATAATAAACTTAATGACATCAGGATAAATTTCTTCCCGATCAAATAAGTAGCGGATGCCGTTAATAAGGGAAACAGGGCCGCAGTCGTATTCTGATGATTGATAAATTAAAAAATTTTTCATTTTTATTGTACCTTTTTCCCATAGTGTAGTAAAATGAATAAGGTTGTAAAAAGGGCGGAAATGCAAATTGATTGTAATATAACCCGTCAGCCCTGTTTTGTCAAGGAAAGTACAGAGATTGTGCATAACTTTTTTTAGAAAATCTTGACAAGGGAGTCATGTGACGATATAATAAACCAATTTATTTCATATTTGTCTGGTAGGAAAACTATAGTATCTATTAATTATAATACGTAGCAATACGTAAAAAGTGAAGGAGGAGTAACCATGAAAAAGTTTGTGAGCAAGACAATGAGCCTGCTGCTTGTGGCGGTGATGGCATTATCCCTGGCGGCCTGCGGCAGCAAGACGAATGACAGCAGCCAGGCGGCACCGGAAAGCACCGGCAGCGCATCCGGGGAAAGCACTGCAGCCACGCAGCCTGCCGGTAATTCCGGTGAAAAAATCGTGAATGTGGGAGTGACGGATACACTTGGCAGCCTGAACCCGCTTTTATTAAACGGCGGAGAAATCAACAAATATGCCACGGCGCTGATGTTCCTTCCCCTTATGGAGCTGGATGCGGACCTGAATTTCCAGGGAATGCTGGCAGATTCCATCACTACGGAGGATAACCGTAATTTCGTCGTTCATATTGATGAAGCGGCGACCTGGTCCGACGGCACGCCGATTACGGCAGAGGATGTGGCTTACACCGCCCTTCGCCTGACCAGCCCGGTAATCAATAACACCGCCATGATGTATTATGTATTTGAAGGCGTTGGCGATGACGGATTTGTGGAAGCCGGAGCAGACAGTGTGGACGGCATTCAGGTGATTGATGACAAGACCATACAGTTTACAACAAAGGATTCCATGTCTCTGACCACCTTTGAAAATTCCTATGCCAGATATCTGCTGACTCTTCCCAAGCACGTGATCGAGAAATACACGGAAGAAGAGCTTTCCACGGCAGAATGGTTTAACCAGCCCGATGTTATCAGCGGTCCCTTTTATGTAACCGAATTTGATGTGGATCATTATATTTCCTACAAGGCGAATCCGGATTACTGGAAAGGCGCTCCCAAGATTGACAAGCTGAATATCAAGATCGTGGACGGCAGCCAGCTGTATGCAGGCCTGCAGTCCGGTGAAATCGATATAACCCAGCATACCATGAGTGTAATCCCTCCGGAGGATTATGCCAGCGTGGAAGCACTTGACAATGTGGATGTGGTTTACGGTTCTCCGGTAACCAATCAGTCCATGTTCATCCAGACGGCCAATGTGCCCGATGTGAGAGTGCGTCAGGCGATGCTGTATGCCATCAACAGAGAACAGCTCCTTTCCGAGCTGCTGGACGGCCACGGTGAAGTGGTGGACGGTTTCCTGTCCAGTGCCAGTCCTTTTTATGATGACAGCATCACGCCTGTGACCTATGATCCGGAAAAGGCGAAGGCCCTTCTGGAGGAGGCAGGCTGGGACGGTTCCCAGACGCTTCGGTTTTATGTGAATTCCGGAGACAGCACCTTTGTGAACGCGGCGACGGTTATGGTGGCCCAGTGGGCGGCTGTCGGCATCAAGGCAGAAGTGCAGACGGTGGACTTTGCCACACTGATGTCTGTAGCGGGCACCAGGGATTATGATATTCTTGCCGTACAGTACACCTATGCTCCCGTGGATCCCTATCCCGATGTGGCATGGCTGTTAGGCGGAGAAGGAAGCTGGACCGGTTATGGAGATGACGAAGTGAATAAGGCGCTGACCTCCACCCAGCTGACAAGCGATGTGGATGAGATTAAAGGCCTGTATTCCATAGTGGATAAAAAAGTACAGGAAGATGTTCCGATGATTTCCGCTTATATTATCAGCGCCCAGGGAGCGGTAAACAAGCGGCTGACAGGTGCGGTTCCCAGCGTATACGGATTCTTTAACGATGTGCAGAACTGGGATGTTGCGCAGTAGTTTATAAGCAAGTGAGGAAACGATATGTCGCATTTACTGGAGGTAAACGGGCTGACCACCGCTTTTACCGGTGATTATGGAAAGACGGTCAGCGTGGATCATGTTGATTTTTACGTGGATGAGGGAGAAGTGGTCTGCATCGTAGGCGAGTCGGGATGCGGAAAAAGTGTTACCTCACTGTCAATTATGGGACTATTAGGAAGGGGCGGGGCCGTCATAGACGGCTCTGTCCTGTTTGATGGTAAGAATCTTCTGGAAATGGGGGAAAAAGAGCTGGATGAAATCCGGGGGAACCGGATTACCATGATATTCCAGGATCCTTTAACCTCCCTGAACCCTGTTTTTACCGTAGGGAACCAGATTACGGAAAGCATACGCAAGCATCTGCACCTTTCGAAAGAAGAGGCGGCAAAAAGGGCGGAAAGTGTCCTGGAAAAGGTGGGAATGCCGGATGCTCATGCGGCCATGAAAAAATATCCTCATACTCTATCCGGAGGCATGCGCCAGCGTGCCATGATCGCCATGGCCCTCTGCTGCAATCCTGCTCTGCTCATCGCAGACGAACCGACGACGGCCCTGGATGTGACCATCCAGGCACAGATCATGAGCCTGCTCAAGGAGCTCCGTGAAGAAATCGGGATGTCGATCATCCTGATCACCCATGATATAGGCCTGGTTGCCAGCATGGCGGACAGAGTGCTGGTGATGTATGCCGGACAGATTATTGAAGAGGCTCCGGCGAAGGAAATATTCCGTGCGCCCAGGCATCCGTACACAAAGGCGCTGCTGGCCACAGTCCCCAGCATTTATGATGGGGATGACAGAGAGCTTGTGTCCATACCCGGAATTGTGCCGGAGGGTTATGACGATATACCCGGCTGCCGGTTCGCCGATCGGTGTGAATACCGCAGGCCTGAGTGCGATAAGCCTCAGGAGAATTATTCCTTCGGGGAAAAGCACAGGGCGAAATGTGTTGTTATGAAGGAAGAGGAAAAGTAAGAATGGCTCAGGATAAAAGAAACAAGGTTCCCCTGATTGAAGTGGAAAACATGAAAAAGTATTATCCCATCAAGGGTGGGATTATTACTCATACCACAGGATATGTGAAAGCCGTGGACGGCGTGAGCTTTTCCGTAATGGAGGGAGAGACGCTGGGACTGGTTGGGGAATCCGGCTGCGGGAAGTCTACTATCGGAAGGCAGATCGTGGGGCTGGAGAATCCGACCGAAGGGAAGATATATTATGACGGTAAGGATCTGGCCGCCTGTAAGCCCGGGGAAATGAAAAAAATCCGGACACAGCTGCAGATGGTTTTCCAGGATTCCTATTCTTCCCTGAATCCAAGGAAGCATATTTATGAAATCCTGTCCCAGCCCATGCTGTATCATCACATATCCACGCCTGCCACGGTATCGAAGGATGTGGACAGAATTCTGGATATGGTAGGGCTTTCCCGGAATGTGCTGGGAAGATATCCCCATGAATTTTCCGGGGGACAGAGACAGAGGATCGGGATTGCCAAGGCGTTGTCTTTGAATCCCCGATTCCTTGTCTGTGATGAACCCGTCAGTGCGCTGGATGTGTCCATTCAGGCCCAGATTCTGAATCTGCTGCGCCAGCTGCAGAAGGAGCTGCATCTCACCAGCCTTTTTGTGGGACACGGACTGGGGGCGGTAAATTATGTGAGTGACCGGATCGCCGTGATGTATCTGGGAAAAATAGTGGAAATAGGCCCGGCAACGGAGGTATTCCATACGCCGGTGCATCCTTATACAAAGGCTCTTATCCAGGCAGTTCCCGTTGCGGATCCGGACAGAGCCGGAGAAGAGAGGAACATTCTGCAGGGAGAAATAGGCTCCAGTACTAATCCTCCGTCAGGCTGCCGGTTCCATCCCAGGTGTCCGTATGCGGTGGAAAGCTGCAGCCGGGAAGAGCCGGAAATGGTGGAAACAGCCCCGGGAAGCGGCCATATGGCTGCTTGTCCTGTTGTAATGAGGAAGGAGGAGGTGCAGTCATGAGTAAATATATTATCAAGCGGATTCTGATTGCCATTCCCGTCCTTATCGGGATAACAATAATAGATTATGCCATAATGTGTCTGGCGGGAAGCCCTCTGGAAATGCTTCAGGGCCCCAGGATTTCCGAGGCGGCGGTAGAGGCAAAACGAATCGCCCTGGGACTGGATCAGCCCTTCTATGTCCAGTACTTTGTATGGCTGGGGCAGCTGCTCCACGGAAATATGGGCTATTCCCTGAAAAGCTACCAGTCGGTGAGCTCCATGATAGGAAGCCACCTCGGGCCTACGCTGCTTCTCATGGGCGCTTCCCTGATTGTGAGCCTGATCATGGCGGTGCCTGCAGGAATCTACAGCGCTATCCACCAGTATTCCAAAGGGGATTATACGGTGGTAACCTTATCCTTTCTGGGAAGCAGCATTCCCGGATTTTTCCTGTCCCTGCTTTTGATCTTTTTATTTACGGTAAAGCTGGGCTGGCTGCCCTCCAGCGGAATGAATACGCTGGGAGCTTCGGGAGGAGCCCTGGATGTGGCTAAACATATGGTCATGCCGGTTCTGGTTCTCGCCACCTCTATGGCGGGCACCAACATACGTTATATCCGAAGCGCGGTTCTGGAAATTTTACAGCAGGATTATCTGCGTACGGCGAAGGCGAAAGGGATCGGACGCTTTAAGGTGATTAACAAGCATGCGCTGCGCAACGCCCTGATTCCCATCGTGACGGTAATCGGGATGGAAATCCCCATGCTTTTCGGCGGACAGGTAATTATTGAGCAGGTATTTTCCTGGCCCGGCCTGGGCCTTATGACCATGAGTGCCATAACCAACAGAGATTATCCGGTGATCATGGGCGTCTGCCTGCTGTCCGCTGTGGTGGTCCTGGCGGCGAATCTGTTGACCGATATTTTGTATGCACTGGTGGATCCTACGATTCAGCTGCAATAGGAGCAAAGCGGATATGTGGAAGAAAAAACAAACGGAAGAACCTAAAAATAAGGATATTACAAGAGAAAGCTATCTGCAGACTGTGTTCCGGCGTTTCCGCCGCCATCATCTGGCGGCCGTAAGCCTTGTGATCCTCGTGATCCTGGGAGGCGCCGCCTTACTGGCTCCTGTGATCGCCCCGTATGATCCGGATGCCATTGTGGGAAGCTTCAGCGGCGCGCCCAACCTGCAGTTCTGGCTGGGAACGGATCAGATAGGAAGGGATGTATTCAGCAGATTGCTGTTTGCCATGCGGATTTCTCTGCTGGTGGGCGTGATGGCCACGCTGATTTCCACGGTTATCGGTGTGGTGCTGGGCCTGATTGCCGGTTATTTCGGCGGTGTGGCGGATATGATCATCATGCGTTTTACGGATATGGTCATGTCCTTTCCCTACATCCTCCTGGTGCTGGTGGCGGCCTCTATTTTCAAACCCGGTCTGTGGAATATCATTCTGATTCTGGGGTTTGTGGACTGGCCGGGAATCGCCCGTCTTGTCAGGGGAAATGTTCTCAGCCTTCGGGAAACCAATTTTATCAAGGGAAATATTGTGGCCGGTATGCCCCTCAGGCATATTCTTTTTTCGGAGATCCTGCCGAATACGGCGGCGCCTATTCTGGTATACGCCACTTCTGTACTGGCGCTTTCCATGCTGGATGAAGCGGCCCTGAGCTTCCTGGGAATGGGAGTGCAGCCCCCCACGGCCAGCCTTGGAAATATGCTGAACGGCGCACAGTCACTTACGGTGCTCACCAAACAGCCCTGGCTCTGGATTCCCCCGGGACTCCTTATCGTGGTGCTGGTCATCGCTATCAACTTTATCGGTGATGCCCTGAGAGATGCTTTGGATCCCAACAGCAGGAACTAGTACCGCTCTTCATGAGTATGAAAGAAATGCCGGACCGGAGGAAAAAGAGGTAAGCTATGCTGGAACAAAAACTGAAGGAAGCTTTTTACTGGTTCCATCAGAACCCGGAGCTTTCTTATGAAGAATATAATACGACGGCCAAAATCAGGGAGCTGCTGGAAGGGGAAGGGATAGAAATCCTTCCATACAGGCTGGAGACAGGCCTTGCAGCCGTAATCCGGGGGGAAAAGGAAGGGCCTGTGCAGGCTTTGCGCTGTGATATCGATGCGCTTCCTATAAAAGAGGAGTCCGGACTTTCCTACAGTTCCCTTTGTCCGGGGAAGATGCATGCCTGCGGTCATGATTTCCATATCACGGCAGGAATCGGTGCGGCCCTGCTCCTTCAGGAAAAAAAGGAAGAGCTGAAAGGGAGCGTGCGGATTCTTTTCCAGCCGGGCGAGGAAACCTCTCTGGGCGCGCTGAAAATGCTGGAAACCGATGCTATAGATGGCGTGGAACGGATTTGGGGGTTCCATGCGGATCCCACCAATCCTGTGAATACCATAGGAATCAGGGAGGGCTATGTTGCTGCCGCGGTGGATCGGTTCGTGGTAACGATAAAAGGCGTGGGCTGCCATGGGGCGCATCCCGATGACGGAACGGATCCCATCCCTGCGGCGGCAGCCATGGTGCAGGCGTTTCAGACCATAGTAAGCAGAAATGTCAATGCTTTTCATCCTTCTCTTTTAAGCGTCACGAGGATTCAGGCGGGAAATACCTGGAATGTGATTCCGGAAACGGCACAGCTGGAGGGTACCGTAAGGACCATGGATCGGGATGACAGGAAGCTGTATGAGAAAAGGCTTCGGGAAATTGCGGAACAGACAGCCCTTGCTTACGGCGCTGCGGCGGAAGTGGAATGGATTCCCGGGCCCCCCGCCGTATATAATGACGGAGGTATGGCAGAACATGGAAGGAAGAAAGCGCAGGAACTGGGTTTCCTGACAGTGGAGGAAGAACGTTCTCTGGGCGGTGATGATTTTTCTTTTTATGAAGAAAAGATACCTGGCTGTTATATCAAAATCGGGACAGGACAAGGACAGCTGATCCATCAGCCGGGCTTTCAGGTGGATCCCCGGGTGCTGCTTCCTGCGGCGCAATATCTGGCGGAGCTGATCCGTGATGTTTAAGGATTGAAATAAGAAACATACAGATAAGAGAATAAGAATCCGTGCGGAAAAAAGGATGGCGTACCTTAATGGTTTTGCCATCCTTTTTGACTGCATATAGCTCTGCATCCTAAAAATAATCCGAAAAATAAGGCTTTTCGACCGGTATCAGACGTTCCAGCCAGGTGAGCATGTAATATTCGGTCTGGATTTTTTCATGATCATAGAGATAGGTAGGCCGTTTGTAGCCCATGAGCATGGTTGTCAGCGTATTGATGCTCAGTTCCACCACATTGATGGACTGATTATCCTCCACCTGCTCACATATCGTTTCCCCGTTGTGCCAGGATACCATGAAATCACCATTGTTCCAGGAAGACATTTGATCGATCACCCGGAAATGGATTTTAAAATCTTCGGGCTGGATCTGGTAAGGATATTCCGTAAGAAAATCCTTTACGTCTATGATACGGGCCATGATATAGGGAGAGATCGTTTCCGTAATTTCACTGTCCTCAAAAAGATAGGCCATGGGTTCGCCGGAATAGTTGTCTCCCTGTACCTGAGTGATCATGGAAAAATGGGCGCTGACATAGTTCCACAGCCCATAGTTGGCTTCAATATTCAGATAAACCATTTCTTTAATATGGAAAATTTCATTGGCGATGTAGTAAACCACATAACCCAGGGGCTTATGTTCTTTATTATAGTAGACAGCGGCAATCATATCATCATTTTCCCAGCGCCAGTATTCGTCCCAGGCGAGAGAGTCCCGGATCATGGCGCCATGCCGCTGATATGCGAAGTAAGAATATACGTTTTTGTAATCTTCGGATTCCAGGCTGACCCGCTCCACCATACCTTTTACCGGCCTGGCTTTGGGCAGCTGGGTATCCTTTACCGTAAAGGAAAGCTTGTCGGAAACAATTTCCCAGCCCATTTTACGATAGAAGGGAATCGAGTAGGGATACAGGAATGATATGGGGAATTCCTGATCATGCATATAGTTGATAGCCCGCTTCATCAGGGAGTGTATGAGCCCCTTGCCCGTATATTCCGGATAAGTGGCAACACCTGTGATTCCGCCCATATCCATAATGTTGTCATGGATATTTACCTTCATGGAATAAACTACGATCATGGAAGCCAGTTTTTCCCTGTAAAACCATCCCAGGACGTAAGCCGCTTCCAGGATGGGGCGTTTGGCATATTTTATTTCGTCCTGCTCCCAGCCGGTCTGGAGCAGTTCGTATGAAGTGACCTGGAATGCGTATTGGAGCAGGGCATTGAACTGTTCCAGGTCACTTTTGTCCAGCTCCCGCATTCGGTAATCTCCGTTTGTTTCCAGATACTTATGATTTTCTTTTTGGTTTTCCATAAAAGCCTCGTCTGTTGATAGTTGTTATGTTTCTTTTCTTATTCCTGAATACGGCTGTTTCCCGCAGCACGAATCTCCTTTTTATTTTACATCAAGAAAACTCCAGCGTCCATGGGCTTTTTAAGAAAAACATCTTTAAGTTTTTACAAAAGATCCTTTTCCCGGGTTCCCTGTGCTGCCCCGGTATATCCTCACCCGGTATTCCCGCACCCGCCTTTCCGCACCGTCTGCCGCTCAGCAAGGTTCCTGTGCGGACACGTTTTCACTCGGATAAATACGCCTATTCTTTTTCCTTCAGGATAAAATGGTTTTTATTTACCTGAAGCAGTCCGTCGCGCTGCATTTTTCCCAGTTCTTTGGACAGGGCGCTGCGATCTACGCTGAGATAATCCGCAAGCTGCTGACGGTTAAAGGGGATCGTGAAGTCCGGGCTTTGGGATTGCGCGGCCTGGCCGGAGAGGTAGGATACCAGGCGTCCGCGGATGGTTTTGGCGGAGGTATGGAAAATCCGTCTGGAAAGATTCAGGTTTTTTTGTGAGGATATGGTAAGGAGGCGGCGGATCAATTTGCTGTGGTGGATACAGGCATTGGGACAGGACTGCAGAATCCGTGCTCCGTTTAAAAACAGGATTTCAGAAGGCTCGGAGGCAACGGCGCTGACCATGAGGGGTTCGCCGGGAAGGAAAGCATAGGTTTCCGCAAAGACCATGCCGGGGGCTATGCTGTCCAGAACACTTTTATTGCCCCACAGATCGTCATTTTCAATTTGTACGCGGCCGGAGAGAACCAGTCCCATGGACTGTACGGTATCTCCGGCACGGTAGATCATATCGCCTTTGGCGAATTTCTTTTTTTCCGCTCCCAGACAATTCAGCATAGACTTTATTTCATCTATGGAAGAATCGCTGAATAAAGGTGTTTTTTGCAAAAATTGATAGTCCATTCCGCTCCTTTGTTGTTATAACAACATACATTTGTGAGACATTGTATTATACTGAATCCAATAAGTCAAGATTGTTCCCTGAACTGCAAATTGAAAACAAAATTTTTTTTGGCATATTTATGGTATCTGCGTCAGGGAAAATGAAAAGGAGGACTAAGGTATGATTCGTAAAATAATTCATATTGATGAAGAAAAATGCAATGGGTGCGGGCTGTGTGCGAAAGCCTGTCATGAAGAAGCGATCGGTATGGTAAACGGAAAGGCAAAGCTGCTCAGGGACGATTACTGTGACGGCCTGGGTGATTGCCTTCCGGCTTGTCCCACAGGGGCCATCACCTTTGTGGAACGGGAAGCTGCCGGCTATGATGAGACGGCTGTCCTGGAAAATAAGAAAAGAAAAATGCAGAAGGAGGAAGGCGGCATTTCGCAGCTGACGCAGTGGCCGGTCCAGATTAAGCTGGCGCCGGTAAATGCGCCGTATTTTAACGGTGCAAGTCTGCTGATAGCGGCGGACTGCACCGCATATGCCTATGGCCGCTTCCATGAAGACTTTATCCGGGACAGGATCGTGCTGATCGGCTGTCCTAAGCTGGATGCCTGCGATTATACGGATAAACTGACCCAAATTATCACGGGGAATAATATTAGGAGCCTGACGGTGGTGCGTATGGAAGTCCCCTGCTGCGGAGGCATCGAACATGCGGCCGTGACGGCCCTGAAGAACAGCGGTAAGTTCATTCCCTGGCAGGTAGTCACTGTCTCAACAGACGGACGTATTTTACAATAATATTAGGTTGGCGGCAATTACACTGTCCTGCGCGGACAGTATCCATACCAGGAAAAAGAAAGATCATAAAAGACCGGGCTTTGTCAAAAAGGATAAGCAGCAGTATGCTTCCTTCAAACGGACAAAACCCCGGTCTTTTATAATGTTACTGGCTGGAGGATGGAAAAATGAGAATCCGTTTCAGCTGTATCTATTTATCCCTGACCTGCCGTCCTTCCGCATCCATATGGTAACCGTCACGGTAAATCAGTTCAGAGATGGGAACAATTTCATATCCCTGCCCTTTCAGGTTGGTAATCAGGGTATCCAGGGCATCCGCCGTAAATTTTGCTCCGTTATGGCACAGGATGATGGAACCGTTTCCCAGATGCTTGTTGCTGCATACCGTGTTTACGATGGAATCAACACCGTAATCCTTCCAGTCCAGGGAATCCACATCCCATTGGATCGGGTAATAGCCGCATTTCGTAGCGGTCTTTATGACATCATTATCATAATCACCGTACGGAGGGCGGAAGAGGAACATTTCATAACCGGTAAGACTCTTCACTTTTTCATGTACCTTCATCAGTTCCTGTTCTTTGTCTTCGTTGGAAATCTGGCTCATGTTTTTATGGTTCTCGCTGTGGTTGCCCAAATCATGGCCGCCGGCGAGTATGGCCTTCACATCTTCGGGATAGCTGTCAACCCATCCCCCTGTCATGAAAAAGGTCGCATGTACGTTATGTTTGGCCAGTATCTCCAGTATTTTCTGCGTATCCTCATTTCCCCAGGCGGCATCGAAGGAAAGGGCCACCTTTTTTTCATCCGTTTCCACACAGTATATGGGAAGCTCTTTTCCGTTGATTGTGCTTGAGACGGAAACCGCCTGGGGCACAAAGGTGGTAACACACTTGACAAAGGCCACTACGCCCAGAAGAAAAAGGGCGGATTTGATAACCTGGTTGCGCAGATTGGTCTTAAAATCCTCCGCTTCCCGGAGCCTTTTTATCTTGCATTGTATGAGGTGGATAAAATCTTTTAACATATGCTGCACCCGGTAAATCTATTGTTACAATATATGCCGGGATAACGGGGTTATGCGGACTGTTATCCGCAGACAAGTTATAATTTTCTTTGGGTTTCAGGCTGTACAGGCATGATGTAATGTAAAAATTATGTAAAATATAGTATTTTCACTGCCTAAACGCCCATTTTAAACGTACTTTCCATTATTTTCCATTATAGGGTAAAATAATACGCCGTATAATAAGCTGTATCTGAAAATAAGAGGAGGTACTATATGAATTCAAAATCTGAGAAAAACGACTTATTGCAGAGATATAAAGAAGAACTGATAGAAAATGAAAAATCAGAGGCTACGGTAATTAAATATATGAGAGAAGTGAATCTTTTGCTTGACTATCTTGAAGGACATGAAAGAAACAAGGCATCTATTCTTGATTACCGTGAGGCTTTAAAGAAAAATTTCCAGGCCCAGACGGTTAATGTAAAGCTTGCGGCTATCCATTCATTTCTGGAATTTTGCAACAAACCCGAGTGGAAGGTGAAGTTTTTAAAGGTACAGAGAAGGGCTTTTGCGGATGAGGCGCGGGAGCTGACAGAAAAAGAATACAGAGTTTTGCTTGATACGGCCAAAAGAAGAAAAAAGAACAGGCTTTATTTTGTCATGCTTACGTTGGGAGGCACGGGAATCCGGATAAGTGAGCTTCCCTATATAACGCTTGAAGCCGTAAAAAAAGGAAAAGCAGAAATCAGCATGAAAGGAAAAAACCGTATCATTCTGATACCGAAATGTTTAAAAGAAAAGCTGCTGGCTTACGCATCGCAATGCGGTATAAAAAACGGCAGCCTTTTTCAGAGCAGGAACGGAAAACCGCTTAACAGAAGTAATATCTGGAGGGAATTAAAACGGCTCTGCGGGGAAGCGGCAGTAAATCCGGAAAAGGTATTCCCTCATAATTTCAGGCACTTATTTGCCAAATGCTATTATGCAATAGAAAAGGACATCGCCCATCTTGCAGATATTCTCGGTCATTCATCTGTGGAAACCACCCGTTGTTATATCGCTGTCAGTTACAAGGAACATGAAGAGACATTGACAAGACTCCGGCTGATAATATAAAAATACAACAGAATTATAGTTATGTTGTAAAATCTTTTGAGTTATCTCCATTTTGATAACTCTTTAATTTTGCGCCGTTTTTTAAGGGCAAGCCCAAAAGCCTGTTAACCTAAATTCTTAACAGGCTTATTTTTTGATGTCTTTTTTCTGTTGCTGCTTACCGTACACACACGGAATTTTCATTTACTTAATTATATTTTGTTGAAAAAAATCGAACAATCAGATATAATAATCGATATCTGAATGATATGTAAACAGTCGTATTATTTTTTTAACAACATAACTATAATTCTGTAGTAAAAGTGTTTTGCTTTTTGGAAAACAGGTCGGTTTTTAACGAAGGAGAAAAAAGTATGTATGATGAAAAAACGAGGGAGAAGCTTATACGAGAGACAGCCGAGAGCATCTATCAATATTATCCGATGGCCTGTAAAATGGTGATATGTTTTCTTTCCTATAACAACAGGAAGGTGAGTGGATATGTAAAATCGGTATATTATGATAACAGGCCGTTTTATTTTGAAGGTCTGGATCATCTGCTGCTTCTCATGGAGGATATTATGGATACCACAGATTATCCTCAGGTTACCGTGGATTACCATAACCTGAAAGGGAAAACCTTTAAGAGGCAGTCCGATATTTTTAAGGCATATGACGATCGTAAAATGGTCAGCCTGTTTGAGGATGAAGAAATAAAGGATGCCGGCCCTAAGAAAAAGATTGCCTGTGTTCAGGTCATTTCCAGAAAAAACAGCAGCATACAGGGGGAACTCAGCATTAACGCAAAAGTAAAGGTCTTTTTCCGCAGCGGGATAGAACTGATGCAGCTTTTATATGAATTAATGGAGGACTGGCAAAGGGAAACATCGGAACCGGAGGAATCGTAAAAAAATATATTGTATTATGATATTTTTTTTAGTATCATTATTCTGTAAAGACATCAAAAGATGTTTCATAAGGGAATAATGAAAAGGGGGCTTTATGTTATGAACAGAAAAATTTGGGGAGTATTGCTCAGTGTGGTGCTGTTTGCCATGTATCCGCTGTCCGCGTCGGCCGCGCCAATGACCGAGGCTCCGGTCACCTCGGATCAGATGGTACAGATATCGAATGGGGCCATGGCAGGGGTTACATCCTTCCGTTTTGACCACATGGTGATATCGGATATTACAAATAGCGTGAATCCCAAACTGAGCGGTACGGGACTTACTACGAAGCAGATTATTGTGGGTCCCAATGTGGTGCATCAGACAACAAGTGATTCCATGACTGTCGCCGGCAGAACCAAAACAGAATACACGGATCAGTATATCGTGCGTGAAGGGGCGAACACAAAGGTTTATATGCAGAAAAACGGACGGGCATGGGTGGTTATGCTTTTCCCTGATAACGGCAAGACCGTTGATAATTTCCGCCTGCCTCAGCTGACAGGAATGACCAAGCCCGGAGTCGGGCAGTCCGCTGCGCAGGTTTATACGGACGGGGAAGTATTCCAGTTTACGGAAATCCTGGCCGGAAATAAGTATCCCACAGTTTTCACCTTTGATGCCGTTACCATGCTTCCTGTCGGCTTACGATTGGAAATGCCGGCAGAGGCGGACAGCTCAGGGCTGGTTCAGACTGGAACGATCGAAATGGTTATCTCTGACTTTGGCATGTACGATACGCTGACAGTACCTCCGGAGGTGGTTGCTTCCGCAGTTCCGTTATATTAAGATAAAAATGCCCATAATAAAACAGGTCCCGTTTACCGGGGCCTGTTTTATTTGGAATGACAGCCGGCCTGCAGTGTATGGCGGCGGTTAATATTATCCTTTCACGCCGGAAGCCATGACACTCTGCTTCAGCTGTTTGGAGAAGAGAATTGACAGCAGGATTACCGGTGTGATGGTGACGATGGCAAGCCCCATCAGCGCATTCTGCTTGGTTCCTCTGTTGTTGGAGATATTGTACAGGGCTACGTTCAGCGTCCAGAGCCTTTGATCCTCTGTTACCAGCCAGGCCCAGAAGAAATCGTTCCAGTTCCCGATGAAGGTCTGCAGGGCGATCAGGGAAATGATGGCTTTGGAAAGGGGCATGCAGATTTTCGTGTACAGATAGAAATTGCTGGCTCCGTCCAGGGAGGCTGCCTCGAAATAACTGCCGGGAATCTGGTCGAAAAATCCCTTGTACAGATAGACATAAAAGCCAAAGGGATAGAGGAAGGGCAGCAGCAGGGCGGCATAGTTGTTGTAAGCCCCTATCTGACGGTACATGATGAGCTGCGGCAGCATGATGCTGGCAAAGGGGACCATCATCCCTCCCATAAAAAAGAGGAGGACGAAGTTTCCCGCTTTTTTCGTCAGCAGGCGGCTGATCACGAAGGCACAGACGGAGCAGAGGATCACCTGGGAGATCATGGCGAAGCCGATGACGATAATACTGTTGGCAACGAAGGTCATAAAACCGAACCGGACGATGGTTTCGTTCTGGGGATAAATATATGCAGGCATCTGGAGATAGTATTTGAAGCTTTCCAGATTCAGAATATTCCTGGTACGGCTGCCGGCACCGGCAAGCGTGCCGTTCAGGGGATAATTATCCGAAAGGAGCAGGGATACCTGCTGCTCAAAGGCATCCGACAGGCCTTCGGCAGGTGTCCGGGCGATTCCGTCAGGATCGAATTCATAGCCGATGGAATCGCAGGCCCTTACATAACGGTCCCCATGAAGCAGCACATCTTTTTTAATGGTGGTGCTGGAATAAATCCCGTAATCCCGTTCCATTTGAAGCTTCATCTGGTGCGCTCTGGAATAAAAAACCGTTTTGCCGTCTTTTGTCCCGTACACCTTGATTTCCATGATGGACTGGTCGGCCATTTTGTAGTTGATGCCGAGCATTGCCAGAATGTTATCCTGCAGCATGGCGTCCTTCATCTGCGCTTCGTCAGAGAATTCCATACCGGAATAATCTATGACGACGGAAAGGCTGTTGGCGCTGTCGGGCAGAAGCTGCGGGGGTATTTCATAGATTTTGGCATTGTCCTTCATGGAACTGGAAATGGCAAAAATAAGAGGATAGAGCATGAGTGCGGCGAACAGCAGCGAAATGACCACCGCACAGATTTTCAGCCTTCGTTCTGACGGACCCGGTTTTACATGGATAGTCTTGTTTTTATTTTTCATGGATATCCGCTCCTATTCTTTTTCTGATTTTTCAAAATGCATCTGCAGCATGGTCAGGCCTGCAATAACGAGAAGCAGGACAATGGATGCGGCGGACCCGCGGCCATAGTTGAGATCCTGGTTAAAGGCGTTATAGATGAAAATCCCCTGTGTGGTGGATGCCCCGCTGGGGCCTCCGGAAGCGTACATATAAGGGGCGTCCAGCAGCTGCATGGTGGTGATTACGCACATGATCAGCTGGATAAAAATCATAAAGGAAATGTTGGGCAGGATGATCCGGAATATTTTACTGAAGCCCGTACAGCCGTCCAGGGCCGCGGATTCCATAATATCGGAGGAAACTCCCTGTATGGCGGACAGATACAGAAGAACGGTAAGACCGCCTCCCAGAACGCCGGGGAAGATAATACAGAATTTGACCAGGCCGGGATCACTCAGCCAGGCCTGGGGCTGTCCTCCGAAAAATTTGATGATTTGATTGGCAACGCCGTAGTCCGGATGCCAGATCCACTTCCATATTATGACGTTTACGGAGGTGGGAATGAGGGCCGGAAGGATGTAAAGGGTGGTAAGGCATTTCTGAAGGCGGATCAGCTCGTTTAAGAAAAGCGCCTGGATCAGGGGAATGAAAAAACACATGGCCAGCTGCAGCAGCAGAAAGATAAAGGTGTTTTTCCAGGCATCCCAATAATACTGCATCTTAAACATTCCTATATAATTCGAAAGCCCCACAAATTTCCCGGGCGGGTTGATGGGATCATATTTGAATAAGGAAATAAAAAAAGCGCTGAGGATCGGATAGTATTTAAGCCATGCGGTAAATGCCATGGGCAATGCCAGGATGCACCAGGGCGCGGCCTTTTTACGGAACGTATAGCTGAAGGGGCCGCCGGTATTTTTTTTGCCTTTCATAGAGATTTCCTCCCAAAATGAATTATTTTTTTACGTCTGACGAATTACCCTTATTATATAAAGATTCTGTCCGGCGCAAAATCAATAAAATAAACCTCAATGTCACCTTTCTTAAGCTGTTTCCATTCATTCGCAAAAAGCTTAAGATAAGTGACATTTTCAGCGAATTCGGTTAATATTGCATCGTTTTCAGAAGCAGTGATATTTGTTATGATAGTTCTATCAAAAGCGCGTTCCCATTATTTCGGGGAAGAGAAAAAGTCCAGCTAAGAAATGTCAAGAAATAAAGTGAAAAATGTTTAAAAAGTTTTTTT
>OBWV01000769.1_pt1 | contig 22705 bp, 26 predicted proteins | sample 1495351 | NCBI WGS metagenome assembly OBWV01 (sample SAMEA2580122, study PRJEB22360) | human gut metagenome | biome: human gut; feature: human-associated habitat; material: faeces | place: Denmark | collected 2008/2010 | reverse complement strand
CTTAAACAGACAGGATTTGCACCTGTTAGGTTAATTGCCCTTTGCTGGGCGCACAGCTGGAATTAATTACTTTTATCTTCTCCCCGAATTTTCATGTTTTTCCGTTCTTCCAGTTCTTCAATCTGCTTCATTAAACAATCTGAAAATGTTCCCTCAACAGGTACTGCTTCACCTGTTGTATAATAATCAAGAAGGACAATGTTATTATCTTTGTCAAAACAAAATATCTCATCGCCATTTCCGACTATGGATAAAAATGGTATATAGTCTGTAAAGCCGTCATCATGCAACTCTTTCGTTTTTTTACGTATGTCCAGAAAATCCGGTATTTCATCAGCGATTCCATAAACAATGATTCCACGGCAGAAGGACCAGAAGGGTCCTATGTCATACTGTTTTGCCCGTGGCCATATTTCTTCCCGAACCTCCATGTAAAGACCGCCTAACGGAGACATGGTAAATTTCCTGAATTCTACGGGAAGCTTTATTTTATATTGGCTTTCAAAATCTTTCACATCTTCTTCAGACGGCTCATTTCCCATACAGGCTACGACTTGATAGGTCTGTTTGTCGTAGCTGTGAAAATAATCATAAACTTCTTTTAATGCCATGGCTGTACCTCCCTTGATAAATTGCAATTTTAATTAGACTATATATTGGGGATAGGATGTCTTCTTATTTGTTTGTTTTGATATTCTATTTTAAGAAAATATATACTTAAATTTATTCATTTAATTTATTTGTATTATATTCCACTTTTAATTCCTCCGCCAAATATTCATCACTCATACAATGCATATCGGAAACACCCTCACTGATAAGCCGATAGACCTCTGAGTGATAAAAGAAAGCTAAAGCATCATCTAAGGAAATACTCATATTCGAGGCAAAACATTCTATCACACGGGCATATTTTTTCTGAAGCAAAATAGGATTCGCAGTCATATCTGTTCACTCCCTTCAAAATGCAGGTAATTCTCTATGGCATTTTCTGTACGAAGGCAAATCTGCATATTAGGTTTTTCATAACGGAGGCGGTTAATAGCTTCCGATTTATCAATCAGTCCATCAAAATATAGTTCAACCGTATTAAACACCTTATCATTCGCCACGCCGCCCATCACAATATCATAATCAGATGTATCTTTCCCGCTGCGGCAGGTCAGGATAAAATCCAACCATTCTTCGGAATAAGAATTAAATTTTAATACTTTTAGATCATCATATGCTGTCTCATTAAATTCATAACGTGACACAATGCCATTTTTACCGCGGCGCATGAACTTTCCACACCATTTTACAGCCTGATCATAAATCGGAGTTGTATAAAAACCAAGTCCAAAGTCCACATTAGGCCTGGAGTGTTTTAAATCCGGGCGAACAATCTCCATCACTTAGTCCCTTGTAAGCAGCCTGATTACTAATTCTGTCCTTTTGATATTACGAATTAGCATATGTTTCAACCACTACAAAAAAGGGCAAAACACAGACAATCTCCCATTTCATAATATTTAACCTGTGTTTCAAATCCTTTCTATCATTCAGTTGGCTTACTTTTATGATATTTTATTGTTTCATCTGCATTAAACAAATATAAATACATTCATTTGTTTCAATATATCAGAAAATCAATAATTCTTCTATTATTGATTTTCTGATAGTTTTGTTAATTTTGAACTTTCACTCTTTTACATTCTTAAAATATTCTTTTAAATTATAGCTCATTATCCTTTGATAAGCATTCTTTCACAAAACAATGACTTTTTTACAATATTTTGAATTTTGTTTTTCTCCTCACAATACCGCAGGGCTTATACAAAAAAATCCCTGGATTTCTCCAGGGGCGAACTTATTTCAATCCACAAAGCCGCTAAAGCTTCGACCTAGAAAATCTACATTGCCGCCCAAGTCCATGTTAAATTCAATCCACGAGGCTACGTAAGCCTCGACCGGACGAATACAGAGGTCATTACCCGCGGTGACAGTATTTCAATCCACAAAGCCACAAGGGCTTCGACAATTAACTGCCTTTTCCGTAGTTTTTAACATGCCAATTTCAATCCACGAAGCCGCAAGGGCTTCGACTGCAGCTTTAGATTATGCACAACAGGTAAAGCACATTTCAATCCACGAAGCCGCAAGGGCTTCGACCTTAAGGTGGCCAGGGATACAGACATCCTGAAAATTTCAATCCAAGAAGCCGCAAGGGCTTCGACAGTTATGCAATGACTGAAGAAGATATCATTAAAATTTCAATCCACGAAGCCGCAAGGGCTTCGACGTTGTAGACCGGTCCAGGGCGGCACCTGCAGGTGATTTCAATCCACGAAGCCGCAAGGGCTTCGACACCAAATATACCTAAAAATAATCTCATTACACAAACTTAATTTATATAATTATTTTATTTTCTATCTCATATAATCTTTATTTAAATCATTTTCAATCTCTTCATCAATATAACAACTCTTTTTCTGGTGCGAATCTCCCGGTACTTTCATGTACGCTTCCTATTCGCACCAACATAAATCGCTCCCTTTTTCCCAATTGAATCAGTATCCTTAACCCTTAAAAACTCTATTTATACCAACATCAAATTAACATATTACTTTGAATTTTGTTATACTTATACAATAACAATCTTTTCTATAAATTAAAGTATAGCATAAAAAATTCAAATTGATAAGCAACTTTCTTCATTAATTCGTAAATTGTACATAGTTTCTTATACTTCAACTAAGACTTTTATAATATCCCCTGCAGTATCTATATCTAAGAAAAATTTCATATTGATTCAAATCTTTCGCAATATTCTTTTTTCAAATCATTGTCTTACTTATAAATGAAATTCGCCCACATCCCGCATAAGATGGTGTAATTGGAATGAATTTCATGCCCCCGCCTATCTCCGTCACATTCACTTTTTCAAACCAGTCCAGGCAATTTACGCATTTCCCACAGCATTTGGAGCCATATTACCCCGAAAACAGTAACGGCTCAACAAATTGAAATTATTTTTTACAGCAAACTAAAGATTCATACTATAATACAAATAAGCTCCTGTATATGCACTTTCTGTATTATTCTCTTTTCTGTTATATAATTTAAATCCAACGCTTTCATAGTTCTTAGGAGCAACTAAATTGCTATTCGTACACACTATTATTCTTTGAAGACCATCATATTCTTTAATTCTCCGAACAGCCTCTGCTAACTGCATGTGGCCATAGCCTTTTCCTTTAAACTTTTCTCTAATCCCATTATGACCTATCTCAACATATTCTGGCCTGTGTCGAGGATCCCATGTAACAAAACCAATGGGAAAATCTTCTATACAAGTTACTAATCCGTATTTATCTGCTATATCTGGATTGTCATAGAAAAAATTATCTGACTCCTGCCAGTTCTCATCCCATATTATCTTATTTCTCGAATCATAAGAATACGCATCGCGTAAAATATCATACATAGTTCCTCTTGGAAATTCGGTGAATTTCCTAAAACAAATCATATTACTCACTTTATTTACCTCTTGAAATTCCTATTTCAGTCCGACAGTCTGTGCTTTGAAACCGTAATTTCTTGGTTTTCAGAGAACCAGTTATATGCGGCTTCGCAAAATTCATCACAGCGTAAATAATAGCTATTATGTACATCGTTTATTTCTATCAACTTTTTTTTACAGTTTAAAGATGAAAAGTAACTGTCAAAATACTCTTTGGAAAAATACCGATCATGCAGCGTCTTAAATACCAGTGTTGGAATAGTGATGCTATTTTGAATAGGGCTGTCAGGAGAAATAAGACATTCAAATACAGCATTCATTACTTTCGTACTGCTCTTAAATATGTACGGATTTCGTTTTATCAGCATCTCATAAAATCCATTATCCTGCTCACAGTTATATCCATTATATTTGGGCGGCTTTATGGTTAGATGGAAATTAGGCAGTCGGCTAAAGAGCCAACTCATCATTTTCACAGCAAAATATGGATATCCCATACCAGCAGTATTTTTATAATCAACGCAGGCAAATTGGGCGAAACTTTTTATTCTGTCAGTGGAACAGATGTAACATTGTGCGAACATACCGCCGATACCCGTATCCCCAAATAAATGGATGTTCGAAGAATAATGTTCTTCTATATAATCAACGAGTTTATCTAAATCACTCACAATTGAATGAACGGAAAACTTCTTTTCGTCTCCGCCGCTTTTTCCCGTTCCTGAAAAGTCAAACGCGAATATATTGACCCCATACTTCGTCAACGGAGCATATGCGGACTGTACATCCAATGTCGTACAGATAGGAGTATGTGTTACAATAATATTCATCGCCGATTTTCCGGTAACATAGCAATTACAAAACAGGTTGGTATCACCGTTAGGAATTTGAATATGATTCCACTCCATGTATTTCCTCCATTTCCATAATTCTTAAGCACCAGCAGTCACCAGTATGTCGTTCATTCTCATTCTTAGCAAAGTTTAAATTACCGTTTCCTAATAACCCAATCATCATTTTGAGTTTTTCTTTCTGCGTAACAGCCACAAGGCATATCTTTTAAAGTACTGACAGATTGATCCAAGTCAAAAACCCATTTTAAAGATACTAACCTTGCTTCATCTATTTCATGCTCTTTTCCGCATAGGAATTGCCACATTCCATCATCTTCATCATGTGATACATACAGAATGGGGGCTTTATTTTCCGTTATGTGACAACAGATAATCGCTGCTGTATCAGGATCATCATAAAAAGTATATTCCATGCCTGAAGCTCCTTCCAAATTCTATTTTTTGTAACAAAGCAGATGGCAGTTTTCATCCCCAAAGACAACTCAATCTGTCTTATAAACCTTAATTTTGTATTCTCCGATAAAATCCTTACACTCTGCTGCTAAAGTATATGTCCCTGAACTATCCAGGGTATAAAAAGTTTCCAGTGCCTTTGCCTCATCCAGCGTATATACTGCATTACCAGCCGAATCATACAAGACCATATTTAATTCTCCATTTACAATATTGGATCTAAATGAAAACTTTATTCTTTCGCCTGCTTCTCCTGAAAATGAAATATCAGAAGCTGTAGTAATTTGTTCTGTATAGCTGTTCTTCATATTACCTAAAACAGTTGGACGGGTTAGCAGGAAAATACCTATTACTGCAGCTGCTATAATGATAATCCATATTATTATAGTTTTCTTTTTCATCTCAATACCCTTTCAGCTTCTAATTTTTCTTTCCGATAAACTGTAAGCTAGTTATCTGCCTTTTCTGTAACTTCCGTCACGGTTAACTGCAGCTGATACTCATTTTCTTCGCCATTCAAATCAGTAGTTTTTAACTCAAAGAAAAGATTATTCTGCAATTCATCGGTTCCTATTTTTGTCATAATATCCCCGGATATCTTTCCTGTATCACCGGAAATATTTACAGTTCCACCTGTCATATCCTCTACAACAAAAGACATCAAAATCTTTTTTTCATTGCCGGACATGACATAAAAGGTTTTGGTATACGCAGCAATATCTGATAATTTATCCTGCTTTTCTTTCAAATCGCCGCCATAAAATGTTTCCTCCGTGGAGTTCAAAACAATGACTCCATTCGAGATTGCGAACTGTTCATTTTCTCCGCTGAAAGAATAGACAGATAAGCGCTGCTCCTGATTAGCTGATGAGTTACTGCAGCCTATAAACATAGTGCAGCAGGCCAGAGCTGACAAAAGGATAACTACTATTTTTTTCAAATTATCACCTTTCCATATGACTGCTTTTCAATTCTTAATACCATTGAAATCTTGTACAAATTCCATTATTACTATCTCGTTTCCATCCAAATCGTTTAATCGAACTTCATAAGTTCCCCAATCATATCTAACGGCTTCAGACAGAGCCACCCCTTTTTTCTTCAGAGATTCCATCGTTAATTCGAGATTATCTGTTTGAAAAACAAAGGATTGATATCCCGTCGGCTGCGCATCAAATACTTTACAATCCCATATACAAAGAGTGGGGGCATTTTCTATAAAGCCAAAATAAACCCCGTTTGAATCGTCTGCATCTATCTTAATAACGGGTATTTCTAATACCTCTCTATAAAAATCTATAAGCTCTTTCGCGTGTTCCGAAAAAACATTTGTACAATAAAATCCTGTTATCATCTTCTCCCCTATCCAATTAAATGCTGTCATTGTCTTTCATTATATCTGAGCCTCATTTGTCCGCTCTGCAGAATACAGGAAAAAATCCATATCTATATACCTGAAATTCTTAGTATCCTTATCAATAATCTTCATACCGTTTCGTACAGCAACCTTTTGAGACGCTGTATTTGTATCCCTGACAATAGAATAAACGGTACTTGCACTAAGAACATTGAAAGCGTATTCTTTACAGGCAATTGCCGCTTCTGCTGCATAGCCTTTGTGCCAATACGCTTTTTGAAACAAATATCCTATTTCCAATATTTCTTTATCTCTCCAGCCTTGTAATGTCAGCCCACATTGACCAATCATTTCATTTGTTTCTTTTAAGACAACAGCCCAAAGTCCAAAACCGTACTCTGCATATCTTTTAAGTTGTCTGTTAAGCCAATTCTGTGCTTCTTCCGGGCTGAATGCACTTCCATAAGCGGTATGCATGACTTCCTCATCACATAATATTTTGCACAAAGCATCAAAATCGGACTGCACCATTTCTCTGATGATAAGGCGTTCAGTTTCTATCAACTCTTTTCTGTTTTCTGAAAATTTTACTGCCATTGGTAATTCCTCCACAATTCATATTCCTGCCAAATTATAATCCCGGCAAAAAAACTCCACCGCTCCCTGACAGACCGATACATTCGCCTTTCATGCATAAACATCACCAGGTATCGTAGTTATCAAACACCAACTGCTATCATATATGTACTTTTTATTCATCTTTAAAAGCAGAACAGAAAACAGCATCATTATAATATATGCTGCAATCTCTATAAGAACTGCATAAAGGAATGTCAATACATCAGGCTCTGCAAATCCATTTACAAAGTTACCTGTAAACTGACAACGAATATAATCAAACAGCAGATAAACCACCATAAGTACCAGTGTTATTAAATTAACCACTGATACGATGCGCCTTTCAGCATCATTGCAAAACAACAGATAGCATCCAACAAATGCAATAGGATTAATGACATGCAGAAAGAAAAACGCTCCCTTAAAAGCTCTGCTCGCTCCAATCCAATTTGGACTTCATTATTGCAGTTTTCTATATAGCTCTAATAAATCCAATAGTTTAACTGTGAGTGGATTTGAATAGTCCCAACCGTCCGATATTCCCTTTGGGTAATATGGATAGAACAAATGAATGTTTCTTATCCGCTCCATTTTATCCAACTCATCTAAGATAAAACAGAGCTGTTTCTCTGACATATAACCGGGACGGGTGTCTTTATTATTGATTTCTTCTTGTACATGAATCCTGACTTCTTCAATCATTGACTGAAAATCCATAACTCCATCCTTATAAATTTTTAAAATATATCATCGCCGTCAAAATGCAGGAAAACCACCTCTTATTTACATTATTCTCTATAAATATTTTTCCCGAAATCATAGGCTTCTCTAAGGTGGTTCGTTTTGGCAATCTGCGGTTTTCCATTCGTATCTCCGCATCCTCCGGCAAGCAGCATACCTTTATCCCGGAAACCAATATAATTGATTATTGTAAATTTGTAATATGATACTGCCTGTTCATATGTCCAGAAAAAATCATCTGCTGATGTCATAAGCAAAGCGGCATCTTTTACCGGATACCTTTCATATCGCCCAAACGGCGGATTCGGATCTTCCTCAGCAATACAATAAAATCTCTCGATGAATGCCTTGATTTTGGAGGATAACGTCCAAAATAATAACGGCGATGCAAAAACAATCAGATCTGCTGCCTTAATCTTAGGAACCATCTCATTAAAATCATCCCTTTGCACACATGGTTTCCCATAACGGCAAGCGTTGCACCCAATGCAGCCTTTCACCTCATTTTTATTTAAAGATATCTTTTCAACTGTATGGCCGGCCTCCTTAGCGCCCTGAATAAACGAATCCGCTAACTGGCTGGTATTGCCGTTAATGCGGCCGCCGCCTTGTACCACCAATATGTTTTTCATTACAGCCTCCTAGTGTTCCTTTTTATCTGCCGTCAAACAGGGATTCATTCATTTTTCAAAATCATCCCTTTTTATTTATTCAGGAATCGGCTCAAATTCTTTCAAATCATCATCGGTAATTTCCCGAATTACTTTGCAGGGGCTGCCTGCGGCAAAGCACATTGAGGGAATGTCTCTTGTTACAACACTTCCGGCACCAATTACTGAACCTTTACCGACAGTCACACCGGCACAGATAACAACATTGCTTCCAATCCATACATTATCCTCAATTACCACCTTTTTGCAGTACATTTCCCCGCGGCTGCGTGCCTTATAGTGCATTGGATGATTTGTGGTGCTCATTGTAACATTAGGCGCAATAAGGACCCTTTCCCCTATGACGATTTCGTAATCATCAACTAATGTAAGATTGGAGTTAATATAAGTCCCGTTCCCAATCGAAACCGTTTTACCCATCGCAAGTGTAAGCGGAGGTTCAATCCACACATTTTCCCCACAAAAAGCAAACAAATCTTTTAAAATTCTTTCTCTTTTTTCTGTTTCGTCCGCTCTCGTCCGGTTAAAATCCTGACAAAGCCCCCGGGCATATATCTGTTGATTCATGTTTTCTCCAGTATCAACCCATAATAAACCTTCTGCCCTTCGCTCGGCCATTGACAGTGTAACAGCATCTTTCTTCATCTTTACTTCCTCCATTTTAATTTATCCGGGCTTAAGAACCGGAATTTATTTTTCATCTTTTCGTCTTACAAACTCAACAAAGGCGAATATAATAGATATTACGGTTAAAACGGAAACTATTAGTTCTGACATATTTGCTGCATATTCTGTTTGCGCAGGAACTATTATTCCTAAAAGAAGAAAGTAAATACACCAAAATAATCCTATCACAAGCAGGCTGATAGTACTGTATTTTAATATAGCTGCAAATTTATTTACTAATTTCCGTACAAACTCTATCTGCTTTTGAGATGGCGCTTTCCTGCGAAATATAGATTTCAGACCACCGAATATGACACCAATTATTATCCCTATTGATATGGCAATAAAAATAGAACGTAAGCCATACATACCTATTCTCCTTTTCAAATTATATTTTTTCGCTCTGTTTTTTTAATAGTATAGCATATAGAAATGAACAAAACCATTATTTTAAAGCTGCTGATACCCAACCAAATACAGAAAGAGCCCTTTCCACTGTCACCAAAACAGTCGAAAGGGCCCACCCGTTTCTTCCAAATCTTATTATGAACACACTGTCAGGCAAGCATGCAGAAAGCGCTTCGCTCTGTCAGTGAAATCAGTATTTATTTATGCTTGTCCAGTCAAAGCCACTTTCAGAACACATTTAAGAATTATTTCAGAATGACACCTGAATGATTCAGGGAAGGAAAGTTAAATAAAATAATTAATATCTGATCCTAAATTGTCTTAATAAACAATTTGGGTAAAAACTCTCTGGCACAATGCCGCCAGAATGTCCAGTCATGCCCTCCCTCTTCCTCAAACACCTCCACTGGTATGCCATGTGCCTTTACTTTCATTACCGCTTCTTTCGTTTTACTATAGAAACCGTCCCGTGTACCGCAAGCTACAAACAGCATTTGGAATATCTTTTCAAAGCTGCTTCTGTCATATAAAATTTGTCTGTAATCAGAATCCTTATCTTCTATAATCAGTCCCCCGCTGAATATCCCTGCCCAGGCAAAAAATTCAGGATTTCGAAATACCGTTCTCTGTGTCTGCATTCCTCCCATGGATAAGCCCGCCATAGCCCTGCTCTCTCTATTGGGAACAGTACGGTACATATGATCAATAAAGGGGATACAATCCTTTACCAGTTCTTCATCAAAAGAACCTAATGAGTGATGACTGCTTCCATCCCTGCGAAAAGCATATCCGGAATTCATGACAATAATCATTTCCTGCATCCTGCCCTCTGCAATCAGGCAATCCGCAATATTATCAATTTTTCCTTGCCAAATCCAGCCTGTTTCATTTTCTCCTCCGCCATGCTGAAGATATAGTACCGGATATCTTTTTTCTATATTTCGTGCATATCCCGGCGGCGTATATACATAACACATCTTAGTTCTTCCTGTTTGTGAAGACTGGTAATAATTCAGATGTATTTGGCCATGCGGGATATCAGACAGTAAATATTCGTGGAAATCTGTTTCCGGCATTTCAAAAAAATTAAGAGCCTTAAACGCGCCATATCCTACAGGAGCCATAGGGTTCAGTACCGGATTCCCATTTACATAATACTCATGATAGTGAAATCCCGGATCAATACCTTCCAGCCGGACGGTCCAATACCCCTGACTTCCCTCTTCCCCATCTGCTCTATTTAGTTTCAGTCGTTTCATCCCATAAACTTCAACTTCCACTTTTTCAGCATCAGGCGCCAGAAACCAAAAACTTACTTCTGCCTTTCCCTCTATTTCTACTCCATGATGAATATCACGGTAACGGCCAGCCGGATTTCCCTTATCATCTACTGCAAACAAAATTTTTTTGTAGGCAGGATCAAAAAATAAAACCTGCTCTTCCCATGTCTGTTTCCGCAGCATTTCCCCTGAAATCTGTGTCTGCGGTTCACTCCCCTGCTTATCCATGATATCTGTCGTTATTCCCTCAATACCGTCCTTCTTAAACAGCAGTGCAGCAAATTCCCTTAAGCTTTCACGCCAGACATGCCATTCATGGAACCCATTATAGCTGGCCCGGCTGCAGGAAATTCCCTGTTCCAGAAGCTGCATGCATGCGGTCTGCTGTTTTTCCAATAGTTTTTCTTCCCCCTTTCCGCAGGAAAGAAAAATATGATAGGCCGCATATGTTTTTTCAGTCAGAATTTTATCCAACTCTGTATCTGCCATCCCTGAAAACACACCTAAATATCCAAATAAATTCTGGTGTTTAGCAAACGTAAGCATTGCCTGTGCGGATCCCATGGACAATCCCGCTATTGCCCTGTATGCCCTTCCCTTTTTTACCCGGAATTCTTTTTCGATACAGGGGATACAGTCTTCTGTTAATTCTTTGTCAAAATCTCCGGGATAAAAAACAGGATCTGTCTCTGGAATAAAGGAATACCCACAACACATTACCACAATCATTTCCGTACATTTTTTTTCTTCAATAAGGTTATCCAAGATAAGGTTTAATTTACCGCTCCATATCCATCCCGTTTCATTTTCCCCGGCCCCATGCTGAAGATACAAAACCGGATATTCCCTGTCTCTTTTCTCTTCATATCCGGGAGGCGTATACACAAAACAGGCTTTGATATGGGAATTAACTTGTGATTTATACTTCAATATCTGCACGTCCCCATGAGGTACTTCCTTCAAATAATAAAAATCCGTTCCTTCTTCAGGCATTTCAAAGAAATTAATAGCTTTAAAGCAGCCATATCCAAACGCACCATGGGGATTCTGTACTTCTACCCCATCCACATACCAATTGTGATAATGAAAACCGGGTCTTATTCCATCTACTGTTGCTGAAAAATATCCATTTCCTTCCGGTTTGAGCGAGAAATGTTCATTTCCCATTGTCCCTCCCAATCCGGCAACCTCTACTTTTTTTGCTTCCGGAGCAAAAAAACGGAAACGGACATGTCTGTCCTCCTGCACCTCAATGGCCCCGGGATCTTCAATATACTGAATGGAATCGATATTACCGCTTTCCTTCATATATACTTTTTTATTTAACGGATCAAAAAAAACAGGATGCATCGTTAATGCCTGATTCTTCCATTTCCCCATAAACTGCCTCCCTTTTTATTTCAGCGCACCAAACGCCATATTACGTACTCTGTGATGCGTGTATTCTTCCATATTCGGTTCGAGATTGTGCATATAAACAACAGCTGCCTTCTCACTGGGATCTATGGCAATATAGGTTCCCATATATCCGGTCCAGCCAAATTCCCCCACTGATGTGTTGCTTCCGGATCCTGGGGATAACATGGTACGTACTCCATAACCATATCCGTATCCGGCCAGATAGGAGCCGCTGAAATCCTTAAGCTGCTGTTCATTCAGCTGGTTTGTACGCATAAGATCAATTGTTTTTCGGCCGATAATATTCCTTCCCTTATATACACCTCCGCAAGCCATCATCTGCGAAAAATTCAAGTAATCCCGGACTGTGGAAAATAAGCCGGCCCCGCCTGCTTCGTACTTTGCATCCGGCTCATGTCTGTGGTCAAACATTCCTTTGACCGGTACCATACTTCCATCTTCTCTCCTGGAATATGGCGTCACCATACGTTCCCTGATATCACCAAAATAACGATAACCCGTGCTATTCATTTCCAGCGGTTCAAAAAGTTCACTTTGAAGGAAATCGCTTACTTTTTTCCCTGAAACGACTTCTATAAGGCCGGCAACCAGTTCATGACCAAAGCCATACAGAAAATGTGTCCCCGGATCAAACCTTACCGGCACCTGGGACATCGCATAGATATCCTGGCGCAGAGTATAATCTCCCACCGTTTCTGCAAGATTCCTACGGACTTTTTCCATCATTTGATGAGTATAGTCTTCCCCTCCGTATCCAATTCCCATTGCCATGGAAAAACAATCCCTGATTTGTATCGGCCTTTTTGCAGCTCTGATATATATGCCTCCGTCCTCTCCTGTATCCGCAACCATGGTTTCCTTCCACTCCGGAAAGTACTCATAAAGGGGATCGTCCATAAGGAAACGGCCTCTTTCAAACAGCATCATTGCCGCGGTACATATAATCACTTTAGTCGTTGAAAACTGCCTGTAAACAGTGTCCGGCGTAATTATTTTCTTTTTTTCCAAATCTGCATAGCCATAGTAGCCTTCATACAGCAGCTTGTCGTTTTGTACTACCGCGCAGCCACAGCCCGCAGGCCCGTTTTTTACATGCTCTTTCAGAAAATCATCTAAATATATAAAACTGCCCATATGTAATCCTCCCTAATGTTATCGGCGCTTTCCAACCTGCAACTTTGATAAAGGGGGAAGGAGTCTCCTCCTCCCCGGCTATCCACTTTATCTTTTAGTTTCCTTCCTGTGCATTAATATCTGTCACAATTTTGTCTGCATTTTTCTGAGCTTCCTCCAGAAGGCCTTCCGTATTATCTTCATACACTACCTGCTCAAAGAATGGTACCATCACATCATTCAGCATACTCATCCATCCACTGAAATTTCCGGGTGCGACCGAATCCGCACAGATATCCGTATCTGTAACCGTAATTGCCTTCAGCTTCGGATTCTCCATGTATTCCCTGGAATTCATAACCGGTATATAGTATGCAGGATAACCTATTTCATCAGACCATCTGTAAACAGCCGTTGCAGTCAGATCCGTTCCTTCATTTCCTGTATGCCACCACTGGATAAATCTCTCGCAGGCCAGTTTCTCCGCGTTATCTGCCTGGTTTGTAATGGAAAAACATTGTGTATTGGAAGGAACATGCTTTCCCCCTTCATCATACGGAAGCGGGGTAATTCCATAATTAATGCCATTGCTGTCCAGATCTGCGGTAAGCCATGCGCCAGTTACATAAAGCCCCAGCTGGTTAGCAATAAACATAGTGTCCATATCTCCTTCAACCGGATTATTCCCGGATTCGAACTGTCCCTTGAACCATTCTACAAATCTTTCATAACCCGTATTTCCGGAAAAATGTGCTTCCCATATGCCGCTGTCATTCTGTTCTACCATAAGTCCGCCAAACATCTGCATCAGACACGCATTAGCCCCAACATTACCATAAGTCAAACCGGAACCATAAACATGTCTTTCCTGATTCGTTATTTTATCTGCAATTTCTGTCCACTCCTCATAAGACTTAGGCGGCATTTCCGGATCTAAGCCTGCCTCCTGAAATAAATCCTTATTCCAATATACATAATAGCTGCTTATCTGAAACGGTATTCCATACAAACCGTCATCTGTAGCGCAGGCATCCAGATAAGTAGGGACAAAATCCTCTTTATTTAAAGTTGTATTGTCCCAGATATCACTTACATCCGCCAATTGTCCTTCATAGGAATACTTTCCTGCGGCACTGCTCAGAATTAAATCCGGCCCGGCGCCCGCGGCCATTGATGTGACAAACTTGTTTCCAAAATCAGATGAAATATCCATTTCCACCGTTATATCCCATGGATTGTTTTTATTGAATTCATCCACCAGTTCGATCAATACCTGTCCGTCAGAGCCTGTCCACCCATTCCAAAATTGAATTGTTATCGGTTCCCCCGATGCTTCCTGTGAATCCTGTGTTTTTACAGTTTCCGTTTCTGTTTTTGATACAGTTTCCTTTCCATCCTCTTTTTTTTGCCCGCAGCCAATTAACATACTTCCAATTAATGTTATACAAAGTATTGCTGATACCCATTTTCTCATTTTCCTTTACCTCCCGATAAATTTGCTGTTTCATTTTTATAGCTCTTTTTACGTAACTCCTTCTTGTATTGTTAATATTACTTTGATACATTTTTTCCCACCGGTAAAACGATACAGGATGGATATTCCTCACAATGAAATATTTTTTGTTCAGCCTTTTTCCCTGCCACTTCATACCCTGCTCTGCCCCCCGTATTCAGATTACAATCTGCATCAGGAAACAGGCTGCTGGTTATTTCCATCCGCAGAGCATGCCCTTTTTTCAAAACAATTGCCGTATTTCCAACAGGAATCCTATATTCATAAATTTTCCCCGGCTCCAGCAATTCCTCCTTCCGCCCATTACGGTACCGGGCGCGTACCAGTTTCTTCATAAGGCAAAACGCCGTACCATCCTCCCATACATCAATCAGCTTACATACATAGTCCGTATCTGCAGCTGAAGAAGATGCATATATATAAGCTTCTACGGGACCTATTATTTCCAGTTCCCCATTCAGAGGTTCTGTCGTATAAACCAATACATCATCCCTGTTTTCATTAACCCTCTGATCCTGTGTAACAGCAGCATAAGGATATTCCTTTGTGGACTTTATCTCAGAAGGTACAGGATTATCCGGATCATATGTATAGCAATCCTCCGATTCGTCACCCGGCCTATCCCAGCTTAAACGGCCATCGCCTTTCATGGTATTGGAATGTCCCTCACTGTGCAAATACATTTTCTTATAGCAGGTATCCGGAACCGGCCAATCTTTTTCTGTCCGCCATTGGTTGATTCCCATAACAAACAGATGCACCGGATTTCCTGACATAAACTCACTATCTTTTCCTTTAATCCAGAAATCATACCAATCCGCGATTTTCCCCGATATGTCAATTGCGTCTCCGCCGGCCTCTTCGCCAAAATACTGCCCCAGCAAGCTGTCCGACAATACATCACCATGCTGCCACGGGCCTACAATTAATCTTCCTCCCTTCCTTACTCTTTCATTCCCTCCTCTTTTCTTAAATTGCACATAATTATATATCGTTTCATCGCGCAGGAAATCATTCCAACCGGTAAGCTCGAAAGCCGGTACCTGAACCTGTTCAAAGCCTTCCGTTCTTCCTATCTCTTTCAGATAATCAATACTTGTTATGTTTTCCAACAGTTCCCTTTGAAAAGAAAGCATAGGAATTTCATCCATACACGCCGCCGGCATATCCTTCAGAGGCCGGAAACGCAGCTGTTCCTCACTGTCCTTCAGATACTTCTTCATCACCCGTTTTGTCTCTTCCGATAAAACGGGATGGTATTTTTCATTATCAAACGCTCTGCCATATATCCAAAAAAACAATACCGGAGAAAAGATACCAAATCCATAAACAGCCGGAAATTTAGTCCATGAGGTCTGGAATGGGCAAATAGCCTTTAAATGGGGTGGTTGTGCCCGGGCGGCGGCCAGCTGCGAAAAACCATGATAAGATTCTCCCATCATCCCCACATTTCCGTCACACCATTCCATGGCTGCGATTGCTTCTATTGTATCAAATCCATCTTCGTCCTGATGTCCGGATGGATCCAGAATTCCCTCGGAATTCGCAGATCCGCGTACATCCTGAATTACCACATTATATCCCCTGGCAGCCAGTTTATGGGCATGCATATATCCCGACAGAGGATTGATATTATCTTTTAAATAAGGGGTTCTGTTGACAATTGCAGGATATTTCTTTTCATTATCCGGACGGTACACATCACAGTACAATACCGTTCCGTCTCTCATTGTAACTGGTATGTCATACAATATTTTAATATTTTCTCTCATGCCTCTCCTTCACCCGTTAAAAAAAGCCATTATTTGTATTTTTTAATCCAGACAGCCATATGCGCAGGCTCTGACCCGTAAATGATGGAATCTCTCCATATTGGGGGCCATCTGATGCATATAAACCACAGATACGCCCTCGCTGGGATCAATAGATGCCCATGTCCCCGAACCGCCGGTCCAGCCAAATTCACCCGGGGAACTATTGCTTCCTCCCGCTGCCGGATCCAACAATGTCCGTACTCCCAAACCATAGCCATAGCCAGCTAAATAAGAATTCTGGAAATCCTTCAGCTGCCTTCCTGAAAGCTGGTTTTTCCTCATCAAATCAATTGTTTTTCTTCCCATTATCCGTTCTTTTTTATGTATTCCTCCATTGGCCAGCATCTGGGTAAAACTGATAAAATCCTTTACGGTTGAAAATAGCCTGGGGCATCCCATTCTATTTTCTTCCCCGGGTTCTGACTTATTGTCCATCATGGCTCTGCCGGGTATAAGTGTTCCATCTTCTTTTTTTTCATAAAATACGGCCATCCGTTCTTTAATGTCCCCAAAATAAATCATACCCGTATCATTCATTTCCAATGGTTCAAATAAGTATTTTGCCAGCGCATCCTGTATCTCCATTCCCGTTATCACCTCAATCAGCCCTGCCGCCAGTTCACTGCCAAAACCATACAGCCAATGTGAGCCCGGTTCAAAGGCGATGGGAACCCGGGAAACGGCTCTGATTTCCTCCCGCAGCGTATAATGCCCTTTCTTTTTCAATTCTTCTGTTACCCGGTAAATTTCTTTTCCAGTCGGAGTGTCATCGGGCATATGTCCATACGGAAGTCCGCAGGACATACTCATTATATGCCTGATCTGGATAGCCCTTTCAGCCTGACATATCTGATAAGTGCCATCAATGTCCTTTACATATTTCCTTGTTTCCCTCCATTCCGGGAAATACTCACTGATAGGATCATCCAGCAAAAATTTCCCTTTTTCGAACAGCATCATACAAAGAGTATATATTGCAATCTTTGTCATCGAATACTGTCTGTACACAGTATTCTCCGTAACAGGCAGTTTCCGTTCTTTGTTGGCGTATCCGAAGTATCCTTCATAAAGAATTTCTCCCTTTCTGGCTATAGCACAACCACAGCCGGCAGGCCCATTCTCAACAAAACTCTGCAATAATGCATCCATATCCCTGAATCCCATATTTATCCCCTTCCTTTTTAACCTTTCAGTCCACTTGTCGCCGTACCTTCAACAAAATATTTCTGTCCCACCAGGTATAGAATAAACATTGGCAGAATGGATATGAACGCTCCTGCAAACGCAGCGCCATATTGAATTGTATTTTCTCCCACAAATAATGCAAGGCCATTGGTCAATGTACGCATATCTGTGGAACTCGTAATCAGCAAAGGCCATAATAAATCATTCCATGCCCCATTTACTCCCAATATTATTAATGTCACCATAGTGGGCTTTACCAGAGGAAGCATAACTTTCCAAAACAGGCCGAATTCTGATATTCCATCAATTCTCGCAGCTTCCTCCAGTTCTTTCGGCAATGTTGTAAAGGCGGCCCTCATCATAAACACACTCATAGCTGATGCCAGTTTTGGGATAATCAGGCCCGCATAGGTATCGTACATACCCATCTTGTATACCTCCATGAACAGAGGGACCATAATAACCTGAAAAGGTATCATCATCGTTGCCAATGTCATGATAAACAGCACATTTTTCCCTTTAAATTCCAATCTTGCAAAAGCATATCCTGCCAGGGCATTTAAGAAAACGGAAGGGATTGTTGTCCCCAAAGCATAAATTACTGTGTTTATTACATATTTGTCCAGCTTTATCCGCTGCAGGACAGCCGTAAAATTCTGCAATGTCAGTGATTCCGGAAAAAAATGAGGCGGAAAGGCAATGATTTGATTCTGCGGTTTAAAAGCACATAAAGTCATCCAGATAACCGGGATTAAAATAATAAGCCCCACCAATACCAGAACACAAAACACTGGTATGTATTGCAGATTTCTTTTCCATTTAGCATTCATACTGCCTCTCCTAATTGTTTTTATTTTTAAACATTTTTCCATACATAATTACAGTTAATACTAAAATCAGTCCAAACAAAAATTCCGATAAAGCAGTGGCATATCCTAACCTGTTCTGGGTCGAAAAAGCGCGGGTATATACATATGTAACCAATGATTCAGTCGTATAGTTAGGTCCTCCCCCTGTTGTAGTAAAAATAATGTCAAATACCTGCAGGGAACCTATCAGCCTGGTAATTAATATGAAGGAAAAGGTAGGCATAATTATTGGAATCGTAATTTTAAAGAACTGTTTTATTTTAGAGCAGCCGTCCAAATCAGCGGCTTCATATAAATCCTTCGGCACATTCTGCATTGCAGAAACGAAGATAATTGTAGATATTCCGAACGTCTTCCATACAGACATGAAAATTATTACATAAATAGTAATATCAGGTGAATTCAGGAAATTTACTCCTCTTATTCCCATAAGCTCTAAAAAATATGTGAAAATTCCTACTGACGAATGCAGGAACATTCTCCACATTATAGCGACCGCCGTTGCAGAGCATATAATCGGAAGGAAATAAATTCCCCTGAATATTTTATTCTGAACACTGTTCTTAGTTACCAGAGCCGCCAAAACCATGGCAACAATCATCTGGATTGGAACTTCCACTACAGCGAATTTTACAGTTACCCAAAGTCCATTCCAAAACCTGGGATCCTGCAAAGCTTCTTGATAATTACCAAGTCCAATAAATTTGATATCATTCAAAAAAATATCGGCATCGAAAGTGCTTAAAAAGAATGATGCTATCATTGGAATAATACTGAACGTCACAAGCAAAATCATAACGGGCGCAATAAACAAATATGCGATATGTGACGGCTTATTCCAGAATACCCGAAACCTTTCCCCCAATTTCATTACCTTTCCTCCCTGTTCATTCTTTGCTAATTTGCAATTACGTTTTAGCAATTATAATGTTAATACACATCTGTTGAGAAGTCAACGTATTTTTCACCTTTCAGCAGTGAAATTTTATCTGTTTCGAATGGGAAGCCATTCGTAAAACGTCTTCTTTAGATAGGCATCCCAAAAAATCCAGTCATGTGAATAACCTTCCGGTTCCTCATATGTAAGACTATACCCCATTTTTAATAAAGCATCCCTGTCTCTTCGGACAACGTCCCGTATAAAATCATCTTTCCCAACTGCCAGAAATAACTCCGGAACCGGAATATGTTCCTGCATATTGCGTTTGGCATACTCTGCCAAATCATATTCACTCCCCGGTATCTGATCCGGATTTCCAAAAGCTCCCTGTAATTTAGGCAGACTTTGTATCGTTTTAATCTGTTCAATCAGGTTATCGGTATCAATGCTGCACCCAATACCGCCGGACAGATCTACACATGCAGCATACAAGTCCGGCCTGCGCATTGACACCTCCAATGCTCCGTTTCCCCCCATCGCCATACCAACCACAAAGTTATCTTCCCTTTCCGGCGAGGACGCAAATAAGGAACGTATCAATACAGGCAGTTCTTCCGTAATATATGTAAAATAACGAATCCCATATTTTGTATCCAGAAAAAAACTATCCTTTACCTGCGGAGTAACAGTCATAACATTATTCTGCTCCGCATAAAATTCCACACGGCTCATCCTCTGAAACGTAGTATCATCATCGCCGCCGCCATGCATCAAATAGACTGTTGGGAATTTCATCCCCGGCTGATAACATTTACGTAATTTCCCCGGTTCCCCCATCTGGTTTTCTGAAGGACACATCATATTATAAGTATACTTTCCCGTGGGATAAGTAACTGTAATATCCGTATACATTCCCAACACTTCCGAATGATAATTAAATCTTAAGACTCCCATTTATTCTCCTCTCCTTTTCTGATAAATTACAAAAAGAATCAGCATACCTCCCATTAATACTGCAATTGTCTGAAACATCACTTCATACCCCCATATTCCGGAAATACATCCTCCGATAACGGGACCAAGCGCATTTCCGATATCGGCTCCTATATAATAGGTACTGGACGCCACACCTATCCGTGATTCATCCACACTTTTAATACAGGCCGATTGCAGCGATATCTGGCCGCCTCCCTGCCCGATTGCTTTCAGTAAAGCAGCTACAAGAACGGTTTGCAAAATCATCGCTTTGGAAAGCAATAACATTGATGACAGGCTTACCGCAAGTGAGACACCTACGATCATCAAAATAGACGATCTGTCTGCCATACGCCCCATAATTATTCTTACCAGAAAAAGACAGGCAGCGTTTACGGTAAAAAAAAGCGCTATGTTTACTATCCCCCGCTCATCCCCCAATAACACCAGAAACGAACTGGTAATCCCGTTTGTCATGGAAAACATTCCTGCAGTCAAAGCATAAAAAAGGCACTCCCAGGCAACTAAATACCGAAAGGAAAAGTAACTTTTATTTCTTTTTTCTGTTTTTGACGAATCATGACAGGAACTATCGTATGGGAACAAAAACAACAAAACAACGGCAAAAGCGGATATAACCGCCACTGTATAAAAAAGTGCCCGGAAGCCCATATGTTCCTTCATCGCAACACCAATAACCGGTCCAATTACCTGTGAAACCACCTGTCCCAGCCCAAAATATCCAAGACCTTCTCCCAATCTTTCTTTTGGGATAATCTCGGCAACTAAGGCCATATTAGCAGTACCGCTGATACCAAAAGAAAATCCCTGTATAATCCTGAAAAAAAGCATTACCGCCATATTTGCGGAAAAAGCATAACCCAGAAAACTAAAACAAAATACCACTGTTGCTATGATACAAATCTTTTTTTTATTCAGCGTATCACAAATCAGTCCTCCTACCGGGCGGCTGAACAATGCTGCCATCGAGAAAATACCTGCTATTGTTCCGGCCATTGCGAGTGTTCCTCCCAACTTTACAGCGTAATTAGTAATTAAGGTCGAAATCATACTGTAACTCATTGCTGTCGTTAAACTGATTAAAATTAAAAACAGATAGCCTGTCGTAAATAATTTCGCTTTATACTGCTGTTCTTTTCTCATTATCAGCCACCATATATCCTTTTTCTTATCAATTTATTTCCAGACTACCATCTTTTTTCCTGCGGAAATGTTTCACATATTCCCATCCGAAATATGGATCCATTTCTGCAATTTCATGACCTTTATCATGCATCATAATGTAATTATATAAATTGATTGGTTCCGGGTCATCACTGTAAAAACGGTTAACAGAATACCAGTGTTCCGCAAAGCGTCCTGAAGAATACCGGATTTCTGTTTCATCACCCGGAACTCCCACGCCACCTGTTACTAAATTTCCTTTTTCCGGAGTTTTCTTTACAGGAATATGATTGTATTGCTTCCAAAAATCATATTGATGCTGCTGTGTACTTCCCCGGAATACGGGGTATGATGGTTCTCTTGTCCCATATGTATACCATACCGGCATCCGATAATCATACTTCTCTTTCTTACTCATAGCCAGTGCCATAGGACGGATATCTGCATAATCTACTTCGGAAGGACCAACACGCTCCCCAGGCCAATTGCCATCAATCGGGCAGATTGCAGCTATAAGCTCCGGGTACACCATCGCCGTTACCATTGCCTGTGAAGAACCATTTGAAAAGCCCGACAGATATATTCTTGACGGATCAACCGGATAATTGACAACCATATATTTGATTAATGCTGCTGAATAAGCTGCATCATCCGGTTCATTATCATTCATAAAAATATTCCAGCTGCAGCGATTGGAACCCCATGGATAAACGGTAATAAAGCCTTCTCTTTCTCCGATTTCATGAAATCCTGCCATTTCTGCCGCTTCCTCGGGATTATCCGACCCGCCATGAAAAAAGAGCATAAGCGGCACTTTTGTCCCTTCCGGCATACTCTTCACAGAATCGGGCACAAAAGTCAGCCATGTATGGGGCATTCCGTTTTGGTCTCCCAATTCTGTATTTTCAATAAAGTACTCCCCGTTATATTTCGCTATATCTGTTCTGTGCATCACATTTCCAAAACGTCCGGTATTCGTCCGGCGTACTTTCCGAAATAGTTCCTTCCATACCTTCTCCAGAAATACCGGACACATATCTGCCTCAGGATGAATTTCTACGCATTGTAGTTGATTGAAAGGACATTCCCACCTGTTTTCATGTAATTTATGAGTTTCATTAGGTCAGTTTACAAGGAACTACACGCAGACCACGAAACGGGGGCTGCTGACAACAAATAAAGGCTGAATATCAAGCACCGGG
>OBWV01000768.1_pt1 | contig 22741 bp, 21 predicted proteins | sample 1495351 | NCBI WGS metagenome assembly OBWV01 (sample SAMEA2580122, study PRJEB22360) | human gut metagenome | biome: human gut; feature: human-associated habitat; material: faeces | place: Denmark | collected 2008/2010 | reverse complement strand
AATCGGCGTACAGGCCATCCACATCGGTCAGCACGACCAGCTTGCTGGCTCCAAGAGCGGCCGCAAGCGCCGCAGCCGCGGAATCGGCATTCACATTCAACACTTCGGTAGCATCATCCTCATTTGGAGCCACCGAGGAAACAACAGGAATGCGTCCGGCATTGATCAGGTCCTCAACCGCGGATGCGTCGACGCTCACCACGTCGCCGACCAAACCAATATCGGTTGGCGATCCATCGATGATCGGCTTGCGCTGCATGGCGGAAAACAGCGCACCATCCTCGCCGGAAAGACCGACCGCGAACGGACCATGGGCGTTGATCAACCCGACAAGTTCACGGGAAACCTTGCCCGTCAAAACCATACGCACCACATCCATGGCCTCCGGCGTGGTGACCCTCAGACCTCCCTTGAATTCCGACTTAATGCCCAAAGCCTTAAGCATGTGCGAGATCTGCGGGCCTCCGCCATGCACCACAACCGGATGCAAGCCGACCTGTCGCAGAAACACCATATCTTCAGCGAAACAGGCTTTGAGATGATCGTCGATCATCGCATTGCCGCCATATTTGATGACGATGCGCTGTCCGGCGAATTCCTCAAGCCATGGCAGTGCCTCAATCAGCACTTCCGCCTTTTGGTCGGCGCGCAAATCGGTATGCACGTCAAAATGGAATCCAGGTCCTTTGAGTTCCTTGGTCATTACCGTTCAATCAGCTTTCGTAATCTGCATTAATGTGTACGTATTCGTGGGTCAAATCGTCGGTCCAGACAGTTGCTTCCGCATTTCCCGCATGCAGATCGATGTCGATGTGCACCTCGCGCGGAGTCATGTCGACTTCGGATCGGTCGCGTCCGGCTCCGCCGTTCTCACAGATACGCACGCCATTGACGTCGACCGTGACTTTATTGGAATCGTAGGGAGCGACTTCCGGCGGCACGGTACCCAGCGAGCTGACGATACGACCCCAGTTCGGATCATTGCCGAAGATGGCGCATTTCAGCAAATTGGATGCCGCTACCGCACGACCGCAAGCAAGCGCCGCATCTTCCGTGGTGGCGCCGGTCACCTTGACACGGATGTCATGGCTCGCGCCTTCACCGTCTCCGACAATCTGACGCGCCAAGGAGGCAGTCGCCTGCGCCACAAGCTCGTTGAACTCGTCGGGATCCGGTTCGATACCGGATGCTCCAGACGCAAGCAAAAGCACGGTGTCGTTAGTGGACATGCAACCGTCAACGTCAATGCGGTTGAACGACATTTCCACTCCAGTGTTCAGAGCTGCCTGAAGCTGTCCCGCGCTTACCACGGCATCCGTGGTGATCACGCACAGCATGGTGGCCAGCTGAGGCGCGATCATGCCTGACCCTTTGACCATGCCGCCGACACGGAACCCATTGGACCCTTCAAGTTCAACGGTTTTCGGCTTGGTGTCGGTGGTCATGATGGCATGGGACGCATCCGCACCGGCCTGAGCGGTATCGGCAAGGGCCGCGAACGCTTTGTCTGCGCCAGAAAGCACATGGTCAAGAGGCAGAAGCTCACCGATCAGGCCCGTGGAGCAGACCGCGATATCGCTGTCTTTGGCACCTACAAGCGCCGCGACCTTTTGGGCCGTGGCCTTGGACTGCTCATATCCCGGCTGGCCGGTGCATGCGTTTGCGCCTCCGGAATTAAGGATGACGGCTTTCACATGACCGTCGGCCACGATCTTGCGCGTCCACTGCACGGGAGCTGCGCAGAAACGGTTCGAAGTGAACACTCCGGCAGCCATATCCAGCGGACCGTTATTGACCACAAGAGCCAGATCCTTCTTACCTTCGACTGCGGAAATACCGGCTTCCACGCCAGCCGCGGAAAAACCTTGCGCAAACGTTACGCTCATGGCGCCACTCCAATCTTTGTCAGGCCTGCATCTTCAGGAAGTCCCAGTGCTACGTTCAACGACTGCACCGCCTGTCCGGCCGTGCCGCGGTTGAGATTGTCAATTGCCGCGAAGGCCAGCAAACGCCCCGCCTTACGGTCGATGGCCACCTGAATATGGGCCGCGTTCGATCCGATGATATTGGCGGTGGCCGGCATGACGCCTTCCGGTAAAACAATCATGAAATCCTGATCCGCATATGCGTCAGTCCAAACCTGCCTGATTTCAGCATCTGACATATTCAATGCTGTATCGGTTAGTTTGGCGGAAACCGAAGCGAGAATGCCACGGGCCATTGGCACAAGAATCGGGGTGAATCCCAGCGTGAACTCGTTTGCCGCGGATGCGTTCTTTCCTGCAGCATGGGCGAAGTTCTGCAAAATCTCAGGAATATGACGATGAGTACCGCCGACAGAATACGGTAATGCGGAACCGAATGCCTCAGCTGCAAGCAAATTGACGCGCTTCAGATTCTTCCCTGCGCCGGAGTAGCCGACCACCAGATCGGCAACAATATCCGCCGGTTCAACAAGCCCTTGGGCAATGCCCGGCTGCAGCGCCAATGTGGTTGCGGTCACATTGCATCCTGGACCGGCAATACGCTTGGTTCCTGGAATCACCTCACGCTGGTGCTGGTAAGAACCATCTTCGGATATGCCGGTAATGAGCTCAGGCATGCCGTAAGTCCAGTGCTCATAGAAGTCGCCGCCGTAGAACTCATCCCATGCGGTTTTTTCCTCAAGCCTATGGTCGGCTCCCAAATCCACCACCACGGCATTCGGATCAAGCTGGGAAGCCAATGCACCGGATGCCCCATGAGGCAGCGCAAGGATGATCACGTCATGCCCGTTCAGTACCTCCGGAGTGGTGTCTTCCACCACAAGGTCGGCAAGCTGCGGAATATGTGGCATATGCTTGCCAAGCTTGTCCCCAACGGATGAATGCCCGGCCACGCACGTCACTTCGAAATTTGGATGGGCCGCGAGGATACGGAGGGCCTCGCCTCCCGCATACCCTGTCGCGCCGGCCACGGCTACTGTGTATTTGGCCATGTCACGCCTCTTTCCATTGACTCACTGAAAACACATTCAGCATACACTTTATGCACTACATTGCATAATTATGCATTCATTTCGTGTCGCATAGTGGTCATTGCGAGACTATGACAATTATTAAAAGACTAGAAAACACGCCGAATCAGGCAGCGATCGACTCGTCTCCCTGCCCCGATCCCGCGCCGCCAAGCATATTCTGCAACGTCTCGTTATACAGGTCGGCAACGGAAAGACCATGCATCGCCAACCAAATCACGGCCAAGGTGTACAACACATTGATGATCACCGCGGCGAGAGCCAAGCCATACCCTTTCATATGGAGCTTCTTGGTACGCCACATCGAAATCGCGCCGACCAACGCGGGAAGGACCGGCACCGGCATCAGCACGGCAAGCACGAGAGACATGATCGCATAGGCATCCCAATGGCCGTATGCGGGATTCTGCCGAGGATCGTTGAGATCCAGATTCGGCAGATAGGGCATATTGCCCTGCTGCGGATATTGGTTCGGATCATACGGATTCGGCCCATACGGGTTGGCGCCGTATGGATTCCGTTGTCCGTTCGCATTGTACGGAGGCATCGGTTGCTGCCCATTTGAAGGGTATTGCCCCGTTTGGTATTGCATATTCTGCTGCTGTACAGCATCCGCAGGTTGCGGTTCAGGTTCAGGCGCACCATACACGTATGGATCGTAACCGGCCGGCAGCTGGCTACTCATCGCACCATATTCGGGTTGATTAATCTGACCATACTCCGGCTGTGAAGACGCAGCGGCATCGGAAGATGACGAAACCGGAGCAGCATCAGCCGTCTCCTGACGTTCGTCGGTGTTGGTCGGCTGATACTGCTCCGGTTCGTTCATAATCATCCTCTGTTCTTGGGAAGGTCGGGATCAGGCGCGCAGCTGCGCACCAAGCTTGGACGCTTCATCCACAATACGCTTGCGGATGGCTTCGCTGTCTTCGGAAGCGAGAGTCTTATCCGGAGCGCGGAATGTGACCGCGTAGGCCAAAGACTTTTCGTCCTCGCCCAGCTGGTCGCCGGTGTACACGTCGAACAGCTCGATGCTTTCGAGGCTGCTTCCAGCGGCATCGACAATAACCTGCTTGAGCTCGGCGGCCGTGACATCGGTAGACACCGTAAAGGCCAGATCCTGCTTGACCGGCGGGAAGGTGGAAATCGGCTTGGCCTGCACCGGCTTGCCGCTCAACGTGGCGAACAGCGCGGTCAAATCCAACTCGAAGGCCGCGGAATGGGCCGGGAAGCCCAACACCTCGTTGACATGCGGGTGAAGCTCGCCGACCATACCGACGAATACGTCACCAGCCATCACACGAGCCGCACGACCCGGATGCCATTGTGCCGGCACATCTTCAGCCTTCGGCTGATCCAGCGTGAGAGCTGCACCAATACGGTCGGAGATGCGCTGCACCGCCTCAACGGCGTCAGACCAATCCACTGCGCGGCGCTCGCCCAGCCAACCGGAGTCAACGGCGTTGCCGGTCAGAATGCCAGCAACATGCATCGGCTGGTCCGGAAGACCGGCATCAAGCGCGGCAAGCTGCTCGTCCGTCGGCTTGACTGCACCCGGCAGTGCCGGAATCGCCGGAGCGTTCGGATCCCACAGATACACGTGGCCGATCTCATACAGCGACACATTCTCCACGCCGCGACGTAGATTGCGCTGAACGGTCTGTGCCAACGTTGGAATAATGTCACGACGCAGGAACGGACGATCACCGGCGAGCGGGTTGGCGATCTCCACGCTGACGTTCTTCGTCTCAGCGACGTCCAGCGCGAAGTTCTTGTAATCCTCATCGCCGACGAACGGGTAGCTCAACGTTTCCACCATGCCGTATTCGGCAAGTTCATCGGCAACCTGGCGCTTGCGCAGCTGCTCAGCAGTCAGACCGACCTGACCTTCGACCGGTGCCGGCGGCACGGTGACGGGAATCTCGTCATATCCGACAAGACGCGCCACTTCCTCAACCAGATCGCACGGCTCGTTCAAGTCGGGGCGCCAACTTGGAGGCGCCACGGAAAACTCGCCGTTGCCGCCTCCTGCGACGGAGCAACCGATGTCGGTAAGAATGTCGCTGATGGTGTTCACGTCCGTGTCAAGTCCGGCCACACGAGCCACTTCCGAAGCCTTGAACAGGATCGGACGGCGGTTAGAGACGGTATTGAAGTCGGTCGGGTGCTCGCTCGGCTCGCCATTGCCGTACCTAACCATCAGTTCGGCGGCCATTTGGGCGGCTGCCGGCTGCAGCTGGTCGTCCACACCGCGTTCGAAACGACGGGAGGCTTCGGACGGAATCTTGTGACGGCGTGCGGAACGCGCGATCGACACCTGATCGAAGTGCGCGGATTCCAGCAGGATGTTCTTGGTTTCGGCAGTGACCTCGCCATACATGCCGCCCATCACGCCTGCGATGCCAAGCACACGGGAGCCGCGTTCGCCATTCGGGGAATCGGTGATCAGCAGATCCTCGACGCTCAAATCGTGATCCTTGCCATCCAACGTGGTGAGCTTCTCACCTTCGTTGGCGCGACGCACCACGATCGGTCCTTCGATCTTATCCAGATCGTAGGCATGCATCGGCTGTCCCAAGTCGAGCATCACGTAGTTGGTGACATCCACTGCCAAGGAGATGGAACGCATGCCTGCGCGGGTCAGGCGGCGACGCATCCAATTCGGCGTATGGCTGGCCGGATCGAAGCCCTTGACCGCGCGAGCGTAATAGCGATCGCATCCAACCACACCGTGAATCGGATTATTGTCGTCGACGATCACTTCGATGTCGGTCTTGGTGCCTTCCGGCAGGCCCTTGGTGATCGGCGCCTTCTCGTTCAGGGCGACAGCCGGATCGGTGTAGGCCGCACCGGTGGAATGATGGTATTCGCGAGACACGCCACGGTATGAGAACGCGTAGCCGCGATCCGGAGTGATGTTGATCTCCAGCAGCGGCTCGTCCAAGTGCAGCAGGTGCATGGCGTCGTCGCCCGGCTGGAGCTTCTCATACTCTTCCGGGGTGAAGCCGTACTTGCGAAGCAGGATGATGCCGTCATGGCTATCACCCAATCCAAGCTCGCGTTCGGAAGCGCACATGCCGTTGGAGATATGGCCGTAGGTCTTGCGCGGTTCGATCTTGAAATCGCCCGGCAGCACAGCGCCAGGAAGCGTTACGACGACCTTTTCGCCGGCAGCCATGTTCGGCGCGCCGCAGATGATGCCGCGCGGCACCTTGTTGCCGTTCTCATCGGTCTCGTTGTATTCGTCGCCGACGTCAACGTGGCACCAGTTGATGATCTTGCCGTTCTTCTGCGGTTCCGGAGTGGCGTCGACCACGTAGCCGACGACGATCGGACCGACCAGCTGGGAGGTGTGGATCTCTTCCTCTTCGAGACCGACCTTCACCAGATCTTTGGCAAGCTGTTCGTACGTAAGGCCTTCCGGAACCTCGACATGGTCCTTGAGCCAATCAATGTCAACCATTGGCATGGGTCAATCACTCCCCCATCACAAACTGTTCGCTGAATCGCACGTCGCCTTCGACCAGGTCGTGCATGTCGTTGATGTCGTGGCGCAGCAGCAGGGTACGTTCCACGCCCACGCCGAAGGCGAAGCCGGTGTAGACCTCAGGATCGAGGCCAGCGGACTTCAGCACATTCGGGTTGACCATACCGCAGCCGCCCCATTCGAGCCAGCCTGCGCCACCCTTCTTGTCAGGGAACCACAGGTCGAGTTCGGCGCTCGGCTCGGTGAACGGGAAGTAGCTCGGACGCAGACGGGTCTTGGCTTCCGGGCCGAACATGGCCACGGCAAGCTTATCGAGCACGCCCTTCAGGTCGGCCATGGTCAGATGCTTGTCGACCGCAAGAGCCTCCACCTGGTGGAACACCGGCGTATGGGTGGCGTCGAGCTCATCGGTGCGGAACACGCGGCCCGGGCATGCGATGTACAGCGGCACGCCACGGGTGAGCAGACCACGCACCTGATCGGAGGAGGTCTGGGTGCGCAGCACCATGTTGGATCCGACGAATCCTGCGGCGTCCTTGGCCTGATTGCCCTTGACGTAGAAGGTATCCTGCATCTGGCGTGCCGGATGATCGGGGCCGAAGTTCAGCGCGTCAAAGTCGTACCATTCGGTTTCCACTTCAGGACCGTCGGAAATCTGCCAGCCCATGGAAATGAAGAAGTCTTCGACATCCTCCATCAGTTTCGGCAACGGATGGCGCGCGCCAAGCGGCTTGCGATTGACCGGAAGAGTCATGTCCACGGTTTCGGCGGCAAGCGCACGGGCCTCTTCCTCGGCCTTGACCTGCTGTTCCTTGGTGCCATACGCACGACCAAAGTCAGCGCGCAGCTTGCCCATGATCTTGCCGGCGTCTTTCTTCTGGTCCTTCGGCAGCGCGCCGATGGCCTTGCTGGCCTGCGTCATCGCGGATTCCGCTCCGGCGTACTGCGTCTTGATGGCTTTCAATTCCTCCATGCTGGAGGCGTTTTCGATTTTCGCGATGCCCTCGGCAACCGCATCGGTTACCGCTTGGGCGTCGAATACCGCACCTTCTGCCACGAGATACCTTTCTCATTTCCCGTTTGTTTTACGCGAAAAACGCGCAATTTCAACGTTTTCCGACTTTACATTCTTTCAACATGACTCGACATAGCCAAGCTCAGCAGCATTACCGCCGAACTGGTGCCGAGGTTCAAGGATTCCGCTTTGCCATAGAGCGGTATGGACACGATCCTATCGGTTCGTTCCAAAACTTCCTTGGTCAATCCGCGTGCCTCATTGCCGAACAACACCGCTTTGGCGCCGGCAAGCGTTTCCGGCGCAGCGATTACATCCGTCAGGGATTCCGGCTGCCGGGAATCCGTGCCATATACATCGGCCGCATACACTGCCAACTCGTGAGTATCGCACCATGCGAAGAAGTCGTCCGTTCCCATGGTCAGAATCGGAAGGTGGAACAGTGATCCCACGGTGGAGCGGATCACTTTCGGATTGAACACGTCCACGCAGTCGTCGACCAATACCACGGCGGAGCAGCCGGCCGCGTCGGCGGAACGAATCACGGTTCCGGCGTTACCGGGATCGCGGACCTGCCAAAACGCGGCGACCATCGCATGCTCGTCGAAATCGTCCGGAGCGGCGGACGAATCGAGGAAAGCCTGCATGTCCGCGACGGCAAGCACGCCTTGCGCGTCGGCGCTCATACGGTGCATCACCGCATGAGTGACCTTGTGCACATACACGCCGGATTGCATGGCCTTGCCCGCCATCTGCGCGACGACAGGTGTCGCAAACGAGGCATCGGGCTGTGCCGACTCGACCTCAACGTAGAGATCCTCGACAAGTCCTGGATGCCATGTCAGCAGCTCGCGCACCGATTGCGGGCCTTCCACCATGAAACGGCCAGACCGTTTCCGCCCTTTTCGATCGGCGAGCTCGGACACGCGGCGGACGCGCTCCGACTTGGGGTTCGCAATGACTTCGGATTTTATAGGCATACGCGTTAGCCTAACACCATTGCCGCAATGAATGCCCCGTCCATGTCGCGTTTTTAATTCAGAAAACTTTCCAGATTCATTCCATCAGCAGTCGCAGCAGACCAGCCAGAGGGCGCAGTCCGGTCGCGATATGCAGGGTCCGACAAATGATTCCAGCGACTCTGCCGGCTCGCAGGATTCCAATACCGATAACAATTCTCCGGATTCGCAGCAGTCCGGCAACGCACAGAGCGATGCCCCAGCGCTGGCAAAACCACTATGCTGTTACTGATTTCCGGGCTTGCGAATCCCACAGAGGGAAAAGTGTTGTGCAACGGCAGCGATTTGTCACAGCAGGATCGTCACCCTTCGCCTTGCCCCGTATTCGACATGTCATGAATTTGGCAGGTCGGGTACGGGGCTTTTGCACATCCATGAAAGATATGCACAGCTTGCGAGTGTGTCTCACCGCTTTCGATTGGTTTGCGAACATCGGTTCGTTACACTGATTATCTGACTTATTGTCTGATTACGGTTGGGCGCGCGACATCATCCCATGAATGTTGGAGGTACAAGCATGAACGTCACGGTGTATTTAGGAGCTCACGAAGGCAACAACCCCGTATACAAGCAGGCCGTGGCGGAGCTGGCCATATGGATTGCCGAGAACGGGCACCGTTTGGTGTATGGCGGTTCCAACGAGGGGCTGATGGCAGTCATCGCCGACACTGTGCTTGAGCAGGGTGGCGAGGTGACCGGCATCGAGGCGCAGATGTTCGTGGACAAGGGTGTCGCGCACAAGAATCTGACCCAGCTCACCATCGTGCCGAATATCACCGAACGGCGTACTCGCATGATCGAGCTTGGCGACGTGTTCATCGCCTTCCCCGGCGGCACGGGAACGTTGGAGGAGATCAGTGAGGTTGTGTCGAAGGTTTGCCTTGACCAGTTGACGCAGCCTTGCATTTTCTACAATCTCAACGGTTTCTACGATGACATGAAGGCGTTGCTGCAGCGCATGATCGACGATGGCTTCTCCACAGGGGAACGCCAGCATGGTATCTATTTCGCTTCGGATCTTGCCGAGATAGAGCATATTATCGCCATGCACAAGGCATAGGCGGCTCAGTAAGGTCGTTTTTATTCGACAGGTTTTTCAAGAAAACGGGGACGCCCAAACGACCCTCATAATCGGCCGGAATATCCTCCAACCGGCCCATCACAACCAACATGCATCCACATGCCCCGCAGCGCATCCGGTCAACTCCGGGATGCTTCGTTTGCCGAACTTACTGATCGGATGGAACCCGTATCCGTCGGCCACGCGAAGAATGGATTTGCGTTTTATTGTCTGCATGATTTACAGTTTCGTTACCATGAACATCCCGTTTGTCCTGCTGTACATTTTCCTCGGCGGCGTGCTCCTGTTCTCCGCCTATTCGCTCTGGGAGAAAGACAAAAACAATCGGAGGTAATGCAGAATGGACAGCAAGGCACTTCTTTCCTTGAACCATTTAAGCGTCTGGTACACCGCAGATCACCCCTTACTTTCTGATTTGCACTGGATCTAGGGGCAGCGGAAGATCAGTCATTTCAGTATTTCACATTCCGGGAATATCTAACGTATGTGGCGGCGTCCTATGGTGTCCCGCTGCCAGATGTGTCTGACCTCATAAGGGGATTTCACTTTAAGGACTATGCCAATGTTCTTCTATCGGTCGCGGATCTTCTTCCACTGCCTGCCATAGCGCTTGCCCGCGGAGTAGCCGCGCGTGAAATGCTTGTACTGCCGCTCCGCTTCCTTGCGATGCTTCTCACAGTATTGCTCGCCGTCCTCGCAAAGGTTCGGGCAGCCGGGGTGGCGGCAGGGGCGTCTTGGTTTTCTCGGCATGCGTGCCGCCTCCTTTCGGACAATAGAAAAGCCCCGAAAGGATTGCTCCTTTAGAGGCTTGAAATAGGTCGTCCGGACCGCGTTCTCCTTCTTTCGGCTTGTTATCTACGATGGGCGCCATGGGTGCTTATAGAGAGTGGTTCGCGGTAACGCTACGCTTGCAAGACGGTTGAAACCTGAGTATTTATTTAATCCAGTTAGGCGTAGTGCTTTGTGATGCACATTGGCAATAAAAATCTTGAAAGACGATAAGCGGCTATGCGGGAATTACTACATGAGGATGATTTCCTACGATATACCCTGCAGAGCAAAGGCAAGGTATATTTGTGGGAAACGAGTAATCAATATGCATGAACGGCGCATGTCACCAAGGAGATGGTTTCGACATGGACAAGGATTTCCTTGCGATTTTTAATGCCATAAAGGCTGATGGGGCGAATGCAGACTACACCAAGCGCGGCATCGATCCGCTCTACTCCGTCGGGGCTGGCGCTCGCATCGTGGTCATCGGGCAGGCACCAGGCGCGGTGGCGGAAGAGACGCGCATCCCCTGGAACGACAAGTCAGGAGAGCGTCTGCGCGATTGGCTGGGTGTTTCTCGCGAGACGTTTTATGATCCTGAGCGGGTGGCACTTCTCCCCATGGACTTTTATTTTCCGGGACATGGCAGGTCGGGCGATCTACCGCCGCGCAAGGGATTCGCCGAGCAGTGGCATCCTGCACTCTTGGCGCTCATGCCCAATGTTCGGCTCACTGTGCTTGTGGGCGCATATGCCGTCCGCAGGTACCTGCATCTCAAGAATTCGGACAGCCTTACAACCGTGGTGCGCGATTATGATGCCTATATCGGCCGGGGATTCTTCCCTTTGGTGCATCCGTCGCCGCGCAACCAGCTATGGATGAGCAGGAATCCTTGGTTCGAGGCCGAGACCTTGCCTGCACTCAAGGCACGGGTCAACGCGGCGCTTGAACAGAGGTAAGTGGTTACGAAATCATCTGTGACGATAACTTCCAGCCATACAAGGAGGTTCATTCATGCAGAGAAGGACGTTGGGGACTCGTGAGGCGCTTGAAGGCATCCTCGAAGATGCCGCGACGCCAACGAGAGCGTTCGCGAGTGACTATGGTTATGACCTCGTCAGTCTTCTGCTGCCCGGTGATGAATGCTCGTATGTGATGGGCAACCCGCCGTTCATCGGCCATCAGCAGCACACGCAGCAGATCAAGGATGATATGGAACTGGTGTGCGGCAAGGCCGGAGGCTCGCTGGATTATGTGGCTGGATGGTATTTTAAAGCTATTGATTTCCTTGACGGGAATCCCTCCGCGCAATTCGCGTTCGTATCCACGAATAGCATCACACAAGGCCAGCACAAGTCGCCCCGCTATTCAAGCATGTGGTCGAACGAGGGTGGCGTATCCGGTTCGCTCACCGTACGTTCTGCTGGGACGCTCAGACTACGGACAATGCGAACGTGCATGTCGTCATTGTCGGATTCGACAGAGGCACAAACGCTCCTGCGTTGTATGAATACGACGACATTAACGGTGAACCTGTGGAAGCACGTCCGGCTCATATCAACGGTTATTTATTGGATGCGTCTGATGTGTTCGTGGAGGCGAGGAGTCAGAAGACCGGTCCGTAAGGTCTTTGCCGTCCCGGATGGAAGAAATTCTGTAGGAATAAGGAGAGCCTCCCCAATTTGGAGAGGCTCTCCTTATAACCAATCTGGCTACCTTCTGATTACCCTTGGAGTCCAAAACAGCTTGATTTCAAGGGAAACTGGGTATAGGCCTCAGATGTGGAAGTACAGCTCGTACTCCAGCGGGGTCGGAGCCAGGCGGGCCTGGTCGATTTCACCACGCTTGATGCCGATCCAGGTTTCGATCAGGTCGTCGGTGAAGACGTCGCCTGCGGTGAGGAAGTCATGATCTTCCTCAAGGGCATCCATGGCCTCTGCCAGGGAGCTCGGAACCTGCTTGATACCTGCGTGCTCTTCCGGCGGCAGCTCGTACAGATCCTTGTCGACCGGCTCCGGAGGCTCGATGTGGTTCAGGATGCCGTCCAGACCTGCCATCAGCTGTGCGGAGAAGGCGAGGAACGGGTTGCAGGACGGATCCGGAGCACGGAACTCGATGCGCTTTGCAGCCGGGGAGGTGCCGGCCAGCGGGATACGGATGGCGGCGGAGCGGTTGCGTGCGGAGTACACCAAGTTGACCGGAGCTTCGAAGCCCGGGACCAGACGGTGGTAGGAGTTCAGGGACGGGTTGGTGAAGGCCAGCACGGAGGAGGAGTGCTTGATCAGGCCGCCGATGTACCAGCGGGCAAGGTCGGACAGACCACCGTAGTTCTTCTCATCGTAGAACAGCGGCTTGCCGTCCTTCCACAGGGACTGGTGGCAATGCATGCCGGTGCCGTTGTCGCCTGCGATCGGCTTCGGCATGAAGGTTGCGGCCTTGCCTGCCAGAGCGGCGGTCTCGTGAACGACGTACTTGTACTTCATCAGGTCATCGCCTGCGTGCTGCAGAGAGTTGAAGCGGTAGTTGATCTCCTGCTGGCCAGCGCCGGCGACCTCGTGATGGGAACGCTCGAGGATCAGACCGACCTTCTGCAGGTTGGCGACCATGTCGTCACGCAGATCCTGGGTGTGGTCGATCGGCGGAACCGGGAAGTAGCCGCGCTTGACGCGGTTCTTGAATGCGATGTTCGGGGTGCCGTCGTCTTCGGTGTCGACGCCGGAGTTCCACGGAGCTTCGATGGAGTCGACCTCGTAGAAGGAGCGCTGCATGCTGTTCTCGAAGCGCACCTTGTCGAAGATGAAGAACTCGGCTTCCGGAGCGAAGGAAGCGGTGTCGGCGATGCCGGTGGACTTCAGGTAGGCCTCGGCCTTGCCTGCAACCTGACGCGGATCGCGGGAGTACGGCTCGTCGGTCAGCGGGTCGACGATGGAGAAGGCCACGTCGAGGGTCTTGTGCTTGCGGAACGGATCGACGAATGCGGTGGAAACGTCCGGCACCAGCTTCATATCGGATTCATTGATGGCCTGGAAGCCTTCCACGGAGGAGCCATCGAACGGCATGCCGTCGGTGAAGGCGTCCTTCAGGAATTCGCTTGCCGGCACGGTGAAGTGCTGCTGAACACCGATCAGATCAGTGAAGCGAACGGAGACATACTCGATGCCTTCCTTGTTGATAAGGGCCTCAGCATCAGCCTTGGTTTCAAGTGCAGTCACGGGACCGCTCCTTTCGAATAAGTAACTTACAGGCTCTTAGTCTAGGAACGCGCGTTTCGCTCACTCGCCAATTGGGTTACGAGAATGTTTCGTAATGACATATTCGAAGGATGATTTCGCGAAAAACTGGGGTTCAATTGTTACGAACGCTCGTATTTGCCTCTGCAAAACCGTTCAATTTGTGGACATTCGTGTCGTCATGTCGCTTGCGACGTCCATTTCTTTTCTCAAAAACCTTACCGCATGCGCGCAGGCCAGCGGAAGGTAACGGAGATATGAAAAAAGGAACCTCGATAACGTGTTCATCGAGGTTCCCATATGTAAGCCGGCTTTACGATTCCAGGAAAATCAGCGGCCACGCATAGCACGACGGCTGATGCGCTGCGGGTGCATCGGGTCGACGCCCTTCGGAATGCCCATGCCGTTCTTCATCTGCAGAGTGCGCAGACGCTCGTTGAGGATGTTCAGCTCGGTCTTGGTAAGCATGAAGCGGCTCTTCGGATGGATGGCGGCCACCAACTTGTTCTTGTGGTGGGTCGGCAGGTAGCTCTTGCATTTGAGCACGGTCTTGCGCAGATTCTTCAGGCTCGTCTGATTCTTGCCCTGGCCGACGTAGATACGGTAGACGGGAATATCGGAACCGGCGGTCACACCCTTGATATTCTGCTCCTGACGGTCCATGGCACGCTTGACGCGATTGTAATCGCCCTCGCCGAGCAGATAAATGCCGTTGTAACCGGTGCCGCGCCAAATGGCGTCTTTGGTCTTCGGATCAACCCACACCGGCTCCTGCGGAAAGTTGAAGCCAGCCTTGTTAATGTTGCCGAGCACGCTGATGGCAGCACCCTGACGCCCTTCAAGCTTGGCGTATCCGACTTTGTCGGCACGGTTGGTGAGCATCATGGTGGCGAACAGCAGGCCAAGCATGACGGCCAGGATCATGGATGTGATCCATCCAATCACCGACCACTTGAATACGATGCCAAGTACCACGAACACGATGATAGGCGCCACGAACACGCCTCCGCACAGCCACGGAAGAGCCTTGTCTTCGGCATGGGTGTACTTGAAGATCTGAATGATCTGTTTGATGGTGCTCTGCTTCTTCTTTGGCTCTTCTTTGTCTGCCATCGACTTCCTCACTTGGTTATGCGGTTACTCACACTGGAACGGTAGTTTATCAGGAACCATGCCATATCGCATGATTTCCGCTGTTTCCCCTTTATTGACGAGGATTATCGGGTGTGCAAAGGCCTGCCATCCGCTTTGAGCAGCGCCTCTCCGAACGATTCGCTGAACGTAGGATGCGGGTGAATGAGCTTTGCCGCATCGGCAAGCGGTACATGGTTACCAACCAGCTGTTCGGCTTCCGCGATCAGATCGCTGGCTATCGGACTGACGATGTGCACGCCAAGCACAAGAGGAACGTCGGGAGCGTCAGCCATCGCACCGCTGACGATGGTCATGGATCCACCCTCCCCACTCATGAGCATACGCGAGTTGGACAGCATCGGATATGCGGTTTCCTGCGGATCGACAATAGTGTCACGTGATTTCGCCTCGCTGAGCGTAAGCCCGACGCTTGCCGCCTCGGGGAAGGAAAACACGACTTGCGGCACGGTTTCGTCGACGACAGGTTTGGGATCAAGTCCCGCGATGGTTTCGGCGATGGTGATGCCCTGCTCGAACGCACGGTGCGCCAAGGCATGCCCCGGCGTGATATCTCCCAAAGCCCATACGCCTTCCACGTTCGTGCGCCCGTACGCATCGGTCAGAACATAGCCACGTTCATCCAATGCGATGCCGTTGGAAGCGAACCAGTCGGCATCGGTGTTCGGCATGCGGCCAATGGCAGCAAGCACCACTTCGCCATACGCGGTACGCTCCTCAACGTCATCACCCTGCCTGTAGTGCACGGTAGCACCCAAGTTTGCTCCGGTGTCCACATGACTTACCGACGTGCGCGCCACCACATTCACGCCATGGCGTTTGAGCTCACGTGTCAACGTCATCGAAGCCCGCCTCTCCCAAGACGACAGCACGCGATCCTTGCGAATGAGCAAGGTCACCTTGCATCCCGACGCATTCCACAATGATGCGAATTCCAACGCCACCGCGCCAGCGCCGATAATCACTGCGCTGGATGGGAACGTGTCCAATTCCAGAGCCTGCGTCGAATCAATCAACGCTCCGGAAAACGGATCGTCAGGCAACGGCAGCGGGCGCGAACCGGTCGCGAGAACAATATCGCCGCCTGAGATCGTAAGTTCCGATCCTACAAGTTCCCCTACTCCCGCCTTGATGGAACGCAGAACCTGCGTCTCTCCCAAGGCCGGCGCAACATGCACCTCATGACCATTTTTCAGCTGTGCCTCGCCACGGAACACGGTGACGCCACGGTGCGACAGCAATCCCGCCAATCCCTTCGTCATCGTCTCCACCGTGGACATACGGAAGTCACGTAACCTGCCGAAGTCAATGCTCTGCAATGCGACATTGACGCCCATACGCTCCGCCTGACGTACGTTCTCTACACTATGCGCGGCCGTCAGCAACGCCTTCGATGGAATGCACCCGCGATTGAGGCAAGTGCCTCCCAACGTGTCGTCGCGTTCTACCAATGCCACCGTTTTGCCAAGTTGGGCAGCGCGTAGTGCCGTGGAATATCCGCCTGGTCCCGCTCCGATGATGACGATGTCGAAATGCTGTTCAGTCATGCCTGTCCTCGTTGATTCGTGCGTTACAACTGGTTACATGGTAATGGAAAAGCCGCCGGTTTTCGCCGACGGCTTGAAAAAACGATGGCCGCGATTCCCGGCAGGAGCCGATCACTCCGGCCAGTGTCCACGCTTATCGTAACGCGGCTTCGGCAGACGCCAACGGCGCATCTGGATCGCACGGCTCCACGCATAGGAACCAGAACGCATGCCCTTGGACACGGATTGCTCGCCGAACTTCTCAATGAGTTTCTTCTTGAGCTTACGCCACATGATCACCACGTCAATGATCACCGCGAACAGGTACACATACATGAGCACCATCAACGGCAATGCCAGCGCAGGCCACTGATATGTTACGAAAATCGAACCGATCAGAATGACGAACGCAACCGGAATGAAGAACTCACCGAGGTTAAAACGAGCGTCGACGTAGTCACGGATGTAAATGCGCCATGGCAGACGCTCTGCCTTTGGCATGTGGTTGATGTCGCCCTTCTGCATGGCATCGTACTCGGCGTTCTCACGCTCGCGCATACGCGCCTTGGCGGCCTTACGGCTCGCCTCGCGATCCTTGGGAACCAACGGGCGAAGATTCTGCGCCTGAGCATCCTTGCGCTTCGGCGTCGGACGACCCTTGCCGGAAGTGGTTTCCGCAACCTTGGTCTCGACAGGCTCCTGCGCCGTCTCTTCCTTCTTGTTAAACAAACTCATGCCTATAGAGCGTAAAGTGACGTATCGACGCCTTGGCCCTGCCCTGTCAACAATTGGACGTGCCGATTGAGACCGATACAATGGTCATTCGTTACACGCATATGATCACGCTGCGTTGTTGTATGGCAGCGCGTCTTTGTAAGGAGCAATATGGCAGCTTTACCTGTCGAAGAAGTTCGATCACGAGTCGAAGCGGATTTTGACCGCATCGTCAACGTGCTTAACAAGAAAATCGCATTACAGTCCATTTCGGCAAAAGGCATCACCGCGGATCATATGAAACGATCCGCCGAATTTGTGGCCGAAGAGCTCAGCAAGGTCGGCGTAAACGCCCAAGTGGTGCAGTCCCACAATCCTAATGGCACCCCGGGCGCTTGGGAAGTCATTGGTTCGAAGATTGTCGATGAGGATGCGCCGACCGTGCTTCTGTACGCGCATCACGATGTACAGCCGGTACCCGACGCCAGCGCATGGAACACCGACCCGTTCGTCGGCACTGTAATCGACACCCGCCTGTACGGGCGCGGCTCGGCCGACGATGGCGGCGGAATCGCCATTCATTCCGGCGCATTGCAGGCGCTCGGCGACGATTTGAAGGTCAATATCAAAGTCTTCATCGAAGGCGAAGAGGAAATGGGATCGCCAAGCTTCATTCCCTTCATCGAGGAGCATAAGGACGAATTCGATTCCGATGTGATCATCGTCGCCGACTCGGGCAATTGGTCCGCTGAAATCCCCTCGCTCACCACGTCGCTGCGAGGCAATACCGATATTGACGTGCACGTCAAGGCGCTGCATCATCCGGTGCACTCCGGTCAGTACGGCGGACCGATCCTCGATGCGAACACGCTTGCCTCCATGCTGATCGCTTCCATGTATGACGAGCATGGCGATTTGGTGGTACCGGGCGTCGCCTCAGAAGATCCAATCGGCGGACTGCAGCGAGATATGGATGAGGCAACCGTGCGTACGGACGCCGGCATCGTCGATTCCTACCGTCTGGCCGGCACCGGTTCTTTGGCCGCACGTCTGTGGACCAAGCCGAGCGTGACCGTCATCGGCTTCGATGCTCATCCAGTGGAGGGATCGTTCAACGTGATCTCCCCTGAAACGACGTTCCGTCTCAGCCTGCGCACCGCTCCAAACCAGCGTCCGGAAGAGGCTCAGGAAGCACTTGCCAGGTTCATGGTCGAGCATGCTCCGTTTGGCGCCGAAGTGTGGGTCGACAAGCTTGATAATGGCATGGGTTGGGCCATGGATCCAAATGCCGAGGCTACCAAAGACGCCATGGACGCCATGGAAGAGGCGTTTGGCGTGGCTCCGGTCAATAAGGGCGAAGGTGGCTCGATTCCGTTCATTCCGGAATTGCAGCGTATTTTCCCGGACGCGCAGGTACTGGTCACCGGTCCCGAAGATCCGAAGGCCAACGCGCACAGCCCGAACGAATCCATCAGTCTTCCCAGCCTGAAAAACAATGTGATCACCGAAGCGCTGCTGCTTGACAAGCTTGCCAAGTAGCGGATATCACATATCTTTTGAGAAAAACAACGGGCAAATGCGAAGGGCGTTCCATTCCATACAACGAATGAAACGCCCTTCGCAAATCCGCCGCGCATTCAACAAACCTCGTACTGCGCAGCCCTGCTCCGATTAATTGCCAGTGCCGGTAAAAGCCCAATGCCAGTAACCGGTGAAATAAGCGCAAGACAACGCAATCACTGGCACTGCCACACAAATCGCATAAAACAGCCAGTCGACGGCGTTCAAACGTGATTCCCGGGCCTGACTACGTGGAGCATCCGATCCGAAAGCACGCGCCTCCATGGCGGTGGCAAGCTTCGTGCCGCGTCGAATCGACACAACCAATAGGCTGAACGCTTGGGAAAATACGCGCTTGATGGCGCTACCGTCGCCTAGTCCACGAGAGCGGCGGGATTGCCCAAGCGCACGCCAATCATCCTGCAGCAACGTGAACATGCGCATGCCAGCCAAACCGCCATATACGAATCGTGACGGCAAATGCAGAATCTGCACCAAACCATCGGCCAGATCGGTCGGGTCAAGGCCAAGCGCGAGGATCACGCCGGGAACGGCAATGGCCGCCACACGTAGGAACGTGGCCACCGCCAAATACAACGATCCCTGCGAGACCACAATGACATTACCAAGATTGACCAGCACGGCACCGGAGGTTTTGCCATACAATGACACGGAAATGAAGCTTCCCGAAGCTGCGACCCATACCGGCCAGGTTTTACGAAGCACCGTCCATGGAGCGACGCCTCCAATCCAGAGCAGCAGCATCTCCAACGCAAACGCCACCGATGCGGAAACCACATCCAACGTCACGAACATGGGAATGCACAATATCAGCGCACCGATGAAACGACTGACCGGATTAATCTTCGCTACAAACCATGACGGCGACGCCGGCTTGGCGTCATCATGACGTTCCCTATGCGGCACCACGCTGATAGTTTTCAACTGTTCCATCTCACTCCCCCTCGCTTACGAGAATGCGACGCGCACCCAGCGCTTCGATCAACGGCTCGTCATGAGTGACCATGATGACGGAACAGCCCGCGTCGCGCGCGCCCGCTATCAGCCTGACCATTTCCGTCCATGTGGTGAAATCCTGACCGAATGTCGGCTCGTCCATCACCAACACCTTCGGCGCCGCGGCAAGCATGGACGCCACGGAAAGGCGACGCTTCTCGCCGCCGGATAACGTGAATGGATTGGCTGGGGCGAACCGCTTGAGATTCAGCCGTTCTAGCATCATATCGGCGATGGCGTAGGCCTCGTCATCGGTTTTCCCCATGGATTTAGGACCGACTGCCACTTCGTCGCGCACGCTGGACGTGACGAACTGGTGTTCCGGCTCTTGGAACACCATGCCGATTCGCCCAAGAAGATCCCTGCTTTTCCATGTGAAGACGTTGTTCTCCCTATGTGCGGGAACCATGCTTTCATCCATACTTACCCGACCGGAAATCGGCTTGAGCAAGCCAGCCAAAGTCAAAGCGAGCGTGGATTTTCCCACGCCGTTTTTGCCGGTCAGGGCGGTAATCTCGCCGGCATGGAACGCGAGGTTCACACGCTCGCCAAGAGCGAATTCACGTCCGAAGCTGAGATCCTCGGTTCGCAGAACAACATTTCCCGACGATTGATTGGATTCGGGAATATGGCTTTCGACGGTGCGCCCCGGAACCCAGGCACCACCTTTTGTCAATACCGGCGCCATGCTGCCAAACACTTCTTCCGGAGTGCCGTCGGCGATGACTCCGCTGACATGCGAATCGGATTCCGGCTTACCAAGCACAATGACACGATCCACCAAATCAAGCCATACGTCGATATGATGCTCCACCACCACCAAGGTTTCATGGGTTCGGTCAAGCACACCACGTACCGCATCATGCACTTCCTTGACGCCTTCCGGATCAAGGTTGGCGGTCGGCTCGTCAAGCAACAGCAGCCCGGGATGCATGGCGAGTACACCAGCCAAAGCCAGACGTTGACGCTGCCCGCCAGAAAGCCTGCGTGTGGAACGATCGAGTTTCATATAGCCAAGTCCAACAATGTCGAGTGATGAACGGACCCTGCTCCAAATCTCATTTTTTGGCAGATTCAGATTTTCACAACCAAAAGCAGTATCATCTCCCACACGTTCCAGAATCGTCTGCGCATCGGGATCCTGCAATACCAATCCTGAGCGCCCACGCGAATGACGGGCATCCGTTCCGTCAATCAGCAGCTCACCCTCGAGTTCGCCTTCATCATCACCGCCGAGCACGCCGGCAAGACCGGCCATCAACGTCGATTTTCCGGCACCGGAAGCGCCCAACAGCAACACGCACTCCCCCGGCTGTATGGTGAAATCCACATGCCTTAACGCAAAATCCTTACGTGAGGCATGCCGCCATCCCCAATCGCGCGCGACCACCCCGGCTGCGGAAAACGGTTTTCCTGCATCAGTACCCATGAATCGTTCTTTCATTCCTTTTGCATTTGACATTCGCAAGGCGAACACGCATCAAAGAAGTCCCGTATCCACTCACCGTGAATGCGATACGGGACTTCACAAACGAATCGTCAGACCAGTTCCTGCGTGCGGCCGGATTCGAAACGGTCAAGCACGCCGGTTTTGGCGATGGCCACCTGTAGGAAATACATCACCATCCCGGCGAGCACTGCACCGGAAATGATGGAGGTGCCTAGGTAGATACTGGCACGCACCGTGCTCCAGGCCGGGTTGGTGATCCAGTAGTACAGACCGCAGCCTATACCTGCGAGGGCGCCGGCAATGGTGGTGGACAGCAGGTCCCACTTCCTGTAGGCAAAGACTGCGAAGCCGATTTCCGCGCCAAAGCCCTGCATGATGCCGACGATCAGTGAGCCGCCGACACCCCACTGGTTGCCCATGGTGAGCTCAAGCGCGGCGGCAAGGGTTTCCGCGAACAACGCGGCACCAGGTTTGCGCACGATAATGGCCGCCAAAGGACCTGCGAACAGCCAAAAGGCGTTAAGCAATCCTTCAAAACCAGGGGTCACCGCTCCGAAGAGAGCCAGTGGTGCGGTACAGACAATGTCCCAGCCCCAGAAGATCACACCGGACGCAACGGCAATGATGGCAGCCACGACAATATCGACTACACGCCACTTGTTGTTGTGCTTGCGCACTACGGAAGACTGCTTTTCTTCAATCATAGGATATGTGCCTTTCTCTCTTTGACAAGGCACGGGAATGGAGAGACGTCCGTGCGCCGGCATTACCCGGTATACGTTCATACGGTCGAAGCGTTTGCTTCCTCTCAGCCATACGGCCCCCGTGTCTGCGCTTGATACTACACAAGGCACAAGATTTTCACAAGGGCCGTTTCATTTTCGCTTCGTTTCCGGTATGGAATACGCTCGGTTTTTTGCAATGGCCTGTCTTCGCGGGTTTCCCTCCCATACTGAATGCAGTACGGGAACACGGTTCCATAGAGTTTTACAGGGGCCTGCGCATCAACGATTCAGCTAGGTTCCTGAATGTCTCGCCAATATCGTCGGCACGTAATGAGCCATCCTCATTCAGCACGGCCGGACGTCCGGCCTCACCAGTCTCCCTCAATTCCGGTTCCAACGGAAGCTGAGCTAGCAAAGGAACGTCATAACCGAGGCTTTCGGTCAGCTGTTCCGACACGCGCGCGCCGCCGCCTTCGCCGAAAATCCGCAGACGTTCACCCTTGTGCTCGTAATAGCTCATGTTTTCCACAACACCACGCACTTTCATCGGCACCTGCAGCGTCACCAGGCCGGAGCGGACCGCGATGTCGGATGCGGATGGCTGCGGCGTGGTGACCACCACCAGTTCCGCGTTCGGCAAGGCCTGGGCCACGGAAATCGCCATATCGCCGGTGCCTGGAGCCAAGTCAAGCAGAAGCACGTCGGGCTCACCCCACCACACGTCTGAAAGGAACTGTTCGAGCGAACGCTGCAGTCTCGGCCCTCTCCAAAGGATCGCGCGATCGGCGCCCGCAAACATGCCGATGGAAATCAATTTCGTTCCCCAAGCGGTGACGGGCATGAGCATGCCATTCAGATTGGTGGGTTGCGCGTGCACGCCGAACAGTCGCGGCAGCGAGAATCCATAGATGTCGGCATCAATGGCAGCCGTATCATAACCGAGCGCCGCGAAAGTGGCGGCAAGATTCGCGGTGACGG
>OBWV01000766.1_pt1 | contig 22958 bp, 20 predicted proteins | sample 1495351 | NCBI WGS metagenome assembly OBWV01 (sample SAMEA2580122, study PRJEB22360) | human gut metagenome | biome: human gut; feature: human-associated habitat; material: faeces | place: Denmark | collected 2008/2010 | reverse complement strand
TAAGGCCGCTTACACTCCGACTTCTAAGCGCGCCGGTTCACGCTCACCATAACGCGTTCACCGGCGCAGGAATCTGCGTGTAAGGACCTTGGTCGCAATGGCAAAGGCCGGCCATCACGCCCAAGGCCGCTTACACTCCGATTCCTAAGCGCGCCGGTTCACGCTCAGATAAAAAAAGGTCAGCCCCCAAAATTAAGGCTGACCAAAATAGGCGGAGTATCCGCCATTGATCGCGCCCGATTGTCAAAAAGTCCACACAAATCCCGTTGATGATGACAGGACTTGGACATTTCAACAATTGGCGTTCTTCAATGGACGAGACCTCACTTTCGATTTAACGTTAAACTAAAATTACCACGTGCTTTGTGCTGCGTCAACTTTTTACGGCTTCTTCAATTGGTGTTGGGCCAGTGGCAATTTTAATTGTCTCGCGGTGACGATCGCTATCTAATGCGGCAACCAAGACATCGGCAACATCGGCACGAGGAATGGTTGATGGGCGTTGCGGCTGCAGCGTAATGGTTCCTTGCGCCGGTTCATTCGTGAGTGAGGTTGGCTGGACAATGACATAATCCAGATCCGTATTGTGGATTAACCACTCATCTGCATAATACTTGGCAATGTAGTAATCGTGCAATTGTGCAGGCCAGTGTGCCGGATCCTCAGCATCAAGTGCACTAAGCATGATGAAGCGGCCGACATCCTTGGCTTCGGCGGCTTTCATGGTTTTGATGGCCCCATCTAAGTCAACCCCGAGTAAATCTTTTCCCCGCGATCCTGCAGCGAACACAACTGCATCATGACCGGCGAAAAGGTCTGCTAATCGATTGACCGGCCATGACAGATCAAGCTCGACTGCGCGAAAGTTTTTCTCCGGATCGGGTGTCTGGGTGAGCGGGTCACGATAGCCTCCTGTGACCGTATCGCCTCGATCCAGTAATTTATGCACCAATAGCTGGCCGATTTGACCGTGGGCGCCGACAACAAAAATTTTCACAACAATGATCCTTTCTTGGAAAATGATTGTTATTAGTATAACGTTTTTTGTGCTGACGTGAAAGCGCTCGCCGCTGACTGAACACAGCAGTGAGTGGGGTGAGGCGTTGTTTTGACTAAATGATTTCCAGAGGAACGTGATGACGAGGCATCGGGAAGGCTTGATCAAATAGATCTAATTCGTCCGGTGAAAATGTGACATCTGCTGCGGCAATGTTTTCTGCCATGTGGCTAGCTTCACCAGTGCGGGGGATAGACAGCACGTCACCATTGCGCAATACCCAAGCAAGCAGGAGCTGGTGAGTCGAAATGCCCTTGCTTTTTGCCAAGTCGGTGAGTTCCGGAGTTAGCTTGATGGATTTGCCGCTGCCGGAACCATAAGGCGAGTAACCAATCGTGGTGATCCCTGCCTGCTTCTGGCGTGGAAGTAAGTCAAAGTCAATACCGCGTGATTGTAGGTTATACAAGACTTCATTGGCAACGACTTGCTCGCCACCCGGTTCCAAAGTGAGCTGATCCATATCGTCAACATCGAAGTTTGAGACCCCGTATTGGCGAATCAGTCCCTCTTTTTTCAGCTCTTGTAAGCCTTCAAGGGTTTCCGCCAGTGGGGTAGCCCCGCGCCAGTGAAGTAGGTAAAGATCGAGATAATCGGTTTTAAGTCGCGACAAGCTATTTGTCAGCGCCGTTCGCATTTGCTTTTTGTCGGCATGTGACGGATAGAATTTAGAGATCAGATAGATATTGGCCCGTGGGTAATCGCCTAAAAAGCTGCCGATCAAGGTTTCCGCCGCGCCGTTGCCATACATTTCGGCTGTATCAATCACCCGCAAGCCGTGATCTAACCCGTACTTTAAAGCTTGGGTTTCGCGTGCGCTTTGTTCAGCGTTGCCTTCACCTAAATACCAGGTGCCCATTCCGACAATTGGAACTGTTACATCGCCAATATTGATCGTTTTCATAAAAGCAAACCCCTTTCCTTTGCGAGTGTTTGCCACTTGTTCTGGATGAGCAAACACAGGCTGCTTCATACAATTTCATTATACAAATTAGCCGTGAAATAAAAACACTCATAGAAAAATGTCAGAAAAGATGCAAGGTGAGGGGGTCTAGCAAGTGAAAGTTTGAAAAATTTGCATTCAGCGCAATCAGGACATAGCTTTAAAGGTCATTGTCTTGATACATTACCGGCTTTGTTTTGCTGTTTCCATGGCGATAATAGATGAAATAATGCAAGCTCACCAAACTTAAAAAGATAATCCCGACTACTAATGAAATACTTGTTTCCGGATTCAGCAACATGAAAAATAAAGTGAACACAAGGAAAATAAGTGTGAGATAATTACTGTACGGTGCGAATGGCATTTTGAAAGGATGGTCCGTCATTTTATCGGCGTGAACTTTTCGAAACTTGATTTCACTAATAAGAATCACAAACCAGGGAACCATTCCTGGCAAGACGCTGGAACTATAGACGAGAACGAAAACATTTTTCGCTGCTGGTGCCACGTAAGGCAGGATGGCGTTTAAAAGCACACCGAGTAAAATGCCGCCGCCGACCGAAACAACGGGATAGAAAGGAACCCCATGGCGATTTAGTTTTGTGAAGATTCGCGGTAACTGTTTGGCATCTGCCAATGTGTAAAGCATACGACTAGCAGAATAAATGCCGGAATTTGAACCTGATAATGCGGCGGTGATCACCACAAAGTTGATGAGTGATGCCGCAAAGGTAATGCCGATTTTGGCAAAGGTTTGAACAAAGGGTGACCCTAAGGCGCTAAGTTGATTCCAAGGATAAACGGCTACAATCACGAAAATCGCACCAACGTAAAAGATGAGAATTCGTCCGATGGTGTCTTTGACCGCTTTAACAATTGTTGGTTGCGGGTTTTCCGCTTCCCCAGCTGTGATGCCGAGTAACTCAACGCCTTGGTAAGAACCAAGCACAATGGACAGGGCAAAGCAAAAGCCCGTAAAGCCACCTGTGAAAAATCCGCCGTGGGTCCACAAGTTACTAATCCCCACTGGCCGACCGCCATTTCCTAGTCCAAATAAAATGACGCCGAGACCAGCGATGATCATCAACACAATGGTTACGACTTTGATCAAAGCAAACCAGAATTCCAATTCGCCAAACATTCGCACCGAAATCAGATTTGCCAAAACAAGGAAGGTGATCGCAACCAGGCCAGGCAGCCATGCCGGCAGCTCGGGCCACCAAAATTTGAAGTATTCACCAATGGCAATCATCTCTGACATGCCTACCACAACAAATTGGAAGATATTACTCCACGCGGTTAAATAGCCAAAAAGCGGATGCATGTACTCACTGGCAAATTTGGCAAATGAACCAGTTGCCGGATCAACGTACAGCATTTCGCCCAACGCCCGCATGATGAGATAAAGAAAAAGTCCGGCAATGATATAGGCAATTAAGACAGAAGGACCGGTCCATTTGATGGTGGCACTAGCGCCCATGAAAAGGCCAACGCCGATGGTCCCGCCAAGCGCAATCATCTGCATATGGCGGCCACTGAGTTTTCGTTGCATGTTAAGTTCGCTTCTTTCATTGTTGTGACATACAAGAGAAGACTATACAAGAAAAGTCTATTTTTCGCAAACAGGTGAACCCAAAACGTAGACATTTCAAAGACGTAAATGCAAGCCGTCAATCAGGTTAGAACTCAGGAAAGTGGGCTGATTTCGGCGTTTAATTAAGGCAATGTTCGCGTATGACTTTTTGCGTTAAACTAGTACCGGAACACTTAAATTTAAGTAGGATATGAGGAAATATTTTGGATAATAAGCTAAAAACATCATTAAATGCTTATATGGCAAAGCATGGATTGAATACCAACGCCGCTTCAATTGCGATTGGTGTATCCGTACCGACCCTGCGAAAGGCGCTGCGTGGTCATAACGTCAGTCGTAAAACGACCGCAAAGATTGAAAGTATCATTGCATCGGGAAAAGTCCCGGAAGCAGCAAAGACCACGGTAAAACGGACCCCGAAGAAGACAGCTGCGGCGAAACCAGCCGCTAAGACGCGCACACGGCAGACGACTGCCAAAGCGCCAGCAACGAAACCAAGCACAACGAAGCAAGCCGCAACAAAGACGCCAACTCGACAGGCAAAAGCGCAAACGCAGCCAACAAGTATTGCTGCCACCGATCAGAATCAGGCAGCCGTACATTCTCAGGAAAATTCAGCCAGTCCGCAATCACCGCGCCGGACAACCAAACGAGTTGCCCGCACAACAACGACTGGCCGACAAGTGAATCGCAATACCCGGCAATCACCGTCAACCAGTGGTGCTAACACTGCGAGTGAGTCGAAGCCGACTACCAAACGGCCGACAACGCGCAATCATCGTTTCACCATTCGCCAGCAGCCTGATGTCGCAACCCAGCAAGCACAAAGCGAGGCCAACAAGCGTCAGGCACAGGCAGCAAACAGTCAGTTTACTGCTAATTCAATGAGCACGTCTGAAAGCACCGACCGCCACGAAAACGGTGTGCGCCATACCAAGCAACATACGCCAACCGGAAAAACAGATGCAACGCGGCACAACAGTACAAGCGAGCACGAACCGGTTCGGCGTGATCGGCGCAATGTGCGGCTCGATCGCAACAAACAAAACGGTACGCGGCGACCGGGACGGCCAAGACAGAATCGCTTCGCTGCCAATGCTGATCCGCAAAATTGGCAACCCATGACGCAATCAGCTTCTACAAGCAATTCACAATCGCTTAGCAATCAAGATGCCAGCCAACACCGGACCCCTGCTGTTGTTAATAAAGTGACGACCCACACGCCAAGCGTCATCCGGTCCACGTCAGCTGATCGTGCTAGCACGAACGGTAGCGCTGCAAATAGTACTAGCAATGCTGCCAATACACAGTCAGCGGAGAATCGGTCAGCGCGCGCTAATTACGGAACGCATGATGAGGTGCCACTGGTAACCGGGAAGCAATTACGTCTTTTCATTGATGAAAGTTTTGAAGAGCATCGACCGGATCCGCGAATGATGCATATGGGAATTGCCGCCATTTTACCGGAAGGCGACGATGAAAGCTTAGCCGGTTTCCGGAACGCGCTTTATCCTTACGGCTGGGAGCCAGGGGATGAAGTTAAAGCCCGCGGCAAACAGGTTGATGCATTGACGCAACTGATTAAGGCTGCCAAGCATGAAAACATGGGCATGTATACGGTCTTTTCACGTAAAACAACTTACCCGGATTTTGCACCATCAATGGAATATCTTTATCCATATATCGGGGCAACCATCCACGTCTTGCGTGATGTTCATACCACATTTGATGATATTGTGATCATGATCGACCATCGAAATGAGTTGGAAGGCAATCAGCTCGTGATGGGAGCCGATATCGTTAGTCGTTACTTGACCCTGTCACTGGAACGGCCAATTAAGGTTCGGTTTGAATTTGCGGATTCGCGTGAACATCTTGGGTTGCAACTGTCCGACTTTATTGCCAATGCTGCGTTGCGGTTAAGCAAAGATGAGCTCAGTCTGATCGGGATCACGCCGATGCCTGAATTAGGCATTTCGCAGCACGATCAGCTTGTTCGCCTTACCTTATTGGGCCTGCAACAGGTTGTCATGGGGGTTCGCGCGGAACGGGCCGCAACCCCTTCTAAGCATTCCCAGCCGGATCGGTTCATGCAGTTGATCTTTGATGCAACCTACGCCGATTCGGATCTGGTACGCGGTGCTTTACCGGTTGTCAAGAATGCGGTGGAACAACTCATTGATGTGTTGCCAAATGCCCGTGTCGGTCAAATCTCCGGCATGCCAAACCAAAGCTGGTACGACATGACTGCACGTATGGCCGGCTTGTTACGCTATATCAATAAGGATCCAAAGCCATATGGTAAGGTTCTAGCCAAGATTGAAAGTGTTACAAAGACGGCTGCCGATGAGCTTGAAATGGCTTTAGACTCAGGTTCAAAGACAAAACGGTAAAAGAGACTGTTCGTTGAGTTCATTGCAAAATAAAAACCGGTTGTAGAGAATTTTCTCTGCAGCCGATTTTTTTATTTTGCAAGGGGCATATTCTGAAATGAAAGAAAGGCAAAACAGTCTAGTCGATAAAACTGTCCTGATTTTTCAAATAGGTGATTTCGTCAAAGGTGATTCGGGTTTGGAGGCGCTGCATGAGGTCGCGACTTAGCTTCCCATCCGTAAAAGCCTGTTGAATGAACTCGTATTCGGCATGAAAGGCTTTAAGAAACATCGCGTACAAAGCGTCCCCGTCAAATGACTCGGAATGAACCCGGCGATGACGATCACGGTAGAATCGTCGAATGGTATTGACCGCACTGCGATTTTGAATTGTTTCAATCCGTTGCAAGTATCGCATGACCGCCGTATATCCAGCCTGTTCAATGGGCAAGAGATCTTCACCGTGAGCCGCAAATTGGCGTTTCCAATAGATCGGCTCTAGGTTGAGCGGGGTGGTTAAAAAGGCGTTTTGGGCTTCATTAAACGCTTTATACATCCGGCCCATGTTAAACGAAAAACGAAACCGGAGCCAAAGATTTTTCCAGAGTCGTTGATCCGCCGTGAAATCATTGAGATCAATGAAGCGATTATAATAATGGGCTTCATCGCGAGTAATCGTGCCGTTCATCCGTAAGGTTTCAATGGCACTTTTTTCCGCAGTGATGGTGCCTTCAAAAATCGTTCGTTGCAGCCGCCGCGAAGGATTGTCATTTAAGATCATTTCCTGAGCTAAGGCATCGGCGACAATTTGTGCTTCACTGTGATGTTCGGTCTCATCGCGCATTGCATCAATGCCCGCCGCCAGCATCCGCCGTAACCAGATAAATTGGCGATTGCGTTTTGGCGGTTTAGGGACGCAAAACGGCAATACGATGACCGGAACGATGAGACTGAGGAGAATCTCAACAGCCGCAATGAGAATGAGTCCTTGGCGCAGGGCAAAATGGTGACCGGCAACTGTTTGCGGGATCGAAAAAGCCAGCGATAAAGTGATGGTTCCATTTGCACCACCGAGCATCATGATCAACGCATTGCGCCATCGATGTTTCTTGCCCATTTTCAATAACGTCCGACTCCAGATGAAGCGAACAAAGGATTTGACCACGTATATGAAAGCACCGATGCCAATGAGCAAGCCGAATAACCCTGCCTGCCCGCGTAATGCCTCGATCACAACATTTGGCAGCGAAACACCTAACAAAACAAAAACCAGTCCAGAAAGAACCGCAGCAATCATTTCCCACACATTGGCACTGATAATTTGCATCCGGGCGCTGGTCAGCCGCAAGCGATCACGCTCAACGCCTTGGGCAATTCCTGCAGCCACAACTGCTAAAATGCCGGAAAGTGCCAGTTCTTGAGCCAGAAAATAAACCAGTAAAGGCGTCAGCAACTGAATTCCGACCATAATTAATGGCTCATCATCACCAATGCGGATTAGCCAGGCTCTGAGATTGACAATAAAAATACCTGCCAGTGCGCCGAATAAAATACCGCCAAAGAAAACAAACAGGAAGTCGAGTAAAGCGTCAGTGGCCGAGAATTGTCCGGAAATATAGGCCGACAGAGCGAGATCAAACGCCACAATCCCCGCCGCATCGTTGAACAAACTTTCATTATTTAACAACTGCATTTGATTGGTGCTCAACGGATTGGCCTGCGCAACGGCACTAACAGCGGAAGCATCAGTTGGCGTCACAATGGCAATCAAAGCAAATGCCAGATTCAATGGGATGACCGGGAAAAGTGCATGGACCCCAAAGCCTAAGATCACGACCGACACGAGCACCAAGCCGATTGCAAGTGACACAATATTCGTCAGTGACCGGCCGATTTGTCCTCGTGAGGCATTTTGACCTTCATTGAAAAGCAGCGGTGCGATGATAGCAAAGGAGAACGCCGATGGATCAATCGTAAAACTACGCAGGGATGGCATAATTGCCAACGCTGCACCAAGGCCAATTAAGAAGAATGGCAAAGGAATCTGCGGGACATGGCGAGCAAGCAAATTGCCAATGATAACGGTGGCCAACATGATGCCAAAAATAACGACTTGATTCACAGCGACTCACTTCCTAGCTTGACCGATTTGATCATTTTATTTTAGCACCAAACCGGAGAAAACACTGGTTGCAGGCTTGGAGAGCGTGAACCAGTCCGGTTTCTGGACAGGTGAACGCGTTTGGATCGCCTAGACGGTGCGCAAACGGACATACTGATTAAAAATCGGATTGGTTTATTTTTCAGCCTGATGTGTCGATAGTAGCAGTGGGAGCAAAAAAAGTGTCGGGAATATTTCGACACTTAGCTAGGATAAGACTATTTTCCTTGACGTTTTTTTAACACGTGGTTCATCTTTCTAGCTGTGACCTGCCAGGAAAGATAAAGCGCCAGCCAGATGAGGACGTAAATGATCAAAAAGGCGATTAGAAAATTTGGGAGTGCCGATCCGACGAGAAATTGCCAGCCCATGAGATAGTTGGTACCGATGACAATGGCGAAGGTGCCGATAAAATGAAGGCTATAGGCTACAGGCAGGCTGAGGGATTCATTGTCAAAAATAAGGGCGAGCATCCCGATTAAAGCGCTCATCACAAACAAGCCAGCGATGGTGCGTGGCGTTGGTGGGGTCAGTTGGACGTGTAGCATGAGCGCACCTAGATAAACAGTCGCACCGATCATCATACCGATAACGCTATCCGTGATAAGATCTTTGATGATTTTCATCGGGCACCTCACAATCCTAACAAGCGTTTTAACGCAGGAAGATATTTACGACTGACAGTTAACTTCATGTTATTCGCCATGAAGGCTGTCATGTTCCCGGAAAAAGACGCTTCTAGTGACGTTAAATAATTAATATTCAAAAGACTGCTTTTCGTTACTTGGATAAATGCTTGCGGGTCAAGTTTGGCCAAGACCGTTTTGAGTTGACCGCGACTTTGATAGACTTCTTGACGGGTATGGACGGAAAGCTGATCGCCGTAGACTTCGATAGCCACAATCTCGTTGGTCGGCAAAACAATAACGCGTTCGCCAACGAGTAGGGGTAAGGTTGCGTGGCTGTCGGCGAGTTGCTGAATTTGTTGCAGTAACTGCAAAATAGCTGGTGACAATTGCGCAGCCTTGACGTAAACTTGCAGGTCGTCTGGCTGCATCGTTGCGTCTTGCTTAAACGAAACTTTCATTGACACCCCTCCCGTAAAAAGTGCATGCATGATAGTGAAACGAATCATGGCGGTGTTGCGATAATATTGGAAAAAGCAACCATGATAATCAAATTAATTATACGCGGACAAGCGCTGTTTTTCGACTGACTTTGGCTATCAGAATGATGACCAGTCCGACAAGCAGCGTGAAGCTAGTTAGAATCAGGTAAGTTTGGCTTGATGAAAGCAGGCCACGCAGATCAATTCGGATGCCGAGCATTTTTTCAAAGGTCTGACGCGCCGTTGTCTGGTGAACGGAAAAAGTGGACTCTAGGGGTTGCTGTAGGAGTAACTGCCGGTATATTGCGGCATTGTAGGGAAAAGGCGTCAATTTCATCAAATTTTGCGCGGCAGTTGGAACAGAACCAATGGGAAGATAGACGCCAGCAAAGAAACCAGCTGCGGTTCCAATGATCGTCGAAATGCCGCTCATGGTGGTGACCCGGGACACGAAACTAAGAATCAAAAGGTTGAAAGCCGTCCAGACTAAGCTGCTAAACACGGCAAGGACGATAATCTGGCCGGTCAATTGCCAGGGAATGGCAATGTGGTCTAACCATAAAAAAGCACCAGACATAGCAAAGAACATAAGTAACTGCATGATGGTGCCAATGATCACGGCGCTAATCAGATAGCCCAACTCGATACGTAAATACGAAGCTTGAGTTAATAAATAATCGCTAAGTCGGCCAGTTTCGCGATCAACAATCATCCGCGCGAGACCATTTTGTGTGGTCGTGACAGCGGTGATGGTTAAGGTGCCGCCAATTAACCACGGATCCAGCAATTTTTCGGGATGTGCCAGTGGCCAAAGCGTGCTCATACTTTTCTTGAGAAAGACTAAATACAGTAAAAAGGCAATTAAAGCGCCCAGTACCGAGAAGAAGACCCCGGCGCGGTTGCGAAAGAATAGTAACAAATTGCGTTTGACAAATGCCCACATGTTAACGAATCTCCTTTCCGGTTAAAGCAACAAAAATGGTATTCATATCAGCCGCACGAAACTCAAAGTCAATGAGCTGCGGTTGTATAGTTGTCAGTAATGTGATGGCTGCTTGGGGATGGCTAACCTGCACCCGCACTGTGTCACCATCGATCTGGGCGGGGAGATTCGCTTGGGTTGCGGCTATTTGTACTTGTTGAGGTGCATGCGTGCGAACAATAAGTTGATGTCCGGCATACTGTTGTTTTAGTTGGCCAACAGTGTTCGCGGCGATAATCGTGCCCTGATCAATGACATAGACAAAATCTGCTTGTTCGGTTTCTTCTAAGTAATGTGTCGTCAAAATCACGGTTAACTGTGATTGCGCACGTAAGGAAGCGATGGCGGTCCAAATGGTTTGGCGGGTTTGAATGTCGAGGCCTGTTGTTGGTTCATCTAAAAAAAGGAGATGAGGATGATTGAGCAAGGCGCGCGCAATATCAACACGCCGGCGCTGACCACCAGACAATGTGCCGTAAGCTTGGTTAAGAATTGGCGTCAAATCAAATTGGTCGACCAAGTGATCAAACCAGGCCGGATCAGTTTTGGTATACATTTGCGAACGGATTTCCAAGTTCTCTTTTACAGTCAGCTGCCGATCTAAGCGACTGTCTTGGAAGACAACACCGATTTGTTGCCGATAAGCCGCTTGATTCGGCGTGGCTGTGCCCATTGTGATCTTGCCGCTGCTGGGTTGAATTAATCCCGTCAGCATGCCGATGGTTGTCGACTTGCCTGCACCATTAGGCCCTAAAAAGGCAACCAGTTGGCCAGCTTGGATTTTTAGGCTGATATCATTGACAACGGTTTTGGTACCGTATGTTTTTGTCAGATTCGTTGTTTCGAGAAGGATCATATCTATCACCACTTTTGTTTGATGATTCAAGCATAGCCAGTGCGAGCGAATCCGTCCCGCTGATGCCGTTAAGTGGTCAAAATTGCAAGGTGAGTGGTCAGATGCCGAGGGTGAATGACAGCGGATATTTAACTTTGTGGACAAAAGGAAAGTGAACGTAATTGCAATTCGTCATGACAAGAATTTGAAATAAGTTCAATTAATGGGCACCAAAAAAACGATGCCAGTCCGAAAACACTAGCATCGTTTTAAACATTGTCCAGTTGTTTGAAGTAAAAACAGCACAGCGGCTAACTCGAAATTCGCGTCAGGTGAACAGAAATGCCAAAATTCTTGCATCAACGTAAGGATTCTGGTGCAGACTGCTGTGATAGGCACCAAGCGGCGTTCCGTGATAAATGTAAAGCGTACTTGGAATATTTGCCGCGCGCAAGGCCTTTTCAAAGCGCTTGACGCCAGCGATGCTCACGGCCCAGTCGCCACTTGCACCAAAGATTTGACCGCCGATGACGAGGGTTTGGACTGATTTAGGGAATTGCTGTAATTGAGGTGTGGGGTCACGGTAAAACTCGCTTCCCAAGGAAACGTACTTCACCACATGCGGCTGCGCATCAGGGTGATGGGTCGTGAGGTATCTGAAGCTGAGGTTGCTGCCCATAGAATGACCGACAAGATTGATCTTGGTGACGTTGTGTTTGGCACGTAGCCAATGTAACAAGGCAGTCAGTTGTCGGGTTTCCTTTTCCGGGGCTTTGGCGTCTTCAAAAACCACATTAACTAACGGATTCTTGCCGGTATACCGGTTAGCGCCGGTTATCGTGCGGTTGCCGGTGGCACTGATGGTAATGGTCGTCACTTGATTGGAGGCGCGGTCTTGCTTGAAGCGGGTCACCATCGGGCCAAAAGTCAGGCCATTACTGGCATAGCCGGGGACAAATACGGTAACGATGGATGTTTGTCGGTAAGTCTGGGCATGAATCCGACGACTGCCTAGCTGCCACCAAACCCAATAACTCCCCGCCAACAGCAGAAAGAGTATCAAAAGTAAGCGCCATCTCCAGCGGTGGTGACGTGATTGTTTGCGTGCCATGTTGCGACTTACCCCTTTTAACAACGGTATTTAGTCAACCGCCAGTGATAGCATGCACGGCCAGTACCGATTTAGTTGGCAGTTTTGGTAAATACGCTGCGCAAAACCGGACGCTGATAACGTGCTTGAATATGGCGATGATTATCTGCAAAAAGCTGCTGGTAACGATGTAATTGTTGCGCGCCAATGGTAACCGCGGTCTGATCGATAACATACCAAGTAACACCTTCTGTCAGCGGCGGCGTGGTTAAGGAGCCAAGATAGCGATATACCGTCCCTTGTTGCGGAATGAGCTGATCCAGGCTGAAGGCAATGGATTGGGTTGAATGGGCGGCAAAATGATCCAGTATTTGCTCGAGCACAACATTGTCAGGACCCAACGGCAAGAGAACCGCAACAACGCATAAGGCACCGATTGCTGACTGATGGACGAAATGCAGTTCGGCAGCGTGTTGATTGGTGATTTGGTGTTCGGCAGGTACATGAATATGGGCCTGCATCAATTGCCACTGATCCTGATCAATTCGGGTGCGACCGGTTCCGGTAAGCCGGATCGTAACCTGGTCATCAATTTCTTGCGTCACCCGCCACGGCGTTTCAATTTTCAACGTTGACGGGTCAGCTGGAGTTGCCGGTAAAAGATTGATGGGCGATTGAAGTTGGCCAAAACCATTCGGCCATTTTTCCTGATGGTGATAATCTAAAACTGCCATGTTCATTGATTCCTCTCATCACTAGGGAATAACGTTCTTGTTGATTTTAAAAGCCAGATTCAACCGCGGCTGAATCTGGCTTTTGTGTAAGCGCGAGCCGACGCGTTATGGTGAACCAGCTAGTCGAGTAGTTTAACTGCCGTGCCGTATGCGACAACGCTTTGCATATCGCCGCCGATTGATCCGGAATCAAAGCGCATCATCACCACTGCATCGCCACCTGCTTTGCGAGCTTCAGTACGCAAGCGGTCAATTGCCTTTTCGCGCGATTCATGCAGCATATCGCTATAGGCCTTGATTTCACCGCCAACAAGGTTCTTCAAGCCAGCACCGATGTTACTAATCACATTTTTGGACTGAGTGGTTAAGCCAAAAACTTCGCCAATGATTTCGTAATGTCTCCCGGGAATGTTCTCGGTGGTGGTGATCAAAATTTCCTGAGCCATCATGGGCCTCCTTATGAGTTGCTTGATCGTTACTTATGTACAGCGGACCATGTATCACGGTCTCACCGTGTTTTAGCCTACCACCGGTGTTTGCCGACAACAAGCGAAACGACTTTAACAATAGGTTGCTAAAGTTAGTCCTTGATCAAATTGATTGGCGCGGACAAGCAGGCATGCTTTACCTTGGCTGAGCGGTGCTGGTCAGGCCGTCTTGATGAAAAGGTTGGCGGTTTATTGACGTTGTTTTGTTTGCAGATAGGTACGATAGACGGCTAAAGCGGCATTATCCGGTGAATCAGGAAACATTTTTTCGGGCGCAAGCGATGCCGGTACCCATTCGGCTTCGGAAATTTCAGGTGAAGTGACTAAAGACTGCTTGGAAGTATGACTGATAAAGCCATGCATGAGACTGCCGGTTTTCTTGTACCAATATGTGCCAGCGTAGTCGAGTTGATCCAGATGGATGCCGAGTTCTTCTATAACTTCGCGCCTGGCACTCTCCTCAGCGCTTTCACCCGGCTGCATATAACCTGAGATGATAGAGACATATTTTTCAGACAAATAAGGCATTTTCACCAATACAATCTCATCAAATTCATTGACGACCAGCACGAGGACGCAATCGGCAAATAATGGAAACCAAAAGCGTTGGCAAGTTTCACAGTAAGGCACATTCCCATCATCGCCTGCCAATTTTGGGATGAGCACGTGGCCACAGATAGGACAGAATTTAAAAGTCATGAGGGGCTCCTTTGGATTGAGGAATCGCGGCCTAAAAAGCAGTCGCGACTTAGAAGTGGATAGGATAGAAATAACGACATTATAACCCCTTGTGATGGTTGTTTCTAGTTAGTCCTGTGCGGCTGTATCAACCAATAAAAATGGAATCACTTGCAATTCTCTCAATATATAAAAGCCCTGACCTTCTATCTTTTCAGTCAGAGCTTTAGAAGCTGCACAATTGTTATAGCGCGATTTATCTATCCACGCGAATGACAATTCTACCTTCATGCTGCGGATCATCAAGCAACTGGTGCCCTTTGACAAAACCTTCGCGGGTAAATGGCAACACGTAGCCGACCTGAACGTTGAGCTTGTTTTGTGCCATCAGATCTATGAGCAGTTGCAAAGCTTTGCCTACCTCGGATCCGCCAAGTGGCCGGGTATGAATAAAACGAATGCCCCGGCTGAGTAAAGGTTCTGTGTGGCTAACGGAAACGATCAGTCCGTTGTCTTTGGTCATAGCGACATCATCATCGCCACCAAGCCCGTTCATAGCAGCGTTAATCACAACATCGGCAGTCTGGCGCAGTTGGGTGACGGGATTACCCTGATCGTAAGCGACAAAGTGTTCAACGCCAAGCCGTTCAACCGCAACTTCATGACGGCTGCTGGCAATGCCGATGACCGAGGCCCCGCGCGTAACGGCGAGTTGAATTGCTGCCGAGCCCACCCCGCCAGAGGCACCTTTAACAATAACAGTATCACCAGCTTTAACATTGCCCAGTTCCACCATGCGGTAACCGGTGACACCAGGGGTAATGACCGCTACGCCTTTTTCCGGAGTAATCGAAGCTGGTAACAAGACGCTCATGTCAGCTGCGGCAGTGACGATTTCTGCATAGGCACTGGTTGTTCGCGCCACCACGCGATCGCCCACTTTAAACCGAGAAACATTGCTCCCGATCGAACTGACGGTACCGGCAACATCGTATCCCGGTACTGTCAAGCCACTGCCGCCTAGTTGCCGCGCCATGCGATCACGGTTATTGAGACCGATTGCGCTAGTCTTAATTTGAATTTCATGAGGTCCCGGTTGTGGTGTCGGCAAGTCAATCGCATCAATCACTTCCGGCCCGCCTGCATGACTAAATCCGTATCCGATCATCATGATTCCCCCCATCATGCCATGTTAAACTAGCGGCATTGTAACCATGATGCGAGGAAAAAACAATTAAAGTGACTTGGTGTGCTAAATATCACCCGTTACCTTCAAATCAAATCGCCATCAGTGGCTGATACGTTATTCAGCGGTCACTGATCATTTTGATGTGGTCGGGGATCAAAGCCATGTAGCTGGCCTTTGAACTCATCCGGAAACGAGCTAACCGGCGTATGTTGTTCCCAGCTGGCTGCGACTTCTTCGTCAACCGGTTCGGCATGCTCACTGTAGTCTAGTCCCATTTTTTCAGCGGCTGGCGATACGCGGATGGCAACAAACTGGGTAAGGATGCTTGTAATAATCGTGACCATGGCAGCGACCAAAGCAATCACGATAATGGTACCGGCTAGCTGAATCAGCAGCAGATGCCAGCCGCCGCCATATGCGAGTCCGGCGTGGGCAATGCCTGGAGCCACCGTTTTACTGGCAAAAACACCGGTCAGGACACTACCGACGATCCCGGAAACACCATGACAGCCAAAAGCGTCTAATGTGTCATCAATACCGAGTCGTGGCTTGATTTTGCTGATGAACCAGTAACTGGCTAACGTTGATGCCACACCGATGCAAACCGCACCAAAACTGGTCACGTAGCCGGTTGCCGGCGTGATTCCGACCAGTCCGCATAAAGCGCCGGTACAAGTGCCTATTAAGGTTGGATGGCCTGTTTGCCAAATATCAAGGATCATCCAGGTGACTAAGGCTGCTGCGGCGCCAACCGATGTGGTCAAAGCCGCCGTCATTGCCGCCTGATTGACCCCCAGCGCCGACCCGGCATTAAAGCCATACCAACCGATCCAAAGAATGGCTGTTCCTAGCAACACCCAAGGCCGATTGTAAGGCACCGTATGCTCATCCGCGCGCCGGCCAAGAAAGGCAGACAAGGTCAGTGCCGTAATCCCGGCGTTAATATGAATGACAGTCCCGCCGGCAAAATCAAGCACCCCAAGCCCAGCCAACAACCCGTCCGGACTCCAAATTAAATGCACAAGCGGGTAATAAACCAGCAGGGACCACAGGACAATAAACCAAGTCAGGAACTTAAAATGCATGCGGCCAACAACCGCACCGACAAACAGAGCCGGCGTGATGATAGCAAACATCATTTGAAAGAGAATGTAAACGCCGGTTGGAATCCTAGCCGCCGTTGCCGTACCAAGCGAGACGCCGCTAAGAAAGAGATGCTGTACCTGGCCAATCACCCCGAAAAGATTACCATTGAAGCTCAATTCATAACCCACGGCCACCCACAGTAAAATCGCAATCCCGGTAATGTAGAAGACTGACAGCATGGTATTAATGACGTTGCGCTTAGAGACGAGGCCTCCATAGAAAAAAGCAAGTCCCGGGGTCATAAACCAAACCAGAACGCTTGCAATGATCACAAATCCTGTATCGGCTAAATTCATCTGTGCCACCTCATTCATCTTGAATGGCGGTATTGTAGCACGGGTTTTGCCGGCTACGGCGTAAGTGCTGGCTTTATTGATCTAGACCGAATGCGTTATCGTGGTGACAAGACTTGATTTAAAAGGATTTATGGCACGGCAAAAAAATATTTTGAACGTCAGCTTATATGACATGAATGCTTGACGATGATTTGGAATTTGATGTTTTTTACTGATTGGTCCACATGAAAAACAGCTAGTCATGTCAACATTAAAAAAGCCTCAACAACAAATTTGTCGTTAAGGCAGAGGCTAAGCACCCAATCGTCATCAGCGTTTAACCTGATGGCGGTATCGTGCTAAATTATAGTTCCCCGTCAGCAATTTTTCCCAATACGGATTTAGACGGGATGAAGAAGAGTTCGCCTGTTAACGGGGTTGAAAAGTCCAATAGCCGGTCGGATTTTTCGAACATCCCTTGCAACATCCGTTTGGTAACGGTCCAATGACGGGCATAGCCGATAAAGTAGGTGCCGTTGATCTTTTCAGCCGGGTTGCTGAAGGGCACGTTCATGCGGACAATTTTATGTTCCACGCCGCCGTCATTATCCTGAGAAACCACGTTATGTGAGTTCGCCAGTTTGGCTTCGTCGTCTAGTTCAAGATCGTTAAATTTCTTACGGCCAATCGCTTTTTCCTGGTCTTCGGTTGACAGGTCGTTCCATGCGTCCAGATTATGCTGATACTTCTGGGCAAACGCATAGGAGCCATTTTCAAATGCCGGGTCTTCATCGCCAATGATGGCATATTCCGGCGTGTCTAAGGCGCTTGGATTCTCGGTGCCATCGACGAAACCGATAATGGCACGTCCCTCAAAGTAGCGGAAGCCGTGGGTCTCATCAAGGGTTATCGTATTGGCTTCAATAATGGCCATAATCTCGCTCATCAGTTCGAATGGTACGGCCGAGTTTTGCGAGCGGATATGGAAGAATAAATCGGCCGGTGTTGCAACGGCTGTGTATTTTGGCCCAACGATAGATTGAAAATTTTCCAATTCCTTTGGTCGTGTGGCTTCGGGAAAAAGATAGTCCCATGCCTTGCGCGACAACCCGAAAGCGACTGCTAATTTTGCCTCGGGGTAACGAATATTCATGCTGTTGATAAAAGCTGGCAGATGCTCCGCCAAGTCGGCAATCATTGCCTTGTCACTAGCGGGGTCTTCTCGTTTTAGATCAAACGTGGCAAAGATGATGTCTGAGCCTGCATCCTTGTAAACATCTTGAACGTCCCGTAAATCAATGGTCATATTTCCGCCTCCAAACTAGAATCATTCTAACCTAGAAACAGTTTAGCATAGCCGTGCCGGAATGCAATCCTTTTCATCGCCGGTTCTGCTAATATATTAGATGAAAAAAACGCGATCGTTGCATGCGACTGTTGATGGCGCACGTGAGGTGTTAGAAGGTGTTGTTATCAGTGTGGCTGGAAGGCTTCATGAGCCGCATGTGTTTTAATTGTAAGCTGTCCTTTTACGTAATTTTCATCAAATCGACATAGCTAGGTGGTAAAGTAATCATAAAGGTTGTGATTTTTAACGATGACAGTACTGAATCAGGTTGAATTAGTCGTCCGGTTGTTGGTCGCGGCATTTTGCGGTTTTGCCATTGGTTATGAACGCAAAAACCGCTTCAAAAACGCCGGCATTCGGACACATATGATTGTGGCGCTAGGTTCTGCGTTGATTATGATCGTATCTAAATACGGTTTCTTTGATATTTTAAATTTGAAAAATATGGCACTGGATCCATCCCGGGTGGCAGCGCAAATTGTCAGTGGGGTCAGTTTTCTGGGTGCTGGTGCGATTTTGGTGCGGCACAATAATGTCAATGGCTTAACCACGGCCGCTGGTGTCTGGACGACGGCTGCAGTGGGGATGGCAATCGGCGCCAAGCTTTATATTATCGGCTTGTCCGCAACTGTTTTGGTTCTGTGTATTCAGGTGTTGCTGCATCATCATTATCGGTGGTTACCAGGTGGCGATAATGGCATTTTGACCATTCGCATTCGTAATGAAGGGTTCGATATGGAACACATGCGACAAACACTGGGTAAGTATCACATTAAGGTCCTAAACGTTTCGATTAAACATGAAGGTGATGAAGTGAAGATGACGTTGCATGTTGAAAGTAAAGCCAATGAGGATATGCGACGTTTGTTGACGTTTTATGCAGATAATCCCAACATTATTTCAATTGAGTTTTAAGCTGCTTAATTGATCTGACTGGTTCCATCGCTGTAATTGAGGGTGACACCAGGCTGGACGTTGAAGATATACACATTAAAGCGAATCGTGTTATCGCCAATACTTTGCGCCCGCATGGCCACACCGCGGGCTAGGCGTTCATCGCCGCGAAAAACCGGGGTGACTTCATAGCGGACAAAGTGTTGAGGGGATTGTTTGAGATAATGCGCAATGTCATCTTCATGCGCCTGCATTAAAGGTGAGTTGAGTTGACGTGTGCCTGTCATCAGATTTTTGGGATTATTATTCTCGCCGGATAACTGAAAACCGATCAAATGACTGCGGTTATAGAGCCATTCACCATGAACTTTCTTGTTATGCCAGCCAGTCGGATTCCAAGTCAAAGGCTCGCGTTTTACTTTGGGCATGATGCTTTGGTTTAAAAGGGCATTCGCGGTACCGACGCGGTTTAAAGAATCCAAGTCGCTAAAACGCGTCCATGGTCCGTTACTGGTCGTCAATTCGGATTGCGTAAAACCGGGATCATTATTGTTAATTGTGATTTCAGGCTGATCGTTTTCGGTGAGTTGTGCTAATTGCTTAACCGGTTGCTGCGACGTGCCGGTTTTAGCGGTTGATGTGCTACTACTGCTACTACTAGTTAAAGCTGGCAGCCAATTGGTTTGCGGGTGTTGTTGCGTATAAGTGTAGCCGCCACTCGCAATGCCAACTAACAAAAGGGTGATTGCAAGTTTACGGTTGGCGCGGCGTTGGCGTTTGGTGCCATTGCGTAATAAAAGCAGCGTTATGCCAGCAAGGATCAGCATCAATGTGACTAAGTTGTTCATAGGTTCCTCCAGATGGCGATTGTCTTGGAAAAGATATGGTTTGAGGTTAACACAAGTCTGACTTTGCGGGGCAGGGTGTTTTTCGGTGGATTTGGTAATTTGTTCATTCGATTATTAGATTACGCAAAAGAAAAGGTAAAAAGTGGGTGACACCGTGTCACCGCTTGAATTCTTAGGTTGTAGATGTTCTGGTTCGCGCTTTAAAGGTGTTTATAATTGCAGCTACCTGCGTGTAAGGACCTTAAGTGCGATGGCCAAAGCTCTGGTCGTCACGTCTGAGGCCACTTATGTTCTAGTTTATGCCCATAACGCGCTCACCGGCGCAGGGATCTGCGTGTAAGGACCTTGGGCGCAATGGCCAAGCCCGGGCCATAACGTCTGAGGCCGCTAATGTTCTGGTTTACGCCCATAACGCGCTCACCGGCGCAGGGACCTGCATGTAAGGGCCTTGGGCGCAATGGCCAAAAACCGGCCATCACGCCCAAGGCCGCTTACACTCCGGTCCCTAAGCGCGCCGGTTCGCGCTCACTCTACATTTGTGAATTCCCTCAATATCTGCTAATATATGTAGAAATCTTTTAAGCGAGGTATGAAATTGCTCACAGTAAATAATGTTTCGATGACGTTCTCGGATCGGAAACTTTACGAAGACGTTAATTTGAAATTTACCCCTGGCAATTGCTATGGCATTATTGGTGCCAATGGGGCGGGGAAATCGACTTTTCTCAAGATTCTTGAAGGCGAATTAACACCGACAACTGGGACCGTGAGTTTGTCGCCGAATGAGCGGATGAGTAGCCTGAAGCAGGATCACTTTGCCTTTGATGATCAAACGGTGATGAATACGGTTTTGCAAGGGTGGGAACGCTTGTATCAAGTGATGACCGAAAAAGATGCCTTGTATGCCAAGCCGGACTTTTCTGAAGCGGATGGTAACAAGGCAGCCGAACTGGAAGGCGAGTTTGCGGAAATGGACGGTTGGAATGCCGAAAGTGATGCCTCGCAGCTTTTGCAGTCGTTGGGGATTAGCGAAAGTGAACACCAGAAGCTCATGGCTGATTTGCCTGAAGGTGAGAAGGTCAAAGTTTTGCTCGCCCAAGCGCTTTTCGGTAAGCCGGATGTGTTGTTGCTGGACGAACCGACAAACGGACTTGATCCGCAGGCGATTAGCTGGCTGGAAGACTTTTTGGCTGACTATGAACACACCGTTTTAGTGGTTTCCCATGACCGGCATTTCCTGAATGCGGTTTGTACCATGATGTGTGATGTCGATTTTGGCAAGATTGAATTGTATGTCGGTAATTATGACTTCTGGAAGCAGAGCTCGGAATTGGCCTTGCAACTGCAAAGTCAGGCCAATGCCAAAAAAGAAGAGCAGATTAAACAGCTGCAAGAATTCGTTGCCCGTTTTTCAGCGAATGCGTCTAAATCCAAGCAAGCCACATCGCGCAAGAAGCAACTTGAAAAAATTACATTGGACGATATCCGTCCCAGTTCGCGTAAGTATCCGTATATCAAGTTTGAACCTGAACGCGCCATCGGTAACGACTTATTACGGGTCGAAAATGTTTCCAAAACGATTGATGGCCAGCCGGTGTTGCAAAATGTGAGCTTTATTTTGCGCCCCGGTGACAAAACCGGCATTATTAGCCGCAATGACGTGACGGCTACCGTTTTAATGCAGTTGCTGGCTGGCGAACTGGAGCCGGATAGCGGAACGATTACCTGGGGTGTGACGACCAGTCGTGCCGCGATGCCTAAAGACCTGAATCCGGAGTTTGACCATCCGGAACTTAATATTTTGGATTGGTTGCGTCAGTTTGCCCCGCAAGAAGAACAGGACAACACTTTCCTGCGCGGTTTTCTGGGGCGGATGCTTTTCTCCGGTGATGAAGTACTCAAGCAGCTTAACGTTTTATCTGGCGGCGAAAAGGTGCGCTCATACCTGGCCAAAATGATGTTGAGTAAAGCCAATGTGCTCATTATGGACGATCCCACGAATCATCTTGATTTGGAAAGTATTACGAGTCTGAATGACGCGTTGATTGATTTCACCGGCTCCTTGATCTTTACCAGTCACGATCATCAATTTATTCAAACGATCGCTGACCATATTATTGAAGTCGGGCCGCTGGGTGTAGTTGACCGCGCCGACACAAGTTACGACGAATTCATGCAACACGAAACTGCCCAGGCGCAGGTGGCGGCCATTTATCCGGCATCTGAGCATTAAGCGAAATTGCTAACGAAAAGCATTGTTGCCCCCAAGTGGAGAGACAATGCTTTTTGTTTTTTCTGCAATGGTGAGGGATAATGTAAGCAACTTTATCCGGTAAACGTCTGGTATCGCTGCATCAAAGGGCAAAAGGAAGGAATTCAACATGACACAACCAGTCATGATTTTATTAGGTGTTGGGGGTTTCGTTGTTGCAGTTGTGCTGCTCAACCTTATCTTAACGGGGCAACGACAACTGAGGCTTAAACGCGATCTGATTGCGAATTGGGGCAAGCTGCCGGTTAAACGTGGTGGCAGTGAGCGCTATTTAAAAGCGGCCTATCTTGATCATGAAGCCCAGGTTAACCATGATTGTCAGATTGATGATTTAACCTGGCAAGATCTCGATATGTTTGACGTGTTTAAACAACTGAATGCGACTCAGAGCAGTGTCGGTGCCGAGCGGGTTTATGCACAATTGCGAGCCTATAATTTAGGCAAGCCCGATGTCAATGAAGCGTTGATCAGCTTTTTCCAGACCCATGCAGATGAACGGCTCAAAGTGCAGCTGGCATTTGCCGGACTGGGAGAAGATGCTGCTAACAACAGCCAGCATTATTTACGCACCACGACCCAGTCCGCTTTGCCGCATGCTTGGCGGTTTAAAGTGTTAGGCAGTTTGCCGCTGGTCGGCTTGGTGCTGGCGCTGGTACTTCCGGCTGTTGGCGTGAGCATCATCGTCTTGAGTTTGATGGTGAATCTTTTCTATTATGTTTTGAAGCGTGAAGCCTTGGACGCTGAAGTAACGGCGATGGGCTACTTAGTTCGAACGATTGTTACCGCGGAACATTTGGTCAAAATTCAGCAGCCCACTCAGGATGCTTTGCGTGCTGCCGTTCGACCGATGCGGGGGATTACCCGGTTGGCGTTTGTGTTTCGCTCGCGGGATAACAGCTCAAGCGACATGATCACCGAGTATTTTAGCAGCATGTTTATGTTGGGCT